>Ga0129310_1000384_pt1 | contig 55916 bp, 48 predicted proteins | sample Go1ome_2_FD_94433 | JGI IMG/M metagenome (GOLD analysis project Ga0129310, IMG submission 94433) | Western lowland gorrila individual fecal microbial communities from Wisconsin, USA - Go1022A metagenome | ecosystem: Host-associated > Mammals > Digestive system > Large intestine > Fecal | place...
ACAGCGTGTGCGTTATCTGGACGGAAAAGCACTGATTCTGGACATCAACTACTTTTTAAAGGAATTTGTACCCGGACTGACAGAGGAAATCGCATCCCATTCCATCTATGATTTTATTGAAAATGTGCTCGGAATGCAAATCATCACCAGTAAACGGCGCATCACGGTGGAACACGCAACTGCCCGTGATGAAAAGCTGCTGGATATGGACGGCTATGATTGCGTGGCGGTGGTGGTAAACCAGACCTTCAACTCCGACGGGATGCTGTTCGAGTACACCCAGTCCCGCCACCAACCGGACTATTTCTGCTTTCAGGACATTGCCACGCGGAAAAAGTGAGCGGCAGACACCCGGCGCAGGGGTATCCACCTGGGATTTTGCGCTGGGCCGGGGCTCCGGCAAAATGGGTTTTAGGGTGTCCCTGAATCAGAATCTGTTTAATCCACAGTCATCATATATCTTCTTTTGGGCCGAGATCCTTCTAGGGATCAGTTTCAAAATGAACTGCAAGCCGCTATAGATCATCTTGAAAAAATCAAAGGTCTTTTATAATCACTTCAACAAGAAACGCTCCTGCCAGTTTTACACCGGCAAGAGCGTTTCTTGTGTTATTCAAAAATATCGGCAAGGGTAAGCAGCTGTACTTCTCCGCGTTCCTGTGCCTGAAGTAGTCCGTCCGTAAATCCGCCTTTCGAGAAAATGTAGTAGTGGTAGTTTGTTCCTTTTCCAAAGACTGCTGCATATTCCCGAATCAGTTCCAGTTCGTCCAAACCGATTTTTTCATTACGGTATTTGCAGGAGCCAATGATATAGTCATTGCCCTCAACCGGCATTCCGACAATGTCGATCTGGATCTGCTTCTTTTTTTGAGGGTCGGTTCCCCACCACTGCCCGATCTCACTCAACTCGATAGGAAGATCATTCGCATAATAAACCGGTGTCAATCTATCAGGACGGGATGCTGTTCAAGTACACCCAGCCCCGGCATCAGCCGGGCCATTACTGTTTTCAGGACATTTCAATCCGAAAGAAAAGCTGGCAGAGAAAGTTCCTGAGCTCTCTGCAAAAACGAAAGGGGCTGCTGCACATCGCGGTGCAGCAGCCCCTTTCAGTTCATGAAAAATAGGGATATTCGGGACAGCGCTTCACAAGCGCAGCCTTTAGTGCAGCTCAGGCCAGTAGTCTTTGTTGGCCACGATCAGGTCGTCCAGGATCTCCTTGGCTACCTTGGCGCTGGGCACGGTCTTGCTCAGGGTCAATGCCTGCCACATCTTCTGGTAGCTGTGCTCGCAGTAGGCCTCGACCACCAGCTTTTCCACGGCGACCTGCTGGTTCATCATGCCCAGCTGGAAGGTCGGGATCTCACCCTGACACAGGGGCTCCGGACCATCGTTGCCCACCAGACAGGGGACCTCTACCATGGCGTGGGGATCAAAGTTGCTGATGGCGCCCTTGTTCTCCACGATGCAGAGCATCCGCTCGTGGGTGTTGTAGGCGATAGCGCGGGCCAGATCCACGATAAAGCTTGCATGGTTGTCGATGTTGAACTCGTCACCCTTGAACTCGCCCGAAGCCGTGATGGCGCGTGCTGCACCGAAGACATTCTTTTCGCGGCCATCGATCACCTCGTTGGCGCGGGTGTAGTTGGGGTCGCTGTGCTCCACCACATAATCCGGGTACAGGTAGTACTTCAGGTAGGTGTTGGGCAGGCAGTCCGGGGTGACGGCCAGCAGATCGGCTGCCTTGCGGTGGGTCTCCTGCCAGCTGGCATCCATGTGCTGGGTCTCGATGGCCTTCTGGGTCAGGTAACCGTTCTTGCTTACATAATCGATCAGCTGCGGGGTGTAGTCGGTGCCGTCCTTGCCCTTGACGCTGGTCCACCAGCCAAAGTGGTTCAGGCCATAGTACCGCACATCCAGATCCTGCGGGGTCTTGCCCACAATGTAGCTCATGCGGCGCAAAGTGCCCACCGGCATGTCGCAGATGTTGATGATCTTTGCATGGGGACGCAGTACGCGGCAGGCTTCTGCTACGATGGATGCGGGGTTGGAATAGTTGAGCATCCAGCAGTTGGGGCTGTACTTTTCCATGTAGTCGATCAGCTGCATGATGTCGGGAATGCTGCGCATACCGTAGGCAATGCCGCCGGGGCCGCAGGTCTCCTGACCCACTACGCCGTGGCTCAGGGGGATCTTTTCGTCCTGCTCACGCATGGGATAGCCGCCGCTGCGGATGTGTGCCATGCAGAAATCCACATCGGTAAAGGCCTCTTCGGGATCGGTGGTATAGCTGAAGGCCACATCCGGGGCAACTTTCTTCATGGCCAGCGCCACAGCATCCGCGATGACCTTCTGACGCTCGGGGTTGTTGTCGTACAGCTTCAGGCTGCGGATCGGGAACCGGTCCAGACTGTGCATCAGCATCATAACGATACCCGGCGTATAGGTGCTGCCGCCGCCGGCGATCACAATAGAAAACTTTTTCATGGAAAAAATACCCTCCCTTTTATGGATGTTTTCTATAAATCATTAAAAGGAACGCAATTGGTTAATCTTCGCCGCTCAGGCCCAGCTCTGCATCCACGGCCTTGCGCACGGCGTTGACCTTCAGGCCATACACCACCTGCACATTTTTGCCCTTGTGGATAACGGCAGAAGCACCGGTCTGGTTTTTTAGCACATCATCCTGCACCTTGTCGGGGTCTGCCAGCTCGGTGCGCAGACGGGTGTAGCAGTTGGTCACCTTCAGGATGTTCTCCTTGCCGCCCAGTGCCTCCACGATGGTGGCAGCGTCCACGGCAGCATCCTGTGCGGGCGCAGCAGCGGTGCTGTTCCCGGCAGCAGCAGTCTTGGCCTTGTACTCAGCCTTGGTGTGGAGCTTCATCTCCATGCCGTCCGCCTCACGGCCCAGCGTGTGGAGGTTCAGCTTGACGATCAGCACGCGGAAGATCACATAGTACAGGAAGAAGTACAGAACGCCTACGCCGATGTAGATGGGCCAGCGGGTCTTGCCAATGCCCAGCGGCAGGTTGTACAGCAGGAAATCGATAAAGCCGTTGGGGCCGATGGCGCGGCAGCCCAGCAGGTTCAGCACCACAAAGCTGGAACCGGCCAGCACAGCGTGCACAACGAACAGGACGGGAGCCACGAACAGGAAGCTGAACTCGATAGGCTCGGTGACACCGGCGATAAAGGAGGTGACGGCAGCGGTGATCAGCACGGGCTTGATTTTTTCGCGGTTCTCAGGACGTGCGGTCTGGTACATGGCCAGGCAGGCACCGATCAGACCAAACATCTTGGAAATGCCGCGGGCATCCCAGATGACGGACTGGCTCAGCACAGCAACGGAAGGATCTGCGATTTCGGCGTAGTAGATGTTGCGGGCACCCTCCAGAACCTGACCGCCCACAGTGGCAGTGCCGCCCAGAGAGGTGTACAGGAACGGGGTGTAGACCAGATGGTGCAAACCGGTGGGGATCAGCAGACGCTCCAGCGTGCCGTAGATGAACAGGCCAAAGTTGCCTGCGCTGCGGATAAAGCCGCCCAGCGCATTGATGCCAGCCTGTGCATACGGCCACACAAAGGTGAACAGCACAGCCATGACCACCATGACCGGGATCAGCACGATGAATACGAAACGGGTGCCGCCGTAGATCTGGAATGCATTGTTGAACTCTGTTTCACAGAAGCGGTTGTGCACATAGGCCACCACAATGCCCAGCAGCAGGCCGATGAACACGCCCATGTCCAGCACCTGAACGCCCAGGACCATGGCCTGACCGGTACCGGAAAGGCTGCCCTCTACCAGCATACCGCGCATGTTCATAAACTTGTTCATGGCGTTAAGGAACACCAGAAATGCCAGCAGAGAGATAAAACCTGCCTCAGATTTTTTCTTATTGGCCAGACCGACACTCAGACCAACACAGAAGATGACGCCAAGGTTTGTAAGGATGGCGTTGAGCGAGCCGGACAGCAGGGTACCAAAACCGATGGTGACAGGGTTGTTCAAAAACGGCAGGACCGCCTGCAGCCGCGGATTGGTGAACAGATTGCCCACAGCGATCAGAATACCGGCAATGGGCAGGATCAGCACGGGGATGAACATTGCTTTGGAAAACCGCTGCAACGCATCCATGACCTTATCCTTCATGGGTTGACTCCTTCTTTCGTTTCACATTTTTCAGATATCGTTCTTGCGCAGGATGCGTCCATCCACACATATCCGGCCGGATCTGTGCCATTACTATCGCACAAAAATTTACAGGTGTAAACAATTTTTGAACAGAAGGAAACGCGTTACCAAAAGCGGTAACGCGTTTCTGGCGTTTTTGCGCAAAAAAGGAGTCTCTTTTTGCATACTCTGCACAAATATTGGCTATTTCATATCTTTTTCAAGGCATAGACGGCGGTATTCGTAGGCGATCAGCTCGATCAGCATCATGGTCTGCGGAAAAAAGGTGTTGGGCATGGTGTTCTGGTCGTCCAGCTTCCACGGGTTCTCCACCCGGAACCACAGGTCTGCAAACTGTCCGATGCTGTTCTTCTGCTCGCCGGTAATGGCTACGGTGCACACGCCGTTTTCCTGTGCAGTCTTGATCTTGTCGCGCACCATCGAGGTCTCGCCGGATTTGGAGATGCAGAAAAACATCCCCATCCGCTCCAGCGTATTCTCAAAGATGCCCACAGAGTCGCCGCCCGTGGCGCTGACGCACAAAATGCCCATGTTGACCAGCTTCTGGGTCAGGTAGGTGCATACCGTACCGGAAAAGCCGGTGCCGTAGACAAAGATGATCTTGTCTTTCTGCTCCAGAATTTTTTCCGCACAGGCTTTAAGCTGCGTATAGGTATTGTAGTTCAGCAGCGACTCCACGCCAAAGCTGTTGAGAAAGTTTTCTTCCTCCTTCATCGTCTGGTGCGGCGTCTCGGTAAAGGAGCGCAGCTTGTAGCACATATCCACAAAGCCGCTGTAATCCATCTTGCGTGCCAGCCGCATGATGGTGGAGGTGGAGGTATAGTTTGCCCGCGCCACCCCGCGCACGCCTTCGGTCTGCACCGTGTCCAGATGATCCAGAATGTACTCCAGCACGGTCTGCTCTGTATCGGTCAGGTTCTTTCCCTGCGTGATCTTTTCAATGTTCACAAAAGCATCCTCCTGTACGTGATCGTTCTGTATCATCCGTTTGCCGTTCCGTTCCATGCTTGTATCGTACCGCTTACTCGCACGGACGTCAAGAACAGATTTCACAGCGGCAGGACGTCATGCAAAGGGTTTGCTGCACAAAATGATGTACAGCAGCCCTTATTTTTATAAAATACCGCTGCAAATGAATTGAAATCCTACTAAATAAATGATATATTGTTAGCATAACAAACTGCAACAAATTCAAGTGGCACTTTTGTGACGATGCAGTGCCGTGCGCAGAAAGAAATAGGAAAGGCCGTGCAGGGATTATGACGATTCAGGAGTGTTATAAAGAAATGGGCGCAGATTATGAAGAGGTGTTCCATCGGCTGCCCCGTGAGAGTATGGTCCGTAAATTTGCGCTGATGTTTTTGAACGACGACAGCTATCCAAGGCTGGAGCAGTCGCTGAAGGAAGGAAATGCACAGGAAGCATTCCGTGCGGCACACACGCTCAAGGGTGTATGCCAGAACCTTGGCTTCACCAATCTCTATCAGCCCGCCTATGAGCTGACCGAGGTGCTGCGTGCGGGCACACTGGAAGGCTCCGGGGAATGGTTTGCCCGTGTAACGGAACAGTACAAGATCACGACGGATGCCATCCGTGGGGTGCAGTAACGCAGGCTGCCCCCACAGTTTTCCGCCCGCCATGTGCGCCGACACAAAAAGTCGCATCCACTGACGCAAAGGAATCGGACATGCGTGGTTTTTATGTATAAATACGTGAAAATTCATTGAAAATCCCTCATGGCAGTAATAAAATATTTTTATGTCTCTGTCATTCTGTGCCCTTTCGCGGTAAAGGGAGAGCGCAAAACAGAAAGCGCGCAAAAATTGCGGCATCCTTTCCGTGGGCGGGTTTTACAGCGCACACTCTTGCGGGCAGTGGTGTACGACAAGTAAGCCAAAGCAGCTTTGCCGGAAAATGGCAGCTGCCCAAGAGTTGTGAGGAGAACGATTTAGTGAACAAAAGAACATTGCACCGCCTTATTCCCCTGCTTGCGGCATTGGTGATGGCGGTTTCCCTGCTGACCGGCTGCGATACAAAAACCGCAGAACAGGTACAGCAGGAGGATGCCCAGACCATTCAGGTGTATCTGTGGTCCAATAGCCTGTACGAGACCTATGCCCCCTATGTCCAGTCCCAGCTGCCGGATGTGAATGTCGAGTTCATCGTCGGCAACAACGATCTGGATTTTTACAAGTTTTTGCAGCAGAACGGCGGTCTGCCGGATATCATCACCTGCTGCCGGTTCTCGCTGCACGATGCGGCTCCCCTGAAGGACAGCCTGATGAACCTTGCCATGACCAATGAGGCTGGCGCTGTGTACAACACCTACCTCAACAGCTTCAAAAACGAGGACGGCAGCGTGAACTGGCTGCCGGTGTGCGCGGATGCCCACGGCTTTGTGGTCAACCGCAGCCTTTTTGAGCAGTACGATATCCCCCTGCCCACCGATTACGCAAGCTTTGTGGCGGCCTGTCAGGCATTTGAAAAGGTAGGCATCCGCGGCTTTACCGCCGATTATACCTACGACTACACCTGCATGGAAACCCTGCAGGGGCTTTCCGCTGCCGAGCTTACCACGACGGAGGGGCGCAGGTGGCGCACCGCTTACAGCGACCCCGCCAACACCGCACGGGTGGGTCTGGACGACACCGTGTGGCCGGGAGCTTTTGAGCGGATGGCGCAGTTCATTCAGGATACCCACCTTACGGCAGACGACTTGAACCTGAATTACGACGATGTGACCGGGATGTTCCGAAACGGAGAAGTTGCCATGTACTTTGGCAGCTCTGCCGGTGTGAAGATGTTTCAGGATGAGGGCATCGACACCACCTTTTTGCCCTTCTTCAGCCAGAACGGCGAAAAGTGGATCATGACCACCCCCTATTTTCAGGTTGCATTGAACCGTGATCTGGAGCAGGACACCGCGCGCCGCGAAAAAGCCATGAAGGTGCTGAACGTCATGCTCTCCGAACAGGCGCAGAACCGCATTATCGCCGATGGACAGGACCTGCTGAGTTACAGCCAGAACGTTCCCCTGCGCCTGACCGATTATATGAAGGACGCCCGCAGCGTGGTGGAAGAAAACCACATGTATATCCGCATCGCCTCCAACGATTTCTTTGCCGTTTCCAAGGATGTGGTCTCCAAAATGATCGCAGGCGAGCTTACCGCTGAGCAGGCGTATCAGGCCTTCAATGCCCAGCTCCTTGCCGATGAGGAGCCTGCCAACAACGAGACCGTGCTGACCTCCGGGAAGGGCTATTCCAACGTATTCCACGCAAACGGCGGCAACGCCGCCTTCTCCGTGATGGCGAACACGCTGCGCGGTGTGTATGGCACCGATGTGCTGCTTGCCACCGCAAACAGCTTTACCGGCAGTGTGCTGCAGGCAGATTATAACCAGAAGATGGCGGCTTCCATGATCATGCCGAATGGTCTGATGTCCCGCCAGTGTACCATGACCGGCGCAGAGCTGAAAGAGACCGTCCGCGCTTTTGTGGAAGGCTGCAAGGGCGAGTTTGTGCCCTTCAACCGCGGTTCTCTGCCGGTGGTCAGCGGCATTGCCGTGGAGGTAAAAGAGGTAAGCGGCAGCTATACCCTGGCCGGCATCACCCGGAACGGGCAGCCGCTGGGGGATAACGACACCGTTACCGTGACCTGTCTGGCAACGGAAAAGCAGTTGGACACGCTGCTTGCGGGCAATAGCGGCACGTCTGCGGGCGAAGATGCGTGGGTAAAAGACACATGGTGCGATTATGTCTCCGGCGGCGGCGCAGCGCTTGCAGAGCCTGAAAACTACATGACACTGAGGTGAGCGGAATGGCAGACGAAAAGCACGAATCCAAACGCAGCTGCCATTCCCGGCACAAGTGGCTGCCTGCCGCCGCTGCCATCCTTCTTTTGGTCTTTCTGGCAGCCGGTTTCAGCGTCCGGTACATCTCGTTTGTGTCGCAGACCATCTATCAGGAAAGCACCTCGCATCTGGAAGAGGTGTTGCATAAATCCAACAATATGATGAAAGAGATGGTGCGCAAAAACCTGACCTATCTGCATCTGTACAACGGCTTTCTGAAAAACACCTCGGATGAGGACGAGATTCAGGCCTATATCGAGGATGCACAGCAGGCAACCGGATTTGTCGATTTTTACTTTCTTACCTATGACGGCAACTACACGACCGTGACCGGGGAAACCGGCTATCTTGGCCTGCAGACCAATCTGGACGAAAAGCTCTCCGATGGCGAGGATATCGTCGTGAATACGGCGCTGCCCGGCAAAGCCCCGATGCTTGCGTTCATCTGCCCCGAAACGCAGAGCAGCTACCGGGGCTTTGCCTACGACGCCGTTGCCATCACCTATTATAACGATGCTGTGCTGCGGTTGCTGGACAGCTCTGCTTTTCAGGGCAATGCCAGCAACTATGTCATCTACTCGGACGGGCGGGTGGTCATCGACAATTCCGTAAACCGCAAGGAAATCATTTACAACTTCATTGCAATGCTGCGCGACCATTCCGATCTTTCCGAGGAACAGATCCTTGCCCTTTCGGATGATTTTGCACAGGGCAGCAGCGGAAACCTGAAGGTAAAGCTGGGCGACACCCGTTATTATCTGGTCTACGAGGGCACAGCGGTCCAGAACTGGACGATGGTGGGGCTTGTGCCGGTCAGCATCGTCAATGCCAATCTGGACATGTTGTGGTTCCGCACGGCGCAGATCGTGGCGGGTATCGCCGCAGGCTTTGCGCTGCTGATCATTCTGCTCATTGTGCGCAGAAACCACACGACCCTGCGCCGGAAGAACACTGAGATCCTGTACCGGGACGAGCTGTTCCAAAAGCTTTCGCTGAACGTGGACGACGTTTTCCTGATGCTGGACGCAAAGACCTCCAAGGTGGATTATGTCAGCCCCAACGTCGAACGGCTGCTGGGCCTCCCATGGAAAGAAGTCCGACAGGATGTCCATGTTCTGGCGAACCTGCACCCGAAAGACGACCCGGACCATGACAAGAACTTTCTGGAGGGGCTTCACCACGGAGAACAGCGCGAGTGGGATGCGGCGTATATGCATCAGGAGACAAAAGAGCTGCGCTGGTTCCACATCGTCGCCATGGGCAGCGAGGCGGCGGGCAGAACCAAGTATATCCTTGTCTTGTCCGACCGCACCGCCGACAGGCAGGTGAATCAGGCACTTTCGGATGCCGTTGCAGCGGCCGAAACTGCCAACCGCGCCAAGAGCACCTTCCTTTCCAATATGTCCCACGACATCCGCACCCCCATGAACGCCATCATCGGCTTTACTACGCTGGCGCTCAGCAATCTCGACGACAAGGAGCGGGTGAAGGATTATCTTGCAAAGACCCTTGCATCCAGCAATCATCTGCTCTCCCTCATCAACGATGTACTGGATATGAGCCGCATCGAAAGCGGAAAGATCCATCTGGAAGAGGTGGAAGTCAACCTTTCGGATGTGCTGCACGACCTGAAAACCATCGTCAGCGGGCAAATTTATGCAAAGCAGCTGGAGCTTTATATGGACGCCATGGATGTGACCGATGAGGACGTCTACTGCGATAAGACCCGGCTGAATCAGGTGCTGCTGAATCTGCTGTCCAACGCCATCAAGTTTACCCCGGCGGGCGGCACGGTCTCGGTGCGGGTGCGGCAGCTTGCCGGTAAGGTACGCGGCTGCGGGCAGTACGAGTTCCGCGTCAAGGACAACGGCATCGGCATGAGCCCGGAGTTCGCCCAAAAGATTTTTGAGCCCTTTGAGCGGGAGCGCACCTCCACGGTCAGCCGGATCCAGGGCACCGGCCTTGGCATGGCCATCACCAAAAACATCGTGGATATGATGGGCGGCACCATCGAGGTGCAGACAGCGCAGGGCAAGGGCACCGAGTTTATCATCCGCGTGCCCATGCGTGCGCAGGCAGAGCACCGTCCGGTGGAAAAGATCACCGAACTGGAAGGCCTGAAGGCACTGGTGGTGGACGACGATTTCAACACCTGCGACAGCGTGACAAAGATGCTGGTCAAGGTGGGCATGCGTGCCGAGTGGACCCTTTCCGGCAAGGAAGCGGTGCTGCGTGCACGGCAGTCCATCGAGATGAGCGATGTCTACCACGCCTATATCATCGACTGGCGTCTGCCGGACATGAACGGCATCGAGGTCACCCGCCAGATCCGCAGCCTGCACGATGATACGCCCATCATCATCCTGACCGCCTACGACTGGTCCGACATTGAGGTGGAGGCAAAGGCTGCCGGTGTGACCGCCTTCTGCTCCAAGCCCATGTTCATGTCCGACCTGCGCGAGACCCTGATGAACGCCATCGGGCAGACGCAGACGGACGCAGCGCAGGAGCTTCTGCCGGAAAAGAACGTCGGCTTCAAGGGCAGGCACATCCTGCTGGTGGAGGACAACGAGCTGAACCGTGAGATTGCGCAGGAGATCCTGCGGGAGTACGGCTTCCGGGTCGATCCGGCGGAAAACGGTGCCGTTGCGGTGGAAAAGGTCCGCACCGCCGCACCGGGCTGCTATGATCTGGTGCTGATGGATGTGCAGATGCCGGTGATGGACGGCTATACCGCCACCCGGCAGATCCGCGCACTGGGCGACCCCGCACTGGCAAAGATTCCGATCCTTGCCATGACCGCCAACGCATTCGACGAAGACCGCCGCAATGCCTTGGAAAGCGGCATGAATGGCTTTTTGTCCAAGCCCATCGTGATCAGCGACCTTGTGCAGGAGCTGCGCAAGATCCTGTGACCAACTGCCGTTCAGGCATAAAAAATAAAGCACCCACAGCAATTTGCTCACTGGAGGTTCAAAACCTCTGCGGCGCTTGCTGTGGGTGCTTTTGCTTTTGGGCGCTGTTTATTTCAGTACATCTGCAAGGACCTGCAGCAGATGCGGAATATCCAGCGGCTTTGCAATATGGCCGTTCATACCGGCCTTCAGCGCGTTCTGACGGTCTTCCTCAAAGGCATTTGCCGTCATTGCAAAGATGGGGATACCCGCCTTTGCAGCGTCCGGCAGGGCACGGATCTGCCGCGTTGCCTCGTAGCCGTCCATGTTGGGCATCTGGATGTCCATGAGGATCAGGTCATACTGTCCGTCTGCCGCCTGCTTCATCTTCCGGACGGCGATCTCACCATCCTCGGCAGATTCCACCTCAAAGCCCGCTTCCTTCAGGATCTCCACTGCGATCTCACGGTTCAGCTCGTTGTCCTCCACCAGCAGGATCTTTTTCCCTTTGAAGGCCTCCGCATCCAGCTGCACCGGCCTGCGGGCAGGCTCTGCACCGAACGGCTCTGCCAGCACCCTGCGCAGCTCCGAGAGGAACAGCGGCTTTTCGCAGAAGGCGGTAACACCGGCAGCGCGGGCTTCCTCTTCAATATCGGCCCAGTCGTAGGCCGTCAGGATGATGATGGGGCAGCTTTTTCCGATCACCTTGCGGATCTGCCGCACGATCTCGATGCCGTTCATATCGGGGATCAGCCAGTCGATGATGTAAACGCTGAATTCATCCCCCTGCTCTATGGCGTACCGGGTGCGGATCACCGCTTCCTTACCGGAGATCGTCCATTCCGGCCGCATCCCGATCTTGGACAGCATGGTGCTGACGCTCAGGCAGGTGTCGGTATCGTCGTCCGCCACCAGTGCCCGCAGCCCTTCCAGCTGCGGGAGCTGCCTGAGCTCCACCTTTTGTCCGCTGAGCGCAAAGCAGAGTTTCACGATGAACTCGCTGCCCTTGCCCGGCTCGCTCTCAATGGCGATGGTGCCGCCCATCAGGTCCACAATGTTCTTGGTGATGGACATGCCGAGGCCGGTGCCCTGAATGCCGCTGACGGTGGAGTTTTCCTCACGGGTGAACTCCTCAAAGATGTGCTTCTGGAACTCCTCGCTCATGCCGATGCCATTGTCCTTGATGCGGAACTCATAGCAGGCCCGGCCCGCAGGCGCACCGTTTTTCTCAGCAATGCGGATGCTGATCATGCCGCCTGTGGGGGTAAACTTGATGGCATTGGACAAAATGTTCAGCAGGATCTGGTTCAGCCGCAGCGGGTCGGTGATGATATCCTCGTTCTCCACATCCATGGTATCGATAAAAAGCGACAGCCGCTTTGCCGAAATATTGGGCTGGATGATGGAGCGCACATCGTGGACGAGGTCCGGCAGATGCACCGCTTTTTCCTCGATCTTTACCTTTCCGCTCTCGATGCGGCTCATATCCAGCACATCATTGATGAGGGAAAGCAGATGCTGGCTGGAGGTGGAGATCTTTTTCAGATAGTCCAGCACCTGTTCCCTATTGTCGATATGGGTCGCAGCCAGCGAGGTGAAGCCGATGATGGCGTTCATGGGGGTGCGGATATCGTGGCTCATATTGAACAGGAACTCCCGCTTGGCGCGGTTTGCCGCCCCCTCGTGCTGGAGCGCGATCTCCAGTTTGCGGTTCTGTTCCTCCAACTGGGTCTGATACTTCCTCTCCTGCTCTTTTTTCTGCTGTTCCATCTCCTGCACGGAGCGGCGGCGCAGCAGCTGAAGGGCCATTACAAGCAGGCTGTAGCCGACCAGCGCCACTAGGATCAGCGAAAGCGACTCACGGAAGATCATTTTTTCGTCCGTATACGCATAGAGATCGAAGGATCTGCCATGGCAGAACATCCCGAAATAGCAGCCGGAGCCGTTCCAGTCCAGGGTATGGGTCAGCTTCTCTGCGGCACCGGCTTTGCAGATTCCCTGCACCAGCGGGCTGTCCGCAGTATCCTGCCCCATCAGCTCCGGGCTGTTTGCGGCAATGACCTGATTGTTCTGCACGATGAACAGCGTGCCGCTGGTTTCTGCCGGGTAGCCATCCAGTATGCTCTGGATGGACAGCGCCGTTTCCTCCACAAATTCCGCCGGGGTATACCGGTAGGCAAGCAGGAGCAGCTCTGCGTTTTCTGCCCGGTGTGCCGCCACATCCACAACAGAGCCATCTTCCAGCAGGACGCGCTTCACATAGGTCTTTCGCGGGTAAGATAAAACGTCCAGAACGGCGTCATTTTTCAGCTGGCCGCCAAACCGGGCATAGCCGATGCCGTTGGTCGTGGACTCGCACTGGAGCGTGCCGTCCGGCCCCAGAACCGAAATGCCGGTGAGCCAGAGCTTTTCCGCCTGCCTGTTCAGGCACTGCGGGTCGGAGAGGTCGAGGTCAACGTCCTCTGCCAGCTGATGGACCGCGACCGCCGTGCGGCGCAGTGTCTTTGCCGTGATGGTATCATTGTACTTTTCAAAGCTGGTGGACTGGGATTTGACAAACTCAAGGGTCTGGCAAAAGCGCTCCTCTGCTGTGCGCATTGCCCGCCAGCCGGAAAGAAATGTCACGCCGATCATCAAGAGCACGCCGACGATCAGATGGCCCGCCCATCTCCTTTTATCCGGGGTGGTTCTGTTTTTACACGCCAATGGTGTCCACCTCCAGATACTGCGAAGCATTTTCAAGGTATTGGCCAATGATCCGCTCCAGCGTGCCGTCCGCGCGCATCTGCGCAAGGGTATCGGTCAGCTGGCTGTCCAGCCCGCGGGTGTCGTTCCTGGCAAAGGCGATGCCCAGCCCGGTGACCAGCAGCGGTTCCTCCAAAATGCGGAAGTCTACGGCATTGTCCTTCATATATTGCAGGATGCCTGTCTCGTGGGCGGCGATGCCGTCCACATAGCCGCAGGCCAGCATTGCGTACTGCACACTGCGGTTTTCGATGCTGAGCACCTCCACCGTCTGCGGGATGCGCGGGTCGGAGCCGGTGAGGAAGATCTCCTCCGGCTTGCCGGTGCTCTGCACGGCGATGGTCTTGCCGGCAAGGTCGCTGAGGGATCGGATGCTGCTGTCGGCATCCACCGCAGCCACCTGACGGCTCACCATGTAAGGCCCCGCCCAGCGGTATACCTCTTCGCGTCCATCCATGGAAAAGCAGCCCCAGATGCAGTCGATGGCGCCGCTTTCCACAAGATTTGTTTTCTGCTCCCAGTCGATCGTTTCAAACCGGGCAGCATACCCCATGCGGCGGAACGCCTCGGTGGCGATCTCCACATCGATCCCGGTGGGAACACCGTCATTGTTCAGATAGATATAAGGCGGGTAGGTGTCGCTTCCCACAACGAGTTGTGCAAGACCGCGGTCTTTTGCTTCCTTTCCTCCGCAGGAAGTCAGACTGCCTACGGCAGCAGCTGCCGCCAGCAGCGTGCATCCGTTCAGGAATGCACGGCGTGAGATTCTGTGTTTCATTCGGGCTTTTTATACTCCTGTTTTGATCGCATCCGCAGCTCAGTCGGGATGCCCCTGTAGCTCTTCTTTCAGGTCGGTCTGGATATCCGTCAGGCATTGCAGCAGCAGCGGATTGAACGCTCCGCACTCGCCGTTCAGGATCATCTGCACGGCTTTTTCGTGGGGGTAGGCTTTTTTGTAGCAGCGATCGCTGGTCAGTGCATCGTACACATCGGCCAGCGAGACCAGCTGTGCGCTGATGGGGATCTCATCGCCCTTCAGCCCATCCGGGTAGCCGTGCCCATCCCAGCGTTCGTGGTGCCAGCGGGCGATCTCGTAGGCGGTCTGCAGCAGCGGCTGCTCGCCAAAATTATCCAAATCATGCAGCATTTCGGCGCCCCGCATACTGTGGGTCTTGACCAGCTCAAATTCCTCCGGGGTCAGCCTGCCGGGCTTGTTGAGGATCTTTCCATCAATGGCGATCTTACCGATGTCGTGCAGGGCAGAAGCCAGCGGGATATGATCCTGCTGCTCCGCCGTGAGCGGATATCTGCTGCTGACCTCCAGCAGACGGTGGAGCAGCAGTTCGGTGATGGTGCGGATGTGCCGCACATGGGGCCCGCTTTCGCCATTGCGGAACTCCACGATGTGGCTCAGCACCCCCACCAGAATATCCGTATCGTTTTCGCGGGCGCGGATCTGATCCGACACCATCTGTACCAGCCGCCGCTGCTTGGCGTACAGCTTGATGATGTTGGTCACCCGGCGGTATACGATGCGTGCATCAAAGGGACGGTTGACATAGTCGCTCGCACCCAGCTCATAGGACCGCCGGATCGCGTCTTCGGAGTCCTCGCTGGAGATCATGATGACCGGGGTATCCTCGATGGTATGGTTGGCATTCATGGCCCTCAGCACCTCAAAACCGTCCATTCCCGGCATATTGATGTCCAGCAGCACCAGTGCAATGTTTCCGGCTTCCTCCTGCAGTTTTTCCATGCATTCCTGTCCGTCCTTCGCTTCCAGAATGCGGTACTCCTGCCCCAGGATCTCCGACAGCATCAGGCGGTTCATTTCGGAGTCATCCACCAGCAGGATCTGTGACTTTTCCTGCAAAAGTCTTTCCAGCGCAGCCAGATCCTGCCCCGGGACCTCCACCGTGACGGTATTCTTGCGGCGCTTTGCCTGATACATCAGCCGGTCTGCACGGCGGACCACATTTTCCATCGGGTCGGTGATGGACTGCATGGTTCCGCCGATGCTCAGCGAGATGCGGAAATGCGAGTAGCCGGGTACGGATGCCATCTGCACGGCGGTGCAGATCTGTTCCAGCTTGGTGCGCAGAAAGTCCCCCGGTATGCCGGGCAGCACCAGCAGGAACTCGTCCCCGCCGCAGCGGATGAGCAGGTCCGACTTCCGGATGCGGGATTGAATGGCGTTTGCCGCCGTTTTCAGCGCCATATCTCCGGCATGATGCCCATAGGTATCGTTGCAGATCTTGAAATCGTCCACATCCAGCAGTGCGACCCCCGCCGGGCCGATGATCTTGCGGACGATCTCTTCGTAATAGCGGCGGTTGTAGGCTCCTGTCAGCGGGTCCCGATAAAGCTCTTCCTTGAGCTTCTGCTCCCGTGCAGCATGCTGCTCGGCGGTTTCGTCCACCGGTGCTCTCTGATTTTCGGTCAATTGTTTCAGTTTCTGATTCGCTGCGGCAAGGGCTGCTTCCTGTTTGTGGAGCTTTTCGATCAGCCGCCGCTCGCGCTTTTTGTAATAGCCCTCGATCTCGGAAAGTGTATTCACGTTCTAACCTTCTCCTGCATCATTTACATCGTTTGTGTGTTTCCTCTGCGGAAACGCGCTTGTCCGCTATTTATTTTTGGGGGGAGGGGGGAAAAACACGAAAGCGTTTTACTGTCTGTTCCAACGCAGCGATATCCACGGGCTTGGACAGATGCTCGTCCATGCCGGCAGCCTGTGCAAAGCAGCGGCCCACCAGCATGGCGCAGTCCTCCTGCGAAAGCTCCTCCGTAACAGTAGTGATGGTATCCGGGGTGTTGTTCACCACACTATCCTGATCCTCGTCCAGCTGACGGATCACATCCTCCACGGTGGCGTTGCCCTCCATGAAGTCCAGCATTTTAAGGCCGGAGGTCACGATGGTGTTTTCCCAGCCGGAGTAGATAAAAGGCGCGGTGTTGCCTGCGTTCAGGGCATCGGCGATGTCGGCATAGCAGGTGCCATCCGCTTCAGAAGGCAGTACCACGCAGGTGCAGTAGCGCAGTGCTGCCTTAGCGATTCTTCCACATCCTACAGGAACTCCGACGCTTGCGTCCGTGCCGCACTGAGTTTTGCGTCGATTACCCTATAAAAGTAGTGTTATTATTTTAACACTGCAACAAAAGCGTTTCAAGCCGTTTGGGAATTTTTCGCACTTAAAAGGGTAAATTCCGAGCTTTTTATCGTTATTTTCCTTCCGGTGCGGCAAAAAGCGCAAAAAAGCTGAGCACCTGTTCTTTCACAGATGCTCAGCTTTGCACGACTCTTCTGTTATTTATCGCTGCGTTTTCAGCATTCTACCCGATGGAAACGGCTGCTTACATGGCGATCCAGCCAAGGGCATTTGCCACCGAGCTGACCAGAATGATGGCCGCAAAGATGGGGCACAGATAGCGGATCATAAAGTTGAAGATCTTTTTGCGGCGGAAGGGCTTGCCGTCCAGCGTCACCTCTTCTTCGATCCTCTCCACGCCGATGACGCGGGACACCAGCAGGCAGGTGGCAATGGCTGCAATGGGCATCATGACAGAGTTGGTGAGGAAATCGAAGAAATCCAGAAACTGCATCCCGAACACCGTCACGCCCGCCAGCGGGCCGTAGCCCAGCGCGGACAGGCTGCCCAACGCCACCATGATCAGGCCGATCAGTGCCGTTGCGCGCTCGCGGCTCCAGCCCAGCTCGTCCTCAAAGGTGGAGACAGCGCTCTCGGTCAGGGCAATGGAGCTGGTGACGGCTGCAAACAGCACCAGCAAAAAGAACAGGATGCCCACCACGTGGCCAAAGCCCATGCTCTCGAACACCTTGGGGATGGTAATGAACATCAGCGCCGGACCGGCCTGCAGGGTATCCGGGTCGCCGCCGGAGAAGGAGAACACCGCCGGAATGATCATCAGGCCCGCCATGATGGCAATGGCCGTGTCGAACAGTTCCACGTTCTCGGTGGATTCCTCAATGGAGACATCCTTTTTCATATAGGAGCCAAAAGTGACCAGAATGCCCATGGCGATGGACAGCGAATAGAACATCTGGCCCATGGCCGTGACCACCGTCATCCAGGAGAAGTTTGCCACGTTCGGCACCAGAAAATATCTGACGCCGGCCAGTGCGCCCGGGCGCGTGACCGAATAGCCCGCAATGACCACCGAAAGCACCACCAGCACCGGCATCATCACCTTGGAAACACGCTCCACGCCGTTGCGCACACCGGCAAAGATGATGGCCAGCGTAAAGGCCGTGAAGATCAGAAAGCACACCTCTGCCGACAGTCCGCTGGAAATGAAATTGGAAAAATAACCGTCCTGCGAAAGCTCACTGCCATGGCCGCTGATATACTCCGACAGATAGCGGATGACCCAGCCGCCGATGACCGAATAGTACGGCACGATCAGAATGGGGATGACCGCATTGATCCAGCCGCCGAACCGCAGGCCGCCCTTTTTGCCAAAGGCGCCAAAGGCACCCACCGGGCTTTTGTGAGTCATGCGGCCCAGTGCCGTTTCGGCCACGATCATCGTGTAGCCAAAGGTGATGGCCAGCACGATGTACACCAGCAGAAAAATGCCGCCGCCGTATTTCGCGGCGAGATACGGAAACCGCCAGATGTTGCCAAGGCCCACCGAAGCGCCTGCGGCCGACAGCACAAAGCCGATCTTGCCGGAAAAAGCGCTGCGCTTTTGTTTTTGTGTATCCATGTTGCAGATCCTCTTTTCCTATATTCCTGTACGCAAGTAGTCTTAGTGTACCATATCTGTCGGCCAAATACAACGGTTCCGCCTGTTTGCGTGCAAAAAAACAGACAGCGCCCCGCAAGGGAGCGCTGCCTGTCTTTATAAGAGGTATACGCGTTGAGCTCAGAAGATGCTGTAGCCCAGCAGCTGCGGCAGGGCGGTGGTAAGCGGGCCCCACAGGCTGATGGAGATCAGAACGATCACATTGCAGATCACGTAGGGCGCTGCGCCCTTGAAGATCTCGATGATGGGCATACGGTTGATCTTGTTGCAGGCGTTCAGGCACATGCCGACCGGCGGGGTGACCAGACCAATGGCCAGACCGGTGATCATCATGGCACCGAACTGCAGCGGCGAGAAGCCGTACTGCACCATGACCGGCAGCAGGATGGGGGTGAGCAGCAGGATGGCCGGGCTGACGTCGATGAAGGTGCCGATCATCAGGATCAGCACATCAAAGATCAGTGCAATGGCCCATGCGGGCATGTTCAGGGACATGAAGAAGGCACCCACCGTCTGCGGCACCTTCTGCATGGTCAGCACCCATGTGAAGATGGTGGTAAAGCCGATGATGAGCATGATGGAGGAGGAGGAGATCAGGGTCTTTTTCAAAGCCTCCCAGACGCCCTTCCATGTCAGCTCCTTGTAGACGAAGAAGCCCACCAGCATGGAATACAGCACAGCCACACCGGCACTTTCGGATGCAGTGCACACGCCGAAGGAAACACAGATGATGATGAACAGCGGCATGATGAGGGCAGGGATGCCGGAAAGCAGGCTCTTTGCGGCGCGCTTGCCGTCAAACTTGACCTTTTCCGGGTGCCAGCCCTTCTTGGCGCTGATGATGTACACCAGCACCAGCTGGGTCAGGCCGATCAGGATGCCGGGCACGGCACCTGCCACGAACAGCGCACCCACCGATGCGCCGGAGATCATGGAGTAAACGATCATGGGCGTAGAGGGCGGGATGATCATGCCCATGGTGGAGGATGCCACCGTGATGCCCGCAGAAGCTTCCGGCGGGTAGCCTTCCTTCTCCATGGCAGGGATCAGGATGGAACCCAGCGCCGATGTGTCGGCCACGGAGGAACCAGAAATGCCGCCGAAGATCATGGAAGCCACGATGTTCACTTCGCCCAGACCGCCGCGGACGGGGCGCAGCAGCTCCATGCAGAAGTTGATGATGCGCTGGGTGATGCCGCCGGTGTTCATCAGCTCACCAGCCAGCATGAACAGCGGCATGGCGATCATCAGCTCACTGTAGGCACCGTTCCACACGCGCTGCGGCAGCATGGTGATAAAGGTAGGTGCATAGATCAGGATGTAGGTCACGCAGGAAGCGCCGATGGCGAAGGCCAGCGGGATGCCCAGCGCGGCAAAGAAGATCAGCAGCACCAGAAGGATGAGCATTGCCATAGTTGTGTATTCTCCCCTTTCCGCTTATGCGTCGTCACGGCTCAGCGCCTGATTCTTGGGCGCAAAGTAGGAAATGTCGGCCTTGTACAGGGTGATGATCTTGATCACGACGCAGATGGCACAGATGATGCCGCACACCGGCATGATGCCGTACATATACATCATGGGGATCTCCATGCCCTGACTGATCTGCTTACCGGCAACGCCCACATACTTGAAGCCCTGATAGGTGAACACCAGCACCACAGCCAGCACGACGAGGTAGTTGATGATGGCAAGCCAGCGCTTGCGGGCAGGCTTGACGCCGTCGTAAAGGATGTCGATCATGACGTGCTCGTCCTTGATCACGTTGATGCCCATGCCCCAGAAGGTGGTAAAAGCAAACAGCGTGGTGTTGAACTCAGAGAGCTGCTTCCAGCTCAGCGAGAAAAAGTAACGTGCAATGACCGTAAAGATCACAAGAGCTGCCAGCAGTGCCATGGCGATCACGCCGATGGTAAAATACACGTCGAACAGCTTTTTCCCGAATTTTTTAAGGTTTTCGATGGTGCTCAGCCCCTTTCGGTTATTTTACAACTTTTTCCATCGGCCTGTTACAGCAGAGGGCAGCCCGCAGGCTGCCCTCTCGCCTTTACCGTAACATGGCCGTTTTTGCCTTTGGTCGTTTCTGCTTATGCCTTTGCGACGATATCCTGCATCTCCTTGATCTCGTCGGCGGTGCAGATGCCCTCGGTGACACACTGGTCGTACACGGACTGCACAGCGGCCTGGAAGGCCTTCAGCTCATCGGCAGAGGGCTCGTAGACTTCGCAGCCGTAGTCCACGATGGTCTGCTTTGCGGCGTTGGAGTTCTTGTCGATCAGCTCATCGTTGTATTCGCCCATCTTGGTGGCGCACTCGGTAATGATATCGCGGTACTCCTCGGGCAGGCCGTTCCACCATGCTGCGTTCACATAGAAGGGGTCCGGATGGAACTGGTAGTTGACCTCGGTAAAGTACTTCTGCACTTCATAGAACTTCATGCCTTCCACGTTGACCCAGGGGTTCTCCTGACCGTCTGCAACGCCGGTCTTCAGGCCCATGTACAGGTCGGAGTACGGGATAGTGGTGGTGGTAGCGCCCATTGCCTGGAAGGTCATGTCAATGGTCTTCATGCCGTTGGTGCGCATCTTCAGGCCCTTCAGGTCTGCGGGAGCCTTGATGGCATGCTTGGAGTTGGAGAACTGGCGGTAGCCGCCTGCATCGCACAGGTTGATGATGACGGTGCCGGTCTCGCCCTCGGCCTCAGCGCACACCTTCTGTGCCAGGTCGCTCTGCAGCAGAGCCGTGACCTGTGCACGGGTATTGGTCAGGAAGGGCAGGGTGAACATCAGCAGGCGGGGGCTGAAGTCGAACTGACCGCCGCGCATGCCCTGCACGGTGCCGGCCACGACCTGCTCCAGCATCTCCTTCTCGGTGCCCAGCTGGCCGTTGCCGTAAACTTCGATCTTCACATGGCCGTTGGTGGCCTCTGCCACATCGGCGGCAAACTGCTCCATGGAAACAAAGCGGGGGTTGCCCTCGGGCTGTGCATGACCCACGGTCATGGTGAAATCGCCCAGAGATGCAAACTTGTCCTCACCGGCTGCTGCGGCACTTGCTGCAGTGCTGGTGGATGCTGCACCGGAAGCAGCCGGATTGGATGCACCGGAACCGCCGCAGGCTGCCAGAGCACCTGCAGCTGCCATTGCACCAGATACCTTCAGGAAATTGCGACGAGAGATCTTTTTCATAATCTTCCTCCTTGTTTCAGGGGTGCCGTTTTGCCTCATACGCCAGCAAAGTTTTTGGTATGCCCCTGTATACAGCATTTTCATTGCACGCTAATCGTAACAGAAAATTCACATCCGCACAAGAGCCAAACTTCACCAACTTCGCAAAGTTTCTTTGTGCATAACTAACAATCTTATCCTTTTCTCGTGGAAACTGTTACAATCTGATGACACAATTCCGTTCATTTTCATCTGATATATCAATTTTTTGTCAAAAATGATAAATTTCGGAGCTTTTCCTATACTTGTATACAGGCTATTGTATACTTCATCCTCATGCGTTGACAATCTCTTTTGGGCAGGCTAAAATAGAATTATCTTATCATCAACTGTATAAATGGAGTGTGAGCACATGGCTGAACAGCTGCATCCGGAGGACATCTACCAGACGCTGGAACATGATATCGTTACGCTGAAGATCAAGCCCGGAGAGACCATCAGCGAAAATCAGCTGTGCAAGCGGTTCGGCATTTCGCGCACACCGGTGCGTGCTGCCCTGCAGCGGCTGGAACAGAACGGCTTTGTGCAGATCATTCCCTGCAAGGGCACCATCGTCACCCCCATCAATCTGGATATCGTGGATCAGATTGCATACCAGCGCACAGCCGTTGAAAGCACGGTGCTGCGCGATTTCATTCAGGTCTGTTCGCCCAAAGAGTACATCGAGATCAAGCACAAATATGACCTGCTGGAGGAAATGGCCCAGACCATGACCGACCCGGAGAATGTGGATATCAACGCCTTCCTCATGCTGGATCTGGAAATGCACTCCATTTGGTTTTGCAGCATGAACAAGTGGTACATCTGGCAGAGCCTGACCAAGCCGCAGCCGGATTACTCCCGCTTCACCCGTCTGGATGTGGTGCGGGCCAACAATGTGCCGGATGTGCTCAGCGAGCACCGGGAGATCCTGCGCGTGATCCGGGAAAAGGATGTGGACGCCATTGAGCCGCTGATCCGGCATCACCTGTACGGCGGCCTGCGCCGCATGGGCACCCAGCTGTACGCAGAAAAGTACAAATCCTATTTTACCGGTATCTGAACCAATAAAAGCAGGCGCATCCGCCAGCCTTTCGGCCTTTGGATGCGCCTGTTTCGTTTTTTGTATGATTTACTGCTTGTGGTACTTGCGGTCCTCTTCCTCGTAAACGGGGTCGCAGGTCAGGTACATTCCCAGACGGTTCAGGGTACTGGTATCCACACCCGAGAGCAGCACAGTGGAGTGCACATCGCAGCCCTTGAGGTTCGGCAGCTGGTGCATGGCCGCTGCGGCCTGCTCGTTGTCGGCTGCAGAGCTGGACAGGGCAATGAGGATCTCATCGGTGTGCAGGCGGGGATTCTTGCCGCCCAGATAGTTGGTCTTGAGGGTCTGGATGGGCTCAATGGAAGCCGCGCTCACAAGGTCGGTCTCCTGCGGGATGCCGGCCAGCACCTTGAGGGCGTTCATCAGGGCAGATGCAGCCGCACCCAGCAAGGGACCAGTCTTGCCGGTGACAACGGTACCGTCCGGCAGCTCAATGGCGGCAGCGGGGGCCCCGCCGGTGCTCTCGCTGCGGGCATGAGCCTGCTTTTCCACTTCGCGCTGGCCCACGGTCAGGTCGGCCTGATTCAGCAGCAGCTCCAGCTTGTAGCGCTCGGTCTCCTTGACCGTACCGGTGATCTTCTGCTCACACAGGCACTTGAAGTAACGGCGCAGGATCTCCTTGCGGGACGCTTCGCGGCAGACCGCATCGTCCACGATGCAGTTGCCTGCCATGTTGACGCCCATATCCGTGGGGCTCTTGTAGGGGCTCTTGCCCGCGATGAGCTCAAACATGGCGTTCACCACCGGGAAGATCTCAATGTCGCGGTTGTAGTTGACGGTGGTCACGCCGTAGGCTTCCAGATGGAACGGGTCGATCATGTTCACATCGTTCAGGTCGGCCGTAGCGGCCTCGTAGGCCAGATTCACCGGGTGCTTGAGGGGAATGTTCCAGATGGGGAAAGTCTCGAACTTGGCGTAACCGGCCTTCACGCCGCGCTTGTACTCGTGGTACAACTGGGAAAGGCAGGTCGCCATTTTGCCGCTGCCGGGGCCGGGGGCCGTGATGACCACCAGCGGGCGCTGAGTCTCGATATAATCGTTCTTGCCGTAGCCCTCGTCGCTGACGATGCGGGCCACATCGTTGGGGTAGCCGGGAATTTTGTAGTGGCGGAAGGTGCGGATGCCCAGACCGTTCAGCCGCTTTTCAAAGGCCTCCACCTCCGGTGCGGCGGCGTACTTGGTCACGCACACGCTGCCCACATACAGGCCCACCCCCTGAAACGCATCGATCAGGCGCAGCACGTCCAGATCGTAGGTGATGCCGTAGTCGCCGCGGATCTTGTTGCTGATAATGTCCTCGGCGCTGATAACGATGACCACCTCGGCCTGATCCTTCAGCTGAAGCAGCATCTGCAGCTTGGAATCGGGCTGAAAACCCGGCAGCACGCGGGATGCATGGTAATCATCGAACAGCTTGCCGCCGAATTCCAGATAGAGCTTGTTGTCGAACTTCTTGATGCGCTCACGGATGTGCTCCGACTGCATCGAAAGATATTTATCGTTGTCAAATCCAATTTTCATCGTTCGTTTCCTTTTCCTCTTTGCTGTGCCCGGCACACCGCACCGGAACTTTTCCATAACAGAAACAGTATACCACACTCAAAAACCGGGTGCAATCCAAAAGGAGGCCCGTGCGGCTTTTTCCAGCAAATGCGGCGTTTCGCCTTATTCTTTGCCCTGTTTTTTGTGAAAATGGTTCTTGCCGCCTTTTTGACAACGGGTGTATAATGGAGCTGTTCGGCAAACGCCTTTGAAAACAGAGAGGAAGTCTATCATGAACTCTGCCGAGGATTATACATACCGTTATCTTGAGACCGACGATCTCGATCAGTATAACGCCCTGCTGCGCTATACCTTTCAGGTGACCGAGGAAGAGCTTACCGCCACCGGCTGGAAGGACGACGAGATCAAGCAGTCCAAGTTTCCTGTGCTGGAACGCGCCGATGTGCTGGGTTGCTTTGACGGCAAAAACCTCGTCTCACAGTTCGCGGTCTACCCGCTGAAAATGAACATCTACGACACGGTATATCACGTAGGCTTTGTGACCAGCGTGTGTACCTACCCGGAGTACACCGGCAACGGCATCATGAAGCGGCTGATGATCCAGGGACTGACCCAGATGCACAAGGAGGGCAAGAGCTTCGCCCTGCTCTACCCCTACTCCATCCCGCTGTACCATCACCTTGGGTGGGAGATCATCTCCAACAAGATCTCCTTCAACATCAAGGACCGGCAGATCCCCACAAAGGTCTCCGCGCCCGGCTATGTGCGGCGCGTCGCATGGGACAACACCGAATTTCACGAGCTGCACTCGCACTTTGCTTCCATCACGCACGGGTGCCTGTTCCGCAACGCGCTGGCATGGGAAGAATACTGGCGCTGGGATGAGGACGACACCAACGTTGCCGTCTACTATAATGTAAAGGACAAGCCCTGCGGCTACATGGTGTACCTCATCAAGAACGACATTATGCACATCAAGGAAATGATCTACCTGAACCGCGAGGCCCAGAAGGGCCTGTGGGAGTACATCCACGCCCACGATTCCATGATCGACGAGGTGCACGGCAACACCTATTTCAGCGAGCCCATCGCCTTTGAAATGGACGACGGCGACATCAAGGAGGCCATCCGCCCCTATGCCATGGGCCGTATCGTGGATGTGGCCGGCTTTCTGGAGGATTACCCCTGCGACCCGGACGGCGGCGAGCTGTGCATCGAGCTGGAGATCGAGGACACTCTTCTGCCCTGGAACAACCGCACCTTCCGCATCCGATTTGCAGACGGCGGCTGCAAACTGACCAATGCCCCCGCCGAATACCACCTGAAAATGGGCATCGGCACCCTTTCCACCCTGCTGCTGGGCTACAAGACCGCAGAACGCCTGTTTGAGCTGGAACGCATCGAGGGCCGGGAGGAAGCCGTGGAACGGCTGGACGATGTGCTGTTCCATAAGATCCCGTACATTTCGGATTATATCTGATGGCTCATACTTGACAAAGTACACACCAGCGTCTATAATGAAGACAGGAAAAGGCACTGTCCGCAAACGGCAGACCCCTTACCGGCAATTAAATTTCAAAAGAAAAGTAACCGCTTGGATTGGAAGTCGTGGGCGGTTACTTTTTCTTTTTATCCTTCTGATCCTTCGCGCGATCCTGCGTGATGCTCCAGGTGATCTGAAACGTCGCAAATACCACGTTGACCAACAGCGCCAGCAGCGCTATGACCACCGTGAAGATATCTGCTATGGACATCCGGCATCCCTCCCTTCAGCCTTAGCGTCCGGGAGTATGAACTTCAAGAAAAAATCCGACCTCCCGGCGTTTTGAAAAAACAAAAACCTGCCGATTGAGGCCGCCGCCTGCGTTTTATGGACAATGCCTTTCCACAGTCTTTCAACTGCAGACCCAGCATATCATATTTGAGGCAAAAATGCAATCTTCGCGTGATACAGCAAGCCCCCGGGTCTCCCCGGGGGCTTGCTGCGGCTTTATGAAGTATCTCGAATATGGAGAGAATGGCGTTTATTCTGCGTCGGTACGGTTTTTCTTGAGCAGGCTCAGGATCACGGCACCCAGCACACTGCCCACGGCCAGAGCCACACAGTACAGCACTGCGTGGTCAACCACAGGGAACACGAAGATGCCGCCGTGCGGTGCACGCAGAGCGCAGCCGAAGGTCATGGAGAGCGCACCGGCCACCGCTGCACCGGCCACGCAGCTGGGCAGGACGCGCAGGGGATCTGCTGCTGCGTAAGGGATCGCGCCCTCGGTAACGAAGCACAGGCCCATGACGTAGTTCACGATGCCGTTGCGGCGCTCGTCGGCCGTCCACTTCTTGGGGCAGAAGGTGGTGGACAGGGCAATGGCGATGGGAGGGACCATGCCGCCCACCATGACAGCGGCCATCACCTCATAGTTGCCGGAGGCAAGGGCTGCCGTGCCAAAGACGTAAGCTGCCTTGTTGAAGGGACCGCCCATATCAATGCTCATCATACCGGCTACGATGGCACCCAGCAGCACCTTGGAGGTGCCGCCCATGGCGTTCAGGCAATCGGTCATGGCCGTGTTGATCATGCCCATGACCGGGTTGATGCCGCACATCACCGCGCCGAGGATGAGCATACCGCCCAGCGGATAGATGAGCATGGGGCGGATGCCGTTCAGGCTGGCAGGCAGCTTTTCGGTGATCTTTTTCAGCAGCTCAACGATGTAGCCTGCAGCAAAACCGGCCAGCAGTGCCGCAAGGAAACCGCCGGAAACACCGGTGGTCTCACCCGCTGCAATGCCTGCAAAGTTGGTGCCGTTCATGGCCAGCACACCGCCCACGAAGCCGACTGCCAGACCCGGACGGTCTGCAATGGACATGGCGATGAAGGCGGACAGAATGGGAAGCATGTAACCGAAGGCTGCGCTGCCCACCGTCTTAAAGAAGGCAGCGACCGGGGTGTTCATGCCAAAGTTGGAGGGATCGATGGTGTAATCGTCCAGCAGGAACGCCAGTGCGATCATGATGCCGCCGCCCACCACGAAGGGCAGCATGTGGGAGACACCGTTCATCAGGTTCTTGTACAGGGTGCGGCCAAAGCTGTCCTTGCCGGAAGCATCCTCGGCGGCCTGTGCGCCGCCCTCGGCGTGGTAAACAGGCACCTCGCCGTGCACGATCTTCTTGATGAGCTCCTCCGGCTTGTGGATGCCATCGTCCACCCGGGTGAACAGCACCGGCTTGCCGTCGAAGCGTGCGGTCTCCACCTTCTTTTCTGCCGCCACGATGATGCCGTCGCAGTTTGCGATCTCTTCTCTGGTGAGGATGTTCTTGGCCCCATCCGAGCCATTGGTCTCCACCTTGGTGGGCAGCCCCAGCTTGTCACCGGCCTTGGTCAGGGCTTCGGCTGCCATATAAGTGTGGGCAATGCCGTTGACGCAGGCGGTCACGGCCAGAATGCGGTAGCCGTTCTGAGGGATCTCCTGCTGGGTGAAGCTCTCCGCGCCGAACTGAGCCTCCTCCTGTGCATCGATGCAGTCAAGGAACTCTGCCGGGGTCTTTGCGGCCTTCAGCTTTTCTACAAAGTCCTCGTTCATCAGCATCTGCATCATACGGGCCAGCATGTCCACATGCAGGCTTCCGTTTTCCGGAGCTGCAATGGCAAACAGCAGGTCGGTGGTGCCGTCGTCCTCGGCATTGTACTGCACCGGGCTGCTCAACCGCAGCGCCGCCAGACTGGGCCGGGTGACTACATTGGTCTTGGCGTGGGGCACCGTGATGCCGTTGTCCACATAGGTGGAGCCCTCCGCCTCACGGGCATAAAGGGCCTTTTTGTAGGCTTCCTTGTCCGTGATGTTGCCATGGGTGGCCTGCAGCTCCACCAGACGGCTGATGATCTGCTCCTGATCAGTCAGAGCCTCATCCAGTGCGATGGACTGCGCGGTGAATAATTCCGTAATACGCATGATTTTTCTCCCTTCCTGTATAACTGCAGCCCTCTCAGTCACGGCTTACGCCGTGCCAGCTCCCCCGAAGGGGGAGCTTTTTTCGCCATCTTCCGAAAAGTTTTTTCTTCTCCGAAAAATCTTTCCTCACGGCTTTACCGCAGAAAGCTCCCCTTCGGGGGAGCTGGCGCGAAGCGCCTGAGAGGTTCAAATTTCCTTCATCAATTCGTCGATTTTTTCTTTTGTGGCAAGACCCAGACTGAACGCGGTGGCGCTGCCGCAGGCAGTGCCCAGACGCAGTGCAAAGGAATAGCTCCGGGTCTGCATCCAGCCAGCCACAAAGCCGGCCACCATGCTGTCGCCTGCGCCCACGCTGTTTACAACCTTTCCCTTGGGGCAGCCGATGCGGTGTACCTGTCCCTGCTCGTCCACCAGCAGGGCACCGTCCCCCGCCCTGCTCACCAGCACGTTGCGGGCGCCCTTTTCCTGCAGGGTGCGGGCCGCAGCAATGATCTCTTCCTCTGTTTTCAGCACCTTGCCCACGATCTCGCCCAGCTCGTGATTGTTGGGTTTGATGAGGAAGGGGTGATACTGCAGAACATTCACCAGCAGGTCGCGGGTGGCATCCACCACCGCGCGCACCCCCCTGCCCTGCAGCCGGGCCAGCAGCCGCTCGTAGGTATCCTGCGGCAGGCTCTTGGGAATGCTGCCTGCCAGAATGAGGATATCGTCCTCGTTCAGGCGGTCCAGCTTCTTTTCCAGCTCCTGCATGGCGCTCTCCGGGATGTCGGGGCCTGCGCCATTCAGCTCGGTCTCCTGCCCGGCTTTGATCTTTACATTGATGCGGGTCATACCCTGCTCCAGATGCACAAAGTCGGTCTTCATGCCCTGTGCGGCAAGGCCCCGCTCCAGCCATGCACCGGTCTCGCCCGCCACAAAGCCCAGTGCCACGCTCCCGCAGCCCAGCTGTGCCAGCACGCCGGACACGTTGATGCCCTTGCCGCCCAGCACGCAGTCCTCACCGGCTGCGCGGTTCACCTCGCCTACTTCCAGCGGTGCTTCCAAGCGCACCACATAATCGATGGCCGGATTGAATGTGACTGTGTAGATCATACTTCCGTCTCCTTTACCAATGTGAACTGTTTGTATTTCGGATTGGGGCAGCGGTTGGTGAGGATGGCACCGCCCTGCAGGTCGGCAATGACCGCCGGGTAGATGCGGGCAAACTTGGCGTCATCCACAAGGAACCATGTTTCCCGTGCCCGGTGCACCGCTGCCGCCTTGACGGCGGCTTCTTCCGGGTCCGGGGTGGTAAAGCCTGCTTCCAGCGCCACACCGTTGGCGCCCATGAAAGCCTTGGTGAAATTGTATTGCTGGATAATGCTCACGGTAGGCGCACCCACAATGGCCTCGGTCTGGGGCCGCAGCAGTCCTCCGGGCAGATACACCCGGCAGCCCTTCTGGGCCAGCGCCCGGGCGTGGGCCACGCCGTTGGTCAGATAGCTGGCCTTGAGGGCATCTCCGGTCAGGGCCCGCACCAGCTCCAGCGTGGTGGAACCGGCATCGATGAACACAAAATCGTTCGCGTTGATGAGCTGCGCCGCAGCCTGTGCGATGCTGCGCTTCTGTTCCACCGCCAGCGTTTCCTTTGCTTCCATGGTGGGTTCGTCTGCCAGAAAGCGGCTGTCCGGCAGCGTGGCACCGCCATGCACCTTGTTCAGCTTGCCCTGCCGGTCCAGCTCGGTCAGGTCGCGGCGGATGGTGGATTCGCTGGTGTTCAGCGCCTCACACAGCTCCTGCACCGTGACGGTGCGTTTGCGGTCCAGCTGTTCCATGATCAGGCTGAAGCGTTCTTCTGCCAGCATCTGTATCCTCTCCTTTGGCTTTATTTTTGTTTGACGGTTTGTGACCGTTTGTGCGTTGTTTTGGTTGATTGCATCTTTATTATAGCAAACGCAGCGCCAAAATCAATCATTTTCAGTCATTTTCGTTCATTCTTGTTCACGAAAAGTTGTCTTGAAATTTGTGCAGAGAGCACAAAAACTGGGATACAAGCATTTTATGCAAACAAAAAAGCCGCCGTGCGTACCAATCGCACAGCGGCCGGAGAGAAGGTCTGATTCAGGAAAGGCTTACTCGGCAGTCCAGTAGAAGTCGTCGCCGGGCATTGCGCCGCCCACTGCCTTGGGGTCGGCATCAAACAGCACCTGCAGATAAGCGGATGCGTTGGTCTTGAGGTCGTTTCCGGTCAGACAGACGATGTTGCAGTTGGGCAGGGCCTTCTTGGCAATGGCAGCCTTGGCCACAACGCCCTGCTCCTCGCACAAAGCAGCGGTGCCGTCCAGATCGGTATTGGCAGCTTCCACGCTCTTGGCGTAATCGTTCAGGAATGCAGCCACCACGTCCGGGTGTTCCTCGGCATACTCCTTGCGCACCACGGTCACGCCCGTGATGAGCTGGGTATCGGCCACCTTGTTCCACTCCTCGGTCAGGTCCAGAGCCACACGCAGGGTGTCGTCCTGCAGGCCTGCAGCGGTCACATAGGGCTGGGGCAGGACGGCAATGGCATCCTCGGTATTGGCCATCTGGGCCGTGACCTCGGTGGCCTCGCTGTAGTATTCAATGGTCACGTCCTTGTCCGGGTCAATGCCGTTCTGGGCCAGCAGGTAGCGCAGCACGTACTCGGGCGTGGTGCCCTTGCCGGTGGACAGGATGGTACGGCCTGCAAGATCTGCCATGGACTGGACCGTATCGCCGCCCTTTTCCACTACGTACAGCACGCCCAACGTGTTGACGGCAACAGCCTGAATGCCGCCCTCCGTCTTCTGATACAGAGTTGCAGCCAGATTTGCCGGGATGGCGGCCATGTCCAGCTCGCCCTTCATCAGCAGGGGCACGATCTCATCGGCAGCACCGTAGAGCTGCAGGTCGTAGTCCATGGAAGCGGTACCGTCCTCTTCCATGCTCAGCAGGTTCACCAGACCCATGGTGGTGGGGCCTTTCAGGCCGGCGATGCGCAGCGCATCGGTGGTAGACAGCTCCTTGGCTTCCTCGCTGGAAGCAGCTTCGGAGACGGCTTCGCCGGAGGCAGCGCTGGAAGCAGTGGAGCCGGATGCTGCGCCGCCGCAGGCGGCAAGGCTCAGGGCAAGGGCCAGAGCCAGCAGCACAGATGTCAGTTTTTTCATGCGGGGGTCCCTCTTTTCCTCATCAGACAGCGCAATCCCTGTGCCGCAAAACTTTGCACAGAATCATCGGACTGTCTTTTTATATTTTTTACAAAGCAAATTTGCAAAATCATTTGCTTTGCGGGTCTAAGTTTACTATAATAGAATCAAAAATACCGTTGCGTGTGCAACGGAATTGCAGGAGGGCTGTGGAGACCCCAGGTCTTTCCCACAAATTTGCGATGAAAAACTATCTTTCGCTGTTATGCTCCACCTCATTATTCAATGGTCTGACCGCCGAAGAGCTGCAGACCCTGCTGAGCCAGCTGGGCGCTGTGGTGCGCAGCTACGGCAAGGGCGAGGCCCTTGTGCTGGCGGGCGAACCCAGCCACCGGGTAGGCATCGTGCTGAACGGCGAGCTGGAAGCCTACCGTCCCGGGCCGCAGGGCACCCGCATCCCCATCACCCACATGGAGCCGGGCGGGGTGTTCGGCGATGTGCTGGGCGGTTCCAGCCGGACCAGCCCGGTCACAGTGGTGGCATCGGCACCCTGCGAGGTGCTGCTCATCCCCTACGAGCAGCTTCTGCTGTCGGACGGCAGCCCGGCGCATCAGCTGGCGCTGCGCAATCTGGTGCGCACCATCAGCGATAAATATTTTTCCCTCTCCCGCCGGGTAGACCTGCTGGTGCTCAAGAGCCTGCGGGCCAAGGTGTGCGCCTATCTGCTGAGCGAGAGCGAACGGGCCGGAAGCCTGACCTTCAGCATCCCGTTCTCCCGCATCCAGCTGGCAGATTACCTGAACTGCGACCGCAGCGCCCTCAGCCGTGAGCTGAGCCAGATGCAGCGGGACGGCCTGCTGGATACCTACAAGAGCAGCTTCAAACTGCTGGAACCTGAGGTGTTGAAGCAGATGGTGCAGTGACCATTTGAATAGCCGCCGCGTGCGCTTTGGCTGTCTTCAGCGGAAATTTTATTTTTATATTTGAGTTTTAGAAAAATCTGCGGATTTTTCTAAAACTCTTTTTCACTGGAAGGCCGTAACTGTCAGCGGCATTATCTTGTTATTTTTAAGGAGTATTTTTAAATATGTCAAAACCGATTTTATGGATCGTGATCCCCTGCTACAACGAAGAGCAGGTGCTGCCCATCACGGCACCCATGTTTCTGGAAAAGATCCATTCTCTGGCCGCACAGGGCCTTGTGAGCGAGAAGAGCCGGGTGCTGTTCGTAAACGACGGCTCCAAGGATAAGACATGGGAGCTGATCCAGAATTTTGCCGCGCAGGATGAGCACTATATCGGCATCGCCCAGAGCCGCAACCGCGGCCACCAGAACGCCGTGCTGGCCGGTCTGATGGAGGCGCTGCACAGCGGCACCTGTGATATTACCATTTCCATCGACTGTGATGGTCAGGACGACATCAACGCCATGGACGAGATGGTAAAAAAGTATCTGGATGGTGCCGAGGTGGTCTACGGTGTGCGCAGCCGCCGCGATACGGACACCTTCTTCAAGCGGTTCACCGCCGAGGGCTTTTACCATGTGATGAACGCTCTGGGCGCGGACATCGTGTTCAACCACGCAGACTACCGCCTCATCAGCACCCGTGTGCTGGAAAGCTTTGCCGACTACAGGGAAGTGAACATTTTCCTGCGCGGCATGGTGCCTCTGGTGGGCTTCCGGAGCGATGTTGTCACCTACGAGCGCCATGAGCGCCTTGCCGGTGAGAGCCACTATCCCCTGAGCAAGATGCTGGCACTGGCCTTTGACGGCATCACCAGCCTTTCCAACAAGCCTATCCGCATCATTACCGGGGCAGGCATCGCCGTGAGCCTGGTCGGCTTTATCGGGGTCATCTGGGCCATCGTGTGCGCCGCCATGGGCAGCAGCGTGGCCGGCTGGGCCTCCATCGTGTGCATCGTCTGCTTCATGAGCGGCGTGCAGCTGGTGTGTCTGGGCGTCATCGGCGAATATATCGGTAAGATCTATATGGAGACCAAGGCCCGTCCGCGCTACATCATCAGCGAGCGCACCTGGGTCCCCTACGAAAGGAAGTATCACGGATGAGCAAACAGAGCTGGCGCGGCAGCACCCTGCTGAACCCGGAACCGCCGGTACTGGTGTCCTGCGGCGGGCTGGAAAAGCCCAATCTCATCACCATTGGCTGGACGGGCACCATCTGCACCCAGCCCAGCATGGTATCCATCAGCGTTCGGCCGGAACGCTACAGCCACCACCTCATTCAGGAAAGCGGACAGTTTGCCATCAATCTGCCCACCGAAGCGCTGGTGCGTTCGGTGGACTGGTGCGGCGTGAAAAGCGGCCGTGACGTGGACAAGTTTGCCGCCTGCGGCCTGCACGCTGCCCCCGGCACCGTGCTGACCGACTGCCCCATTCTGGAAGAAAGCCCGGTGAACCTTGAGTGCAGAGTGACTCAGGTGATCCCGCTGGGCAGCCACGATCTGTTCCTTGCCGAAGTGGTGGCCTGTGATGTGGATGAAAGCCTGCTGGACGAAAGCGGCAAGCTGTGTCTCGAAAAGGCAAAGCTCATCGTCTACAGCCACGGCGAATATCTGGCACTGGGCAAAAAGCTGGGCACCTTTGGCTACAGCGTGCGCAAGAAAAAGCCGGTAAGGCGTAAAAAATAATTTGCATTTCATCGCTTGACTTTTGCCCGAAACTGCATATACTAAAGATAGGCAATGAGATGAAGGCCTGTTCCGTGGTTACCACGAAAAAACCAAAAGCCCCCCGGTACTGATCCTACCGGGGGGCTTCTTGGGTTAGTGCTTACTGCCCTTGAAGAACAGGCTGTCAAGCCACTTGCACAGATAGTAGGCAACTACCTCTGCTCCGACAGTCTGTATAAATGAGATGAAGGCTTCCATTGGTTACCACCTCCTTTCCGCGGTTAGGGGAATGGAGAAGGGCCGCAGGAACAGTATAGCATAAAAACCGGTATCGCGCAATTTTGACGCAATACCGGTTTTTGTGCATTTATTCGTGCTTTACGCGCTGGATCTCGCCCAGATCATAGGGGGTGTTCTGGTAGACATAGTAGTTCAGCCAGTTCTCATACAGCAGGTGGGCGTGGGCACGCCAGCGGAACAGCGGCGGCTTTGTGGGATCATCGTCCGGGTAGTAATTCACCGGCACATGGATGGGCAGGCCCTTGTCCACATCGCGGCGGTACTCCGAATCCAGCGTGTACTTGTCGTACTCCGGGTGGCCGGTGACAAAGATCTGCCGTCCGTTCTCGGTGCTCATGAGGAAAGGCCCGGCCACATCGCTCTCGGCAAGGATGCGCAGAGCCTTACAGTTGTCCACATCCTCGCGGCTGATGCCGGTATGGCGGCTGTGGGGCGCATAGAACACCTCGTCAAAGCCGCGCACCAGCGGGTTCGACGGGCGGACGACCCGGTGCTCGAACACGCCGAACATCTTTTCCGGCAGCAGCTGCTTGTGCACGCCGTAGTGGTAGTACAGGCCCGCCTGCGCGCCCCAGCACACATGCAGGGTGGAGTAGACATTCGTCTCGCTGAAGTCCATAATCTCGCACAGTTCCTGCCAGTAATCCACCTGCTCAAAGTCCATGGTCTCCACCGGTGCACCGGTGATGATCATGCCATCGTAGCGTTTGTTCTTTACCTCGTCAAAGTTCTTATAGAACGATTCGAGGTGTGCCGCCGAAACATGGGTCGCCGCATGGCTGGCCGTCTGCAGCAGGGTCATGTGCACCTGCAGCGGGGTATTTGCCAGCAAACGGGCGATCTGGGTCTCGGTGGTGATCTTGGTGGGCATCAGGTTCAGGATCAAAATCTCCAGCGGCCGGATGTGCTGGGCGAGGGCGCGCTCGCGGTGCATGACAAAGACGTTCTCCTTGTACAGGGCATCGTAGGCAGGCAGGGTCTTGGGAATGATCAGCGGCATAGTGTCGTACTCCTAACGATTTAGAATAGCCTCCGCTGACGCTCTGGCTATCTTCAGCGGAATTTATTTTTTTATTTTGTACTCCAGAAAAGCCTGCGGGCTTTTCTGGAGTACCTTTTTATGGAGAGGGGCCCAAACCGGCAGATGCATAAAGCTGAGAGGGCGAACCCGTTTGCCTTTTAGATCTTATCCAGCGCCTGCGCGATATCCGCAATGAGATCCTCGCTGCTTTCCAGACCGCAGCTCATGCGCACCAGCTCTGCGGGCACACCGGCAGCCTTCAGCTGCTCATCGTTCATCTGGCGGTGGGTGCTGGATGCAGGGTTCAGGCAGCAGGTGCGGGCATCGGCCACGTGGGTCTCGATGGCTGCCAGCTTCAGATTCTTCATAAAGATGCTTGCAGCCTCACGGCCGCCGGCCAGACCAAAGCTGACCACGCCGCAGCTGCCATTCGGCAGATACTTCTCCGCCAGTGCATGGTACGGGCTGGACTCCAGACCGCAGTAGTTCACGTAGGCCACCTTGGGATGGCTCTCAAGGAACTCTGCCACGGCCATGCCGTTGGCGCAGTGACGCTGCATCCGGACATGCAGGCTTTCCAGACCGAGGTTCAGCATGTAGGCGTTCATGGGCGACTGCATGGAGCCAAAGTCACGCATCAGCTGCGCGGTCGCCTTGGTGATAAAGGCACCCTCTTTGCCGAAGCGCTCGGCGTAGGTGATGCCGTGGTAGCTGTCGTCCGGGGTGCACAGGCCGGGGAACTTCTCGGCGTGGGCCATCCAGTCGAACTTACCGCCATCCACGATGGCACCGCCCAGCACTGCGCCGTGGCCGTCCATGTACTTGGTGGTGGAGTGGGTGACGATATCCGCGCCCCACTCAAAGGGACGGCAGTTGACCGGCGTGGGGAAGGTGTTGTCCACGATCAGCGGCACGCCGTGGGCGTGAGCGGCCTTGGCAAATTTCTCGATGTCCAGCACGGTCAGGGCCGGGTTTGCGATGGTCTCGCCGAACACCACCTTGGTGTTGGGCCGGAACGCGGCGTTCAGCTCTTCCTCGGTGCACAGCGGGTCCACGAAGGTGGCTTCAATGCCCATTTTCTTCATGGTGACCGAGATCAGATTGAAAGTGCCGCCGTAAATGGTGCTGGATGCTACGATATGGTCGCCTGCTTCGCAGAGGTTGAACAGCGCAAAGAAGTTTGCAGCCTGACCGCTGCTGGTCAGCATTGCGGCCGTGCCGCCTTCCAGCTCACAGATCTTTTTAGCCACAAGGTCGCAGGTGGGGTTCTGCAGACGGGAATAGAAATAGCCGTCGGCTTCCAGATCGAACAGCTTGCCCATGTCCTCGCTGGTGGCGTACTTGAAGGTGGTGGACTGGATAATGGGGATCTGGCGGGGTTCGCCGTTGCCGGGGGTGTAACCGCCCTGCACACAGATGGTATCACGATTCATACTACATACTCCTTTACTGGGTTTGTCTGTATAACACAATTCCCCGCAGGAGTGCAGCAGCCTCCGGCGGGGAATTGAAACGTTAAATTTTACTTCCCGTTCGGGGCTTAAATCAGGCTTGAGCTGCTTTGTTTCGGTCAGCAGCCTCGCCCTCTCCGTCACGGCTCACGCCGTGCCACCTGTTCCTCACTTTGCCACCTGCGGTGACATTTCTCCCCGATGCGGGGAGAATCTTTCCCAAAGTGGGAGGCTTTGGCATAATGAATAAGTTTCCGGTTCTGCCAAGGGCTCTCCCTTTGAGGAAAGACTTCCCCCGGCCGGGGGAAGATGTCGCGCAGCGACAAAAGAGGGAATCTGTCGAGCGAACGCGAGACTGAGAGGGCGGGGACGCTTTTCTTACTTCCGCAGTCTCTTATCGCTTCTGGTGGCCCATGCGGTACCAACCGTCTGGAACACCTGAACCATCAGCACCAGCAGCACGACGCAGACGATCATGATGTTGGTCTGATAGCGGTAATAGCCGTAGGACAAAGCGATCTTGCCCAGACCGCCGCCGCCGATGACACCGGACATGGCCGAGTAGCCCAGAATGGTGGTCAGGGCGGTGGTCATGCTGGAGATCAGGCCCGGCAGGCACTCCGGGATCATCACCTTGGTAATGATCTGGAAGGGGGTCGCGCCCATGCTCTGGGCGGCTTCCACCACGCCCTCGTCCAGCTCGCGCAGGCTGGTCTCCACCAGACGCGCTACGAACGGGAAGGCTGCCACCACCAGCGGAACGATGGTGGCCGTGGTGCCCACCGTGGTGCCCACAATGGCACGGGTGAGCGGGAACACGCAGATCATCAAGATCAGGAACGGCACACTGCGCAGGATGTTGATGATGATGTTCAGGGTATGCATCAGCCAGCCGGGCAGCGGCAGGACGCCGTCCTTATCACCCGCTACCAGCAGCACACCCAGCGGCAGGCCCAGCACCAGCGCAAACGCGGTGGAAAGGACCGTCACGTAAAAGGTCTCCCAGATGGCAAAGCCGTAATCTGCAATACTCATTCGCCGGTCACCTCCTCTACCGTAATGCCGGGCTGGGCGCGCATATAGGCCGCAGCCTGCTTTGCCTGCTCCACATCAGTGGGCAGCTTGAGCAGCATGGAGCCGTAGCACTGACCGCTCAGGTCGCGGGTATCGGCGCTGAGAACCGACACCAGAATGCCTTTTTCTGCGGCAAGGCTTGCCACCAGCGGCTTTGCCGTGGACGAACCGTTGAAGGTGACGCGCACCACATGGTCGTCCGGGGCAAAGCTGGAAAGGTCCCGCGCGGCGCTGCCGCCGTTGGGGGCCACCAGACGCCTTGCTGCGGGCGTCTTGGGATTGGCGAAGATCTCCTGCACGGAGCCCTCCTCCACCACGACGCCGCCATCCAGAATGGCAACATGATCGCAGATCTCTTCCACAACGCTCATCTGATGGGTGATGACCACCACCGTGATGCCCAGCTTCTTGTTGATGTCCTTGATCAGGGTCAGGATGGCATGGGTGGTGTTGGGGTCCAGCGCACTGGTGGCCTCGTCGCACAGCAGGACCTTGGGGTCCGTTGCCAGTGCGCGGGCAATGGCAATGCGCTGCTTCTGGCCGCCGGACAGCTGTGCCGGGTAGGCGTTGGCCTTATCCGGCAGGCCCACCACCTCCAGCAGCTCTCTGGCGCGCTTTTCGGCATCTGCCTTCTTCACACCGGCCAGCTCCATGGGGAAGCAGATGTTCTTCAGGCAGCTGCGCTGCATCAGCAGGTTGAACTGCTGGAAGATCATGGTGATGTCACGGCGGCGCTCACGCAGCTGGGCCGGGTTCAGGGTCTCCATCGCAGTGCCGTCAATGACAACGCTGCCCTCGGTGGGGCGCTCCAGCAGATTGATGCAGCGCACCAGCGTGGATTTGCCCGCACCGGACATGCCAATGATGCCGTAAATCGAACCATCCGGAATGGTGAGGTTGATGTCCTTCAGCGCATTCACTGCGCCGTCCTTCATCTGGAAGGTCTTGGAAAGATGTTTGATCTCGATCACAGAAATTGCTCCTTGCTGTTGAATAAACTCCTTCAGTCAAACCCTTGCGGGTTTGCCAGCTCCCTCATGGAGGGAGCCTGAAACAGAACGGTCAAGCAAAGGCCCCCTCCCCGAGGGGGCTGTCACCGCAAGGTGACTGGGGGAGTTTGCTTAGCCCTGGATCGGTGCCAGGCTGTCCTGCTTGCCGCCGTAGATGCCCATGGGCTCCACGTGGATGCCGGCAACGGTCACCAGATGGGTGCCCTTTTCCTCGTTGAAGTTGTCCAGATACGGCTGATGCTGTAAGTAGTTGGTGTCGCACTGGCCGTCCTCGACGATGGTGTTGGGGATCACATAGTCATCGTACTCCTGAATGTCCAGAGTGATGCCCTTGGCAGCCAGAATGTCCTTGCAGACCTCCAGCACCTCGCAGTGGGGAGCCGGGGTAGCAGCGCAGCTGACGGTCTCACCGTTCAGTGCATCGTAGTCGATGGAAGAGTCGTAGCCGTCGGTGGGGTTCTCCACAACGGAGACCACAGCGCCCTTGTAGTTTTCATCCATGAAGTCCTTGACCTGCTGGCTCTGCAGAGCAGCCACCAGAGCCTTGATCTTGGGCTCGTTCTCGTTGCCCTCCTTGCAGACCAGCACGTTGACGTAAGCAGAGGAACCGTCCTCCATTGCCAGAGCGTCGGTCATGGGGTCCAGACCAGCAGAAATTGCGTAGTTGGAGTTGATAACGGCGTAGTCCTCATCCTGCAGGACGTTGGGCACCTGAGCGGCCTCCACCTCATCGACGGTAACATTCAGGGGGTTCTCCTCGATGTCGTTCTTGGTAGCGGTCAGGCCGGCGTCTGCCTTCAGCTTGAAGAAGCCGTTCTTCTCCAGCAGGGTCAGAGCACGTGCCTCGTTGGTGGTATCGTTGGGCACAGCCACCTTCACCTTATCCAGCTTTGCTGCAGTGGAAGCAGCTGCAGAAGAAGCAGTGCTGGAAGCAGCGGAAGATGCGGTGGAAGAAGAGCCGCCGCATGCGGTCAGGGCAGCTGCAGCAGCTGCGACGCCAGAAACCTTCAGAAAATCACGACGAGTAATCATAGTTTTGTTCCCTCTCTATTGCTTAATAAAATGTACTGCGGCCCGCACGGCACAGTTCCGCACGCGGCCTGTGAACGCAAGCATGAAAAAAGCTCCCGTCCTTGACTTTGCGCCATAACGCTCAGCAAGGACGGGAGCATAACATACTTCCGTGGTACCACCTTGGTTTACCGTACCCTCACGGGCACAGCCTCGATGCTGCGGCAGCCATGCTGCTTACAGCCGGACGCTGTAACGGGCGCTCCCGTTGCAGACTTAGCACTCATGCGCCTCGCCCACACGGCTCCGAGACCATTTTCGGCTTCCTGTTTCCCGCCCTTTTCCATCGCCCGGGCTTTCTGGTAAGGATCAATGCGAAGGCCTACTCTTCTCTTCACAGCCATTTTTGTGATATTGCATTTATAATAAACCCATCTGCCGGATTTGTCAACAGGCAAAACGAAGTTTTTCGGTAGGGAATTGCGATTTTTTATCTTGTGCGCCAGCCGCGGACATGGTAGAATAAGACAGCATTATTTATAAAGGAGGTGCGGCAATGAACAGCCGCGAGATTTTCCCGGATGAAGAACTGCGCCGCCGCATCATGGATTTCATCATGGCGGCGGGGCAGACACTGCTGGAAAACGGTGCCGAGGTGTTCCGGGTGGAGCAGACCATGGAGATCATGGCCCGGTCGTTCCATCTGCGGGAGTTCCACGTTTATGTGCTGACCAACGGCATCTTTGCCAGTGCGGGCACCGCCGAGATCAGCGAGGTGCGCAATGTGCCCAGCCGCACCACCCATCTGGGCCGGGTGGCGGCGGTAAACGCCCTCTCCCGCGAGATTGCCGAGGGCAATATGACTCTGGACGAGGCCGAGAGCCGCCTTGTGCTGGCACGGCGCATCCCCTTCCCCAAGGACTGGGTGCAGCTGGTCTCCGGCATGTGCGGCGCGTTCTGCTTTGCGCTGATCTTCGGCGGCACGCTGCGCAGCGCATTGGCAGCGGCACTGGCAGGCTTTCTTGCCAGCGGGTATCTGCTGCTGTGCGGCCGGCACGACCTGCCCGGCGGCTTTTGCAAGATCAGCTGTGCGGCGCTCATCACGCTGGCGTGCATTCTGGGCTGCAGCCTGCTGGGCACCTCTGCCAGCCATGCCATTATCGGTTCGCTGATGATCCTGACGCCGGGCATCGCGTTCACCATGGGCATCCGGGATTTTGTGCAAGGCGACTACCTTTCCGGCACCATCCGCATGATCGATGCACTGCTCATTGCGGCCAGCATTGCCATTGGCACCGGCCTTGTGCTGAGCCTTTATACATTCTTTACGGGGGTGGTGGTCGCATGATGCTCACCAGTACACAGATCGGAGAGCTGGCGGCGCAGTTTTTCATTGCAGGGGTCGGCACCCTGTGCTTTGCCATCCTGTTTGCGTGCCCCCGCAAAAGCCTGTTCTTCTGTGGGCTGGTGGGGGCCGTTGGCTGGTTCGTCTACGAGCTGGCCGTGATGCTGGGGGCAGACAGTGCCGCAGCCTCCCTGCTGGCGGTGATCCCCCTTACCCTGCTCACCCGGGTGTTCGCCATCACCCTCAAAATGCCGGTGACGGTGTTCCTGCTGTCCGGCATCTTCCCGCTGGTGCCCGGCGCGGGCATCTACTACACCGCCTACTATTTTATACAGGGCAACAATGCGCTGGCCCTTTCCAACGGCATCAGCACCTTTAAGGTAGCCGTTGCGCTGGCCATCGGCATCACGCTGGTGCTCAGCGTGCCCATTCCAAAGCGGCACAAGAATAAAGTGTGAGGTTTACGGATACAGTATAGCGGCCGCAAACGAAAAACGCCTCGGCATCCTGCGCAAAAAAAGCATACAAAAGCAGAAACCCGGAACCCTTCTGAGCCATTTAGGCTCTGAAAAGGTTCCGGGTTTTGTGCATGATTGATTCAGAGAGCTGTTTTTTCAGCAGGTCTCTTTTTTATACTGCTTTATTAGAGATTTACTTTTTCTCAACGTAGACCTCTGCGTAGAACTTTGTACCCTCGGCCTTAATGATGCCGCTTTCCACACCATCAACCAGCTCATAACCGGTCTTCTCAAGTTCAAGCTTGCTCAGATTGACCACCGTTGCATCCTCATCAACATCCAGCGAATAGATGCTGAACGCAGTGCCGCCGAGCAGATTGGTGCCATTGTAATACCTGATTTCAACAGACTTCGTAGGCTTTGCAGTTGCCTTTTTCTGCAGCACAACAGTAACTGTACCATCCTTATCAATATCGTAGTTCTTCTTTGCGCAATCGTAGTCAGCAACTGCATTGGCAGGAATGTTTGCCTTGATGGTCTCGTAGGTGACATAGGTAGCCAGACCATTAACAGAGATATCGACAAGCGTACCATTGACCGTCTGAACACCGATCAAGTAGTTGATATGCACGGTCTTATCCGGCACACCCGGGGTCGTCTTGTCAGGCACACTGGTGCTGCCAGAGCAGCCAGCCAGAACGCCGGCAGCAGCAACAGCCAGAGCAGCCACACCTGCGCCCTTGAGGAACTTACGACGAGAAATGTTAGACATAAGAATCAACCTCACAATCTTTTCTGCACGCCCCCCATCACTTTTTGTGGAGCCTGCTTTTCCTATATAATACCCCCCCCCCGGTAACTGTTTGTCAAGTGGTTTTTGGTATCTTTTGCCGCCGGATACAGAAAAAGACGGCAGTCTTGTGACTGCCGTCTTTTTCTGCATTTTGATTTTTCTTGTTTTATTAGAGGGACAGAATGACCTTTGCAGTAGCGGTTTCCCAATCAACATCGATTTCATCGGGAACATCCTTCGCACCGTAGTGCGTAGAGCCGCCGTTGCATGCATCCTGAAGATTTTTCAAATCGCTCTTTTTCACCTTGCTGCCCTTTACGACAGAAACAACCTCTGCATACTTGTCAGCATCCTGAATAGGCTTAACATCGCCAAAGAAGTCCTTATAATAATAGCCCACATGGACATCCACCATTTCCGGAGCACTGGAACCACAGCCAGTCAGCATACCGGCAGCGGCCACAGCCAGAGCAGCCACACCTGCGCCCTTGATGAAATTGCGGCGAGAAATCTTAGACATCGTCCTATCCTCCTGATTTTCCTGCTTCTTTTACTTTTCCGTAGCAAAACAGACCAACCCAGAATCTCTTGGTTAGTTTGTTTTAACAAACAGCAGGATACCATATCATTTTCCGATTGTCAAGATTTTCACAGCAAGTTAATCCATCGCAACTTTTCAAGCGCATCTGTGTTGTTTTTCATTCATCCTCAGCATGTCCCGTTTTCATCTCTCGTCTGCTCATGTTCCCCTCTTGCCGCATGCATCAGGCCTGCCGTCACAAAGCCCACATTGATCCCCACCAAAAAAAGCACAAGCCCAACCACCAGTCTCATGGTTTCTTCCTCCTTCTTTGTTTTTTCACAGTTTACCACGTTCTATTTGCCAGATGGGGTCAAAGCCTGTCGTGCGCCGCAAATTTTCCTGCCCGGGCGCACGGTTTTTCAGCGGCAGTGTTGCACAGCCCTGCCGCATCTGCTATACTGCTGTCAGTATACCACGATTTTACGAAATTTTCAACGAAACGAGGTAATTTTCATGTCCGTTATGGAACTTCTTGCTTCCCGCCGCACCTATCGCCGCTTTGAGCAGAAGGCGGTGCCGCAGGACGTGGTGGAGGATATCATCGAGGCCCTCCGGCTTTCCTCCTGCGGGGCCAACCGTCAGGCCGTGCGTCTGGTGGTGGTGAACAGGCCCGAGGATGTGGCCAAGGTACAGCCGCTGGTCAAGTGGGCCGCCTATCTGCCGCCGGAGCAGGGCACCCCCAAGGCGGACGAGCTGCCTACCCTGTACGTGGCAGTGGTGCAGGACACCTCCATCCCCGGCGACCTTGCCACCGATACCGGCATCGCGCTTGCCAACATGACCCTTGCCGCATGGGACAAGGGCGTGGGCAGCTGCATCATGGGTGCCATCAACAAGCCCGCGCTCACCCGGCTGCTGGGCATTGAAGAGCCGCAGAAGCTGGCGTTCATGGTGGCCTTCGGCTACCCGACCCACAAAGCCGGCATCGTGCCGCTGACCGAACAGACCGGCGTGAAGTATTATCTGGACGAAAACCGGGATTACTGCGTGCCCAAGCGGAGCAAAGATGAGATTGCAAGGTATCTGTAACGGGAAACGGCATCAGCCCTGACGGAAGGAGTTTTTGCATATATGCAGCTTTTCTTTCTCCGCAATGCATAATTGTTATCAATTCGGTTTCAAATCGTCAGATTTTTTGCACAAGTATTGACTTTTCAATTTGTACAATCTATACTAAATCCGTTCACCGGTTGTTCGATGAATCGCATCGTTCCGGTGGGCCGGAAACTATATAGTACATTTGAGGAGTGTTTGAATATGAAAAAGATCTCTCGTCGCAGCTTTCTGGCTGCTGCCGGTCTGTCCGTTGCTGCTCTGGCTCTGACCGCCTGCGGCGGTTCCGCTTCCAGCGTGGCTTCCTCCGTGGCAAGCTCTGCTTCTTCCGCAGCTGCTTCCACCAGCGCTGCCGCTGGCGAGCTGACCACCGTTGAGGCCGGCAAACTGACCATGGCCACCAACGCTGCCTTCCCTCCGTACGAGATGACCACCGATGCAGGCGAGTTTGAGGGCATCGACATCGAGACTGCTCAGGCCATCGCTGACAAGCTGGGTCTGGAGCTGCAGATCGATGATATGGACTTTGACGCCGCTCTGCTGAGCGTGCAGCAGGGTAAGGCCGACATCGTTATGGCCGGCGTTACCGTTACCGACGAGCGCAAGGCTGTGATGGACTTCTCCGACAGCTACGCTACTGGCATCCAGTCCATCATCGTTCCCGAGGGCTCCGACATTGCTTCCCCGGATGATCTGGCAGGCAAGATGATCGGCACCCAGCGCGGCACCACCGGCTACATCTACTGCTCCGATGATTTCGGTGATGAAAACGTTGTGGCTTACGACGACGGTCTGACCGCTGTGCAGGCTCTGAACAACGGTCAGGTGGATGCCGTTGTCATCGACAACGCTCCCGCCAAGGAGTTCGTTGCTGCCAACCCCGGCCTGAAGATCCTGGATACCAGCTACGCCGAGGAAGATTACGCCATCGGCATGGCAAAGAACTCTCCGCTGGAGGATGCCATCAACTCCACTCTGGAAGAGCTGAAGGCTGACGGCACCCTGCAGTCCATCGTGGACAAGTACATCACCGCTGAATAATCCGGCGGCTGACATCTGAGCCACGGGGAGGCAGCCCCCAACTGGGGCACCTCCCCTTTTTTGGAAATAAGTGGTTACAAAAGATTAACAAAATCAGAACAGGAAAGTGAGGATGCGAATGGCTGCACAGTACGAACTGCTCAAAGAGCTGCTCAACAGCGGCACTACGCTCAACTTCGGGCAGAATTTCTTCTTCAAGTTTTATCAGGCGTTCATCCTGAAAGACCGCTGGCTCCAGTACATCAACGGCGTAGGCACCACCCTGCTGGTCACTGCCATTGCGCTGGCACTGGGTATCGTGCTGGGCAGCGTGGTGGCACTGGTGCGTGTGGCACACGACCAGCAGCGCCCCGGCCGCAGAAACCCGGTGCTGGGCTTCTTCAATGCGGTGTGTCAGGTGTACACCACCATCATCCGCGGCACGCCCATGATGGTGCAGCTGCTCATCATGAGCATGGTCATCTTTGCCAACAGCCGCAACTTTACCATGGTGGGTGCGCTGGCACTGGGCATCAACTCCGGTGCCTATGTGTCCGAGATCATCCGCGGCGGCCTGATGGCCGTTGACCCCGGCCAGATGGAGGCCGGACGCAGCCTTGGCCTGAACTACATGACCACCATGGTGGTCATCATCATCCCGCAGGCCATCCGTGCGGTGCTGCCCGCACTGGGCAACGAGTTCATCATCCTGCTGAAGGATACCTCCCTGATCACGGTCATCGGCGGCAAGGAGCTGCTGTACGCCGCACAGGGCATCATGAACCGCACCTACGAGGCCATGTTCCCGCTGCTGGGCGTTGCACTGATCTACCTTGTGCTGGTCATGCTGTTCACCCGTCTGCTGGCAAAGTTTGAGAGGAGGCTTGCTCAAAGTGACCGATAAGATTCTGGAAGTCCGCGGCCTGACAAAGACCTACGGCGGCGAAAAAAAGCAGGGCGCAAAGCAGCCCACCCCCACTCTGGACGTGCTGAAGGGCATTGATATCGACATCTACCGCGGCGACGTGGTCTGCCTGATCGGCCCCTCCGGCTGCGGCAAATCCACCTTTCTGCGCTGCCTGAACCGGTTGGAGATTCCCTCCTCCGGCAGCATCAAATTCGAGGGCACCGAGGTGGACGAAGCCCACATCGACGCAGTGCGCCAGAAGATGGGCATGGTGTTCCAGCACTTCAACCTCTTCCCTCACCTGACCGTGAAGAAAAACCTTGAGCTGGCCCCCACCCTGCTCAAGCTCAAGGATAAGCAGGCCATTTCCAACAAGGCCGATGAGCTGCTGGCCCGCGTGGGCCTGTCCGACAAGGCCGACGCCTACCCCAAGAGCCTTTCCGGCGGTCAGCAGCAGCGCATTGCCATTGCCCGTGCTCTTGCCATGGACCCGGACGTGATCCTGTTCGACGAGCCCACCAGCGCCCTCGACCCCGAAATGGTGGGCGAGGTTCTGGAACTGATGAAGGAGCTGGCCCACACCGGCATCACCATGCTGGTGGTCACCCACGAAATGGGCTTTGCCCGTGAGGTGTCCAACCGTGTCATCTTCATCGACGACGGCAAGATCCAGGAGGACGAGCCGCCGCAGGAGCTGTTCACCAACCCGAAGCATCCCAGACTGAAAGCGTTCCTTTCCAAGATGCTGTAAGGCTTTTTCCAACAACAAAACGCTCCGCTGTGCAAAAATGCAGCGGAGCGTTTTGTTGTACTTCGTCAAAAATTATGGTATAATGCAAATAAGGCGCTGATTGCAAAATTGGTGATCATGCTTTCTGTCCCGTATCGCTGCTTCTTTTTACATAGAACGAAGCAGAGGTTCCGGGAGGAAACTTTTTTGGGAAGTACCCTGCCCGGAGCCTTGAAGGCGAAGGGAGGGATATCGGATGACTCTGTTGGAAACTCTCGCACTGCTTACGTTCATTCTCACGCTGCTGGGTCTGATCGTGGATGTGATCCGCCTGACCGTCGAGGTTATGGCAAAGTTTTCCCAGACGAAAAGCGATGATAACAAAAAAGATTGACCGCCTACAGTTACCAGCCGAGCAGTCAATCTTTTTGACGAACGGGATGGAAAGCTGACCTTTGCAGTCAGCGCCCCTTCTGTTTGTAGTATAACTTTTTTCTGCTGCTCTGTCAAGGGCGGCTTTTTTACGTGTTACAGATTATTTTCTCCGTTATCGCTGCTGCCCTGCTCACTGGTGTACAGCACCATCAGATGGTTTGCGCTCTCTTCCAGCTGGGTCTTGGCCTGACGCAGGGCAGCTTCCTCGTTTTCATTCATTTTTTCGGGCTTATCCTTGCGCAGGCAGCGGCGGAGATTGGCGAGATCCGTTTTGATGCGATTCTTCTCATCCTTGTCCAGCTCCTTTTTGCATTTGGAAAGAGCCTCGTCCACCTTGTAGGCCAGCACCTCGGCCTGATTGTGCAGATCCAGCCGCTCCTTGCGGCGGCTGTCCTCGGCCTCGTAGGCGGCAGCGTCCGCCATGGCGCGCTGGATCTCGTTCTCAGAAAGGTTCGTGCTGCCGGTAATGGTGATGTTCTGCTCCCGGCCGGTGCCAAGGTCCTTGGCAGATACCTTCACCACGCCGTTCACGTCGATATCGAAGGTAACTTCGATCTGCGGCTTGGAAGAAAAGCTTGCCCGGATGCCGGTGAGCTTGAATTTGCCCAGACTCTTGTTGTCGCGGGCAAAATGGCGCTCGCCCTGCAGCACGTTGATCTCCACGCTGGTCTGCATAGGCCGTGCGGTGGTGAAAATCTGGCTCTTGCGGGTGGGGATCATGCTGTTGCGGGTGATAAGCGGGGTGGCCACGCCGCCCAGCGTCTCAATGGAGAGGGTCAGCGGGGTCACATCCATCAGCACAAGGCCCTGCGCGGCTGCGCCAGTGGCACCGGCCAGCTTGCCGCCGCCCTGCAGCAGACCGCCCTGTACGGCAGCGCCCATGGCAACGCACTCGTCAGGGTTCAGGTTGTGGCTGGGTTCGCAGCCCAGCAGCTCCTTCACCTGACGCTCCACCGCAGGCATCCGGGTGCTGCCGCCCACCAGAAGCACCTTACCCAGCTGGCTGGCGGAAATGCCTGCGTCCCGCAGGGCATTCTGCACGGGAGCCACTGTGCGGGCCAGCAGGTCGCCGGTCATCATCTCAAACTGCGGGCGGGACAGCGAAAGGTCCAGATGGTGCGGGCCGTCCTTGCCCACCGCAATGAACGGCAGGTTCAGCTGTGCGGACGGCGCGGCGGAAAGCTCCTTCTTGGCCTTTTCGGCCTCTTCCTTCAGGCGGCCCATGGCAGCGGGGTCGCGGCTGAGGTCGATGCGGTCAGACTTCTTGAACTCTGCCACAGCATACTCCACGATGCGCTGGTCGAAGTCGTCGCCGCCCAGATGGGTGTCGCCGCCGGTGGCAAGCACCGTAAAAGTCCCGTCCTCGATCTCGATGATAGACACATCAAAGGTGCCGCCGCCCAGATCATAAACAAGGATCTTCTGCGCCGCTTCGTTGTCCAGACCATAAGCCACAGCGGCAGCAGTAGGCTCGTTGATGATGCGCAGCACGTTCAGGCCCGCGATGCGGCCCGCATCCTGCGTGGCCTTGCGCTGGCTGTCGTCAAAGTAGGCGGGCACCGTGATGACCGCCTCGGTCACCGGCTCACCCAGATAGCTCTCGGCATCGCGGCGGATCTTGGCTAAGATCATGGCGCTGATCTCCTGCGGGGTCAGGTCCTTGCCGTCGATGTGCACCCGGTAATCGGAGCCCATGTGTCGCTTGATGCTGGAAATGGTGCGCCCGGAATTCGTGGCGATCTGGCGCTTGGCTGCGCCGCCCACCAGACGCTCCCCGTCTTTGGTAAAGGCCACAACGCTGGGGGTGGTGCGCTCGCCCTCCGCATTGGTGATGACCACGGGCTTGCCGCCCTCCACCACTGCCACACAGGAATTGGTCGTACCCAGATCAATGCCGATCACTTTGCTCATATCGTCTGTTTCCTCTCCGGTGCCATTTCTGCACAGAATTTTTATCATTTTCTGTTTATTGTAGCGTATCTGTATGACGCTTTTTTAGTCCAATTGTAAAGAATCCATGTCATAGGCTGCAGGCTGTGCAGGCGGCTCAGCGGTCAGCTCCCGGATGAGCTGTTCGGCCTCGGCCAGCCACTGGGCCGCGTCCGGCTCCTGTTCCCGGGCCAGAAGGGCAAAACCCTGCCTTGCTTCTGCCGCAAGCGCCAGCGCCTTTTTGCGGCTGGTATAACGGGTCTCGGTCTGCGCCATGCGCAGGCACACCTGCGGGGTGTACTCGATATCCGGCATGCGGGCAGCGGCTTCCCTCGCTTTCCGGTACCAGATCAGTGCTCTGCCGGTCTCACCCCGGGCGGCGCAGTCATCGCCCAAAGCGATCATGGAGAGCACCTCGCCGCTCTCTGCGGCTTCCTTCCACATGCGGCGGGCCTGTGTGCGGCCGGGCCGGGTGCCGCGGCCCTTATAAATGCAGTCTGCCAGCCGGGAAAGTCCCATGGCGCTGCCAAGCTCGGCGGCTTTTTCAAAGCACTCCACCGCCTGTTCCCAGCAGCCCTTGCGGGCGGCTTCCTTTCCGGCGTCCGCCTCCTCGTCTCCGGGTTCCTCGGGGGTGTGGCCCGCGTGCAGCAGACCGTTAAGCAGTGCCCCGTCCAGCGTAGCCGAGTGGCTCCACGGGTCCAGCACCACGCCATCGATGCCCGGGGTGCTGAGGGCCAGCTCCATGGCATCCTGCAGCGTGTAGTCTGCCATAGGCCGGGCGGCGGTGCTGCGGTCGCCGCAGGCCGCAGCACCGGAGGTGAACAGCGGCAGCCATGTGCGGCCCTTGTCATTGCGCAGGGTCCACAGCTGCAGGCCCTTTGCCTTTTCGGCCGGGACCGGGTGCTCCGTCCAGGGAGCGGGCATGTTGTGCACGGTCAAAGCCGTCTGCAGCGGCACCAGAACATGGGTCTCCATTTCCAGCGCATAGTTCAGTGCGCCCATCAGCGTCCAGAACGCTTCCTCGTTCTGGCCCTTGTAAAGATTATCCACTGCCTGCTCAAAGGCCGGGCAGCCGGTCCCCGCCGGGCTGTAGGTCGGGGCGGTCTGCCGACGTTTGTGGGTGCCCACCGGGCGCAGCCGGATGCCGCCATCTGCTCTTCTTGCCATCTGCTCACCATTCTTCCAGTTTCTGTAATCTATTTCAGTATAACAGGTTTTGCGCAATTTCTCAATCAACAGTTGAAAACCTCTCAGTCAAACCCTACGGGTTTGCCAGCTCTCCCGAAGGGCGAGCTTTTATGCATCTGACGGTCAAGCACCAGAAAACTCCCCCTTGGCGGCCGAATGCGAGACTAAGAGGGTTATTTTCCTATGGCATTTTGCCTTTTTCTGCGCTATAATAAGATGGTTTTATTTAATAATGTACAGAAAGAAGGAGAACCGCCTTGAACAAGATGCTGAGCTACCTGAAGGGCTACGAGCGCGTGGCTATGCTTGCTCCCCTTTTCAAGATGCTGGAAGCTACGTTCGACCTGTTCGTGCCGCTGGTGATGGCGGACATCGTGAACATCGGCATTGCCGCCCACGATTTCCACTATATCCTTGTGCGGTGCGGGCTTTTGCTGCTGCTGGCTTTCATCGGCCTTGTCTGCAGCCTGACGGCGCAGTATTTTTCCGCAAAGGCAGCGGTGGGCTATTCCACAGCCCTGCGCCATGCCCTGTTTGCGCATATCCAGACCTTGAGCTTTACCGAGATGGACACGCTGGGCACCAGCACCCTCATCACCCGCATGACCAGCGACATGAATCAGGTGCAGAACGGCCTGAACCTGTTTTTGCGCCTGTTCCTGCGTAGCCCGTTCGTGGTCATCGGTGCCATGGTCATGGCCTTTACGGTCAATGCCCGGGCCGCGCTGATCTTTGTGGTCACCATCCCGCTGCTGAGCGTGGTGGTGTTTGGCATCATGGCAGCCACGCGGCCCCTGTATAAAACGGTGCAGAACCGTCTGGACCGCGTGCTGGGCCTGACCCGCGAGAACCTGACCGGTGTGCGTGTCGTGCGCGCCTTTGATAAGGAAGCCAGCGAGGTGGAGCGCTTTGAGAACGCCAACGACCTGCTGACCCGGATGCAGCTGCATGTGGGCCACATTTCCGCCCTGATGAACCCGCTGACCTATGTGCTCATCAACATTGCCATCGTGGCGCTGCTGTACGTGGGCAGCATCGAGATCAATGTGGGCGGCATGGCCTCCGGCGACGTCATTGCTCTGGTGAACTACATGAACCAGATCCTGGTGGAGCTGGTCAAGCTGGCCAACCTCATCGTGCAGGTGAGCAAGGGCCTTGCCTGCGCAGGCCGCGTGCAGGCTGTGCTGGACACACAGCCCGGCATGGCTTTCCCGGAAAAGCTTCTGGGCGAGTTGCCCGCTGGAAAAACCGGCGATGCCGTGCGCTTTGACCACGTAAGCCTGACCTACGCGGGCGCAGGCGCACCCAGCCTTTCCGACATCAGCTTTACCGCAAAGCAGGGCCAGACCATCGGCGTCATCGGCGGCACCGGCAGCGGCAAATCCAGTCTGGTGAACCTCATTCCCCGCTTCTACGATGCCACCGAGGGCAGGGTCGAGATCATGGGCCGCGACGTCCGCAGCTACCCCCGCGAAGCACTGCGCGGCAAGGTGGCCGTGGTGATGCAGAAGGCCCAGCTGTTCGGCGGCACCATCCGCTCCAACCTGCTGTGGGGCCGCAAAAATGCATCGGATGAAGAGCTGTGGCAGGCCCTTGAGACCGCACAGGCGGCAGAATTCGTCCGGGCGAAGCCCCTTGGGCTGGACGAGCCCGTGGAGCAGGGCGGCCGCAACCTGTCCGGCGGCCAGAAGCAGCGCCTGACCATTGCCCGCGCCCTTGTGGGCAGGCCGGAAATCCTCATTCTGGACGACAGCGCCAGCGCACTGGACTACGCCACCGACGCCGCCCTGCGCAAGGCACTGGCGGCTCTGCCCGGCAGCCTGACCGTGTTCATCGTGAGCCAGCGTGCCGCCAGTCTGCAGCACGCGGATCAAATTCTGGTGCTGGACGACGGCCATCTGGTGGACATCGGCACCCACGACCAGCTGCGCCAGACCTGCCCCGTCTACGAGGAGATCTACGAGAGCCAGTTCAAGAAAGGGGATGCGCAGAAATGAGTGCAAAAGCAAAAAACAGGCTGACCCCGCAGCAGCGCAAGGCCACCCTGACCCGTGTTCTGGGCAAGATCAAACCTTATTCCCTGTTTGTGGTGTGCAGCCTTGTGGTGGCCGCCGTAAGTGTGGGTGCGCAGCTGTATATTCCCATCCTGTGCGGCAGCGCCATCGATCTGATGCTGGGCAAAGGCACCGTGGATTTTGGCGGCGTGATGCGCATTATGATCGAAGTGCTGGTGGTAGCCGCAGCGGCCGCGCTGGCCCAGTGGCTGCTGAGCGTGTGCAACAACCGCATCACCTTTCTTGTCAGCCGCGACCTGCGCAACGAAGCCCTGCGCAAGATCCAGACCCTGCCGCTGTCCTATCTGGACAGTCATCCCTCCGGCGACATCGTAAGCCGCATGGTGGCAGATGTGGACACCTTTGCGGACGGCCTGCTGGTGGGCTTCACCCAGCTGTTCAGCGGCATCCTGACCATTCTGGGCACATTGCTCTTCATGCTCAGCGAGAACGTGCCCATCACGCTGGTGGTGGTGTGCATCACCCCGCTCAGCCTTGTGGTGGCAAGCTTCCTTGCCAAGCGCAGCTATGGTTACTTCCAGAGCCAGAGCACCGTGCGCGGCGAGCAGACCGCGCTGGTCAACGAGATGATCGAGGGCCAGAAGGTGGTGCAGGCTTTCGGCCACGAGACCGAGAGCCTTGCCGCCTTTGATGAGGTGAACGGCCGCCTGCAGGACGTGAGCTTGAAGGCCATCTTCTTTTCCAGCCTGACCAACCCCGCCACCCGCTTTGTGAACAACATCGTGTACGCAGGCGTGGGCCTTGTGGGTGCCGTGTACGCAGTGCGGGGCGGCATCACCATCGGCCAGCTGAGCGTGTTTTTGAGCTACGCCAACCAGTACACCAAGCCCTTCAACGAGATCTCCGGCGTGGTGACGGAGCTGCAGAACGCTCTGGCCTGTGCGGCCCGCGTGTTCGACCTGCTGGACGCCGACGATCAGGTGCCGGAAGCCGCGAACGCCCCCGTACTGCAGCCGGACGGCCATGTGCAGCTGGAAAACGTCTCTTTCCGCTACCTGCCCGACCGCCCGCTGATCGAGGGGCTGAGCCTCGACGTGAAGCCCGGTCAGCGCATCGCCATCGTGGGCCCCACGGGCTGCGGCAAGACCACCCTCATCAACCTGCTCATGCGGTTCTATGATGTGAACGGCGGCAGCATCAAAGTATCCGGCACCGACATCCGGGATGTGACCCGTGCTTCCCTGCGCGGCAGCTACGGCATGGTGCTGCAGGACACCTGGCTGCGGGCCGGTACCGTGCGGGAGAACATCGCCTACGGCAAGCCGGACGCCACACTGGAAGAAGTGGTGGCAGCAGCCAAAGCCGCCCACGCAGACAGCTTCATCCGCCGCCTGCCCGAGGGCTACGACACCGTTATCGCCGAGGACGGCGGCAACATCAGTCAGGGCCAGAAGCAGCTGCTGTGCATCGCCCGCGTGATGCTCTGCCTGCCGCCGATGCTGATTTTGGACGAGGCCACCTCCTCCATCGATACCCGCACCGAGGTACGCATCCAGAAAGCCTTTGCCCGCATGATGCAGGGCCGCACCAGCTTCATCGTAGCCCACCGCCTTTCCACCATCCGGGAGGCAGACGTCATCCTTGTGATGAAGGACGGCCACATCGTGGAGCAGGGCGATCACGACCAGCTGCTGGCTGCAGGCGGCTTCTACGCCAAGCTCTACAACAGTCAGTTCGAAGGTGTGGAGACCTGAGAGCCTCTGATAGAAATAACAAAAAGGAGAGATGCGGTGCATCTCTCCTTTTTGTTATTATTTGCTTTCAACTTTCTGCACGATGGGTTCAGTGGGCGGCGGAGTGAGGGTGGAATGCTCCACGATGAACTGCTCTGCCCTCTCCCGGGCCAGACGCTGGCGCACCTTGCGTGCATCGTTGGCCGGGAAGGTACGCTCACCGTCCAGCTTCACGTCCCAGTGGGCAGCGGCTGCTTCCACCTCGGCGTCCGAGGGAATAAGGCTTTCCTTTTCCGCCACCAGCAACAGGCCCAGCCAGCTGCGCAGCTTGCGCTCTGCCTGCGTGTGGAGCCAGACGCGGAACTCCTCCACGGTCTGGCCGCGCACCTTGAGGAACTGGTCAAAGTTGATGCCGTTGGCCTGCAGGCTCAGGTTGAACTGCCGCTGCTCGGCAAAGTAGTTGCCGCCCACCAGCTGTTTTGGCAGGGTGCCCGTTACCACATCGCCCAGCTGCCACACCAGCTCCCTGCGGGCACGCTGCACCGCCTGTGCGCAGCGCTGGGCCCAGATGTCCCGGGCCACCTGCCGGCGCAGCGCAGCCTTGCCCGCAGCATCGGCTGCACGCTCCTCGTCGCCGTGGTGACGGTTGATCTCCAGTTCAATGGTCAGCTGCCGGATGGGGTGCGGCTCCACGGCCTGCACGAAACCGGTGTACTGCCCCACTTCCAGCGGCGGCAGCGCGTAAAACTGTGCCCCCGCCCGGAAGCCCTCGGCCCGGTTCACCGCCAGCAGTTCAAAATCCGGGTCGGTCACCGGCACCACATGGTACTCCTGCACCAGCTGCTCATACAGCGCCGAAAAGCCGCCCAGAATGGTGCGGTTCACCGCCTCCGTCAGCAGACCGTCCTCTTCCTGCGGCGCGTCCGGCCCTGCCTGCACCTGTGCAATGGCTGCCGCCAGTTCCTCGGCACCGGCTGTGAATACCAGACGGCAGTCGCCCGGCTCAGCCATGCCAAAATGTTCCAGTTTCATCCTCTTTTCCCCTTTCAGCGGGCAATGCCCACGGTCAGCACCAGCAGGGCCACGCCCAGCACAACATACAGCACCTCGGCTCCCAGCGTGGCCCGGTCGCCTTCCACATACATCTTCTCCGGGTCATCGGGGTCATAGTATAAGGTGACGGTATCCCCCACCGCAAAGCTCTTGCCCCGCGCAGGCTTCGGGTAGTGCAGCCGATGGCTGCCGCCTGCGGTAGTAAAGGCCAGCACATAGGCACCACCATCCCGGCTCTGCACGGTGCCCTCCACCGTGGCCGTGACCTTCTGCCCCTGCGTGCACAGCCTGCGCCGTGCCAGCACACTGCGCAGCGCCATAAAGAACATGATGCCTGCCCCCAGCAGGAAAATGATAACATTGAACATTCTGTTTTCCCTCATTTTCTCAGCAGCCGCTTTCCCTCTCCGGGGCGCACCGGGCCGACACCGCGCCACTGCCGGTATGGCAGCAAGCGGGCCGCGCAGCGGTGTGCTGCGGTGTGCAAAAGCAGCTTCTTAGTCTGCGCATACAGGAGCACCCGCAGCGCGTCCTGTTTATTGTATCACACTTTGGCAAAAATTTCGCCCTGCAGCGGCTATTCAGAGTGCATCAATTTTGCTGCAAAAATTTGTCGAGAAAATCTGAAAATAATGCTTGACATTCTTCGTATATCTGGTATAATAACTATCGTTCCGAGCGACACGGCTCACGAACACAACAGAATATGCGGATATGGCGGAATTGGCAGACGCGTTAGATTCAGGTTCTAATCGGGGCAACTCGGTGGAGGTTCAAGTCCTCTTATCCGCACCACAAGGAAGACAGCTTTTGATAGCTGT
>Ga0129310_1000385_pt1 | contig 55823 bp, 67 predicted proteins | sample Go1ome_2_FD_94433 | JGI IMG/M metagenome (GOLD analysis project Ga0129310, IMG submission 94433) | Western lowland gorrila individual fecal microbial communities from Wisconsin, USA - Go1022A metagenome | ecosystem: Host-associated > Mammals > Digestive system > Large intestine > Fecal | place...
ATCTGTCGGTTGAGATTGGTCAGACATACCTTGTCATCATCAATCAGATCAATCGCACCAACACCGCTTCTCACAAGTGCTTCTACTACATATCCACCTACACCACCGATTCCAAACACGGCAACTCTTGCCTTCGCCAACCGATCCATTGCTTCTTTTCCCAATAATAACTGTGTTCTCGAAAACTGGTCTAACATATATAACTCCTCTGATTGTATCTATCCTATTATGAACCGCTACTCATCATACCACACAAACCTTCATTCGTCACCTACAACTATACTTCGTAACGTTGAAAAAAGGTTACCTGTAATTCGGTAACCCTTTTTCATTTCGCAATTATAATTAATATACCCAGAAAGATCTATTCTATTTACTGGATTGCCTTGAATGCCTCGTCAAGATCTTCAATGATATCATCGATATTCTCTGTTCCGATAGAAAGACGAATCGTATTTGGCTTGATACCCTGATCTAACAACTCGGCCTCATTGCACTCTGAATGTGTAGTAGATGCCGGGTGAATCGCTAACGACTTCACATCGGCAACATTAGCAAGCAATGAGAATAACTCCAACTCATCAATGAACTGCTGTGCTTTCTTCGCATCGCCTTTGATCTCAAATGTGAAGATAGAACCACCACCATTCGGGAAATACTTCTTATAAAGTGCCTGCTGCTCCGGATCTGTTGAGATAGAAGGATGATTGACCTTCTCTACCAACGGCTGATCCTTCAGATACTGTACTACCTTTAATGCATTTTCTACATGCCGCTCTACACGAAGAGATAATGTCTCCAAGCCCTGAAGGAAAATGAAAGAATGTACCGGCGAGATCGTTGCTCCTGTATCACGAAGCAGGATCGCACGAATGTATGTAACAAATGCTGCCGGAGCGCAATCCTTTGCAAAGGAAACTCCATGGTAAGATACGTTTGGCTCCGTCAACCACGGGAACTTATCGCTTGCTGTCCAGTCAAACTTACCACTGTCAATGATGACACCACCGATTGTTGTTCCGTGCCCACCAATGAACTTGGTTGCAGAATGCACTACAATATCTGCACCATACTCAATCGGACGAACCAGGTAAGGTGTTGCGAATGTATTATCTACAATCAACGGAATGCCTGCTTCATGTGCGATGTTTGCAATCTTCTCAATGTCTACAACTTCTGAATTCGGATTGCCTAATGTCTCAATCTCAATTGCCTTGGTATTGTCTTTGATTGCTGCCTTAATCGCATCATAGTCAAACGGATCTACAAATGTTGCTTCAATTCCATAATCCGGAAGCGTATGTGCTAACAGGTTATATGTACCACCATAGATATTCTTTGCTGCTACAATATGATCACCTGCATGAGCAACACCCTGTAAAGCATATGTCAATGCCGCTGCACCGGAGCCAACTGCCAAAGCTGCCACACCGCCCTCTAAGGCTGCGATTCTCTGCTCGAAAATATCTTCTGTCGGATTGGTTAATCTTCCGTAAATATTACCTGCATCACGAAGACCGAAACGATCGGCTGCATGCTGGCTGTTATGGAATACATAAGATGATGTCAGATAGATTGGAACTGCTCTTGCGTCTGTCACCGGATCCGGCTGTTCCTGTCCTACATGTAACTGTAATGTCTCAAATTTTAAATTTCTTTCTGCATATGATTTCTTACTCATAATTGTACCTCTTTCTGTGGTCCTGCCACTCTATATTTTTATTATTAAATGTTTCCTTAAGTTACTATTGTGTTCTTACTTGCTGCAACACCTACACATCGAATGATACAGTGCTACACGATCATTGAATTTCACGAATCTCATAGTTTCCACTCTCCATTTCTTATTTCCTACCTGTTTACAAGGTTTATACTACCACGCTATTTCCTACTTGTCCACTAGGAAATTCAAATAGCCAGCTATAGGCAAATCCTATAACCAGATTTATTGTCTTTTTTGATACGTTTTTACATATTCCTCATAGCTTTTCTGATATATATTCGGTATAATACAGTTGAGAATACCAAAGATATTCTTGAATTCATTACAAACAAGGGAGATACCTATGAAAGTAACATGTCGCAATTGTGGCAAACGTTTTGACTACGATACCTATACCGGGTTGTGCCCGAAATGTTCCACCTATTACCGGATAGATTCCGCATACGATACGACGGCGGATACTTATGATCATTCTGAAACTGATGACGATCTCTATGATGACGAAGAAAATGATTTCGATGCCTCTCTAAACGAGGATCCATCCAAGACAAGTTATGACTGTGAGCAAGGGAAAACTGCCGGCCTACATACATCCTTGCAGTCCGACACAGGAAGTGTGCGTTCCGGTGCGTTCAAAAAGAATCGCAAACTTACTTCCTTTCTTCTTGTCCTGATCGCACTTGCATTTATTGTTCCTTACGTTGCCACACAATATATTCTTCATGCCAAGCAGGAAGAAAACAGTCTGTCTCAAGTTGTTGTACCTGTCCCTGCCTCTATGGGAGAGACCTTGTCTTTTGAAACGGAAGACAATTATCGCTATGACCTGACGATTCAATCTGCATCCGTTGTCACGGATGCCTGTTATCAGATTCCGGACGGATATCAATTAATCGGTATCTCTTATACCTTGTCAGAGCCAGATGCAGCAGCAGAAGACACGGTCGACGGTAATCGGCTAAATCGTTCCTTAGGATATGACGACATCACTCCTTATCTATGTACACAATCCGGGGAATATCTCCAACCGATCGATGCCTACGATATTGCCAAGGCACAGGGCGACAAAGATTACGAATGGCGTCAGACAACCGGAACAAGTTCCGATTTTGAATATTCCAAAGGAACCGTGTATTTCTTAGTGAAAGACGGAGATATTGCAAATCTTCTCATCCAACATACCAACTATGAATCAACTACCCTTTTAGAGTCTTACCAGATCGATCAATTGGAGGTGACAGAATAATGAACGGTACATCCGTTGCTATAAGTTTTATAACAAAAATAATACTGTGGCTATTTCACAAGTTAGGAATCAACATCCTTCTTCTGATCGCTCTCATCATTGAAATTCCATGTATGTACTCCTATTATAACGAGCGTATGTATGAAGTCCAGATGTATACTAATCAGACCTTTCAGGCCATAAGTGAACCGGAACTTGTTTCCGCCTCAGATCTTCCGGTTGGTGTGGAAGATCCGAATGATGACAATTACAAAGTCATGATTCAGATTGATAATCTTTATACAAGACCGTCTCCTTTTCATCCCTCCCTATACGCTGAAGATGATGATGGCGGTTTCTATACGATGCAGCCGGTGGACTATTATGCAGACATAGATTCCTATGATATTTTACCAGTACGAACCTATTTTCCTGCCGGCATGCGTGTAACGCTTCCATGCTATATCGACGCCACCTCAGCCGAAGGGAAGACACTCTCTTTCACCTCAACTGACGCACTCTATAGAAACTCTGCATATCATACCAATGACAAAAACACCCTGACCATCACCTTCCCGTGATGACCAGGGTGTCATTCTTTTCCATTTTTACCATCTTTCTCCTATTGTCTAAATGTTACAAAATTGTTACAATTCATTCTGTAATCAGCTGAACATACAAATAAAAATAAGGAGGACGAAACTATGTGCTTTAGATTCAATAGCTGTTCCGAGTTATTTAATACCATTTGCAGATATTTTAACTTCGGTTGTTAATCAGTAACCTATTATGCTGATCTTTCAGCGTAACAGTAGATAAGGATTCTTTTCACATCACCAACATAATGAAAAGAATCCTTTTTCTGTTTACTTATTCTTCCTGCATTTTACCTGCTTACAGAGAATCGCAAGCCTTCCATTCTCCTTTGAATATTCACAAGTAGATAGGATCAATAACTCATCAGAACTATTATACTTTCCACCACAATTGTATTCCCGGTTCTTTGCAACCTGCTTCTTCCACTTCTTGTATACCTTCTTATTATCTAACTGTGCAAACTTCTCATAGATCATCCGGTCTTTGCTGCCTTTTGCACAACTGATGCGGAAGATATCCACTACCTCATACACATAATTATAACCTGCAGTATCAAGTTTCACATACTTGTGGTTCTTGAAAAACGACTTGCTTGCATAACGGTTCAGTCCTGCAAACATGGAACCGTCCTTCATATTGTGTCCATAAATGATATTATTATAACTGATCCTACGCTTCGGCGTAATATAGCTGGCAAACAACATCCCATGCGAATCTTTTTTACCGTCAATATTCTTATGCAGATACTTGGTATTATTCTTAATTCCGGTATACATAACCGGGTAATTAATCCGTGTTCCGTTAATTGTAATCCATGCTGCAACTTCTTTTGCCTGTTTCTTATGTTTCTTTTTGTAATTCTTCAGATTCTTGTTATAATTCTTGGTTGTTGTCTTTGCATTCTTGGCTGCTACCTTGGTAACATTTTGCTTCTTCAAAGAGATGTTCTCTTCTGATCCCGTCTTAACATCAGCCGCATGTCTTAATGCCTTTCTTGCGTTCTTCGCATCTGTGGCATTCTTAGATACTCTCTTTTCTGTTGTCTGTCCCTTTTCAACTGTAACTGTTACTTTCTTATTCTTAGTTACCGTATATCCTTTTGGTGCATCTGTAACCACCACCGAATAATCACCTGCCGGTGTATCTTTAATGGTAATCGTTCCCTCTGAATCTGTTACATGCTCTGTCTTATCCCCTGTTGGTGTTGTAACCTCAACCGTTGCTCCCGGTACCGGTTCATCTGTCTTTTCATCTGTGATAATGATCGTTACCTCACCATTAGACGGATTACCTGTTCCCGGTGTATCCGGCTGTGTCACACTAGATTCTCCGCCGCTTGGTATACCCGGCTGCGTACTACCGGATTCACTTCCACCTGGTGTACCCGGCTGCGTACTACCGGATTCACTTCCACTTGGTGTACCCGGCTGCGTACTGCCGGATTCACTTCCACTTGGCGTGCCCGGCTGCGTACTGCCGGATTCCCCACCGCTTGGTGTACCCGGCTGCGTACTGCCGGATTCCCCACCGCTTGGTGTACTTGGTTCTGTACTGCCGGACTCCCCACCACTTGGTGTACTTGGTTCTGTACTTACCTTAGGAAATTCTGTTCCATCTACTCTATGATACTGTGCTCCATTCGTAAATTGATTTGCAATAATTGTTCCGTCCCAATTGGACGCCATAATAATATTTGCGCTTGGTGCAATTACCGTACCAAATCCTCTCTCACCGAATGTAAGCGTACCTTCATACTGCTTATCTGATTTTGAACTATCATAAATATTGTAAAATATTCTGTTGTACTTCTTTGTAAAATTGGATTCCGAATTTGCAATTCCGCTATCTTTCGCACCTAGAATCATTCCATGTAATTTGGCATCTGTCTGACCTTTCATATCTACATTAATAACCAGAATATCGTTATTATTCAAGTCTGAAAATTCGATGTATGTATTCGTATCCGCATGCAAATCATCATAAGATATATTAATATAGTTTACTTCACCTGAATTCACCTTAATCTGGCGACTATTTTGATCAGAAAAATCAAGAGTAACATTTCCATCTGTCGAATGAGATGTTATTTCCTGATTATATGTAATAAACTTGCTTTTAACATCATTCAAATCAACATACTTTACAGACTGATCAGCATCTGATATTACTGTCCTTGGACGATCAATCTTAAAATACGCTCCGCTATCTAAGGCAATACGATTTTCATTATTCTCAGTCTTACACACCGCACTTGTATAAAGTATATCAGATCCTACTTCTGAAATACTTGCATTCAAAGACTCGGCACTTGCAAAATAAAAAGCCTCATTTGTATTATACTCACTTTTTAATCCGCAATTTGAATTCATTTTAACTTTATTAACAAGAAAATTCCCATGAAAATGTGCGTTGAGATTCGCCTTATCAAATGCAATCACACCATACTCTTTCATCAACTCTTGTACTGTCTTGTCCTTAAGTGTGTAAGAACTTGCCGCTACTACTTCCTTTTTTGCCACCCCAACAGAAGAAACCACCATTGTAACAGTCATTGCTGCTACCATTACCCTTCTCCAAAACCTTTTCATTCTATTCCTCCTTTTACCTCTCGTTTCTAAATGAAACTCATATAAACCTTCCTTATTACATGGTATGCTATCTCTTTTCTCTTTATTTGTAAATATAATTTTTGTAAATAAATAAGAAACGGAGATATGCACAAAGCCAATCGTTAAAAATGACTACATTCAGCCCACCATAGCAACGTAACTACCCTGTAGCAGTACATTTAATTGCTATACTATCACTTATAGTACTCCTGTCATTTTCAGAACCAGCCACACAGTTATTCCTATCATCCCCATAAGCAATATCGCAATCACCGTAATTGTAGCCGGAATATATTTTCTTTCCTTTAGAGAAAGTGCTGCTATCGATTTATCTTCTTTCACTCTCATATCCTCCTAAACCCTCAAAACAAAGAGTCGCCCGTGACTCTTTTGTGCCCCTGTGGAATCACCACGCAATCATAAAGTAAAAAAGCCCGGAAAACAAATATTCCGGGCTTTGAAATATCGATCTGTTGTAGATAACTGCTTATCTCTTTGAGAGCGTTTGTGTATCCTGAAAAGCCCATATATAGGGATTTTTGTATGTCAGTGTTGCATATGTGTTGCATGCGGCTGACTGTCCACACATTCCCAACACTACTTATTGACATAATTTTTGCCAGCAATATTATTCCATCAATCCCAATATATCCTGTTCACTCCAATATTCATTTGGATATATTGATAGTTCTTCTTTATGCTTACGAATAATTCTTTCTGGTGATTTAGTATTATCATAAACATGCATAATATCACATATATCAAGTAACTCTTTTATGTTATTAATTGATTTATAATATCTTTCAATAACTTTACCACTATCAACATTATGTCCACCTGCTGCCACACGAGATTCTATTCTGGCAATATTAATTTGTGGATCAACAGTCAACACGAATACACATTTTATGAAATATCCCTCTTCTTTTGCTTTTCTTAAAATGTTTAACTTATATTCAGATGACAATACAGTTTCAAATGTAAAATCTTCTTTCTTAGCAATTGATTCATATCTCATCTCGTCAACCAAAACAGCTGCCTCCATGTTATTCATTCCCGTAGTCGCAACAACATCATCGGCATTAGTATATTTACCAACTTTATCAAAAAAAGTTGTTATTGTGCTTTTTCCTGATCCATTTGGTCCTGCTAATACAAGAATCATTGGTTTTCTATTCTGCATACTTTCTTTCCCCATTTGCATACTCTACATAAGCCTGCTTTTTTTCTTTATCATAACCCGCAATAGGTTTCTTACAAATCTTAGCTTTATTTATCGCTGCCTTAACAGCTTCAACTGCTCTTTCGTCCATTTCAGCATCTGATTCTGTCAATGTACTGCTCTCTTCTTCTCTGGATACAACTTTTATAATTCTACCACTCTTTGTACTTACCGTTGTCATATAATCATCTCTCCGTTCTAATTAATACAAAATTATTTCAATTATACTTAACTATTATTATATATTCTATCATAGTTTTTAAAAAAAAACACCCCGGAACCGAAATTCCGAGGTGTAATATACTTTTCTGAAACGCCATAAGACGCTTTGGATTGTAAATATTATCTCTTTGAGAACTGAGGAGCACGACGAGCTGCTTTCAAACCGTACTTCTTTCTCTCCTTCATACGAGAATCACGAGTAAGGTATCCAGCTTTCTTAAGTGCCGGACGGTTCTCAGCATCTGCCTCTAATAATGCTCTTGAAATACCATGACGGATAGCACCAGCCTGTCCTGTGAATCCACCACCACGAACATTAACAAGTACATCAAACTTTCCTACTGTATTCGTAGCAACGAATGGCTGATTCACAATAATCTTCAATGTCTCAAGACCGAAGTAATCATCCATATCTTTCTTATTAATTGTAATCTTACCTGTACCAGGTACTAAATATACTCTTGCAACACTGCTTTTTCTTCTACCAGTTCCGTAATATCTTTCTGTTTTAGCCACTGCTTTGTCCTCCTTAATTAATACTTAATCTCTAACTCTTTCGGCTGCTGTGCCTGATGATTATGTTCCGGACCAGCATATACATGAAGCTTAGTAATCATCTCGCGTCCTAAAGGTCCCTTTGGAAGCATACCCTTAACTGCTCTGCGGATCACTTCTTCCGGCTTCTTAGCTAAAAGCTCTTTCAATGTTGTCTCTTTCATTCCGCCAACATATCCTGAATAATCATAATATACTTTCTGGTCTAACTTCTTACCAGTTACTTTGATCTTGTCTGCATTCACAATAATTACGTAATCACCAGTATCGATGTGTGGTGTAAAGGTTGGTTTGTTCTTACCTCTCAAAACACTTGCAACTTCTGATGCTAAACGTCCTAATGTATGTCCTGTAGCGTCAACTACATACCACTCTCTGTTAATTGTTGATGGGCTTGCCATATAACTCTTCATGGTGTTCCTCCTTAAAATAATTCCAATAAAATTCTGTCCTCAGGCTGCAATATCAAGTTCGCTGCAATGTCCGAAACAGCGTTCTCACGCGCCTATACTGACCTAGACAACTTCCTGCTATGTAAAACCGGGGCTAATGGTTTTGCACAGACTTCTTCCGTCGTCACAATTAAGTATTATATTACATCGACCCGTGTGTGTCAACGAATTTTTCCAAAAAATAACGAAACATTCTGGATTTATCCACATTTTTCAAAAAAGAGGGCATTGTTATCCACAACACCCTCTTTGACGCATATCATGTTAGTTCTTTTACTAAACGGTTTCTATTTCTTCTTGATCTTGAACTTGATCTTTAATGTCTGCTTGACACCCTTCTTACCCTTAATAATAACCGTAGCTGTTCCCGGTTTCTTATTATTCTTGTAAGTAACCTTATAATACTTCTTCTTCAACCCTTTGATCTTGATCTTTGGTTTCACAGCCTTACCTTTGTACTTATAGCTCTTCTTAATATTAATATAATAAGAACGGATATCGTCGGAGGAAGTTATCTTTGCATCCTTGTATGTATCAAATGCTCCTTCCTCATTTTTGTTAACCTTATTTTTCTTAAATGTTACCGTGGACCCCTGTGTCCGGACACCATATAACTGGTTCTTGCGAATCTTATTACCTGTGATCTCTGCTGTACTCTGGTTCCATACCGTGATACCATTGGACTGTGCATTTTCGATTGTATTGTTTCTTATTACAAAGTTACTTCCATTCGATACCGTAATTCCGTTCTTTGCCCTTAATCCGCTCGATGTCACCGGTACAAATGATTCTCCGTTATTGATACTGTTATTCTCTACCACACCCTTTGACCCGCTTGCATACAGGAAAGTTGTGAAATTGCTCGCTGTGTTATTCCGAATGGTTACATTCTGAATATTCGGAAGATTGATACACGCATTAGCAATATTAGAAAATACATTATTCTCAATCAATACATTGTTAGATGGATTTGCCCCCTGTGTATGTGTTCCGATACCTGCCATGTAATTAGAAATGTTACAATTCCGGATCGTAACTCCATCACAGGCTGTACCATCAAATGGTTCCATTCCCGGAGCATTAGTCTCACCGGTACAATGATCAATCTGAATCGCTTCTTTTTCTGCATTCTGGCTGGCACTTAAGTTCTTACTCATTACAAATCCTGTTAATGTCACATTCTCAACGAGTGCATTCTGCACACCGGTAAACTCAATCAAATGTGCGCCGCTGTCATTGCGGATTGTTGTATTCCTGATCGTAATATTCTTTGCATGACCGAAATAAAGCAGATTCGAATGATCACTTCCGGTTGTATTACCATCCCAGACACCTCCACTGATGATAATATCATGTGCTGCTGTATAACCGCCATTATTCTTGCTCGTACGGTTTACGATCATAGACTTACCTTCTGCACTCGGCATACGTTTCATCACTGCATTTGCTGAAAGTTGAATGTTTGTCTCAGTCCATACTTTCAAAGCACTTCCAAGATAATACGTTCCGTCCGGAACAACGACCGTGATCATCTCATTCACACTGGTTGCATATTTCAGTATCTTATTGAGTGCATCGGCATCATCTTTTGCATCAGTTCCATTTACACCAAGCTCTGCTACATTAAATACAGTCTGATATACATTAATCTCAACTGTATCCTTAATATTCTTGTTATCTTTTGCATATGCCGTAATCGTTACCTTACCGATTCCGGTTGCCTTAATCTCACCTGTCTTACTTACCGTTGCTACATCTTTATCTGATGTCTTATATTGGACATCTTCCTCTGATGCACCTTCCGGTGTTAAACTCAACTGTAACTGGTAGGTATCATTAATCTTCCAATTGCCTGTTGGCATCTTGCTTTTGTCAATCGCAATGCCGGTTATTGGGGATTTTTCTACTGTAATCGTACAGATTTTCTCCCAGTTTTTCTCTTTTGATTCCTCTCCTACTTTATAGCTTGCAGTGTAAGATACTTTAATCTGTGCCGTTGCCGGATAAGTAGTCTGCTTGAGACTTGTTACTTTACCATTCTCATCCACCGATACAACCTTATCACTATCTTTTTCTAAGATGTACTTTAATGCATCTGCTCTCAATTCATCTTTCTTGCCAGAAGCCCATACCAGCTTTGCCTTGATCTCGTAGGTCTCTGCTACCTTCATAGAATGTGATTGTTCTAATTCCAAGTCAACCGGAACATCAACAACATGAATTGTAATTTCTCCAGATGCCCCATCTTTATTGGTAATTGTAACTTTCGCATCACCAATGTTTTCTGCTGTGATCCTTCCTTTATCATCTTTGCTTACAACATTGACATCTTTATTATCTGAAATTGTCTCCACAGTATATGTAAATTCCTTATTACCATCTTCCGGTGAAACAACAATGTATTTCGACAGATCATATGTATCACGCAATGCGATTGTCTTTTCTTTTATAACCTTATTATCCTCAACAATCTCAATCTTTTTCTCTGATGGTGTTTCGCTAGATTCTACTGTAATCTTAATGCTACCCTCCGCTTTAACTGAAGGATCTGCACTTGATGTCCAAGTAACCGTCACAGTTGCTTCACCCTTTGCTTTAGCACTATCCTTAACAGTTACCGTTCCATCCTCTGCTACAGCAAGGATATTATTATCTGGTGCAACAGAATATGCCAATGTTCCATCCTCTAACTTCATATCTGCTGCAGAACCATCTTCTTTTTGAAGTTTTACATAATCAGCAAGCTTAAGCTCTTTTCCTTGTGCTATAGTCAAAGAATCAATATTCTTATCATTTTCCTGGAATACAAGCCTATACTGTACCTTTTGCTCACCTTCCCCAGGTGTCGTTCCCTCTTCCGACTGTCCCGGAGTCGTATTCTCCGTTGCATAGACCTGACCTGATCCCATCGGTGTGATCAGGGTAACGCAAAGCGTTGCTGCCATGACCATACTAATTAATCGTTTACCTATTCGTTGCATAATTGTCTCCTATCCTTTCTTATTCCTTTATTCGTGTCTTTCTTTCAAACTTCTTTTCTGTCTTCCTAACACGTATTCGTTATCTACGATACAATACAATTGTGAAGTTCTTGAGAAATTTTTTAACAATATTCATTTATCTTTGATATTCATAGGAAAATCTTTCCTCTACAAATCCATTCTATAACCAATCTACAAATATTCAATTTCGATCAAAGTCAATCCACAGGCCGCAGCTTTGTGTCCGGCTTTGGTGCGATCTTTTGCTTCTAAAATCTCCTTTACATATTCCGGCGGAATCATTCCCATCCCTACTTTCATTAGAGAACCCACAATAATTCTTACCATATTATATAGGAAACCATTTCCATTGATCCGAACCTTCACAAGATCCCCTTCCCGGATCACCTTGATATAATATATGGTTCGCACTGTATTCTCCACGTCATCTTTCGGCGTACAAAAACTCTTAAAATCATGTTCTCCCACCAGATAATCTGCCGCCTGCTGCATCTTTTCTTCATCCAAATGATAATATACAAAATGTGAATACAACCGGACAAGCGGATTCGGGAACTGTGCATTGTAGATCTGATATTCATATGTCTTTCTTGTATCACAATATCTTGGATGAAAATCCGGTGCTACTTCTTCCGACTTTTGGATTCGAATATCATCCGGTAATAGATTATTGATCGCATAACTGATCTTCTCCGGCGGCATCGTAACTTCTGCATCAAAAGCCGCCACATTTCCCAAAGCATGCACCCCGGAATCCGTTCTGCTTGCTCCAATTACCGTAATCTCTTCTTGAAAAAACTTCGATATTGTCCGGTTCAAAACTTCTTCCACTGTAATACCATTCTTTTGGATCTGCCATCCACAATAATTGGTTCCATCATAAGCAACCGTTAATTTGATTCGCTTCTTTCCCATACACACCTCCTCATCTGAGTCCAAATCGAGCTTCATAAAAAACGTGATAGTTTTTTCTTCATTTTATCACATTTTATTTCTGTTTTAATTGCTATTTCCTTCCATTATTTTATCCTCTTTTATTTGCACCTGCATTAAAAATCTATTTTCTTTTCTATTGGCTTTCCCATAAAGTCAAAAGTGAATTGCTATTGCGATCATCATCGCCAGATAAATTATCACAAAAACATAAGCAATCCTGTCATTTCTCTTATATTGCAGTGGTTTCATCTTCGTTCTGCCTTCTCCGCCATGATAACATCTGGCATCCATCGCCAATGCTAGCTCATTACTACGCCGCACGGCAGATACAAACAACGGAATAATAATTGGCACAAGTTTCTTCAATCTTGCCATCAGATTTCCCTCTTTAAAATCGACTCCTCTGGCCATCTGTGCTTTCATGATCTTATCCAATTCATCTACCAGAATCGGAACAAAACGTAATGCAATTGCCATGATCATTGCAAATTCATGCACCGGAACATGGATCCGCTTCATCCAGCCTAACATCTTTTCCAAACCATCCGTTAATGCATTCGGCGTTGTAGTATAGGTCATCATGCTTGAACCAATGATCATAAAACAAAGACGCAATCCCAGATAAATTGCAGACTTAAGACCCGCATCTGTAATTCGGATAAAATGCCACTCCACAAGAGTTTTTGCTCCTTGAACAGTAAACAGATTAATCACTACTGTAAATAGAATGATCATTCCTAGTGCTTTTAATCCTTTCAAAATAAAAGAAACCGGAACCTTTGACAACTTTATATAGAAAACCAGCACTGCGAATGCTGCTACATATAATACCGGATTTCTTGAAAAAAACAAACTCATCACATAAACCAAAGTAAATATAACTTTAACTCTCGGATCCAAGCGGTGAATAACGGAATCTGTATTATAGAATTGTCCAATCGTCATATCCTTCATCATACTGTTATACCTGCTTTCCCATCAGACTTTTCCAGCGGGCTAATTCTACAAAAATATCTTCCATACGGCTTATCTGTGTATGAACGGAATATCCCATCTGTTGCAGAGTAACCAGAATCCGGTTACCAACCGGAACAGAAAGTCCCAATTGTTCTAACCGGTATATCTGATTATACACAGCCCACACCGGGCCATCCATACACTTTCTGCCCTGATCCATAACAATAATCCGATCTGCATATTCAGCAACCTCTTCCATCGAATGGGAGACCAGCACAATTCCAATGCCCTGCTTTTCTTGCAGATCTTTCAGCATCTGTAAAATTGCCTTTGCTGAATACGGATCAAGTCCTGCCGTTGGTTCATCTAACACCAGATACTCCGGCTGCATAGCCAGGATACCTGCCATTGCAACTCTTCTTTTCTGACCACCCGATAACTGTAGTGGTGAACTATCATATATCGTATCCGGCAATCCAACCGCCTCAATTGCCTCATATGCACGCTTCTGAGCTTCTACTCTGCTTATATCCATATTCTCCGGACCGAAACATACATCTTTCTCCACCGTCTCAGCGAACAACTGGTACTCCGGATATTGAAAAACAAGACCAACTTTCTGGCGTAATTCCTTCATCGAAAAGTCAGAATCTGTTATATCCTGTCCATCATAATAGACATTTCCTTCTGTTGGAAGATATAAACCATTCAAATGCTGCATCAAAGTGGACTTTCCGGATCCCGTATGTCCAATGACAGCGACAAATTCTCCCTTGCCAATATGCAATGACACATCATCTAACGCCTTACGTTCATCCGCATATCCCTTGTTATATATATAGCTGACATGATTCAGTAAAAGTCCTTCCTTGGGTTTGCCCACTCCATCTGTAGGGCTGTCTGCGAACACTGCATCTGCAGTTCCCTTCTTATCCGGCCAATCGCCTACACCCCCTGGCGCATATGCTTCTTTCAGGCACGCAAGCAAATCCTGCTCGGTATGAATCCGGCTACACATTCTGTCTGTCAGAATCTTCTCCTGACGCATGTATTCCATATATTGGTAAAATACAGGCAGGCATAGTCCACAGTCCTCCAATAATGCTTTCTGTGCAAAGATCTTCGCAGGCGTTCCCTGTGCTGCCACCCGTCCTGACTTCATCACAAATACGTGGTCTGCCGCTAACACTTCATCCATATGATGCGTAATTAAAATAACGGTAATTCCATTCTCTTCCTGCAGCCGCTTTGCTACTGCAATCATATTCTTTCGTCCCTGAGGATCTAACATTGCAGTTGCCTCATCAAATATAATACATTTCGGATGCATCGCAAGCACCCCCGCAATCGCAACACGCTGCTTCTGCCCACCTGACAGATGATTCGGTGACTGATTACGAAATGCATTCATTCCCATCTCATTTAACGCTGCATCCACCCGATTCCAGATATCGGCTGTTGCTACCCCCAGATTCTCCGGTCCAAATGCCACATCTTCTTCCACCAGATTGCCTACGATCTGATTATCCGGATTCTGAAATACCATTCCGGCAGTCTGTCGGATTGCTAAATGATTGTCCTCTTCTTCGGTACTCATGCCATCTACTATAACCTCACCCTCACTTGGGAATAATAGGGCATTGATATGCTTGGCAAGCGTAGATTTACCGGAACCATTTCTCCCCAAAATAGCAATAAACTGCCCCTCTGTCACCTCAAGCGAAACATCTTTCAATGCCTCCACCATATCCTGTACATTGCCTTCCGCATCCCGTCGAAAATATTCAAATGTCACATTCTTAATATCAATCAATTTCTGTCTTATATCCATTGCTCTCTCCCGGTTGCTATATTATCTAATAGAAGAATACGAAAACCTTATTCTAACACATATAAGTCTTTCGTATTCCTCTATCTTCATACCAGACCATAATCCCCAACAAAGCAAAACAGGGGACTGTAACACTACAGTCCCCATGACATCACCTATTGTCTTATACTAACTCGATGATAACTTCCATTGCAGCATCACCCTTACGAGGTCCGATCTTGATGATTCTTGTGTAACCACCATTACGTCCAGCATACTTAGGGCCATACTCGTTGAATAACTTCTCAGTTAAGTCAACCTTCTTAGTTCCTCTCTTCTTACCAGCAGCATCAGTTGGAACTTCAACTACAGGATAAAGAACCTTTAACATCTGTCTTCTTGCATGTAACTTAGATGGCTGATCCTTCTTAACAGTCTTCTCAACTTCATCATAAACAGTAACCTTCTTACCATCTACAACTTCTTTCACTCTCTTACCATCTTTGTCTTTCTTAGCAACCTTAGCAGTTACAGTAACTTCATCATAGTTATCTTTCTCTTTTACTGCCATTGTGATCAAGCTCTCAGCAATCTTACGAATCTCTTTCGCTCTTGCCTCTGTTGTCTTAATCTTACCATTGTATAATAACTGTGTTACCTGATTACGAAGTAACGCTTTTCTTGCTGCCTGTTTCTTACCAAGCTTTCTATACATTGCCATGATGTATGTCCTCCTTCACTTTGCTTACTAAACCTTCGGCTTAAGTGTTCTCTCTTCTTATTATTCTTCTCCGTTATTCAATGAAAGACCTAACTCTTTTAACTTATTCAGCACTTCTTCTAAAGACTTGCGTCCTAAGTTACGAACCTTCATCATATCTTCCGGAGTCTTGCTTGTCAGCTCTTCTACTGTATTAATACCTGCTCTCTTCAAGCAGTTGAATGAACGAACGGATAACTCCAATTCATCAATGTTCATCTCTAATACTTTCTCTTTCTCGTTGTCTTCTTTCTCTACCATAACCTCTGCTGACTTGGCATTCTCTGATAGATCAATAAACAAACTCAAATGCTCACTTAATACTTTTGCAGCTAAGCTTACCGCCTCATCTGGAGCTAATGTACCATTGGTATATACATCTAATGTAAGCTTATCATAATCTGTGATCTGACCTACACGAGTATTCTCTACTGTGAGATTCACACGCTCAACCGGTGTGTAAATTGAATCGATAGCGATAACATCAATCGATGTATCATCTTTCTTATTCTTGTCAGATCCAACATAACCTCTACCTTTTGTGATAGTAAGTTCCATATCAAATCTTGCATCCGGACCACTTAATGTTGCGATCACCTGATCCGGATTCAAAATCTCAATGTCACTATCTACATGAATATCTGCTGCGGTAACCACACCTTCGCCAACATACTCAATATAAGCCTGCTTTGGCTCATTAGAGCTGCTATTATTCTTAATTGCCAATTCCTTGATGTTCATGATAATCTCAGTTACATCTTCTTTCACGCCTGGAATTGAGCTGAACTCATGTAAAACACCTTTGATCTTTACATAACTAACAGCGGAACCTGGCAAAGATGATAACATAATTCTTCTCAAAGAGTTACCAAGGGTTGTACCATAGCCTCTCTCTAAAGGTTCTACTACAAATTTACCGTATCTGTTGTCTTCTGAAATCTCTGCGATCTCAATTCTTGGTTTTTCGAATTCAAACACGTTCGGAACCTCCTTTAGGTTTCATAATCTACCGATTATTGACTACTTAGAATATAACTCGACGATAAGTGTTTCATTAACAGGAACATCAATCTGCTCTCTTAATGGTAACTCTGTAACAGTACCGCAAAGGTTCTCCTGATCAGACTCTAACCATGCCGGAACTAATCTTCCTGCTGTAACCTCTAAAATATCTTTGTATCTCTGTAAAGATTTGCTCTTCTCGCGAATCTCAATCTTATCTCCAGCCTTTACTCTGTAGGAAGGAATATTAACGCACTTACCATTCACTAATACATGCTTATGGTCAACGATCTGTCTAGCTTCCTTACGGGTTCTGGCAAAACCTAAACGATACACAACGTTATCTAATCTGCACTCTAAGAGAACCATTAAGTTCGGACCTGTTAATCCTTTCATTCTCTCTGCAGTTGCGTAAAGATTACGGAAAGGTTTCTCTAATACGCCATAAATGAACTTAGCTTTCTGCTTCTCACGAAGCTGTAAGCCATACTCGCTCATCTTTCTATTTGCTCTAACTAACTGTCTGTTTGACTTCTTATCAATTCCAAGAACTTGAGGCTCCATACCTAAAGATCTGCATCTCTTAAGAACTGGGGTTCTATCTACTGCCATCTAATTGTACCTCCTATTACACTCTTCTACGTTTTGGTGGACGACATCCATTATGTGGAACTGGAGTCACGTCACGAATACTCAATACTTCAAGACCTGCTGCCTGAAGCGCACGAATTGCTGCCTCACGACCAGAACCCGGTCCCTTAACCATAACGTCAACTTTCTTCAAACCGTGAATAAGAGCTGCCTTAGTTGCAGTCTCTGCTGCCATCTGTGCTGCGTAAGGAGTTGACTTCTTAGAACCCTTAAATCCTAACTCACCAGCACTTGCCCATGAAAGTGCATTACCTTCATTATCAGTTAATGTAACAATTGTATTATTAAAAGATGACTGAATGTGTGCCTGACCGTGCTCAACGTTCTTCTTAACACGCTTCTTAGTCACTTTTTTTGTAACTTTAGCCATTAAACTTGACCTCCTGCTAATAATAAATAAAATTCAATCTATCCAAATTACTTCTTCTTATTTGCAACGGTTCTCTTAGGACCCTTACGTGTTCTTGCGTTTGTCTTAGTCTTCTGACCACGAACCGGCAAGCCCTGTCTATGACGTTTACCACGGTAACAACCGATCTCCTGTAAACGCTTAATATTCAAAGCGATCTCTCTACGTAAATCACCTTCTACCACCTGTGTCTCATTGATGATCTCACTGATTCTCTTAACCTCATCATCAGTTAAATCACGAACACGGGTATCAGGATTAACATTTGCTTCTTTTAAAATACGCTGAGATGATGTAAGTCCGATACCATAAATATAAGTAAGACCGATCTCAATACGTTTTTCTCTTGGTAAATCTACACCTGAAATACGAGCCATTGTGACTGTGCACCTCCATAAATTAATACTTTTTCTTCCTTGTGAATATCTGCAAGCCTTGACGTATCCGTATGTATGATAACAAACGGGTGAAATGCATACGTGTTACTTTCAGTATCCATTCTATTGATATGTTGCATAGGCTAATGACAACCTATACTACAGCCGCTTTCAAAAATCATCTTCCATATTAATAATGATAATATAGAAGGAACTTCACACTGGGAATACAGTGCTACTTTGGTTACTAAGCATTCTGGGTTACTGATGGGCTATCATCATATTATCCCTGTCTCTGCTTATGCTTTGGGTTCTCACAGATAACTCTGATACTACCTTTTCTTTTAATGATTTTGCACTTATCGCAAATTGGTTTTACGGATGCTCTAACCTTCATTAAAATCTCTCCTTTCAAAACGGTTCACCGACTTTTCTGTAAAAAGTCCGCTACGAATAACTATTCTACCATCTATGTCTTTCTATTGCAAGTAATTTTTTCGACAAATATGAAAAAATTTACAAATTTCTTACTTTTCTCTCCACTTAATACGACCCTTGGTCAGATCATACGGAGATAATTCCAACGTAACCTTATCACCAGGTAAAATTTTAATATAGTTCATTCTAAGCTTTCCACTGATATGTGCTAATACTTCATGACCATTTTCCAATTCTACTTTGAACATTGCATTTGGCAACTTCTCTACTACTGTTCCTTCAATTTCAATTACATCTGCCTTTGACATATCTACAAATCCTCCTGTTTTATAATCTCATATGACTCTTTGCATATTGCACTGTTTCTTCTATATTATAGTGCAATGCCGGGAGCCTGTGAAAGAATCTCCGGTTCTCCCTCTGTTATTAGAATGGTATTCTCATAATGCGCAGATGGCATGCCATCCATTGTTACGACGGTCCAGTCATCATCTTCCCAGTACACATCATATACGCCCATGTTGATCATTGGCTCAACTGCAATCGTCATACCAGGTCGAAGCTTCATACCTCTGCGAAGTCCGCCAAAATTTGGAACCTCCGGTTCCTCATGTAGCTTAGAACCCACACCATGGCCAACCAGATCTCTTACGACAGAATATCCATACGACTCTGCGTACTTCTGAACTGCTCTTCCAATATCAACTATATGATTGCCGGCAACCGCCTGTTTGATACCTTCAAAAAATGATTGTTTGGTTACTTCCACCAGTTTCTTCACTTCATCCGATACAGCCGGCATGATCAAGGTTCTTGCCGCATCAGAATGATATCCTTTGTATATAACACCAGCATCTAAGCTTACAATATCATCTTCCTGTATGATCCGATGTTCATTCGGAATACCATGCACCACTTCTTCATTGATCGAAACACAAATCGAAGCAGGATATCCATTATAATTCAGAAAGGATGGGATACATCCATAACTTCTGATAATCTCTTCTCCAATCCGGTCTACGTCTAATGTGGACATACCCGGTTTCACTTGTTTCGCAAGTTCATCATGTGTGATGGCGAGAATTCTTCCCGCCTCACGCATGAGTTCAATTTCTGCACTAGACTTAATTGAAACTGCCATTATTATTCACCTAAAATCTTAACAATTGCTGCAAAGACATCATTCATATCCTGAGTTCCGTCTACTTCAGCAATAATTCCTTTGTTTGTATAGTAATCAATTAACGGCTGTGTCTGCTCATGATATACAGCAAGTCTGTTCTGAACAGTCTCCGGCTTGTCATCATCACGAATGATCAGATCACCACCACATGTATCACATTTGCCTTCTACTTTGGTTGGGCTATATACAATATGATAAGTTGCTCCACAACCTACACATGCACGTCTTCCACCCATTCTGCGAACGATATTTTCATCCGGAACTTCTACATTGATTGCATAATCTACGCTCTCCCCGATTGCTGTCAAAGCTTTGTCTAACGCTTCTGCCTGCGGAATTGTTCTTGGAAAACCATCTAACACATATCCATTCTTACAATCCGGCTCTTTAAATCGGTCGATTACAAGATCTACTACCAGCTCGTCAGGTACAAGCAAGCCCTTGTCCATGTATTCTTTTGCCTTAGCACCAAGCTCTGTACCGTTCTTAATGTTGGCACGGAAAATATCACCTGTTGAAATGTGTGGGATATTGTACTTAGCTGCGATCATTTTTGCCTGTGTTCCTTTACCTGCTCCAGGCGCTCCTAACATGATAATCTTCATAACCTCTTCCTCCTTTTATATGAAATCTTCTCTATGAACGTACGAAAGCTGCGCCTATTTATCCAATAAACGCAGTTTTCGTGTTTCTTATATTTAATTATTCAGGAATCCAGAATAATTACGTACTAACATCTGTGACTCTAACTGTTTCATTGTCTCAAGGATAACTCCTACGATAATGATCAACGAAGTACCTCCAAAAGATACATCCGCTTTGAATGCACCATTGAAGAAGATTGGGATCAATGCTACGATCAACAATCCAATTACACCAATCAAAACAATATAGTTAAGAATCTTATTCAAGTAATCCTGTGTTGTTTTACCAGGACGAATACCCGGAATAAATCCACCACTCTTCTTCATATTATTCGCTACTTCCATCGGATTAAATGTAATAGAAGTATAAAAATAAGCAAAGATAATATTCAAAACAATGTAAATGATCAATCCAATAGATGCCCACGGATATTCAGCATTAAACCAGTAATTCTGGTTCAATCCCTGCATAATCTTCTGTGCGGTTGTTCCAACATTCATATTGAACAAATTAATAATAATAGAAGGAACAGACAACAGTGAACTTGCAAAGATAATCGGAATAACTCCTGCTGTATTCACCTTAAGAGGTATGTAGCTTGACTGTCCACCAGCCATCTTTCTGCCCTGTACCTTCTTTGAATACTGTACCGGAATTCTTCTCTCAGCATCCTGTAATATGATAACCAAAATGGTTGTACCAATTACAACAGCTACAATAATACAAACAGCAATTACAGACTGTACAATATCTTTGCCCTTTACAAACATGATATAAAGATTAGAGAAATCATTTGGCATACGGGATACAATGTTAATTAACAAGATAATAGAAATACCATTACCAATACCCTTATCTGATATTCTCTCACCTAACCACATGATAATACAGCTTCCTGCTGTCAGGGTTACGATAATTGTAAGAATTGTAAATACGCCTGTGTCTGTCAGTGCGCCCTGTCTAGAGAAACCAATAGAAAGACCTGCACTTTCAATAATTGCAAGACCAACCGATACATAACGGGTAATCTTGTTCATCTTTTTTCTTCCATCTTCACCATCACGCTGCATCTCTTCCAACGCCGGAATAGCAATGGTCAATAACTGCATGATAATGGATGCGGTAATGTATGGTGTAACACTTAATGCAAATACTGACATAGATAGAAATGATCCACCTGTGAACGAGTCGATAAAACTATAAGAACTTCCTACAACACTTTGTAAATATGCCTGTACCTGAGCGGCGTCAATGCCGGGAATCGGCAACTGACACCCCAAACGTACAACTAATATAATCCAAAATGTGTAAAATATTCTTTTCCTTAACTGCTCGATTTTGAACGCATTTATTAAGGTTTTGAACATATTACATCACCTCTGCTTTTCCACCAAGAGCCTCAATTTTCTCTACTGCAGAAGCGCTAAATGCATTCGCCTTAACAGTAAGCTTCTTTGTTAACTCACCATTTCCTAAAATCTTAACGCCATCCTTAGGATTGCTAACGATTCCTGCACCGATCAATGTCTCAACACCAACTTCAGTGCCATCCTCAAACGCATTCAATGCTGAAACATTGATTGCAACGATTTCCTTTGAGCTTGGACATGTAAATCCTCTCTTTGGAAGTCTTCTATACAAAGGCATCTGACCACCTTCGAAACCTGGTCTGGTAGCTCCTGAACGAGCCTTCTGTCCTTTATGACCCTTACCTGCAGTCTTACCATTTCCAGATCCATGACCACGGCCTTTTCTGAAATTATCACTGTGCTTAGAACCCTCTGCTGGCTTTAATGTAGATAAATTCATTTATGCACACCTCCTTATCTCAAATCTTATTAAATCTCTTCTACCTTTACTAAATGCTTAACCTGGAATACCATTCCCTTAGTCGCATCGTTATTTGGAAGCTCAACAGTCTTATTTAACTTTCTAAGTCCTAATGCTTCCAAAGTCTTTTTATGTTTTGGAACTGCTCCGATAGGAGACTTTACTAAAGTAACTCTTACCTTATCTGCCATTTTCTAAATCCTCCTTAACCTAAAATCTCTTGAACAGATTTTCCACGAAGTTTTGCAACCTCTTCAGGAGTCTTAATATTGGTAAGTCCATTAATTGTAGCAAGAACTACGTTCTGCTTATTATTGGAACCTAAAGACTTTGTACGGATATTCTTGTAACCAGCAAGCTCCAACACCTTACGTGCAGGACCACCGGCGATGATACCAGTACCTTCTGGAGATGTCTTCAAAAGTACAGATGCACTTCCGAATACACCGGTCCAATCATGAGGGATACTTCCATTCTCATTAATCGGAACTTCTACAAGACTCTTAATTGCATCTTCTTTTCCTTTACGGATAGCCTCTGGAATCTCGGCTGCTTTACCGATACCGGCACCAACATGACCATTCTTATCACCAACAACTACAAGCGCAGCAAATCGCATGTTACGTCCACCTTTAACAACCTTGGTTACACGCTTGATGGCAACTACCTGTTCTTCTAATTCTAACTGACTAGCATCAATAATAGTATGCTTCATAAATTGTTTTCCTCCTTATTAGAATTCCAGACCAGCTTCTCTAGCTGCATCTGCTAACGCTTTCACTTTACCCTGATATATAAATCCGCCTCTGTCAAAGACAACTGTTGTGATTCCCTTATCTAATGCTTTCTTAGCAATTACCTTGCCTAAGTATGCAGCAGCATCCACATTGTTTGTCTTCTCGATCTCTGATTTGACTTCGCTCTGTACTGTAGATGCAGACACTAAAGTATTACCAACTGTATCATCAATAATTTGAGCGTACATATGATTATTACTTCTAAATACAGCTAAACGTGGTCTCTCAGCAGTGCCACTAAAGCGATTACGGATTCTTAAGTGCTTTTTTGCACGAACCTTACTTCTTGACTCTTTCTTAATCATCTATCTCACTCCTTTAATTATTTCTTACCAGTCTTACCAACTTTACGTCTGATAATTTCATCAGCATACTTGATACCTTTACCTTTATATGGTTCCGGTGCTCTCTTCTCTCTGATCTCAGCAGCGTACTGGCCAACTTTTTCTTTATCAATACCTGAAATGGTAATTGTGTTACCCTCTACCTTAGATTCTAATCCTTCCGGATCTTCCATCTCTACCGGGTGAGAATATCCCAAACTTAATGTTAACTTCTTACCCTGCTTCTGAGCTCTGTAACCAACACCATTCACCTCTAATACTTTTGTATAACCCTCGGTTACACCAACTACCATATTGTGAATCAAAGTTCTTGTAAGACCATGTAAAGACTTCATCTTCTTTAAATCATTCGGTCTGGTTACTACTACATGATCATCCTCAAGCTTAATGTCCATTTCCGCTGGTAATACTCTTGAAAGTGTACCCTTTGGTCCTTTTACAGTCACTTGATTATTTTCTGCAATATCAACAGTTACGCCTGCTGGTATAGCGATAGGCATTCTTCCGATACGTGACATGCCGTTACCTCCTTAAATTCTATGCCCCATTTGGGGGTATTATAATTTCAATTAAAGTTCTCTGCCTAGTCGACTACTAAACTCGCTTCGCTCGTTAAGGGCGTCGACATGGCTACGACTAAGCTCAAGCTGCGCTTATCAGCTTGCTTTCGCTAAGTTCTCTGCCTACCAAACAAATGCTAATACTTCGCCGCCAACCTGAGCTTCACGAGCCTGCTTGTCAGTTAATACACCTTTGTTTGTAGAAATGATAGCAACACCTAAACCACCTAATACTTTAGGAAGTTCGTCCTTGCCAGCATATACACGAAGACCCGGCTTAGAGATTCTCTTAATACCGGTAATAATCTTCTCATTCTTATCTTTACCGTACTTTAATGTTATACGGATTGTTTTAAATTTACCTTCTTCAACAATATCAACAGCCTTAATATAACCTTCTTCTAAAAGAATGTTAGCAATTGCTTCTTTCATCTTTGAAGCAGGAACATCAACTGTATCATGTTTAGCAGTATTCGCATTGCGAATTCTAGTAAGCATATCTGCGATTGGATCTGTCATTGTCATTTACCTCCTTCAAAAATTCTACCAGCTTGCTTTCTTAACGCCCGGGATCTCACCCTTGTATGCTAACTCACGGAAGCAGATTCTGCAGATTCCGTATTTCTTTAACACTGAATGTGGACGTCCACAAACTTTACAACGAGTATATTCTCTAGTAGAGAATTTCTGTTTACGTTGTTGTTTAACAACCATTGCTTTCTTAGCCATGAATCTTCCTCCTATTATTTCTTAAATGGCATACCAAATAAGGTTAATAACTCGCGAGCTTCCTCGTCTGTCTTAGCAGTAGTTACGAAAATAATGTCCATACCTCTTACTTTGTCAACCTTATCATACTCGATTTCAGGGAAAATCAACTGCTCCTTAATACCTAATGCATAGTTACCTCTTCCATCGAATGCGTTTGGATTAATACCCCTAAAGTCACGAACACGTGGCAATGCAAGATTGATCAAACGATCTGCGAACTCATACATTCTCTCGCCTCTTAAAGTAACCTTACATCCAATCGGCATACCCTCTCTTAACTTGAAGTTTGCGACAGACTTCTTCGCACGGGTAACAACTGCCTTCTGACCTGTAATGGTCTCTAAATCCTGAACTGCTGTATCTAAAAGTTTGTGATTTTCCTTAGCTTCACCAACACCCATGTTGATAACGATCTTCTCAAGCTTAGGAATCTCCATAACGTTCTTATAACCGAATTTCTTTACCATAGCGTCTTTGATCTCGCTATTGTACTGTTCTTTTAATCTACTCAACTTCTACGGCCTCCTTCCTTAATTAGTCAATCTTCTCTAACTTGCCATTCACTTTAGCAACACGAACTTTGTCCTTCTTCTCACCCTGGAAACCAATTCTTACCGGCTTACCCTTGTGAACATACATTACGTTAGAAAGATCAATAGGTGCTTCCATCTCAATGATACCACCCTGCTGATTTGTCATACTTGGCTTTGAATGCTTTGAAACCATGTTGACACCCTCAACTAATACTTTATTATTTTTGGTATCTACTGATAATACCTTACCGGTTTTACCCTTGTCTTTACCAGTGATTACCTGAACTAAGTCATCTTTTTTAATCTTGCTGGTTGCCATCCTGACACCTCCTTATAAAACTTCTGGTGCTAATGAAACGATCTTCATGAACTTCTTATCTCTAAGCTCTCTTGCTACAGGCCCGAAAATACGAGTACCTCTTGGATTCAAATCATCCTTGATGATGACTGCTGCATTCTCATCGAACTTGATATAAGAACCATCTTTACGACGTGCGCCCTTCTTTGTACGGACAACAACAGCCTTAACAACGTCACCCTTCTTTACAACACCGCCTGGTGTTGCATCTTTAACAGAGGCAACGATGATATCTCCGATATTTGCATATCTTCTAGTTGATCCGCCTAATACTCTGATGCAAAGTAACTCTTTTGCTCCGGTATTATCAGCAACTTTAAGTCTTGTTTCCTGTTGAACCATTGTATTTGCCTCCTTGATTATTTAGCTTTCTCTATAATTTCTACAAGTCTCCATCTCTTGTCCTTAGATAAAGGTCTTGTCTCCATTACTCTTACTCTATCACCGATATGACACTCATTGTTCTCATCATGTGCCTTTAACTTGTAAGTTCTCTTTACGATCTTACCATAAAGAGGATGCTTAACGTTATCAATGATTGAAACAACAATTGTTTTATCCATCTTATCACTTGTTACGATACCTACACGTGTTTTTCTTAGATTTCTATCCACAATAAAATCCTCCTTTCATGATAACTAAGCATTTGCCTTCTCAGTCATAATTGACTGAATTCTTGCAATATTTCTTCTAACCTCTTTAATTCTGCTTGTATTCTCTAACTGATTTGTTGCATTCTGGAATCTCAAATTGAATAATTCCTTCTTAGCAGCTACTAACTCTGCATTCAACTCATCCACGTTCTTAGACTTTAAATCATCACGATATTCCTTAGTTTTCACTGCCTGCACCTCCTTCTAAATCTGCTTTCGAAACAATCTTACACTTAATAGGTAACTTATGAGTTGCAAGTCTCAATGCTTCCTTTGCAGTCTCTTCCGGAACACCTGCGATCTCGAACATTACACGACCAGGCTTAACAACTGCTACCCATCCTTCTACGTTACCTTTACCTTTACCCATACGAACACCGATAGGCTTAGATGTATAAGGCTTATCAGGGAAAATCTTAATCCAAACTTTACCAGTACGCTTTACGTAACGAGTCATAGCGACACGGGCTGCTTCGATCTGATTTGATTTAATCCAAGCTGGCTCTAAAGCAACGATACCATATTCACCATTGCTGATTGTGTTACCTCTAGTAGCTTTACCAGCCATAGAACCTCTAAACTGCTTTCTATGTTTTGTTCTTTTTGGCATTAACATTTATTTATCGCTCCCTTCCTTATTGTTCTTAGTTGGAAGTACTTCACCATGATAAATCCAAGTCTTAACACCAACCTTACCATAAGTTGTGTCAGCCTCAGCGAAACCATAGTCAATATCTGCACGAAGTGTCTGAAGAGGAATTGTTCCATCACTGTAGAACTCTGTACGAGCCATATCAGCACCACCTAAACGTCCAGAAACAGAAGTCTTAATTCCTAATGCTCCGGTCTTCATTGTTCTACCCATGCAAGACTTCATCGCACGACGGAAAGAGATACGATTCTCTAACTGTGCTGCAATGTTCTCAGCTACTAACTGAGCATCTGCATCCGGTCTCTTAACTTCCTTAACGTCAACCATTAACTTCTTATCTGTTAATTTTGCAACTTCTTTCTTGAGTGCTTCGATCTCAGAACCACCCTTACCAATTACAACACCCGGCTTAGCTGTGTAAATGATAACTTTCAATCTATCAGATGCTCTCTCGATCTCAATCTTAGAAACCTGAGCACTGTAAAGTCTCTTCTTGAGGAACTTACGAATTGTATTATCTTCTACTAAGTTGTTTGCAAATTCGCCATCTTTTGTATCAGCATACCATCTAGAATTCCAATCCTTGATGACACCGACTCTCAAACCATGAGGATTTACTTTCTGTCCCATTATTTGCCTCCTTATCTTTCATCAAGCACGATTGTGATATGGCTTGTTCTCTTCTCGATTCTATAAGCTCTACCCTGTGCTCTTGGTTGAATTCTCTTCATTGTTGGTCCCTTATTTGCATAACACTCTGCAATATAAAGGTCTTCCATCTTCATTCCGTTGTTATTCTCAGCGTTAGCGATTGCTGACTTTAATAACTTCTCTATTACACTTGATGCATATCTTGGATTGTAAGCTAAGATAGCAAGTGCAGTCTGTACATCCTTACCTCTGATGGCATCTAAAACGAAACATGCTTTGGTTACAGAAACTCTAGCATAAGAAACCTTAGCTGAAGGTCTTGTATCCTTATTTGCATTTCTTTCTCTTTTAATCTGGGATCTATGTCCTTTTGCCATGGATGAACCCTCCTTTCAAATCTGATTATCTAAGTTTTGATTTCTTTTCGTCCTTGCCATGTCCTCTGTATGTTCTGGTAGCAACAAACTCACCAAGCTTGTGACCAACCATATCCTCTGTTACATATACAGGCACATGTCTTCTTCCGTCATATACTGCAATTGTATGTCCTACGAAGCTAGGAAAGATAGTAGAACGACGTGACCAGGTCTTAATAACCTGCTTGTCATTACTAGCATTCATAGCATCGACTTTTTTAAGCAAATGCTCATCTGCAAATGGTCCTTTTTTAAGTGAACGAGCCATATGTCAAACCTCCTTAAATTATTTAATACTCTTACCGTCTCTTGTTCTAACGATCATCTTGTTAGAATGCTTATTCTTCTTACGTGTCTTAAGTCCGAGTGCCGGTTTACCCCATGGAGTACATGGACCTGGTCTACCGATACTGGTCTTACCTTCACCACCACCGTGTGGATGGTCGTTAGGGTTCATTACGGAACCACGAACTGTAGGTCTGATACCCATATGACGCTTACGTCCAGCCTTACCAATATTAACAAGGCCGTGCTCAATATTACCAACCTGTCCAACTGTTGCACGTGCAATGATTGGAACCATTCTCATCTCGCCTGATGGCAAACGAAGTGTTGCATACTTGCCTTCCTTAGCCATAAGCTGTGCTGAGTTACCGGCAGAACGAACCAACTGTCCACCCTTGCCTGGATATAATTCAATGTTGTGTACTTCAGTACCAACCGGAATTGCCTCTAATGGTAAGCAGTTACCAACTTTGATGTCGGCATTTGCACCATTCATAACCTTGTCTCCAACCTGTAATCCAACAGGAGCTAAGATATAAGCTTTCTCACCGTCAGCATAGCTGATCAATGCGATGTTAGCTGTTCTGTTAGGATCGTACTCGATAGAAACAACGGTTGCCGGAATATCATCTTTTCTTCTCTTGAAATCGATAATTCTATATTTTCTTCTAGATCCACCACCATGGTGTCTTACTGTAATCTTTCCCTGATTGTTACGACCGGCTGTCTTCTTTAATGAAGTTGTAAGGGACTTCTCTGGAGTAGTCTTCGTGATTACATCGAAATCCAAACCAGTCATATTTCTTCTGGAAGGTGTATATGGGTTATATGTTTTAATTCCCATTTTCTTTCTCCTTTCGAACTGCATTTATTATCACGCTTGCATGCGTATGAATGTTATATTTTATAAACCTTCAAAGATCTCAATATCTTTGCTGTCTGCTGTCAACTGAACGATTGCTTTCTTAGCCTTAGCAGTCTTACCGTAAACCATTCCACGTCTCTTGGTCTTACCATCAAGATTCATTGTGTTTACCTTAGCAACCTTTGTTCCTTCGAACATCTTCTCAACAGCTTCTTTGATCATAGTCTTGTTTGCTTCCGGATGAACCTGAAATGTATATTTCTTCTCAGCCATAGCATCCATAGACTTCTCAGTAATGATAGGCTTCTGAATTACGTCATAATATTGAATGTTTGCCATTATGCGTACACCTCCTCGATTGCTGCTACAGCATCCTTAGTGATAACAACGGTGTCATACTTAAGAATGTCATATACGTTAATTGTGTTTGTAAGAGCTGTCTTCACATCAGGAACGTTCTTTGCAGATAATACGATGTTCTGATCGTTATCCTTTGTTACAACCAATGCTTTTGCAACCTCAAGGTTATTCATAACCTCTACAAACTTCTTTGTCTTAATCTCATCTAACTTGAACTCATCTAATACGATGAACTTCTCTTCATTTACCTTAGAAGTTAATACAGACTTGATTGCATTTGCTTTCTCTTTCTTATTTAACTTCATAGAGTAATCTCTTGGCTTTGGTGCGAATACCACTCCACCACCTGTCCACTGAGGAGATCTTGTAGAACCCTGTCTAGCATGACCAGTTCCTTTTTGTCTCCAAGGTTTTCTTCCGCCTCCACGTACTTCTGCACGTGTCTTAGCGCTCTGAGTTCCCTGACGCTTGTTTGCTAACTGCGCTACAACTGCCATGTGAACTAAATGCTCATTTATTTCTACACCGAATACGGCATCGTTAAGCTCTAACTTATCTACTTCCTTACCTTCGGTATTGTAAACAGCTACTGTTGCCATTCTAATTTCCTCCTTCCTACAGATTACTTACCGCTCTTTACGGTTTCTTTAATCATAACCAATGACTTCTTAGGACCAGGTACAGAACCCTTAACTAAGATAACGTCATTCTCTGCATCTATCTTAACAATCTCTAAGTTCTGAACAGTTACTCGAACAGCACCCATATGTCCAGCCATCTTCTTACCCTTGAAGACCTTACCCGGATCTGTTGCACAACCATTAGAACCTGCATGACGATGGTATTTAGAACCATGTGTCTTAGGACCTGTGTGAAGACCATGTCTCTTGATTGCTCCTGCATATCCTTTACCTTTTGACTTAGCAGTTACATCAATCTTATCTCCCTCAGCGAAGATATCAGCCTTGATCACACTCTCACCAGCAACATAATCAGCAACATTCTCTACTCTGAACTCTCTAACAAACTGCTTTGGAGTTGTGTTTGCCTTCTTGAAATGTCCTACTTCTGCTTTACCAGCACCATGTGGATTTCTGATTACTTTCTTGCCTGATACATCTTTTATTGTTACTTTTTCTTTCTTCTCACCGTAACCAACCTGGATTGCTTCATATCCATCGTTGTCCAATGTTTTAACCTGTGTTACTACACAAGGTCCTGCCTGTAATACGGTAACCGGTGTTAATACACCATCTTCATTGAAGATTTGAGTCATTCCGACTTTTGTAGCTAAAATCGCTTTCTTCATTATTAAATTTCCTCCTAATTAATCTACAGCGGATTGCCTTTGCAATCATTCTAAATTTGGCTTAAAGCCCATTAGGTTTTACTGTACTTACATATTAAATGTTGTTGTGAATCCTGTTCACGAATTATTTTGCTTTCATCTTAACGTCGATGTAAACGCCAGCAGACATATCTAACTTCTGTAATGCATCGATTGTCTTCTGAGTTGGTGCAATCACGTCGATCAATCTCTTGTGAGTTCTCTGCTCAAACTGCTCTCTGGAATCTTTGTACTTATGAACTGCTCTAAGAATTGTAACTCTCTCAATCTTAGTAGGCATTGGTACAGGACCAGAAACCTTTGCACCTGTCTTCTTAACAGTATCAATAATGTTTGCTGCAGCCTGATCGATTAATTTGTGATCATACGCCTTAAGTGTAATTCTCATTACCTGGTTTGCCATAAAAAAAGCCGCCTCCTTTTCGCACTTATTTGATAGGTACGACAAGTGGTGACTGTACACTCTCCCGTGTGTGTCATGTTTTGAAGCATTAGGAACATAACTTTCACACGTCATCTCCATTCAAGGATCGTTATTCGTACAGTGACTTGTCGTCAGTTTCTTAACTTGACATTCGCTCCACGGAAAACCTACCATATTAGGTAGCAACCTCACGCTTCTACGCTATCAATGTCACAGCAAGTGCTAGTATACTCTATGTTTTCCGCGAATGCAAGTGTTTTTTGTGGAATTTGCAAAAAAAATTGTATTTTTATCTGTACAATCTTAAATCACTGTATTGGTGCCTGTTCTGCCTGATCCTGATACTTCCGGCAGGCATTGATCATATGCTTAATATCCTTCCACCGGTTCTCCTCTTTGGAACAGCCAAACACAACTAATACATACGGATGTTTCCTATAAGTATACACACCCGCAAAACAATATCTGGCAACACTACCGGTTCCCGTCTTTCCAACGCAATAGTATTTTTTACTTTTCAAAAGAACATTGGTCGATTCCACCTTTTTCTTTCTTCCCGTAGTACTCTTTACTGTATAACCGGATTTCTTCATTATGTTGCGAAGTTGCGGAATACTGTATGCATACTTTGTGATCTTTGCCATGTCATATGCCGTTGTATAATGCTTCTGATCTGTGTGCAGTCCATTTACCGTAGCAAAATGTGTATTCTTACAGCCCATCTTCTTTGCCTTGGCATTTGCCTGTTTCAAAAAACGGTTCACACTCCCACTACTGCCTTCTGCCACCGCCACCGCCGCATCATTGGCCGACATGATCAACGTAGCATGAAGCAATTCTTTCATATAATAAGTATCTCCCTGCCGGAACCGGTAGCAGGTCGGTTCCGTCCGTATCACATTACCAGAAATCCGCACCTTCTTCTTGAGAGAAGTCTTCTCCACTGCCGTAATAGCAGTCAGCAGCTTTGTCGTACTGGCATTCTCACACTTTTCCCGGATATGTTTACCATAAAGTACCTCTTCTGTCTCCATATCCATGATGATTGCCCTTTTTGCATCTACCGAAACAGAAATCTTATTACTTGCAGATACAGGAATCGGCGACAACACTGCAATCACCATTGCGACATAACATAATATTCCTATCTTTTTCCATACACTTCTTTGTAAGTTCATCCGACCCGTTCTCCATCCATTCCTTTTCTAATCATACCCCCTGCTCTCTCCCTTCAGAATCATGGTTGCCAGAGTCTGCTGAATCCGGAATTCCCGCAGTACCTTCTCAATCTCCTGACGGGCTTTCTCCCGTCTTGCTTCTGACCCGTTTCTCTTCACTGCACGGATCAATATATTCTTTGGTGAACTTGCAAAATCGACGAACTCCAAAAGCTGCGTCTTATATCCACAATATTCTAACACATTGGCACGAACCGCATCTGTAATCAGTGCAGACATTCTCTCCTTCACAATGCCATATCTGGTAAGGATAGACAGATCCTCGCTGGTTATCTGCCGGTTAATCTCTTTCTGACAGCATGGCACTGATAAAATGATTCCGGCATTCCATTGAATCGCATTATAAAGTGCATAATCTGTAGCCGTATCACAGGCATGCAGCGTCACTACCATATCGACCGGTTCGGTTGTCCGGTATCCATTGATATCTCCCAATTCAAAATGCAGATTCTCATATTGATATTTCTTCGCCGTCTCATTGCATGTCCGGATCACATCCTCCTTGAGGTCTAACCCCGTCATATGTACCTGATATCCTTTCAATTCGGTCAGATAATAATACAGAATAAATGTAAGGTAAGATTTGCCACATCCAAAATCAATGATATGCATATGCTCCCGATTTGGATAATCCTTCACCACATCTTCTACCATCTCCAAAAATCGATTAATCTGTTTGTATTTATCATACATACTGCGGACAATCTTTCCATCCTTTGTAAAAATACCAAGATCCACAAGCGGAGGAATCACCTGTCCCTCTTCTAACAGATAATGTTTCTTCCGGTTATGCTCTAGCAATTCCCCTTCTGGTCGGATCACGGCATGTGAACCATCAGCCGTATTGTCCTTCCTCTCTAATCTTGATGCCGCCACGTGATTGGATAACAATTTCCCTTTCTTTGTTACCCTGAAGTCACTCTGTCCCTCTTGTCCAAACACATTCATCTGTCCGTACACATCCGGGAACCATTGCAACACGGTTTTCTCAAGATCTAGAAGTGGTATATTTTCATGAAACACCTGTTTTTCTGTAAAACGTTCCACCTGATACACCGGTTGTTTCCGTATGATCATCTTGCGAATCACAGTCTTCTTATATCTATAAGTCTTGTCCTTTAAATTACTCAGCACTACTTTCTCCGGCAATTGCTGTAACACTTGTTCTAATAATTCACATTCCGATACGCTCAACATATCTGTGTCCTCCACATTCTACATCTGATAAAATAGAAGATTCTCTTTCAATTCCGGTGTGATCACACCGCCCTCTTTCTCATACTTGCTATATACCATCTGACATTTCTGCAGTTTCTGGTTATTCTCAGCTTCAAACCGGTTCATCGAACTTTGATAGATCGGATTCGCCATAAGTTCAGTACGAATCGACTTGGCAAACGGACAATATCGTACCAAAATATCTCTTGCTACTTTATTCAGGCGGAAACTTCCTTTTGCCTCAAACAGGATCCAGTTCATATAATCTCTCACAAACACTTCCCGGTAATTATTCTTCGCCCGCGTCAGCATACTCTTCACTTTCTCTTTGGCATCCGCAGACAATTCACGATTCTTCTTATAAAACTGCATATATGTACAATATTCTGCCGTCAATGACTTCTCGCGTACATCATTCCAATGGATTCCCTGTACTTTCCGGCAGATCTCCCAACGGAAAGAACCTACAACCGCTATTACAAGATCCCGCAATTCAGCAGTTGTAAACATCGGGAACATGAATCTGCCCGGTGTATTACTGCGTTTGCTTGATGTCTCCTGCCACATAATTCCCCGCGTTCCGGCATTTGGCATCAGGATCACATCCGGCAAGACTTCCTGCATAATCTTCTCACAGTTAATTCCCTTCTCCGGATCTGAAAACATAACCTCCCGATAAAAGACAGAATAATCAATCTTACGGATCTCATTCATAGCATTCTCAATCTTCTCCGCTGTCACCAACATCTTTTCTAACGAATAGATCAGATCCTTCTCGCAGAGCACCGGACAAAATGTTGTCACCCTTCCATATGTAATCTTATTCACTGTTGTAAACATGTTGTGAATCTCAAATTCCACACGTTTTTCTGCATTTTCCAATTCTGCTTTCACCTGTTCTGCGGTCAGATTACCGTTCTTTTTCTGATCTGTTAAATACTCCGCATAATCCATATCCAGCTCATTCTTAGAAGTCGGCTTACTGCCATCATATACACAGCGCAGCCACCGATATATTGTATATACATGTTCGGATGCACATACATCCAAATGTGATACCAATTCATAGAGAGAAGCCGCATTATCCTCTCCCGTAAACATGGTATCGACAAAACCAAAATTCAAAAACATCCGGATGATCGGATTCAGATTGCCTCCCGCCTGTATGGACCGGATAAACACACGGTAATATATGTCATAAAAGGTTGCTCCCACTTTCTTTCTGGTCTTATAGGCATGTTCCTCCATAGATGACATATCCGGGAGATCATGATACTCTAATAAAAGGGTTCTTATCTGTTCCTTCTCATCACCCACATAACCGGCATAATCCAAAATGATACCAACCCCATCTGCATGCCGGATATCCACCTCTTCAACCATATCATCTTCCAATGCATCCAGCGACTGTGCTCCCATATGCATCCGATGCTCTAATCCATCACATATCTCCTGATAATAAGTAAGAATCTGCGGATCATATAATTTTAACTTCGCAGCTACTTTCAGCATAAGATTCATATCCTTTAATATAGAAGAAACATCTTTCTCCTGTTCCAATGCTTTCCCTGCTAATTCAAAGAAAAGTTTAAACAAACAACTCTGCCCTCTCGCTAACATGATGTCCTTGTGATAAGACAAATACCCTTCCATCTCACCGATACCTTGTGCAAAACGACGCATCTGTGCAGATGCTTCCATGATCACACCAATTGTCATACCATCATCCTGACTCATCAATTGCAGATATTGTACCATATATTTCTTTGCAATACTGACACTGTTGCTAACCTCCCACGCTTCTGCTTTGTGTTGCAATTCCAATGCATTGAAATGTTCCATTCTCGGAAATGGCATCTCAGCCACACGATATTGGTTACAAAGTGTCAGATAATCATTATATAATGTCTCTACAAACATATGAAAATTCTTTGCCTGGTTCTCAAGTTCCGTATACAGACAAAGTAATTGATATCTCTGTTCCACTGCTGTCTTCAAAAACAGACTACGCAATTTCTCCTTGCCTTTCAAAATATTCTTAATATCCTGTGCCCCATTACAGACAAACTCCGCCAACACACAATCTGTCTGTGCAATATAATCACACTGATATATATCCCGCTCAAAAATGCCGACAATTGTATTCCTTCCAAGCTGTATCTTTGCTTCTCCAAATGTCTGAAGCACCGTTCCATCCTGAATCATGTACCAGCATTTTACGGTATCATTTTTTCTTGCAATCAGTTCTCCCTGACTTAATTGTACAATTTCCATTTCATTCCTCCTCGCACGAACGCAGTGCCCGCACCCATGTATTCATTATAACATATAATTCCTTGCAAAAACAATGCAAACCCAATACTGACTCTTGAAATATAATCCCATTCCATCTATAATTCTTACAGGAATGTGAATACTAACATTATATTATAGAAGGGATAACATATACGAATGGACCAAACAACAAGAACAGTGGCAGATTCCATGGTAGAACAAGTCTACCAGGTCCGCCCAGAACATCTAAACGGAGCATCCCGGTTATTTGGAGGACAACTCATGGCATGGATCGACGAAGTTGCCGGTCTTGTAGCCATCCGCCATTCCAAAGGAGAGGTTGTAACCGCCTCTGTAGACAATCTGCGTTTCATCCGTGGAGCCAAGCAACACGATCTGATCGTTTTGATCGGCCGTATCACTTATGTGGGCAACACTTCCATGGAAGTGCGGGTAGATACTTATATTGAAGATTTCGAAGGTGTTCGCCGTCCGATCAACCGGGCGTATTTAACAGAAGTCGCCATTAACAAAGATGGTTCCCTGCGCAAAGCACCGGGACTTACGATACAGAATGAAAGTGAACGTGCCGAATGGCTGGCCGGGGAACGTCGCAAACAACTTCGGACAGAACGTCGTCAGGAAGGTTTTTAAAAACAAAGGAGAACAATTATGTGGGTAGCTGACCATTGGAAAGATTATGAAGTAATCGATACATCAAACGGAGAAAAATTAGAACGCTGGGGCAAATATATCTTATTACGCCCGGATCCTCAGGTATTATGGGATACACCAAAGAAAAATCCTGCCTGGAAGCGTTTGAATGCACATTATCACAGAAGTAAGAAAGGCGGTGGAGAATGGGAATTTTTCGACCTGCCGGAGCAGTGGTCCATTCATTACAAAGATCTGACCTTTCATTTAAAACCATTCAGCTTCAAACATACCGGATTATTCCCGGAACAGGCAGCAAACTGGGATTGGTTTTCCGATCTCATCCAAAAAGCCAACCGGCCGATCAAAGTGCTGAACCTCTTTGCCTACACCGGAGGTGCTACCTGTGCCGCTGCAAAGGCAGGTGCAAGTGTCACCCATGTAGATGCTTCAAAAGGCATGGTAACCTGGGCGAAGGAAAATGCACAGGCATCCGGTCTTGCAGATGCACCGATCCGCTGGATCGTAGATGACTGTGTCAAATTTGTAGAACGGGAGATCCGCCGTGGCAATCACTATGATGCAATCATTATGGATCCGCCTTCCTACGGACGTGGTCCTAAAGGTGAGATCTGGAAAATAGAAGAAAAGATTCATCCATTTATCGCTCTATGCGAACAGTTACTAAGTGACGACCCACTATTCTTCTTAGTAAACTCTTACACAACCGGATTAGCACCTGCGGTTCTGACCTATCTGATCTCAACCGAAGTAGTTGCAAAACATGGAGGTAAAGTGATATCCGACGAGATTGGACTGCCCGTCACTTCCAATGGTCTAATCCTTCCATGTGGTGCTGCCGGAAGATGGCAGAAGAATGAATAATCAAACATACAGGAGATTCTTATGAGCAAACAGAACGTAATTGATAACGAACGAAAACGCGGCGACTATACAATGTTTATTGATAAACTGGTATGGGTTGGAGTTCTTTGTCTTTTACAGGCAGCCTTTCTAGTCTATGCCTACTTACAATTACGGGAACATTATTTCAGCGTACAGTTTGTCATGACCGCGATCAGTATTATCGTTGTGTTATACATCATCAACCGCCCGATCAATCCTGCCTACAAATTAGCCTGGGGAATCACCATTCTGATCATCCCCGTTTTTGGTGGCTTTTTCTATCTGTTATTATCCGTCAATAGTACACGGCGTGCTTTCCGGAAAAGCATACGGGATGCCGTAGCAGAATCAAAAACACATCTGTCACAGGACATGTCCATCCTTGACCAGATTGAGGAACACAGCAAACACGCAGTTCCACAGGCCCGTTATATCTATAACCTTGCCAAATATCCGGTATATCAGAATACTAATGTCCAATACTTTGCCTCCGGCGAAGAAATGTTTATCACATTATTAGATGAATTAGAGAAAGCAAAACATTTCATCTTTATGGAATACTTTATTATTCATGATGGAATTTTCTGGAATAGTGTATTAGATATTCTGATCCGGAAAGCACGTGAAGGCGTTGAGGTCAAGATTATATATGATGATATGGGAAGTGTACGTACACTCCCTCCTATGTACTATGAAGAATTGCGGCAATACGGATTAGAGTGTTATTGCTTTAATCCATTCAATCCTACGTTGTCCTTGCGCCTTAACAACCGTGATCACAGAAAGATTACTGTCATTGACGGTCATACAGCATTTACCGGAGGCATCAATCTTGCCGACGAATACATTAACAAACGCCAGAAATTAGCCGGCTACTGGAAAGATTCCGGTGTTATGATCAAAGGGGAAGCAACCTGGAACTTTACCGTTATGTTTCTGCAGTTATGGCAACATGTGTCCAATGCTCCGGTCGACTATGAAGCCTACCATACATCGGTTTCCGAATTCCCTGCCGACTGCAAAAATTGTTCCGATGGCTTTGTACAGCCCTATGCCGACAATCCGCTCTTTTCAGAAGTTGTGGCGGAAAATGTGTATCTTAACATGATTCACCGTGCAACCAATTACATCTACATCACCACGCCATACCTGATCGTGGATAATGAAATGATCACTGCCCTGACATTAGCTGCACAAAGTGGTGTCGACGTCCGCATTGTAACTCCGCATGTACCGGATAAGAAAACCGTTTTCATGATCACCCGTTCCTTCTATGAACCACTTACGAAGGCCGGTGTGAAGATCTATGAGTACACTCCCGGCTTCATACATTCCAAAATGATGGTATCCGATGACAACTACTGTGTAGTCGGCTCCATCAATTTGGATTATCGGAGTCTTTATCTGCATTTTGAATGTGCAACGTTCCTTTATCACTGCAAAGAAATCAATGCAGTCAAAGACGACATCTTAGACTGCATTGAAGTATCCGAAGAGATCACTTATGAGCACTGTCTGCAGATGAACAAACCATACCGTTTCTGGTTAAGCATCCTGCGTCTATATGCTCCACTACTCTAGAATATACACATTAACACATGGTCTTATTGCACGCGATTGGCATCAGCGATATGACCATGTGCAAAATCCTGTGCATTCTGAAGTGTAATCTGACTGATTGCCGCTAATGCCTCATGTGTCAGAAATCCCTGATGCGATGTTACAATCACATTCGGGAAGGACAACAACCTTGCTGTAATGGAAGATTCCAGTAATTCATCCTCCCGGTTCTCGAATACATTGCGTCCTTCTTCTTCATATACGTCCAAGCCTACGCCAAAGAATTTCTTATTCCGGATTCCATGAATCAGATCTTCCGTCTTAACCAATGCACCCCTTGATGTATTAACAAGAATCACATTATCTTTCATCATAGCGATCGTGTCTTTATTGATCATATGGTGATTCTCCTCGGTCAAAGGACAATGCAGCGAGATCAGATCACTCTGTTGCAGGACTTCTTCTAACGACTTATACTCCACAAAGTCAAGATCCTTATTCGGGTACATATCATAAGCAATGACCTTCATGCCAAATCCATGACAGATTCTGCACATTGCTGCGCCAATCTTACCGGTTCCAATAATTCCGGCGGTCTTTTCGTAAAAATTCATGCCCGTAAGTCCGACCAGGCTAAAATTATTCTCTCTTACCCGGATATAACTCTTATGAATATGCCGGTTTACAGAAAGTGCAAGTGCCATGGCATGCTCCGCTACCGCTTCCGGAGAGTATCCCGGAACACGTAATACTGTCATACCATATTCATCCGCTTTATCCAGATCTACATTATTAAATCCCGCGCACCGCAACAGGATCAAAGAAATTCCAATCTCATGTAACCGTGTTAATACTTCAGCTCCCAGATTAGAATTCACAAAACCACAGATTGCATCATACCCTTTTGCAAGCGATACCGTCTTCGGTGAGATATCAATCTCCTGATAGGTAATCTCTATATCCGGATAATTCTTAAGCTCTTTGTCAAACGATTCCTTGTCATAACTTGTTGCATCATAAAATAAAATCTTCATAATTCCTGCTTCCTTTCTACACAACAACTCATGTTATCATCTTAACCAGTTTACAATTATATTATACATCTTTTGTAAAGACCTTCTTCTCAAAAAAGCCATTGTTTATTGCGCTGATATCACCTGCTTCATCCAACCCTTAGCTGCCACCATTCTCTCTGTAAACTGCTCGTAAAAATCACGATTTGATTGATAAAGGGTTACAAAAAAGGCATTCAAAATATACATATCAATCTGTTTCACCGTCTCCTCCGAAAGAACCGGAAACTGTTTACTCAGATCTTTCAGGAAATAATGCCACTCACTGATAAATACTGCATTTTTCGCAGTGTCCGGTGTATCAATCCACTTCTTTACCTTCACTTTCGTACGATTGGAATATGCACATTCATTTACCTGTAAGAAATATTGGAATCCTCCATTTTCATAGATTCTTCCAAGTGGAAAGATCCGGCAGATTCCCGGGCGTATACCGTGAATACTGCATCTTCCCTCGTCATTTAAAAAGGCACAGCTTTCATTCGTCCCTGCCATCTTCAAGTTCGGCAAAATGATTCCCTCTACCACATTCAGATCCAGTTTGTCGATCAATAGATCTTCAAATTTGCAATTCAAACCGGTTGTCAGCCGATAGACATCATACGGATCCAACACAATGGAATTGCCCATTCCCTGACAACATGCGGAGCAACCCTTACAGTCGTTACATCCTGCCTTTACCATGTCATTGATTCCATATAATTTGCCATCTGAGACTTCCGACATATCAATCTCACGTTCCATATTCTTTTCCTCTTTCCAAAATCTTATCATATATTATACATCTAATTATGATACCCTACATACTCTAATCCCGTCAATTGCATATTTACCCCAATAAAACATCTAACAGCATCATAACTACAAAACCACTCATCACGCCAAACGTTGCAAGATATTTGTTATCCGAGAATGCTTCCGGTATTAGTTCCGAGCATACCACATAGATCATTGCACCGGCTGAAAATGACAGGATAAATGGCAAGATCATTTTCACCTGTAATGCAAACAGTACTCCAAGGACACCGGCAAACGGTTCAACAATACCTGAGGCCTGCCCTATCAGAAAACTTTTCATCCGTGACATGCCTTCCCTTCTAAGCGGCATCGCTACGCAGGTTCCTTCCGGAAAATTCTGAATTCCAATACCAACTGCCAACATAATGGCATTCAACAACGCTCCCGTTTGCCCTATTACGGCGGCACTGCCAAATGCAACACCAACCGCCAGTCCCTCCGGAATATTGTGCATCGTCATTGCCATCGTAACTAATATGCATCCCCGCCATTTATTGTTATTGTTCTTTTCGTTTTTTCTTTGCATCAAAACATCTGAGCATACCAGAATAGCACCACCGCACAAAAATCCACCGGCAATATGCAGTAATACATTGCATCCTTTTTGCTGGACCATCTCAATTGCAGGCTCTAAAAGTGACCAATAAGATGCCGCAATCATAACACCTGCCGCAAATCCCATCATCAGATCCAATATCTTCTGATTCATGGACTTAAAAAAGAACACAAATGCTGCACCGGCTGCTGTCACACAATAAGTAAAAAGTGTGGCAAGTAATCCCTGCCACACCGGATGAATCTGTACAAACCAACCCATACTCCTACCCCTTTACCATACATCTCATATCTTCTCATTATATAATATATAGCAAGGGACTATAATGTTACTATTATTACCTTCTTTTACTATGTATGATACAGACAACTATTCCATATACAACAACAATGGTCAACAAGATCATAAACACAATCGTCTCTATCATAAGCAATTTCCCATTCTGCTGCCATGACGCAATTGTCATTGCTAATGTAAATACTCCGAATTCCAATTCCATCCAGGTAATCATAGAAGACACATCACGATAGACCAGCACCTCCCGTCCCGGCTCTATCTTGCAAGGGGTATTCCACGCTTCCGGTGACATCAGATGTAACACCATGCTCATAACACCATTAGAAAATAACATGATCAGCGGCAGCATTAATAACACTCCCGGCGATCCATATCCATCTATGTTGCCCGCACCATCAAAATGCGTGGCAATCTCATCCGGTAAGATTGCCATTCCAACAATTGCAATAATGATGGATGCAACGAGACATACATAGGATAAAATCTCTATCACGCAATGCTTCTTTGTAATATAAGGTTTCGCCATATCTTTATCCTTCTGGTTTACATAACATTATATATTTTCGATCAAAACAGCCTGAGCCTATACACAGATTCTCTCTGCATATAGGCTGCATTTTTAAGAAATATCGAATTCCGGAGGAACATCGATCTCTTCCGATACATATTTTCCATCCTTCTTCCGCTGTCGCACGCACTCCGAAAGCAGATACTCGATCTGCCCGTTCACAGAGCGGAAGTCATCTTCTGCCCATGCGGCAATATCGGCATATAACTTCTCCGACAACCGAAGTGGAATCTGCTTCTTCGCTGCCATTAATAAAGACTTCCTGAATTCACGATCGGCTGCGCATCATGGTTGCCGCACAAAACTACTAACAGATTTGATACCATAGCTGCCTTCCGTTCTTCGTCTAACTCTACTACCTGCTTCTCACTTAACTGTTCTAATGCCATCTCCACCATACCAACTGCACCATCTACGATCATCTTACGTGCATCAATAATAGCTGATGCCTGCTGACGCTGTAACATAACGGATGCAATCTCCGGAGCATATGCAAGATAAGTAATACGTGCCTCAATAATCTCAAGACCGGCATCATTCACTTTGCTCTGAATCTCATCCCGGATTCTACCTGCCACGATCTCTGCCGACCCACGAAGACTTCCCTCATCTGCCTGTCCATCTCCGGTTGTATCTACATTGGCCGCCACATCATATGGATAAATGCGGACAATATTGCGAAGCGCACTGTCACACTGCAAAGACAGATATTCCTTATAATTATCTACATTAAAGACTGCTTTCGCTGTATCCGTTACTTTCCAGATAACCGCAATTCCAATCTCAATCGGATTGCCAAGACAGTCGTTGATCTTCTGTCTGCCGTTATTCAAAGTCATGGCTTTCAAGGAAATCTTCTTACCAATTCCTTCTACCGATACCGATGCCCCATCCGCTGAGATACTAACGGATGCTCCGTTATTCGTGAGGGTATCCCCACTCTGGGCTAATTTCGTTCCCGCTGCCGGATTCACTGCAGTACAGAACGGATTCACAAAATAAAATCCTGCCTCACGGATCGTACCTACATAATCGCCAAACAGGGTAAGCACCAACGCTTCCTGTGGTTTCAAAACCTTAAGTCCAAGGAAAGGAATCCAGCCAATTGCAGCATAGACAATGCATAACACCATCAATACTAACACCGGTGCAATATGCACTCTGTCATAACTGATTGCCGTAATGATAATTCCCGCAATCGCAACCGCATATAACGCCAGACAACCAAGCAACATTGCCATACCATTCTTTTTCCCTGTATAAATCTTCTCTTCCATCTCAAAGACCTCCTTCATCTTCTCTGCTATCAAGTAGCATATTATTTTCTTATTTTTCTGTCAATACGAACTATTTCTTTTACATGAAATAATTTTTATTACACAGACATTTTACACAATGTTACAACATTTCGATACAATAGCCATGAAACAAATGCCATAATCCCTGTCACAGCAACCCATATCATCGGAACCGGCAAATACATACTCATTGCAACAGCCAATACAACCATCGCCATACATCCAAACATATTCGGAAGCAGGTAAATTGTCACGGACGCTCCCTGCTTTACAACCTCTACCTCATTCTCCCACTCCATGTTCGGATGTTTCAGATTGCACCGCATTCCCCATACCGTTGAAAACGCACACAGTATGATGCCACAGATATTACAAAGGATCATATCAGACAGTCCAACCCCACATGCTATACATAGACTCGTATTGGCAATAACCGTAACCGGAATTGTAAAATAAAGGTTAAACAACATCTTCCCCTGTATCAATGTTAACCTGGGAATCGGCAGACTCTGCACAATCCAATAGTTTTTTCCTTCCAACGAGTAAGAACAGGCTGTTGTTGCACACATTCCAACCAGAAAATATATAATAAACGGAATCCCTGCCACTAACATCTCCTTTCGGATCGGTGCCCCTTTACATATTACCGCTATCATTTTGTCAACATCCACAAAGAAAACAGCAATTGCAAGAACCAATGCCAGAACAACCCCGATTGCAATATTGGTAAAATAAATGGTACAATTCGTCAGCTTTTTCCATTCCTTTAATGCAATGGTCTGCCGAATATTTTTTCTTTTCAGCGTATGCCGTTGATACCGTGTTCCACGGTTTCCAGCCAATAACCTTGAATTAATCTGTCGATAGAATTTGCTTACAAGACAGAAAAACAACTCATATACTACAATGGATACAACAATAAAACCACCAATTGCTGCTATATTGCAATCACATATTCCTTTTGCAAACCATTTTGCAGGTATTAAATAGTTCGTAATCCGGTCTGTCATTTCCGACATATTTCTTAATGTTTGCTGTGCCACTGTTTCATTCGGAAAGAAATACTGTCCAATATACTGGATGCTGAAACAGAATAACACAAAAACAAATGTTAATATTGTCTGCATCAGCTGCTTGTGCCGAAAAGATGATCCAATTGCCGCAATGATAGTTCCTACTGCAGATGCAAACACCATTGGAATTACCGGCAGAAACACAGATAACAGAATCCACGCCAGATAACTGCTTATTGATGCATTTGCATATATTCCATATCCTATCATCATTGGCAGAGACAGGCTCGCAACCCACGGAAGATTGCGGATATACATATAAAGGAACTTACACGATACAATTGTCTTCACCGAAAACGGAAGTGCCATAAGCATATCATACTCCCGAAATACAAATAAGTACGCATTGGCTTTCAATACCGTAAACACGAACTCAATTGCAAAGATAGACAACACGCAAAACACCGGTATGTACTGTGCCAATCCCATTTTCCCATATCCAATCGACAATAACAATGCATAGCAGAATAACATGCCAAGCAATACAGCCATCCCGACATATCCACCAATGATCCGGCTGCGTTTTCTCCTATCCTGCTCATATTTCAATATATTCCATCCACTGGTACTTAACAACATATTGTGAAGTAGAATCTTATTCCTGTACATGTTCTACCACCTCCATAAAGACATCCTCTAATGACTGGTCACCGATCAGCTCCTCCATTCTGCCCTGTGCTACAATATGCCCCTTCTTAATGATCGCAATCTTATTACAGAGCTTTTGCGCTACATCTAATACATGTGTCGAGAAAAAGACTGCACTTCCCCTTCCACATAGATCATGCATGATATTCTTAAGTGTCAGTGTTGCTTTGGGATCTAATCCCACAAATGGTTCATCCAATACCAAAAGTTTCGGCTCATGAATCAAAGCAGAGATAATTGCTATCTTTTGTTTCATCCCATGGGAATAAGAGGATATCATATTCCCAAGGTCACCTGTAATCTCAAAAGCATCCGCATATCGTTCGATCCGTTCCGTACGTGTTGTTCCATCAATCTGAAAAACATCTGCAATAAAATTAAGATATTGTATTCCCGTGAGGTGCTCATACAGATCCGGATTATCCGGTATGTACGCAAGCAGCTTCTTGCACTCCATCGGCTGTGTCTTTATCGAATGTCCTTCAATCTGTATATCCCCCTCTTGAAAATCCAACACACCCACCGCTGCCTTAATCGTTGTACTCTTTCCAGCACCATTATGTCCGATAAATCCAAATATATCTCCCTCTTTCACACATAGATTTACATCTTCCGCAGCTCTCTTGTTCTCTCCATACTTCTTTGAAAAATGATCTATTACTAATACTGACATATCCATCCTCCTCATGTTTTCAAGTTCTATTTGATATCACTATGATATCACTTTGTATATTTTTGTCAATATTTTTTTCAAAATAAATAATTTAAGTTCTATACCTTACTATTTGCAAAATAAATCCTCTACAACAAAAAAACCGGCTAGAACAATTTGCCCTATTCCGGTTTCTCTCCAAATTAACAGCCATGTATAAGCTCTATATCTAATTATAAAAATTCCACAATCGTTTTCCATGCCGCAACCAGCCTATCTAACGTATACGCAGCATTTGCCGGACTGGTTGACGGAAGTTCCGTCATTGGCAGATCACAGCTTTTTGCCTGGTATCTGAGGTATAACTTTCCTGCTGTCTTACCATTCGTAAAAATATGTTTTACTTTTGATTCTGTCAGAATCGTTCCAATATCAGCCGGAACCACATTTCGAATACTGCTGTCACTCGACCCTTCAATATCACAGGCTTCTATTACATCATATACTGCAATATGATGAGCATGCAGCCATACTTTCTTATCTTCCACAGTTTGTGGAACTTCTGTATTCTCCAACGCTGCTAATACTTTCCAGAACCGGTTCTGTGGATGTCCGTAGTAAAATGCCTGCTCTCTCGATTTCACTGACGGAAAACTTCCCAATATTAATATACAAGATTCCTTATCATACACCGGCCCAAATCCGTGTTCTGCATGTTGTAACATCTTCTTCTCCCTATAGATATTGATACGTTGCCCTTGCTATCTGTTTCATCGCCTGTTTTAATTCTTCTTCCCAATTCCGGCTGTCTACATACCAGATACATGCATATGCTTTCTCAAATCGCATCCAGGCAGAGGAAATGATAATGATCGGTATCTGCAAAGCCCGTCTTTCTACTTCTCGGATCACAAATTCTCCCGCACACCAGTCGGGCTTTCCTGCTTTCTGTATCGGAAACTGCACATCCGTTATGATTGCATCGTATTTCTTTTTGGGATCATCTAAATACCGCACACCTTCCTCTACACTATGTACCCAGGTGATATCAAATGTGCCAATTCGATCTAATGCACTGCGAATTGCCATATATTTTTCTGTATTATCTTCAAATTGTAATATCTTCATAACATCTCCACCTCTAAACCATATGTAACAATATCATATACAACAATGTTCCCACTGCTATACTCACAAATGTATTGTGTTTCCATCTGTAACTGCCTGCAACCGTAAGTATTGCAATCAATTTGGGAATACCAATCCCAATCACATTATCCAACGAATCTTTGACACAATACACAATCAGCACTGCCATGATCGTTGCCGGTAACACTTTTCCAAGCTTCACGATCATCTCAGGCATCTTTCTTGAGCCACCAAACAGGGCAAACGGAAACGCCCGCAGGCCAAAGGTAATCACTGCTGATACAGCCACTGCAACAAGTATATATTCTGTCCTCATTCTATGCTGCCTCCTGTCTGCGATTCCAGATGATCAAGATTCCGGACGCTAAAATTAACGATGGCAGCAGAAAATACTGTGCGCCCACGATAAGCAGACACACCACCGACGTTATCGCACCGACAATGGCCGGCACATGACTCGATGCCTGTTCCCACTGATCCACAAAAATGATCACAAATAATGCTGTCATGCAAAAGTCAATTCCTGTCAAATCGAATGGGATTAACTGTCCTAACATTCCACCTATCACCGCTGCGATCACCCAGTAGCTTTTACTAAGAATTGCTACTTTGAACATCACTTCATGCCGATCCGGTTCTTTCTCATCCAAAGAACAATTCACTGCATAAGTCTCATCGGTCATTGTGTGGATCATATATAATTTCTTCTTTCCCATCCTCTTGAATTCATCTAAAAAGGTAAGGGCATAGAAGCTCTGCCTGCTATTCATCAAAAGCGCAGTAAGCGCAATTGTAAGGATAGACGCACCACTACTTAACAACGTGATCAACACAAACTGGAAAGCCCCTGTATATACAGTAATACTGATCAACAGCGAGTAATACCAATGAAATCCTGCATTCTCCATTGTCATTCCATATGCCATTCCTACAAACAGATAACTGCACAGAATCGGAATAGACTTGATAAATGCCGTTCTCCATGTATGCTGCTTTCTCACTTTCATATCGATCTCTTCTCCTAATTCCTCTCATCTTAAGTAAGATACCTGTAATCGACTCCAAGCTCTTTTTTAAGTATACAACAGACCATTTATACTGCGCAATCTCTTTATTACTCTTCCACTGAGATGCTTCCGCGTATCATTCCCATCCAACAATAATAGGAATAGGTGCCCGCCTTTGTTGGTGTGAACTCTACTACATTTTCTCCTTCATCTAACCTAACCTCTTCTCCAAAATCCTGCAAAAGCATCTTATAATTACAGCCATTGACCGTACCTGTCGGTGCTTCAATCGTCCAGACAACCGGGATTCCCGCTTTGACCGTAATATCCGGATAGGAGCCTGCCTCTAATGTGCTTGTAATATACTGCACATTTTCATCCTCCTGTGTCGTCTCAGCCTGTGTTGTTGCGCCCTTCTCCGACTGGATCATCGTGACATCCTGTGTTGCCGTATCTTCTTCGGTTTCATTTTCAGACACTGTGCCTGCAAGCTGACGTCCCACACCAGACAACGCATTTCCCTGTGATATCATTGCAAGCCCCATGACCACAACCAGCATAGCTCCTATCCACATTACCTGTCTGGTGAACTTCTGTCCTAAGACGGATACCGCTGACCCTAAGCCTAACATAAGCGGAACCGTACCCATACTAAAACAGAACATGGAAAATGCACCAGATACAAATCCGCCGGAAGCTAATGCAACGATCTGCATAGACTGCAATGGTCCACAAGGCATCAAGCCGTTACAAAGTCCAACCACAAACGGGGTTCTCTTCGCTGACGCTCTATGCTTTCTTCGCGCAGGAATATGCAGTCCAAATCTCCGAAGTCCCGGAATCAATCCTAACATGTTAATTCCCATTACAACCATAATAATCCCCGCTGCAATCTTCACAATTCCCTGAATCGATGCAGAGGTCTGCAGACCGTCTCCAATCCCTGCCAGGCTTCCTACCGCTCCCAACAATCCACCGATCAAGGTATAAGACACAACCCGTCCTGCATTATACATAAGGGCATTGCCAAACATCGCTTTCCCAACATGTTTTTCTTCCTTTTGCCGCAATGTCTGTGACAGATTGATTCCACCACACATTGCAATACAATGCACCGAAGTGATCAGACCGATCACAAACAACATCCCATATCCCATTCCCGTCTCTGCCAGTGATCCCGGAGCCAGCCGGTTCAGCACCCCGAAATGCTGCAACAGGATAAATGCGATTGCAATGATCAACACTTCCCTTACTGCCTGAAGGAGCAATTCTTTCCACTGCTGTCCGACAGAACGTGCCTCATAGCCTAAATCTTCTATCTGTTCCATGATCGTATCCAATGTAATCTGTCTCGGATTATAAGAAAATTCCGCCGTACTGTCTTCATAACTGACTTTTACCGATACTTTGGTAATTCCTTTGCATCCTTTTAACATATTTGCAATTCTTGTCTCGCAATTTCTACATGTCATTCCTGTAACGAATATCTTAGCCTGTTCCATATTACGAATCCTTTCTGACTGTTTTTCTACATAACGCTGCATCACAACCAAGCAGCTGCCGTCTGCCCGATTATGGATGGACATAGAAAAGAGCCACCGCATACACGATAGCCCTCCCTTTAACCTACATTCTTGATAGGTTGATTATATATAACCACACATTTCTTGTCAATGGAGATACGATGTTATTTCACAGATTGTTCATAGGTTATCTATCTTCCATCCTTTACCCGAATCTCCGGATATCTCCATTCATCTTTCAACAATTGTTCCGTTGGCAGATAAAACCTTAACACGATCAGCGATGGTTTTCCCACATTTGGAAGCCAGTTATTTACCATTTTCCCTTCCGGTCTTTCCTTCTGTATCAAGATATCAAAAGAACCGTCTTCATTATATACCAGGTCACTACGATCATTTAATCCAAATCTTCCAATCTCATTCGATATAATAAACTTATCTAATCCATATATGGATATCGACCAGAATCCACCATCTTCCGTCCGTACTGCCGGCTTATCATAGAAATGAACAACCACATCATCTCCCGTTTCCAATAAATGACTTGGATAAATAGCCATTTGTATCGGGTTAGCTCCAACTCCGCCCCACGCAATATGTGCTCTGAATATATAGTCTTTTTTAAAATCAGCAATATTATGAGAAGAAAGCATCCAGTCTCCAATCATATATCCATAACGGCTGTTGTCAAATTCATTAACCATCCGTTCATGGAATTGTGCTACTTCGTGTCGGATTTCTTCCGGAAGATTGTTCAATTGAAACTCTTTTCCAATACCAATTCCATCCTCTACAACACTTTCTAACAATTCCGTATCATAATGTTTTCCCGGATTGCCCGGAAGCATCCAATTAAAGATCTGAAACACCTCTTCTGTCGTAAGCTGATTCAATTTTTCAAAAGGAACAAAATCATATTGGGAATTGTAACTTCCATCCGGCTGTATATACGGTTTGTATCTTGCTGACAGCGGTCGCACTTCATATCCATTCTGAATCTTTTTAATATTTTGACAATCCTCATTATTATTTGTCTTAGATAAGATGCGGATAAATCCCCAAAGATCACTCGTTGGTGAATGTATAATATGAATATCCCCAGGTAATTCTCCCTGATAATCCGGGCCAACCAATACGGCTTCTGTCTCTTCATCTCCTCCAATAAATCCGGTTCCTAAAATATCAATACAATCCCCATACGCATCAATCAATTCAAATGAATTGTAGCGGTCGGATGCCGGTTTTTTAACATAAACTGGTTCTCTTCGAAGGTCAAAATAGATATGCGAATATACGGTATCCATATTTAACATTACAATATATTTTGAAGCTGGATCCGCCAAACCTTCCGCATGTATATACTGATTGACAGGTGCTTTCTTTGCATTTGCCTTTACTGTATTCGTGGAGGACACTCTCTGTAAATAGTACATAACAATTGGAATTGCATAAATATATGCCTGATATAATTTTTCAACTTTATCTCTTCTCATTTTCATTCTTCCTTATTCTGCAATTGCTTTTTCATAATAAGACGTATCAATAAAAGAATCTAAATCAATATTTTCCTTAATTAATTTGTGTTCATACAACCATTGATTAAATGTTTCCCAATAATCCTTTTCAGAACTTGTAATTTCTGGATTCAGGTAAGAAAATGAAGTATCATATGCGTACACCTTTTCCCATTCTGTTGCCGGAAGATTATCACCTGCACTTGATTCATACAAAACATTAGCATCCTTTGTAACTGCCTGATATGCATCAATCAATGCTTTGTTGATTGCAACGGCTGCATCCGGATTCTCTTTCAGATAAGAACTCTTTGCAACTGTAACATAAGTAGAATGTGCATTTTCCAAGCCTGCACCTGTATCTAAGATCCGTCCAACACCCATGTAAACATAGGATTGAATTCCATATGCTGTTGAAACAACTGCATCCGCATCCCCTGTCATCAATAACGACGCTGCATCTTCCACCGCATTAATAATATTGACTTTTTTTGTATCAATCCCCTTTTCTGCTGCATAGTTTTCCCAAAAATATTGGATTGACGTTCCTTCCGGCACAATTACATTCTTCCCCTCTAAATCTTTGGCATCCTGAATCTTATCATCTGCCACCACAATTCCGTACTGCAAATTCGCATTTACAGAAGCTATCAAGGTTGTATCCACTCCATTACTCTTCCCTACAAATGCAGGAAGATCTCCGCATGTCACAACATCTAATTCATCTGCCACCAAGGCTTCATTTAAGGAAGGACCTCCTCCTGCAAAAAATGTAAACTCAAGCTGATACCCGGCTTTTTTCAATTCCTCTTTCAAATATCCTTTCCGATATGCTACATTCATTAATTCCATATTCAAAGCGGAATCCTCAGAACCCGGTCCCCCTATTCGGATAACCTTTTCCTGCTGTTCACTTACCGTTTCACTTGTTTCCTCTGTTGCACTGGATGACTTAGTATCCGTTTTACCGCACCCTGCTATTCCTGTTGCCATAATTACTGATAATAATACTATACCTAATATTTTTTTCTTATTCACTCTCATTTTCATTCACTCCTTTTCTTTTATTCCACCGGCAATATCGTTGGAAATTCCCATTTCTTTTCTAATAATTCTTTGGACGGTCCGTATATCCGCATCAACAACGTAAAGGAATCTTCTTCCACCGGAGAAGGAATCCAATTTGCAAAATAACGTTCCTCCTGCGGCTTATCCGGTCCGATCACAACATCCAACGATCCATCTTCATTAAAATAGAAATCATCAATTCCATGACTGTTGATCAGATACTTTTTATATGGATTGAGCACTAACTGCTCACTTGGCTTTCCATATAAAATGATCGACCAGAAATATTTTGCCTGTGGCAGTCCACCCTTTTTAAAATGCAGATGATATGTCTTATGGCTATCTAATACATTTCCATCGGAATCCGTTTCTAAATTCGGATAGATCGTATCGGTATACAGATTCGGCATAACTGCAAAATAATTAATATGTGCCCGATATCGGTATTTCCTTCCATACTCACCTACAGAATCTATATATGCATGCCAGCCATTTGATTCATACCCTTCCGTTCCGGAATACTGCAATATTGCCTGCAATCCGTCTTCAAAACCGGATGCGATCTCCTTTTGCAAATGTTCCGGTAATTCTTCATAAGAAAATGCCGGATCTAATAACCTTAATTGTCTCATATAAGTAAGCATTGTCTCATCATGCCGTGTATCCGCAATCGTTCCCTGCAAACGACGGATAAATTCCGCCGGTTTCATCTGTGTCATAAAATAAGATTGTCCGTTATATCCATCCGGCAACGACTCCCTCTCCACGATACATTCCGGGTACAATGCCCGCATCACAAATTGATCCTGTATCGCATTTGCCTTACCATAGTCGTTTTCCCCATATGATTCTAATCGAATGATAAAATAATTTCTCGAATCCTCACTTCGAATTGGAATATAATCCTCATAGCCTTCCGGTACTTTCTCATCCCGATATAGAATAATATATTTACCAGCACCATTATCCTTGTTCTTGGTTCCTTTCGATAACACCATCTCTGTCTTAAGATTCAATATATTGACAAGCAGATATCTCTTATCATCTTCCAGACGCGGAATCTCCAAAATATACGGCGTATGTTCTAATTGAATCGGAAGAAATGAATATAATGTATCCTGATTCGGTTTGTACATCCTTCTTTCTGCTTCAATGAATCTCCGATTATGCCGTAGTGTGGTATAAAACTCCCGGCTGCCACTTGTCATCGCATCTGCCCACACAATTGTAAATGCATATTCATATAACTCCTGTGCCATCTTTCTCTCTTTCAAAGTCTCCGTCACTTTCATCCCTCTTTTCTATTCTCATTCTCTATGCGTATCCAAGGTGTTAATGCAGTAAACAGAACTCCAATTCCCCGATCCATCAATACACCTACCAGACCGACTACGATCATACAAACGATCACAACATTGGATTGCATATTACTTCGTGCAGAACTCATTCGGTATCCTATACCACTTGTCGCCGCAATTAACTCTGCTGCCACAACTGCCATCCACGATCCACCTAATCCCAGTCGTAATCCAACCAGAATTTGTGGAATTGCATGTGGCAAATATACCTTGATAAACGTCTTCCATTTTCCAAGCTTATAAAGTCTTGCAACTTCTATGTATCCCTTCGGTGTACTCTCAATTCCACTTTGTGTATTAACAAGTATCTGAAAGAACGCAACTAACACAATAATGACAACTTTTGATACTTCTCCAATTCCACACCATAAGATGATCAGTGGAATCCATGCAATCATTGGTATCTGACGAATTACCGTAATAATCGGAACAAACAATTCTTTCATCGGTCGGTACATACCGATCAGAGATCCGAGTGTTACTCCCAAAACAATGGATATACAATATCCTTTCAAAACTCTTGATATACTCACCGCAATATCACTTTCTAACTGTCCACTCTTTAACATTTCCAAAAATGTCTGCCCTACATCCGGTATGGTTGGCAGAATCCCTTTCGGAATTGCCATATATGTTGTTGTATAAAACCATATCGTTATTATGATAACCGGTATCACTAATGCCAATATTGTTTTTCGAATTACTGTATTCATATGCGCTCCTTTCTCCTGTCAGATCTGATATTCAATCGGATATTGTTCCTCGTAATCATCCTCTGAATCCACAAACAGATATCCGTATATCTTTTTCTTTACATAATTGAAATCCTCACTGTTCCTTCGTCTGGCCGCCTCACTAACTGAAATGATCTCCTTGATCTCGCCCGGTCTGGCACTCATTACAACAATCCGATTTCCAAGTACAATCGCCTCATCAATATCATGCGTAACCATAACCATTGTCGTTCCCTGTTCCTGCTGAATCCGTAATATCTCTTTCTGCATCTGAATTCTTGTCAGTGCATCTAACGCTCCAAATGGTTCGTCTAACAAAAGGATTGTCGGATTGTTTGCAAGACCTCTTGCAATCGCTGCCCTTTGTGACATTCCACCGGATAACTGACTTGGATAACTGTTCTCAAATCCGTGAAGTCCGACCATATCAATATGCTTTTGCACCTGCTCTGCTCTCTCTTCCTTTGATAAATGCCCTAAGCCAAATCCTACATTATCTTTTATCTTTAACCACGGCAGCAGCCTGTGATCCTGAAATACCATTCCACATCGTGGGCCCGGTCCAACCACAGCATGACCATTTCTTTCTACGGTTCCATCCTCGTATCCAACCAGACCACACATGATCTTTAATAAGGTACTCTTACCACACCCACTGTGCCCTACGATCGTGACAAACTCGCCTTTTTCAATCTGCAATGTTATGTTTCTTAACACTTCCATTGGTTGTTTGTCTACGATAAATTGTTTATTCAAATGTTCCACATTAATGATGTACTTCTTGGGGATCTGTTTTATCTCACCCATGCTGTCATCCCTCCTTTATCCGAAACCACATCTTGGTTCCTGTTATGTCCTGCACTTTATCACACGGCCTGCAAAGAAGAAACTGCCATGAGTGAAAACGTTATCACACAATTGAAAAAATATGCAATTTTCCAGAGTTTTTTCACGATTTGGATAGATTATCTTGCGTTTTTGACACAGACGAAACGTTTTCCTGAAAACGCTATCACCCTTGCACAGCGTAAGTGA
>Ga0129310_1000386_pt1 | contig 55822 bp, 53 predicted proteins | sample Go1ome_2_FD_94433 | JGI IMG/M metagenome (GOLD analysis project Ga0129310, IMG submission 94433) | Western lowland gorrila individual fecal microbial communities from Wisconsin, USA - Go1022A metagenome | ecosystem: Host-associated > Mammals > Digestive system > Large intestine > Fecal | place...
CAAAAATGGAATACTCGGATTTCATCCAATCAATTTTAGGTCCGCCAAGTGCCATAATCACATCATTGACTGCGCCGTTATAATGAAACAGCACCTGCCAAATCAGCACAATTGACGCCACAGGCACCATCATGGGACTTAGAAAAAAGGTTCTAAACTGACTGCGAAAGGGAAGCTTGGATTCCAGTACAATCGCCAAAAGCAGGGATAACACCACCGCCAGGGGAACCGCTGCCGCCGAGAAAACCGCCGTATTCTTCACTGCCGTCTGAAATGCCGCATTCCCAATTACATTCTTAAAATTATCCAAAAATACAAAATTAGCACTGATTGGGTTATCCACCATGGAATAATAGATAACCACTACAAACGGTAAAATAAAAAATAATAATACACCAATTAAGCTTGGGGCTATAAATAGCCCCGAGCTTAATTTCAATTTGCGCAACCTTTTTGTTGACTTTTTATGCTTCTTGAACTCCTTTGTTTTCAATAACTCCACCCCTATCGGTTCTCATTCACATAAAGCTGAATCCTGCTCTGAATAATACCTGCCACATCATCTACAGATTTCTGCCCCTTAAAGTAACCCTCTGCCTCTTCTGTAATAATGCTAATCATTTGATTATTGTTGTCATAATTGAAGGGTACGGATACGGCAATCAGCGCATCTACCATATCTGCCTCCTCATCGGTTGTTCTATGATAGGAATAAGACCAGCTGCTGCCGCTTACACCATACATGGTTATACCGCCGCCCTGTCCTTCCTCGATTGGCTCACCATTTTCATCTAATACCGGTTCACCATTCTCATCTGTCACATATGTGACCCTAGTAGCCTCCTCCCTCTGCTTTGCAAGCACCTCCTTACGGGTGGACAGGCTGCTGCTGTCAAATCTGTCACCCGGCTCCTTAGTAAGTACACTTTCAATAAATGCCCACGCCGCTTCCTTGTGCTGGGATTTGGAAGAAATACCGTATGTCTCTTGTACAGACATCTGACAGCCGCTTCCGCCATTTATGTCCGGGAAGCCGATACATGTCACCGGTTCTCCGCCAAACTGTGCAATGGCATACTGCATATCATCATACCTATTAATATATGCTGTATTCAACAGCACGTCGCCTTCAGCAATCTTCACCGGTGTGGAACGGTCATCTGCCTCCCAGTCATAATCATCGGGGAACTTATTTACAAATTCAAGCAGCTGCTTGAATTCAGGAGTATCAAACTTACACTCTCCACTATTCCAATCAATGAAGGCGGACTCGTTATAGCACAGGCAATAATTCAAAATGGAGGCTTTGCTTGCATAATCGAAAAGCTGTGCACCGGGATGCTTTTCACAGAAGGCTATCATTTCCTCCAGTGTCCATCCCATCTTATCACCTACATCTTCCGTCTTTCCCAAAACCGTCATCAATCCAAAGGAGTAGGGAATTGTCACCAGTGTACCGTCAATGGTAAAGCTCTCAATAACATTTTCCAGATAATCCTCTTTCTTTACCTTACTGCTCTGTTCAAGGTAGGGAGTCAAATCTTCAAACACGCCCTTTGCCGCCATCTGCTTAACATTCAGAGTGGACAAATCCAAAATGTCGGGACAGTTAGTACCTGAAATAATATCATTATTCAAGTTTGTAATGGCATTATTGTAATTTTCCTCAGACCAGTTGTTATAATCAACATATGTCTTTATTCTGATACGATACTTGTCGTTCGTCTTATTAAAGGCAACCACTGCCTGCTTCATATTAGTATTTTCATACAGGGAACCCAAGGTAATTATCTCCTTTACAGGAACCTCGTCAGTCCTTTTCTTTAACAGAAGCGCCATATCATATTCACCTGTACTCCAGTCGTTGGTGATAACTACCAGCCTTCCGTCCTCCGTAACACCCAGCTTCTCCACATAATTGCCATTGATGTCGCAGTCAACCCAGTTAGTAAGCTGTGTGACAGTCTGAGAAGCTATGTCATACTCATACAAGTTGACTCCGTCCTGAACCAAAAAATCCTTTTCAATACCCGGAGTCAGAATACTGCTACCGTTGCCGCCCATAAAGCCCTTATAGGTATTGGAAAATTTCTTCCCTTCAAAATCAACCTCTGCCAGAACATAGCCTCCGTCTTCGGAGGTGCTGTCATAATAGCATACATACACCTTGCCATCCTTGCCCTGACCTATTCCGTTGAACCAGCCGGACTCCTGAGTGGTCTTTCCTGCATAGCTCAAATCCTTGTCAAAAAGCATTACCCGTTCGCCACAGACAGCATATACTCTGCCTTCGGCATCTAATACTATATTTTCAATATAATTATATTCCTCGTCCTCGGCGAGCTGCTCTGTAAGCTCCTGCTCATAAACCATTTGGCTCTGCGCATCGTATTTGCGTAAAAATGTCTGTCTGTTATTCCAGTAATCGTCTCCGAGTTCCTCACCCTCCTCCAGTACGGGATACTGAATCTCTAACAGATAAAAATTACCCTCCTTATCAACTGTAAAGCTTTGAATATCTCTGTTGCCGGAAAGCTCCAACACAGTAGTACCCTCACCCAGCTTATCCTCCTCAATGGAACATTTTACAATCTTCTGAACCGAGGTCATAGCCTCCTCGTCCCAACTGTTCTCCAAATTGTACATATAATTTCCTGAAAGCTGGGATTGCCAGTAGCTATGTCCACCATCAAGCTCTATATATTGAGGGACATAGGTATACTCCGGAAGCTCCTCCTTTTTCTCCTCCTTGCTCCCGCATGCTGCAAGCGAAACAGTCATAACCGCCGCTAACGATAACGAAAGCACCCGCTTTCCTATTTGTCTTGATGCCTTAAGGCTCATAATCAATCTCTCCTTCTATCTTTTCCATTATTTGGGCATAAATCACTTCTTTTGTATGTCACAAAATGATTATAGCACAAGATATAGGAAAAAACACCTTAAGAATTTATGAAATATAATTTAACTTTATCGCAAAATGCACCGACTAATTTACGTACTAATCCACACTTTTTAAGGATTCTGTCATGCTTATTTTCTCAAGCTTTCTTCCCATAAACAGATTGATTAACATAGCAAATACAAATGTCAGCGCCACGCTGTAAGCATAGCTTATGGGCAAAATATGAATGTCAAAGGCAATCATATCCAGATTTATCTGACTCATCACATAGAAATGAAGCCACTTTCCGAGAGGCAGCCCTACAAGCGCTCCCATAAAGGTCAGCACCAGATTTTCCCTGAATACATAATTGGAGGTTTCTCTCTTATAAAAGCCCAGCACCTTTATCGTGGCAATCTCCCGAATACGCTCGGTGATGTTAATGTTCGTCAGATTATAAAGAACAATAAAGGCAAGCCCGGCAGCGCATACAATGATGACTACCACAATCAGATTCAGGCTTTCCATCATACCGGAAAGTCTCTCCATAATATCCTGATTGACGCTTATGCTTGCCACGCTCTCAAGCTTCATCAGCTTTGCCGATAATCCATGGACATCTACCCCCTCTGCTACATTAATATATACCGTCTTGTATTCCGGCAGCTGCCCTGTCTGCTGCGTATAGGTTTCGCTGCTGATATAAACATAATTATAGATAAAGTTCTGGCTGATGCCCGTCACCTTCATTGTCATGGTCTGCATATTCTCGTCCTGAAGCGTAAGACTGTCTCCCACAGTAATCCCAAGCTGCTGCGCAATTTTATCAGAAATAACTGCCTCCCCCTCAGCCGGATATGCAACAGACTCCCCTTCTGCAGTATGCAGCTTCAAAAAGTCAGTAATCTCTCCGCTATCTCTTGGCACTATCAGATTCACACTCTTTTGCTCCTTCTGCGTGACAATGTCTCTGGTCACCTCCATAACAGGAAGATACCTTCCCATTTCCGCCCCTCCGGCTTCTGTAAGCTCTGCTTCCAACCGGGCATTTACAAACTCCGAAAAAACAGCCGCAATGTCATAGGTCTGAATTTCCTCAAACTGCTGCGTTGCCACATTGGCAATGGAATCCTTAATGCCAAAGCCCGTAACCAATAGTGCGGTGCAGCCGCTAATTCCCATAACCATCATAAATAAACGCTTTTTATAACGGAAAATATTGCGCACAGACACCTTTTTTAAAAAGCTAAGACGCTTCCAAATAAAAGATGCATATTCTAAAAACACCCGCTTACCCGCTTTTGGCGACTTCGGACGCATCAGCTGTGCCGCCACCTGCGAAAGCTCCATACGGCAGGACAGCCATGTCGTTCCCATGGAGCAAAGCAATGCTACCGCCAGTGAAATCAAAGCCAGTCTCCAGTCAAACACATATATAATACTATCCACCCGATACATCATTCCGTATACTGTCCATATCACCCACGGAAACAGTCTGGTTCCTCCCAAATACCCTATAAGTGAACCGGTAAAAGCTGCCAATCCGGAATAAAACATATATTTAGACATAATCAGCCCATCACTGTAGCCCAATGCCTTCAGCACGCCAATCTGCGTCCTCTGCTCCTCCACCATGCGGTTCATGGTGGTAATGCACACCAATGCCGCCACCAAAAAGAAGAAAACAGGGAAAATATTGGCAATGCCCTCCACTATGGCAGAATCATTTTCAAAACAAACATAGCCTACATTCGTATCTCTGCCAAGTACATAAGTATCCGGCTCCTCAATATCTGCAACCTCTTCCTGTGCTTCCTCCAGCTCTTCCTCTGCCTCCGCAATCTTGGTATTGAATTCCTCCTCGCTCTCTTCATACTCTGCAACGCCCTTCTGATACTCTGAAAGCCCGTCCTGATACTCTGTCTCCTTCTCTTTTAAGGTTGTCTCCCCAGCCGCAAGCTCCTCCTTAGCATCTGCAAGGGCAACCTCTCCTTCTGTGAGCTCAGCCTTCGCCTCCTCTAGGGCGGTTTTCCCCTCTGCGACCTGATTTTCTGCATCTGCAAGCTCCATGTAAGCTGTAGCTAAGGCTGTTTCCCCCTGAATAAGCTGGCCCTTTCCGGCATTCAGCTCCTGCTCGTAGGCTGACATAGCAACCCTTGCCTCCTCAAGAGCTGCTCTGCCGGCAGTTATCTGAAGCTGTATCTCCGCTGGTATTACCTGTCCCTCGTAAGCCCTCTCAAGAGCATCCAGCTGGGTCTTCTCAGTCTCCCAAGCTGCCTTTTGCTGCAGCAGCGCTGCCTCTGCGCTTTCCAAGCTGTCCTTGGAAGCCTCCAGCTCCTTCTGCCTGCTGTTCCATTCTGACCAACCGTCTGTAACCTTCTTTTCGGCCTTAGCCAGCTCCTCTTCCTTTTGGGATATTGTCTGCCTCGCCTCTGCAAGAAGTGCCTCCTTATCTGCCACAAGCTCCTGTGCATCGGTAAGCTCTTTCCTTGCGTCAAAAAGTGCCTGCTCTCCCTCATCTAATTTCTTCTTTGCCTCAGCAAGCTCCTCTTTGGCATCTGCAAGAAGCGTTTCTCCCTCCTGCCTCTTGTCTGCAAGCTCCTCTTTGGCATCTGCAAGCTTTTCTTCTGCCTCCCCAAGAATTCTCTCATATCTTCCGTTGGCAGCTGTCTGTGTTAAGCTCTCCCATTCCCCCTCCTTCTGCTCCATAAAAGCATCATATTCTTCACTGTATAAAGGGAAATTCTCCGTGAATTTCACATAAATCTCCGTAAAATATTCCTCTGCAAAGCCCTCAGGAAGCAGATACACAAAGCCGCTTATTTTTCCTGTTCCGAGAGAAGTATTTCCACGCTCAAACTGTATGTAAAGGGGCGATTGCACTACACCCACAATGGTATATTCACTGTAGGCAAAATGCTCCAAATCCTCCTTCTCATTATCCTCCGAAAGCCTAATCACCTCACCTATGGGTGAATGGGCAAACATGTTCACATCAATCACACACTCCGTAGGCTTTTCCGGCATACGCCCCTCAACAAGCCCGATGGTGTTGACATAATCTGTAAGGCTGTGTGCTTTTAAAACGCCCTCACTTCCCGATTCATTCTGATAAAGGATATCAAAGGAAAGCGCCCCCTCCACTGCCTGAACATCCATATTATTTTTCAGGAAATCCACGTCCTCCTGCTCAAAGCCCATGGTGGATAAAAGCCTGTAATCATAAAAGCTGTTTTCTTCAAAATATTGCTCCGTAGTCCGTATCATTGCCGTCTTTGTCACCTTAAGACCTGCAAAGAGTCCTACTCCCAGTGCCACAATACCCAATATGGCTGCAAAACGTCCAAAGCTTCCGGCAATTTCCCGAAATATTGATTTTCTTATGGAAGACAATTTCATAATACTGATAAATCCTTTCCTACCACTCAATATCTGCAACATCCGTAATTTTTTCATTCTTCACCATACTTACTACCGTTCCGCTCTTTACAGTAATAATTCGGTCCGCCATAGCGGTAAGAGCCTGATTATGAGTAATTACCACCACGGTTTTTCCTCTCTCTCTACAGGTGTCCTGCAAAAGCTTTAAAACCGCCTTTCCCGTGTTGTAATCCAATGCTCCCGTAGGCTCATCACAAAGAAGAAGCTTAGGATTCTTTGCCAATGCTCTTGCTATGGCAACACGCTGCTGCTCCCCGCCGGAAAGCTGCGCCGGAAAATTGTTCTTCCTTTCTGAAAGCCCGACCTCCTCCAAAACCTCTGCCGCAGCTAACGGCTCCTTACATATTTGAGCTGCCAGTTCCACATTTTCCAAGGCCGTCAGATTCTGTACCAAATTATAAAACTGAAATACAAAGCCCACATCAAAACGCCGGTAAGTGGTAAGCTGCCTCTTGCTATACCTGGAAATGTCCTGTCCGTCCAGATATACATGCCCCTCCGTCAAAGAATCCATTCCGCCCAAGATATTCAGAATAGTAGTCTTTCCCGCACCGGAAGCTCCTACAATCACGCAGAACTCTCCTTTCTCAATTTCAAAATTCACATCATGCAGGGCAGGGATTTCCACCTCGCCGGTCTTATATACTTTTTTTACATTCTCAAAGGTCACAAACGCACTCATCATTTTCTCCTTTTCATGTCCAAGCCGTGTTCTTCTGCAATTGCTTATAGTATATCACAAAAGGCAGACGAAGCAAACAGCACTTCCCAAAGCGGCTCGCCTTTGCTATAATCTGCTTATCTTAAAATTTTCAGGAGGAATACCCGTGCTGCCAATTCATTTCACTGCTGCTTTGACAATATTCATTTTGTGGCTCTGTTATCGTTATTTAACTGTCCATTCTTTTAAAACCGCTTCCCTAAGGCGCGCCAACCGCCTTTTGCCGCTTTTACTTGGAGCCGCTCTTCTGCTGCGCCTGCTTTTAGCCTATTATCATCGCGGCTTTGAAACAGATATTTCATGCTTTGCCGCATGGGCTGACAGGATTTTTGAAGTAGGACCGGCACAGTTCTACAGCCCGGAGGTTTTTACCGATTACCCTCCCGGATTCATGTATGTTTTATATGTAATCGGTGCCGTCTGCTCACTTTTTCAGATTCCCTACCTGTCAGGGCTTCATTTACTTCTGCTAAAGCTGCCTGCCATATGCTGTGACATTGCCTGCGGATATCTTCTCTACCGGACTGCCCGCAAAAAATGGGCAGATGCTCCGGCACTTTTGCTCGCCCTTATTTATCTGTTCAATCCGGCAATTCTATTAAATTCTGCCGTTTGGGGGCAGGTGGATTCCGTGTATACCCTTTTGCTCGTGCTTATGTGTCTCTGCCTTATTGAGGGCAAAATGCTGCCCGCCTATATTGCCTACGGCTTAGGAGTGCTGCTCAAGCCTCAGATGCTTACTTTTACCCCCGTTCTGCTGGCAGGTATTCTGGATTGGGTATTTTTAAAGGATTTTTCTGTAAAAAAGCTTCTCAGAAATCTTATACAGGGGCTGTGTGTCCTTTTGGGTATGCTCCTAACCTGTCTGCCCTTTGGACTCGACAAGGTTTTCGCCCAATATACCCAAACCCTTAGCTCCTACCCTTATGCGGCAGTGAATGCCTATAATTTCTGGGGCTTTCTTGGCTTCAACTGGATTAGTCAGGACAATACCTTCCTCTTCTTCAGCTGTAAGACATGGGGGCTAATTGTCATTTTGCTGATTGTATTGTTCACCTTCGTTATCAGCCTGCGCTGCAAAGGGGATAACACCAAATATCCTCTTTTGGGTGCCTTTATTATCCTTACTATGTTTGTATTTTCCGTGCGCATGCACGAACGATATCTGTATCCCGGCTTAATTTTGCTGCTTTTTGCATTTCTCTACAAGCCTGCAAGGTCTGTCTTTTTATGCTATGGGGCATTTTCCGTGCTGCACTTTTACAATACAGCACATATTATGTTTTTCTATGACCCTCAAAATTATGACCGCAAGGCACCCATCCTTGTGCTCGTGTCCGCCGGCATGGTGCTGTGTACCCTTTATTTTTATTCCGTTATTGTACGCTTCTATGGCAAAAAGAATGTGACCAAACAGCTTCTTACTGCGGGTACTTCAAACACAGGGCAAGGGAATCTGCTGATTCCTGTGGTACCCTCTGAGAAAAAGCTTTCCCTCCGCAAATCAGACTGGTTGTTGCTTTCAGCAATTACTTTACTGTACAGCTGCTTTGCCCTTTATGACTTAGGCTGTACCTCCGCTCCCCAAACTGCCTATGAGTTAAATCAGGGAGAAATAATTGTGTTGGATTTTGGCGAAAACACCTCACCTGCTGCTCTGTCCTATTATATTGCTCCCTCACAGGAGCGCCGCTTTTTTGTGGAAAGCAAAGCTCAATATGAGGAAGCATGGAGTTTTCCTGAGGAAATCATGTTGGATAATGTGTTCACATGGCAGACCCTTTCTTTTAATGGCTCCTCCCGTTATATGAGACTCACTCTGCTTGATACCGCTGCCTCACTGCTGGAGCTTACATTTTTGGATTCACAGGGAAATATCCTTACCCCGCTAAACTCTGCCGATTATCCGACTCTCTTTGATGAAGCCGGACTATGCCCTGAGCGCAGCAGCTTCCGTAACAGTATGTATTTTGATGAAATATATCATGCACGCACTGCCTATGAATATTTACATGGGCTTTACAGCTATGAAAACACACACCCGCCTTTGGGGAAAATATTAATTTCCATAGGAATTGCAATTTTCGGCATGACCCCCTTTGGCTGGCGTATTGTAGGCACTCTCTTTGGCATTGCCATGGTTCCCATAGCTTATCTCTTTGGCAAGCGCCTTACAAAAAGCACTCCTGCCGCAGCACTTGCCTGCACACTTTTCGCCTTTGATTTCATGCATTTTACGCAGACAAGAATTGCCACCATTGATGTGTACATTACCTTTTTTGTGATTCTTATGTATTATTTTATGTATGAATACAGCTGCCTTAGCTTTTACGATACTCCCCTTCGCAAAACCCTGCTTCCTCTGGGTGCAAGCGGCATCTGTATGGGGCTTGGCATTGCCTGCAAATGGACAGGAATGTATGCCGGAGCAGGTCTTGCTGTTATTTTCTTTGCCACTCTGTACAGACGCATGCAGGAATATCGTTATGCCCTTTCCCAGCCGAAGGGAAGCACCTCAGGCATCTTACATGCCCACATAATCAAGAGCTTTATTCCAAATGTAAAGAAAACAATCCTGTTCTGCATGGGCTTTTTCGTCTGTATCCCTGCCATCATTTATCTGCTGTCCTACCTGCCCTTTCAAGATGGCACGGGTAACGGTCTTTTCACCCGGACTTTGGCAAATCAAAATCTGATGTTTGGCTACCACAGCGGCCTGGAGGCAACTCACGCCTTCTCCTCCGCCTTTTATGAATGGCCCCTCATGACGCGCCCTATCTGGTACTTCTCCGGCATCGTAAGTGACACCGTGAGGGAGGGCATCAGTGCCTTTGGCAATCCGCTTGTGTGGTGGGTGGGCATTCCCGCCTTCCTGTATGTGCTTTACCTTGCCATAGCCAAAAAGGACAGATACGCTGCCTTCTTAACCGTCGGTTATCTGGCGCAGTATCTGCCCTGGTTTTTCGTAACCCGCATTACCTTTATTTATCATTACTTCCCCAGCGTGTTCTTCGTGGTCATGATGATTATACACAGCATTATGCAGTGGAAGAAAAGACTGTCTCCCCGCAGTTTTGTCCTCTGCCTAAGCCTTTATGGACTTGCCGCCTTTTTGCTGTTTGTACTGTTCTATCCGGTCCTGTCCGGTCAGCCTGTGGAAGCGGCATTTGTTGATAAGTGGCTGCGTTGGTTTAAGGGGTGGGTGCTGGTTGCCGGGTAGGAATTTAGCTATTTTAATCCATCATATTTACTTCAATCATCACCTCACGAAGTTGACCTGCCAAATCTCTTTCTGCAGGCAGATTAAGTATTGGAACTCCTTCGTTATCCAGCTGCACACGATTAATTGCAGTACAACGAGCGCCTCCTTTTGGACTTGCCTGTGCGTGATAAGCCACCCAGATTTTCCCCTCTTCATCCACATAGAAGGAATTATGCCCCGGACCATATATTCTATCCTGAGAGCAGTACGATAGCAACGGAGTTTTCACTTTTTCCCAACTATCAGGATTCAGCAAATCATCATGTATATTCGCTGACAGATATGCAACCACATATGAATACCCTCCTGCTGCTCCGCCAGAATAGAACAGATAAATCTTATCTCCGGATATCAGTGCAAAAGGACCTTCATTATTGATTGTTCCGCTATGATTTTCCCATGCATATAAAGGGCGGGACAATAACACCGGATCACTTATTAATTTCCATGGTTCTTTCTCATTAATTTCCGCAATATAAAGCATTGAGCCGGTATCTTCTTTCGTTCCTATTCCATAACGATATGACCACACAAAATAAGCTTTACTACCCACTCGAAAATATGTCATATCTAACGTGATTCCCTTTTCTGCAAGATACGCTCCGTCCTTTTTTATCACTCTGACAGGTGCTTCCCAATCTTCTTTACAAAGAATATTTCCATCCTTTTTTAATTTCATTATATGAGACTGCGGATTAAATTCCTTACCGCTTACTGCAAACAGTAAATACACATTTTCTCCTATTACATGAAATTCCGGTGCCCAGAATGTCTGAATCAGATTTCGTTCTTCATCATAATCCAGAATACAATGTTCCTCTGTATCAGCATCAAACAATTTTTGAATACTTTCTGCCTTCCTCACATAAATGCCTATTGCGTTTTTATTATCATTTGTTGCAACATAATACCACGAATTCTCCCATTGAAAAATCATCGGGTCGGCATAACCACTTGCTAAGGGGAACTCATACCGTGGAGCTAAAATGTGACCCCGTACCAACCACTTGGCTTCTGCCATTTTCTCAACAGACTGTAAATCCCATGATATTCTTTTTCTATCAATAGAACCTTCGCTATAAACTACCGTTGCTTTAATCTGTTCCAATTCCTCCCAGTTTTTAATTGTTATGCTCTTAGGAAGCTCAACTGCAACACTGGATATAGGTGTCCATTTAGTAATTATTCTGTTTCCAAGTTCTTCTGACAGTTCGATAATTTCAACAGGTCTTTCTATTTCACTTGCAACTAATCTCCTTTCTACAAGTCCCTTTTCTTCAAAATTAATAAAATCCTCTGTAAGCCATAGTAAAACTTTTCCTTGCTCTACTATAGCATCATTTGCATCTACACATTCAGCAATAATGCCATAACCTTTTTCTGTTTTTATCAACGCAGGTGCAATTAAACACCTTTCTTCTATCGTATTGTTATCGCGAATAATTGCCTTTGCAAACAGTATTCCATAATTTTGATTCAAAGCTTCCCAGTTGTTCTTATCCTCGCTATACCAAAAATGGATACTATTTGCCATAGTCCTGGGATAATATTCTTCCGCTTCCCGTGTGCCAATTTTTAAATACATATCCGTTCTCCTCTCAATTAAAGGACATCTCTATGCTTCAAAAACATTCCATACATCACTACCGTCTTTTACAAATGCAATGTATTGGTTTAACTTTGCATGAACGTTAATCGTCTGCTTACCATGATAAACCCTTTTATCAATCACTGATTTCCATTCGCCATCCGGCAAATATACAGTTCTTTCCACCTGACCACGATTCATAATAGGTGCAAACAAAATATCTTCCCCGAACATATACTGGTCTTCTAAGGTATAACATATCTCATCCTCATAAAAATCATAGAACATTGGCCGCATAATCGGTGAACCGCTTTCGCTTGCAATATTCATATATTTCATAATGTACGGCTTCAGCCTTTCCCTTGTTTCAATCAGCTTTTTAATTGTCTCATAGTTTTCGTCACCAAAGCACCAAATTTCATTTGGTCCGCCGCTCCGTTCAATAATCCCCGGATTAGGCTCTTCTTGATTTGGTGTTCTAAGTCTTGAACCATGCAGGCGCATAATCGGAGAAAACAAACCAAACTGAAACCAGCGGACAATTAACTCTCTGAATTCCTCACTCTCTGTATCTCCACACAAAAAGCCGCCGATATCACTGTTCCACCAAGGAATGCCACACATTCCCATGGATAAGCCGCTTGTAACACTTTGTTTTAACGCCCTCCAATCGGACATAATATCCCCATTCCAGACGGCTGCACCATATTTTTGGCTTCCCGGATAAGCCGCCCGTGTCAGGGAAATAATTTCTTCCTCACCCTCTTCTTGTAACCCCTCATACACCATCTTAACATAGTAGTATGGATATAATAATGCCGTTTGGGCACCATTTCCAAGATAAAAATGCAGATGTCCAAATTGTTGCGGGTGTACTTCCGGTTCTGCCTCATCTAACCAGAAATTTTGAATTCCACAGGCATAATAATTCTTTTTAATTTTGTCCCACACAAACTTTCTTGTCTGCGGGTTCATGGTGTCTATAAATGTCTGTTGTCCATAAAAAGAAAAGGTCCCATACTGTCCGTTTTCCGTACGAACCAACATATTTTTTTCATTCATTTCTTCATAATTTTCACTGTTGGGATTGATTGTAGGCCAAATAGAAACAATCGGCTTTATTCCCATATTTTTCAATTCGTCACACATTGCCTTTGGGTCCGGCCAGTATTTCGGATCAAACTTCCACTCTCCTTGCTCTGTCCAGTGGAAATAGTCAATTACAATAGCATCAATCGGTATTCCACGCTTTTTATATTCCCTTGCCACATTCAACAATTCTTCCTGACTTTCATAGCGTAATTTGCACTGCCAGAAACCGGCTGCCCAATTAGGAAACTTCGGTGCATATCCCGTCAAATCAGCATACGTTCTCATGATATCCGCCGGCGTGTCACCAACAAACACCAAATAATCTGCCTGATATGTACTATTACTGCACCACATGGTATGATTTCGTGTTGTTTCACATCTACCCGGCGAAGGATTATTCCAAAAGAATCCATATCCTAAGGAAGAATATAAAAACGGAAGCGTAGATTTTGTATTATAATGAACTAAATTACACGTGCTTCCCTTCCTATCAAAGGCATCCTCTGTTTCCTGTCCTAAGCCATAAAAATGTTCTCCTTCATTTGCCTCAAAAATTACCTTTGTTGTATAACAATCGCCTTCCACATGCACATAATTATTGACATAATCTCCTTCGTATTTTGTTTTTAATATTAACTTGTCCTTTCTATAATAGCAAATAATTCCACCATACCATGGCATACCTGCTTCCAAGGTTACTTTGATATCTCCGTTGGTAATTGAAGCAAATTTTTCGTCTCCTTCTACCCTGCAGCTATCTTCTGTTGCCGGTGGCAGTAATGTCCAGTTTTCCTCCGAGATTTTAGAATTTCTCGTTGCACGACAACGCAGACAGTTTGCTCCATATGGTTCAATAACAACAAGCTCATCCCTTCTTTGAAAAACCAGTCTTTTTTCTTCTAACACTATTTTGCCCATAAGTTCTTCTCCTTCTATCATAAAATTTGCAGATAGTCTGCTTCTTCTTGCTTAATTATACTAAAAGGATTCCCTGTTTACTTGCTGTTTTTTATTTAAAAATTGCACTATCTTGCTTTCCATTGTAGCCAATGGTATAATTTCCTTGTTACTTAGATTCGCAAGTCAAATACCCCGCTGCAAGCAGTGGGTCGAATAAATCACAAAGGAGCAAACAATTCTCATGACTCCACATACTAACACAGAATTTCATGAAAATATTACACATAAAACAGAATCTGTACCATATTCTGTTCATTATACTGAGGTTCCTTCCGGATATACTCAGGCTCTTTATCTTCACTGGCATGATGAAATGGAATTTTTGTTTTTAGTCTCCGGAGATGTGACCTTTTATGTAGAAGACAAATATTTTTCTTTAAAAGCAGGAGAAGGCATTTTTATTCCGCCGGGACTTATGCATCAGGCTATACGAAATACTGCTTCTCCCGTCGCATTTTATGCTTTTGTATTGTCTACAGATGTGATATCCTCCTTTAATGCTCATTTATATAATACCTATATTCTTCCTATCAGGCATAATAACCTTGCCTACGTTACAACACTGAAAAGCTCTATCGGCTGGCAGGACACCATCCTGCACTATTTACAGTCCTTGTTCTTGGCTTCCGGACAAAATGAACTTTATGTGTTAGGCACTTCATTTTTTATGTGGGAGCAGTTATATAAGAATCATATCAGTCTCATTCCAACAAAGCAAAATCTTACAAAGCTTGCCTCCAGACTGGAACCTGCCCTTGACTTTATCCATACTCACTATCAGGAGGAAATTACACTTTCTATGCTTGCAGCCTGTGCCTTCTTAAGCGTTAGTGAATTTTGTCGCGCCTTTAAATCACTGACCGGAAGCGCTCCTATCGCTTATCTTGTACGCTACCGTATTCAGCAAAGCTGTATTGCACTGTCGCAAACAACTCTCTCTGTCTCAGAGATTGCCTTGTCACATGGGTTTAATAATATCAGCTATTATAACCGTACTTTTGCAAAATTAATAGGTGTGACTCCATCTGCATATCGCAGCAAGATGATTCATTCATAATCCATTGCCACCAATGCCGGTAAATGAATTTTCATTTTGATATGATGTGTTTGTCAGGACAATAATCGACTTCCCTTTTCGCATATCTCATAAATCTCATCATACTTTTCTTCTATCAGCGGTGTTACTTTCTCTGTCTGCCTTCCAAGCACCCTCTTATACACAAAATAGGGAAGTATCCACCCGATAAAGCCCGGTATGGCAAGTAATATACACAGGATTACATGAGGCGGCTGTGCGGTCACTGCAAAGGTTGCCCCCGCCATAAATGCTGTTCCTAAAACTGCTATAATAAGTGCATACACAGTCGCTGCCGAGGTTTTTGATTTTTCCAGCATTTCAATTTCTCTGACACAGCTTTCAAAATTTCTCTGAAGCCTTGTAAGCTCCATTTTATTTACAATCTTCCTGTTTCGTTTGAGCCGCAGGACTACTGCATTTTGTTTCTGAGGAATTCTGTTTTCTATGGAAGCCTCTGTAACATTCCCATCTAATTCCCAGCCAAAGTTCTCATATCCATCCAATAGGAAGGATACTTTGCTATTATCTGTATTTACCTCTTTATATTCATATCCTATAAATTCCTTTTTCCTTGTTCCCATATCTTCCATTACCGATTTCCTCCAGCCTCATTTTCAGATACGCCTGCCGCCGGCAGGGTCACAAGAAAGGTACTCCCCTTTCCTGTTTCACTGAAAACCTGAATATCACCATCTAATAGCTCCAGCACCCGTTTTACCAATGCCAGACCTAGTCCGTTTCCTTCTTTTGAATGAGAAGTATCGCCCTGATAAAACTTGTCAAATATATGATTCATGATATCACTGTCCATCCCGCATCCCGTGTCTGAAACAGATATTTTTACAAGACCTTCACCCAAGGTCTGTTTCACCGTGATGGTTCCTCCCGGCTCCGTAAACTTGATGGCATTGGACAAAAGATTATTCCACACAAGCTCCAGAAGACTCTCGTCCGCTTCCACCATCGCCACATCTTCTATCTCTGTTTCCAGATTTATTTCCTTTTCGTCCCACGCATCTTCAAATTGGAGGATACATTCACATAATTGTCTGCACACGTTATAAACCTCTACTTCAGGGGTTATCCTCTGGTTTTCCAGCTTATTCAGCTTCAGAATATTACTGATTAAATTGGATAGCCGCATTGCTGCTCCTTCAATATTTTCCGCATATTCTTTTCTCTGCTCTTCTGTGATATGTTCTGCTTTCAGCAGCTCTGCATAATTCTTGATAATAGCTATGGGCGTCTTCATTTCATGGGATACATTTGACACAAAATCGGTCTTCAGTGTTTCAATGCTTCCCAATTCTTCTACCATCTTATTAAAATCCATAATCATGACATCTAGATAATCCCGTTTATCATGTGTATGAAGTGTAGGAACATACACGGAAAAATCCCCGTTTGCTACCCGGCTGGTGGCTTCTGCCAGCTTATGCATGGGTTCTTCATAGGTGGTACGGATTTTTCTTCTGGCAAACAAGGTAAGCGCCACTGCAACCATTCCCCAATAAATCATTGGAACCAAACTCTGAATCACCACATTCCACTCGGTGCGGTTCATAAACACAATCAATCCTGTATGAACGCCGGACATCCAAAGAAGTACCACCAGATAGATTGCAAAGAGCGAAAGGGGAAACCTGCTCTCCTTCACTGAGCCATAATTTTTATCTTGTCCTTTTCTCATACTAATACCACCTTATATCCCAGACCTCTTACTGTTACAATCTTAAAGCCGTCACACCCCGACAGTTTATCCCTAAGCTTTGTAACATACACATCTACGGCACGAAGACTGGTATCGCTGTCTATGCCCCAAAATTCGTCCATGAGCTGTGCTCTGGAAAATGTCTTTTTCGGATAGGATAACAGTTTATATATGATATTGAATTCTCTTGTGGTAAGGCTGATTTCTTCCCCATCAATCATTGCACTCATTCCATCCGCATCCAGCTCCAGATTGCCTACTGTAATTTTCCGTTCCATTTCTATATTTGCCCTGCGAAGCAGTGCCCTGACGCGAAGCAGCAATTCATCCAGTTCAATGGGTTTTACCATGTAATCGTCAATTCCCAGCTGAAAACCCTTTTGTTTGGACGGCAAATCATCCTTTGCCGACATAAATAAAATGGGAATGGTTTTATTTACCTGTCTGACGGTCTGGGCAAATTCAAACCCGTTAATTTCCGGCATCATAATATCTGAAATAATAAGCTCATACAGATGATTATACATTTCCTCATATGCCTCATTTGCAGACAGGCACCCCTTTGCCTGAAATCCGCTGTCATTTAAATAGGTGCAGACAATCTGATTTAAGCTTGCATCATCCTCTACTACAAGTATATGAATCATCTCGATTCCCTCCTTTTCGCAAATTGTTTTTCTTTTCTTGAGGAGTAGATACCCTGTATTCCTAAACCTAAAACCATAACACACACAACCGTGCCGGTTATTCCATTCATCAGCTTTATCAATTCCTCCTCTCCATCAGCAAAAGAAGCAAACATCGCTGTCTGAAGTGTCAGAATGGACACACAGGCATCAATATATCCGATTCTTCTGGTGATGGACAGAAGCGGCGATTTTCTTTTTCCCACCTTAATCACCTGTATCGTAGACGTGATAATCTTATAAAAAGTATATGCCGCCACTGCATATATCGTAAACCCGGGATAATTTTTACCCCCCTGAGAATTTTGTAGCAGAATAACCGCTCCCGCCAATACGACTGCCATAAATATAAACAACACACTGTTCCTGCGATAAACAGACAGTTCCCGCCTTATATGCTCCCCCTTTTCCTTGATGACAGCAAGCTTTCTTTCCTGTCGGACAATTCCTGCCCGCATAATACTTAACAAAATATAGTATGCCGACAGTGTGCCGAACCACGCCGAATGACTGGTGATTCCGATTACCCCGTTAAATGCTGCAAAGATAATATTACTTACCATGCCGGGCACCGCAAACAAAATGGTTCTCCACCTGTAATCGGTTGTTACTTTATTCGTATACGGATTTGCTGCGATTGCAGGTTTTATAATCTCCCTGATGTCCTTTCTGATATGAATAACGACATAATAACAGCTTGCAGTAAGAGTAACGGCTGCCAGCACATAAAATATTATGCCTGCAAAATAGGGAAAACAAGTAAGTGCCGCATTTAACAGAGCAAGCGCAATGAAGACAATCGTCACAAAATACAAGAGAATCCGATATCGTAAACGTAATGAAGGAATGTATCTGCTTATTTTTTTCTTCTTTGTTTCTTTTGGGGTTTTCATAAATGAATTTTCCTTTTATGTAACTGTTCCTTTTATTATAAACCAGATTTGTTTGAATTTTGTTTGTAAAATATGTCCAAAGTGTGAACACATACCGTTTGTGTGAAAGCTTAGCACCTCGCTGTTACACGCAAAAAGATGCGGCGGACTTTACTTCCACCGCACCTTGATTCATTTTAAACCTTTTTACTTTAAGCCTTTGATAAAAGGAATCAGACCAAGTAGCACAACAATACCAACGATTCCGATTACAATTCCGACAACCATATGGCTCCATACCATTGTAAGGCACATACCGACACCTAACAGCAGGGCACCAACAATTCCCAGCAGCGTTGCACCTATCACTTTTCCTGACAGCTTGATTGGTTCTTTATTCTCCATTCTTCGCCATACAAATACCATAATCAGCAGCACGACTGCTCCAATCACTCCCATAATAACACCCGGTCTGAACGCATTCCACTCAGGAATCAATGCCATGCACATTCCAAGTGCAAACAGAATACCTCCGATTGTTCCTAAAATCATGGCCACAAATGTGCTTTTCTTCATTATTTGATACCTGCCTTTCTTCTTGCCTCTGAGGCTGCATGCTGTGCCTTCTGCTCTGCGGCTAATCTTTCTTTTGCCTCTTCAACCGACTCGCCTTCTCTAGTCAAAAAATTGTCTACGAACTTATCCGCAATTTTATTGAAGCCTCCCACTGCTCCTTCCTCGATTTTTTTATAGCCTCCGACTACCCCTTCCTCAATTTTCTTGTAACCGCTAACTACATTTTCAGCAATTTTCTCATTTGCTTGTACTAACTTTGATTTTGCCATTTTTTTATCTCCTTTTCATTTGTTTTATTTGATATTGTAAAAATACCATGCTATTGTTTACTCTTTGTTTGACTTTTGTTTGCAAAATATTAATTTCAGCTTTTGCGCCCATATTGCGTTTTTTCTTAAGCCTGATGAATACTACAAAAAAACCCTTGAAATTATTGAACATTCAATAATCTCAAGGGTTTTAACCTATGATAACTGTACTATATCAAAAGCAGTTTACTTAGTTTCCTGCCATCTGAGCAGCAACCTCAGCTGCGAAGTCCTCGTTCTTCTTCTCAAGGCCTTCACCTGTCTCGAAGCGGACGAATCTCTTAACGCTAAGCTCGGTGCCGTTCTCCTTGCCTACCTGTGCAAGATACTGAGCAACCGTCTGCTTGCCGTCCTCTGCCTTAACGTATACCTGCTCTAACAGGCAAACCTCCTTAAGCTCCTTGTTGAGACGACCAACGATAGCACCCTCAATAACCTTCTCAGGCTTGCCTGCCATCTTGGGATCCTGCTCAATCTGAGCCTTGAGGATTTCCTTCTCATGCTCCTTGTACTCCTCAGATACATCTTCTGTAGCAACGTACTTAGGATTCAAAGCTGCAACCTGCATTGCAATATTTGTCAATGCCTCCTTGATTGCATCATTTACAACTGCGGTATCAGCCTCTACGATAACACCAATTCTACCACCACCGTGTACATAGGAAACTACACAGCCGTTTGCAGCCTCTACCTTCTCAAATCTTCTGATATTCAGGTTCTCACCGATAACGGCAACCTTCTCAACCAAAGCTTCCTTAACAGTCTTGCTGCTGTCTGCATTCCATGCTTCTGCCATGAAAGCATCCATATCTGCTGCGCTTGAATTAACTGCCTGCTCTGCAACAGCCTCAACAAACTGCTGGAACTGCTCGTTCTTTGCAACGAAGTCAGTCTCAGAGTTTACCTCTACTACAGCTGCAACCTTGTCACCCTTGGTTGCGATGCGGCAGATACCCTCTGCTGCGATTCTGCTTGCCTTCTTCTCAGCCTTAGCCTGTCCGTTCTTTCTCAGGAACTCAACAGCCTCTTCCATATTTCCATTGGTCTCATTAAGAGCCTTCTTACAATCCATCATACCTGCGCCGGTCTGCTCACGAAGTTCTTTTACCATTGCTGCTGTAATCTCTGCCATTTTATTATCCTCCACTCTGCCGTCTGATTATTCAGCCTCTACTACTTCCTCAATATCCTCTGCGCTCTCAGCGTCAGCAGCAACATCCTCCTCAGTGTAAACTGCCTCACCCTGATTAGCCTCGATAACAGCGTCAGCCATCTTAGCAACAATCAGCTTAACAGCTCTGATAGCGTCATCATTACCGGGAATAATATAATCTAACTCTTCAGGATCACAGTTAGTATCACCGATACCGATTAAGGTAATTCCAAGGGAATGTGCCTCCTGTACGCAAATTCTTTCCTTCTTAGGGTCAACTACAAAGATTGCATCGGGAACTCTGGTCATATTCTTGATACCACCAAGGTTCTTCTCCAGCTTCTCCCATTCCTTCTTTAACTCAATAACTTCCTTCTTAGGCAATACATCAAAGGTTCCATCCTCAGACATGGTCTCGATTGCATGTAATCTCTCGATACGGGACTGAATGGTCTTGAAGTTGGTAAGCATACCGCCCAACCATCTCTCGTTTACATAGTACATACCGCAACGCTCAGCCTCAGTCTTAACTGCGTCCTGTGCCTGCTTCTTAGTACCTACAAAAAGAATGGTACCGCCCTGTGCAGCGATTTCAGAGATTGCCTTGTATGCCTCATCAACCTTACCTACAGACTTCTGTAAGTCAATGATGTGGATACCATTTCTCTCGGTGAAGATGTAAGGAGCCATCTTAGGGTTCCATCTTCTGGTCTGGTGTCCGAAATGAACACCTGCTTCAAGTAACTGCTTCATAGAAATAACGCTCATGTTCTTACCTCCATTTGGTTAAATGCTTCCGCAATCCTTTTAAGCCGAACCCGCGTTAAGAATCCGGTTAGCTCTGACGGCGATTCCACACTCTGCGAAACACCACCGCCAAATCAGACTGCGTGCTTTTTAGTCACAACATTGTGATTGTAACATAAGAAAACCCCTGTTGCAAGGGGTTTTTCACAATTTACTGTCTTTTTAATGGAATTCCTTTCACTTGGACATATAAAGTACCTAATCACTTTACTAACAGTTTACTTATCACTGCATGGACGTGGCTGAACGGTTACTACCTTCTGTCATACCTTCTTATCTGCCCGTGATGATTTTGGCAATCTCCTCATCACTGCTCCCTTCGGCAATTTCATAGGTGCCGATTCTGAGCTTTTTGTCATAACCGTTGCTGCACAAATATCTGTCATATTCCTTAGCGTCGGCTACCAGACCTGCCGCAGCCAATGCCTTGCTGACACTGACCGAGCTGTCTCCACGCTCTATTACAATGGTTATGCTATCCTGCGGCGTGCTATGACTCTCCTCAATATTAGGCTCTTCATCAGCTTCCTTCGTTTCTTCCACTATACTCTCTGTCGTGGAATCTGCCTCATTCGTCTCCTGAGCAGGCTTCTCATTTTCCTGCTCCTGACTGCTTGCTTCCTCTGATTCCATATTTGGGTCACCCGAAGCCTCTATAGATGGTTCCGTTGACGAAGCTTCTTGCCTGATACTATCCTCATCAGATGTTTTCTCTGGCTCTGCCGTCTCTTCCTGCCTTAAATCAGATAGCACAACCGACTTACTATCTACCATGCCAAGCTCCGCAGCACGCGCTCTTATTTCTTCATCAGTCATGGCTTCCTTACCGCCTGTGGCTACTCCCATAATGAACGCCGCCACTAAAATGCCGATGCCAAGTCCTCGTAAGTAGTATTTCAGTTTCATATCTTCTCACACTCTGCATTACAAATTCTTATACAAATCAATCACCAGCTTTACCTCACCCACGCCAAGTCCCAGCTCCTTAGCTATCGCCACCTTGGATTTGCCCTGTCTGTAAAGCTCCAAAATCCTTTCGTTGCTGTTGAGCCCTTCCTCCTCAGGCTCCGGCATAAAGCTGATATCCATTCCATCCTTCAGCTTATTTTCCGGCTCTTCCTCCTTTACAAGCTCCTTTGCAACAACTGCCGCCGGCTCAGGATTGAGCATCTGAAAGGTATTCACAGTTGCCTCTGCTTCCTTAACCGTTTTATTGACCTCTGTCACTGCATTTTTTAAGTTGGTATGCTTATCATTCAGCATATCATAGAGAAACATAACCTCCTCGTGATTCTTATGTATCTCCTTCAACACAGTATCCGAGTACTCATTGACAGCCATTATCTTCTCGTTGGAAAGACGCTCCAGAGAACGCTCTGTCTTTTCCATGGCATAGCCAACAGCCTCCTCAACCACATCATCTACATGTCCTCTGACGCTCTCCAGCTCCTGAGAAACCAATGCCTTGATTTCTTCCTTTGCAAGTTTCTTTGTCTCCTGCGAGTTCTCTTCTTTTTTTGCCGGAAGCAGAAAGCTTAATACAAAAACCACCGCACCTGCAACCAACAAAATAATCTCCGTACTACTCATAAATTTCTATCGTCCATTTCTTAGATTTTCATATCAAAGCCACTATGTCCCTTAACAATAACCTGTTCGTGCTTTTCCTGCTTCTTTCGCCTGCTTCCCCCATCGCCATGGTACTCATTGTTACCCTTCTCCTTGGCATCGGACTGCTTCCTGTGCCAATCGGCATTATCACTGCTGTGTACCTCCTTAGTCCGCTGCTGCGTCGTCTTCTGCATCTGTTGTCCTATATTGGTCTGGTCTACAAAGCTCTTATTGTCTTCGTTATGCTTTACCGCTGTATAGTCCTGCGCCCGTGAGATGGTAGTAAGCTCTATTGAACCAAATGCCATACCTCTCCTCCTTTCATAACCTACAAAGGCAGCATCTTTACCTCGCCGCTTTTCCGTTCAAATTTACAATACTTATAGCTGCTCTGCACCGCCATGGACACATCACCGATAATAATGGTGGTTCCCGGATAAACAACTCCCTGCACCTCAACCGTTGATTGCTTCTCAGGGTCAAAAGCAAGCTGCAGCTCCTTCATAACTGCATTCTTCTGCTCCAGCTCCACCTTCTTTTCCTCAAGCAGCTTGGCAACACTCTTTACATATTTTAATTGGTCTTCAGTGAAACGCACACCCTTAGCTCTCTTCTCGGTAAAATTGGCAATAACAGGCTGTGCATTCCTTATGGTCTTAACAATTTCCCCAATCTCCTTCTGCGTCTGCATATACTGCATCTTTATCTGCGGACTGACACCCACCTCAACAATAGTAGGCGCACCCAAGGTAGCTCCCAGCGTTTTCACTGTAATCTTGTTTGCCGCCTGTACATGACCGCCGGTAATAAAGCCCTTTTTACCTGTTACCGTAATCTCAGTTCCTGCCGAGACGTTCGTATGCAGAATAGACTCCGTGTTCACATAGCCCTCTGCCTCCACACTGGCATTCTCCAAGAATTTTGCCACAATGTTGCCGCCCGCCTTCAGCGTACCCTTTGACATACCATTCATACCTCTGGCAATAATAATATTGCCGCCTGCATAAATATGAGCGCCCTCTACCACACCGTTGATAATAACATTGCCCCTTGCCTTCACCTCATAATTAGAAGCTACATTGCCATTAACCTGCACACTTCCCTCAAATTCAATATTACCTGTGGAAATATCTACATTCTCCACCTCGTAAACATCAGATACAAAGACCTTGTCATCTACCAGCATGACATGGCCATCCACCTTAGAGCTTATGGATAATCTGTCCGCAGATAATTCAATGTTATTACCAAATTTCAAATTAACTCTATGTACCTCACGGGGCTTAATACGGTTGCCTATAATATCCAATCCATACTCGCCCTCATCAGCAGGAATAATTCTTGCAAGCAAGTCGCCCTTTCTGCAATGATTAATCACATTCAGATGAAAATAGTCAACACTGCCATCCTCCCGCATGGTAGGCTGTACATGCACATCTGTATTAAAGTAATACTCTATTTTGGCATCTGTGCCATGTCTTGGCTCCTTACCTTTGGCAACAATCAAATCTGTGCAGTAATCATTATCCGATTGAAAGTGATTCTGCAATACATCCATCTGTATTCCCGATTTAATATTTCTAAAACTTAAATCTCTTATAAACTCATCAAAGGTAAGCCGTTTGCCTGTTTGAGAGGGCGCAAAGAAACGCACAGTAGCGGTCATGCTGTCCGGACTGACGCTCAACTTATAATCCTCCCTATAGGCAGGACACTCTCCGCTTCCCAAAAAACACACCGTGTCTTTTCCTTCAGTAATTGCCTTCTGTAATGTAGCGACATCATAATTCATTTTCGCATTGTCCAAATACCGCATCACTTCGGCAATTCTTACACTCTCGCCACCTTCATTCGGTGGAACCAGTCTGATACCAAACCCGCCTGTTGTCTCAACCAACTGAAAATACCCATTCTGCATATTTTTTCTCCCTTGCCCAAATTGCCGTTAATCACCTGACAAAATCCCCATATAGCTTCCCATTTTTGTTTTCATCTTTTGTAATGCTCTGGTATGAAGCTGTGAAACTCTCGATTCCGACACCTCCAAAACATTACTGATTTCCTTTAGTGTAAGCTCTTCATAATAATAAAGAGTAATAACCTTTTGTTCCTTCTCTGTCAATAGCTGTAGCGCCTCTCCCAGAACCTTACTGAGCTCTGCTTTCTCAACTCTCTCCTCCGGGCTTTCAAAGCGAGAGGTCGTATGCCTGCTATAATCCTGCGCCACATCGCTTCCCTGCTCCATATATTCATTCAGGGATACAACTCCCGTAATTTTCATTTGTGACTGCCAATCAAGATATTCCTCATCAGAAATACCTAAGCCTCTTGCAATCTCTTCGTCACTGGCACTATGACCCGTACTCTGCTCAATCTCCTTTATTACGGCATCTATTTTCTTTTGTCTCTGCCTGATTGTTCTTGGAATCCAATCCATCTTGCGGATTTGGTCTAAAATTGCTCCGCGAATTCTTAAGCTGGCATATGTCTCAAACTTAACCTCCTTCATACAATCAAATTTATCAATTGCATCAATAAGTCCAAAAATGCCATAGCTTACCAAATCCTCATACTCTACATTATATCCCAAGTACATACTGAGCCTGCCTGCTACCAGTTTAACCAAGGGTGCAAACTCCAGAATAATTTTTTCTCTGGCTTCCGGCGATTTTGTCGTGGCATATTCTTCTAACAATTTTTTCTTACCTGCATCATCCATAGGCCTTCGTCACACCCTCCGTATAATCTATTCTTCTGTCTTTTCCTCTCCCTCTGTACTCTCTGCTTCCTTCTCGATTACTTCTCCCTCCTTCTGCTCTTTCTTTTCATTTTGAGTATCAAAGTAATCCAAGGTCCACTTTAAGCCACTGCCCAATAAGTAAAAAATGATTAAAACAATGAGCAGTGAAAAAAGCTTATTCACAATAGAATAATTCTGTATAAAAGTAATAACACAGGTGACAGCTCCTGCCACCAGCATGAGTATTAATGGTATATATTTTCTATTCATCTCTGTAACCCTTGTCAGATAATTGTCTCCTCTTTCCCGACTGCTCTTATATGGAATTCACCACTCTCAGGGAAATAGGTAACTGTTCTACCATAATTTGCGCCTGTGTCCTCTGCCAAAATAGGAATATTAAGCTCCGACAGCTTTTTCTTTGTAGCTGCCACATTGCGCTCACCTACCATCACCGTATCGGAATTGGCACTAAACCGAAACATGGTTGCTCCGCCGGCAATTTTTGCTTCCAGACGGCTTCTCTTTGCACCAAGCTTTTCCATCTGTCTAACCAATTCATCAATTCCTGTATCTGCAAATTTTGCAATATTCTGCTGACTGTTCCGAATCATGGTGCTATCCGGCAGCATAATATGTGCCATGCCTCCCACCTTTGTAACAGGGTCTCTGAGAGCAATTCCTACACAGGAACCAAGCCCCAAGGTTGTTACACCATCGGGGCTTATACAAGTCTTTAAATCTGCCATTCCCACCTTAATTATCTCACTCATCAATGTGTTTCCTTCATAATATGTGTATCTTTGATTTATACCATAGGTATTCCCAATGAATTTAAGATTTTGGAATAGGATTCCAAATCCGGTATCAAAATGAAATAGCCGTCAATTTCAACCTCGTCATAAAACTGAGATTGAATCAAAAGTATTTTATCACCCAACGTACCAAAATGAATTGCCGGAACACTTAAAATGGCACATGCCATATCAACAGTAAGCTCCGGAGGTGTAGGGAAAATCTTAAGGTTCGTAAGGGACGATAAGGAATTTAAGTAGGCTCCGGTAATAATATTGCCGACCTCCTTCATGGCAGACAATTCCATCTCCGTGAATTCCTCTCCCTCAGATGCCATGCCCATCATTATCTTATTAATCAGACGCTTGGCACTTCCCTGCTCTACAAGGAACATCATACTTCCGGTGATATCACCCTCCACACCAAGGTAAACACCTACCATAATCTGCTCCTCACCGCCCATAAGCTCGCCAACCTCTGCAAAATCCAAGAGCTTAACCTGAGGAACCTTCATGTCTACCTTGCACTGGAGCATCTGGGAAAGTGCCGTCATGGCATTTCCCGCTCCGATATTACCTATTTCCTTTAATACATCTGCGTAATTTTCCGATACCTTTTCCAAGCTGATATCACTCATCAAGCATTTCCTCCATGTTCTATTGTGCATTCTCTTCCAGCGTAATGGAATTAAGGTCTAACAGGGAAATCAGTTCACCATCATGCTTACCCACAGCATTGATATAGTTTACCTTTCCATCCTTACTGTCGTAGGTCAGCTTTTCAATCTGATCTTCTGACAATGTAACAACCTCTTTTACCTCGTCGACAATAATACCGACATTGCCCTCCTGCTCCAGCTTCAAAATTATAATTCTGGTAGTTCTGGTATACTCGTCTGCCTCCAGCCCCATTTTCAGTCGGAGACTGATAACAGGAAGCACCTCACCACGAAGGTTAATGACACCCTTCAGATAATCTGGCACCTTCGGTACTCTGGTCATTCTCTGCATTCTGACAATATTATCAATGTAACGTATATCAATGCCATATTGCTCATCGCCCAAACGAACCACTATGTACTGAATCGTCTCAAGCACTCCCTTATTTCCTTCACCATCAATGCTTAAAGCATTTGTCGTATTCAACTGCTCCATGTTGTTATCCTCCCTTCCCTACAGCAATGCATTTGCATCAAGTATCAATGCCACTTCACCATCACCTAAAATGGTTGCGCCGCTGATAAATTTACATTGTTTAATATACTTACCAAGGGATTTTATAACAATTTCCTGCTGTCCAATCATATCATCAACTACCAAGCCTGCCAGCTTGTCTCCCTTTTTGACAATAACAACAATCAGATTATCCTCTTTAGATCTGGTACTCTCAACATCTAAAAGCTCTGACAGACGAATCAGGGGGATAACAGTTCCTCTTAAATGGATTACCTCCTTATTCTGTACCAGCTTAACCTCACTTAGTGCCACATCTTCAATCGTCTGAATGGAGCCTAACGAAATTGCATACTTCTCACCACCTACAACTACCATAAGCGTCTGAATAATTGCAAGTGTCAAGGGCAGTCTGATTGTCCATGTACTTCCTTCGCCGAGCTTTGACTTCACCTCGACCTCACCGCTTAAGGATTCAATCTTAGAGCGAACAACATCAAGTCCTACACCTCGGCCCGATACGTCCGTAACCTGCTTTGCTGTTGAGAAGCTGGGCAAAAACAGCAGATTGATAATATCCTTCTCTGCCATGCTGGCTGCCTGCTCCGGTGTGATAACGCCTCTCTCAATGGCCTTGTTCTTAACAGCCTCGGTATCAATACCATTACCGTCATCTCTTACCTCAATAACAACATTGTTGCCGTCCTGATATGCATCTAAGAAAATAGAACCCACAGCCGGCTTACCACGTTGCGCACGCACCTCGGCAGATTCCAAGCCATGGTCTGCAGAATTACGAAGCAGATGCATCAGAGGATCACCGATTTCATCTACTACGGTACGATCCAGCTCTGTCTCCTCACCTGTCATATACAGCTCCATTTTCTTGTCCAATTTCTTGGAAAGATCACGAATCATACGAGGGAATTTATTTACAACACTCTCAATAGGAACCATTCGCACCTTCATTACAGACTCATGGAGACTGGTGGTTACACTTTCCAAATATTCAATATGCTCATTGATTCCGTTTCCTCCGGACTGCTCCTGGTCAGTTGCAGACACGAGGGAATTTTTTGCAATAATCAGCTCGCTCACCAAATTCATTAAAACGTCCAGCTTTTCAATATCCACACGCACCGTACGATTCACAACTGGCTTGCTGGGTGTCTGCTTCTTCTCTGTCTTGGCTGCCTTGCCGCTCTTGTCCTCTGTAGACGGAGCCGGATTCACTCCGGTCTCCTGCTTGCTGTCAGCTTCTTCTCTCTCTTCAATGGGATGATAGTTCTTAGTCTTTTCAAGCACCAGCGGAGCGCCTGTAACCTTAGCAATTTCAGAAACATTCTCAGCCGCCTTAATAACCTCATCTAATGTAGCGTCTGAAATTACAATCAGAGTAAAGTCCTTATCAAATTTTTCGTCCTCCACGTCCTGTGCGCTGGGATTTGATACGATAATTTCACCCTTTTCCTCAACTGCCTTAAACACGAGGAATGCTCTTGCCGCCTTCAAAAGACATGTGTCCTGCACCACCACATTGATGCCGTAAACATTTTTCTTCTGTTTTCCGGCTTCTATGATAACGCGAATCTGGCTGTCCTCAAGAGCAATATCATGCCACTTCTCCTCACTTTCCTCTGAGGGCTGGGCAGCTGCCTGCTCCTTGGGAGCTTCTGCCTTAGCTTCTGCCTTGGAGGTTCCGTTCAAAATATCATTTAACTGCTTAATCAACGGCTCATTGTCATTGGTACCCTCATCAGCACTTTCCTGAATATTGTTTGTGTATTCGTCCAATGCGTCAAGGCAACGGAACAGCACGTCAATCATCTCAGGCTGCACCTTAATGTTGCCGTTTCTAACCTCAGAGAAAACATTCTCCATGTCATGGGTCAGATTCTGCATACGCTTGTAGCCCATGGTTCCTGCCATACCCTTCAGGGAATGGGCAGCACGGAATATTTCATTAATCGTATCCATGTTCTCCGGGTCAGCCTCCAGCTCCAGAATCTGTGTGTTTAAGCTCTGCAAATGCTCCTTTGTTTCATCTAGGAAAATTTCAAGATATTGGCTTACGTCCATCTTATCCTCCATTCTGCCAAAATAGGCATTCATCTCATTGGGTAGTTACTCCAACCTGTAAAATAATTTCCTGTGCAATCTGTTCCAGTGGAACCACCTGATTGGACAGCTGTGCTCCGATAACGCTCTTTGGCATACCAAACACAATACTGCTGTCCTGATCCTGCGCGATAACATGCACCTTTTTTTTCTCCTTCAGGTTCCTGATGCCCTCCGTCCCGTCGGCGCCCATGCCTGTCATTACCACACAGACCACCTGTTCAAAACGACTGTCCTGCAGGGATTCATACATATAGTTGGCACAGGGTCTGACTCCTTCTCTAGTGGGTTCCTCCGTATAATGAATGGTATATCTGCCTGCTGTAGAGGTATTCACATTCATATGAAATCCTCCCATAGCGATATACACCACACCATTTTGCAGTTCATCACCCTCAGCCGCTTCCTTTACAGTGACATCGCTCATTTCATTCAATCTCTCTGCCAAAGAAGCAGTAAAACCCTTGGGCATATGCTGTACCACCAACACCGGTGCATTCAACTCCTTAGGAAGTCTGGGAATTACCGACTGTAATGCCTTCGGTCCTCCTGTAGAGCTGGCAATGGCAACCACCTGCTTTCCCGGTACGCTGACAGAATGCTTTTTCACAATATCCACCATCTTAATAGTGGTGCGCCTGTCCTTTAAAATCTTCTCCCGGGATTCAAAGGTCGGCAGCTTGCTGTCAGCTACAACACCTAAGATGCGAAGCATATCCAGCTGAAACTGCTCCCTCCGGCAATCCATTGCATTATCCGGCTTATGTATAAAATCCAAGGCTCCAAGCTCCAGAGCATCAAGGGTTGTCTTTGCCCCCTCTCTGGTATCTGTACTCGCCATCATTACTCTTGCGGGAATCTTAAATTTGCGAAGCTCTTCCAAAAGCTCCAATCCGTTCATCTTAGGCATATTCACATCTAAGACCACGGCATCATAAGTATTCCGGCTGAGTAAATCAAAGGCCTCCAGACCATTTGTTGCTCTTGCAACGACCTGAAATCTCTTGTCACTATTGATTATATCACAAAGCACTCTTCTCATGAGTGCAGAATCATCTACAACTAATATTTTTTTTGCTTTTTCTTCCATTTTTCGCTCCTCGATTACAATATAGATTCTTCCTGTAGTACTAAGGCAATCTGTCTCTTTTACGGCTTCTTCGCTCTTCTTCAAAGATATATCTTATGATTGCCTCTCTGGTCTCCACATCCACATTATAATATTGTACACGATGCTCAAAGGTACCGGGCTTGTTTTGCAGCTCCTTTACCGACAACACCTTTCCAATTATTTCGTACCTCTTGCGCTCGCCCCCCACTATCAGATGATAGCTACAGTACAGAAGACTTTCCGGCTCGTATCTCTGGTTGGACATAAACCTAAGCCCCCCGCCGCTGATGTCTACAATCACGCTGCGTTTTAGCGGAAGCCCCGGCTGCAATGTATAGGGAACCTTATTCTCTATCGCCTGCACCTCTTCCTCCACCAAATTTCTGGCACACATCTCCAGCGCACAGCTGAAACGATAATATTCTCTTCTCTGATATCTCCGCAGATTACTGGTCAGCTCCACCACCAAAATATACACATTATTACTTTTGTATCGGTCAATAATTCTGGCAAAGCACTGGTACAGCCCGGAGGCTCCATAAAACACCATATCATATTCGCTGTCCACAGGAAGCAGTATCAGCTTCGTCTGCTCCATAGGCATAACTATTTCAAGGGAATCCTCCGATAGAATATCGTGCACCTTACTATAATAAATTTTCTGGGAAATCTCTCCCACGCTGCCTCTGCCCTTATCCACAGCCTGCAATTCTATTTTATCTCCCGCAGCAATAAACTTTGAAAGCATCTCCAACACCCTTTCAATCTATTTTTCCTCTTATCTTCCCGTCACAATATGGGAAAAGAATGCCGCCATACCCCGCTTTGGCTGTCGCTGTGCCTCCTCCTTATCCAAGAGCCTGCATGCTATTCTTTCATATGCAAGACTTGACTTGGCGTCCGGGTTCTGCATAGATACCGGTAGCTGCTGCATTACCGCCTTCATAAGCTGAGTATCCTGAGGCACACAGCCCAAATAGGTCATTGGCAGCTTTAGATATCTGGCAACCACCGCATTCAGCTTATTAAAGAGCACCACCCCCTCAGCTTCCTTTTCCACACGGTTGGATATCAGCTTTATTTTAGTGATATCCTGACGGAATCTGGGATGCCTGTACAATGCCTTTAACAGAGAATAGGAGTCGGTAATCGAGGTAGGCTCCGGTGTTGTCACCAAAAGAATTTCTCCGCTTGCCACCAGAAACTCAAGCACTGCATCTGCAATTCCTGCGCCTGTGTCCACAATCACAATATCCGCAATAGCGTCCAGTTCTGCCAGATTCTGAATAATATAGGTCAGATAATCTCTGCTCAGATTGGACATTCCCGCAATACCTGAACCACCTGAAATAAAGCCTACATCCATAGGCCCCCATGTTATAATTTCTTTAATGTTTTTGCCCTGATAAATCAAATCGCACAGATTATGCTTGGGTACCGCCCCAAACATAATCTCGATATTTGCCAAACCGAAATCTGCATCCAGAATAATAACTCGCTTGCCCATTTTTCTAAACTGGATTGCCAAATTGATAGCAGTGTTGGACTTTCCTACGCCCCCCTTGCCGCTTGTAACCGTAATCACTCTCGCCAAGGGTCTTGACTGCATATTGGCTTTTATAATACGCAACTGTTCTGCCTGATCCATATCCACTCCTCCTGTCTGCGCAAAAACTAGTGTTTTCCTCCCAACAGCTGTTTCACTGTCTTTTGTGGATTGAACTGTTCAATGTCGTCCGGCACATTCTGCCCATAAGTTACATAAGCTATAGAGCTGTCCGTTGCCAGCTTTACATTAAATAAATTTCCAAGGGTAGCCGTCTCGTCCAGCTTGGTAAAGATAAGCTGGAATTCCGTAATTTTCTTATAATTATCCGCTATTTTTAATAAATCCCTGTATTTGGTAGTAGCACTCAAAACCAAAAAGCACTGATGCTCCACGCACTCACCGCCGCTTTCGTCTGCCAGTGCAGCCAAAAAACGTTTCATATCGCCCAGCTGCTGCTCATTCTGATGAGAATGCCCTGCAGTGTCCACAAAAATATAATCATAGTCTTTAAAAGCAGTAAGCGCCAGCTTAAGCTCCTCCTCCGTATAAATTACCCTGAATGGTACCTCCAAAATATTTGCGTAGGTACGAAGCTGTTCTGCAGCCGCAATTCGATAGGTATCTGCCGTAAGCAGAGCCACTTTTTTCTTTCCGTCTACGGCATAGCTGCTTGCCAGCTTTGCGATGGTGGTTGTCTTCCCCACGCCGGTAGGCCCGATAAATACCACCACCTTTGGTCCTCTATCGGCAGGTGTTATCCCCTCAGTCATGCCAAACTTTAATATCATTTTCTGATAAATATTTGCCAGGATATAATCAAAGGGCATATTGGGCTTCTTGCTTTTTTCTATATCCTCAAGCAGCTGATTTGCATATTTCTCATCAACCTCATTGTCGAGCATGGTATTGTAGAGAAGACGGATAAACTTTTCCTGCTCCTTGTTTGCACCTTCCTTTTCCGGCTCCTCCTCCGGCTTTGCGGTTGAAGAAGCAGTCCTGTTGTCAGCCGTTTCCTCCTGCTCCCTGCCTGTCTGTGCCTTATTCTCTATGTCGGTCTGCTTATAACTTTCCGCTGATTTCAGTTGGTTCTCCAAAAGAGTCTGAAGACTGTCTAACTTCTTCTCAATATTCTCTGTATTATTAATGTGAAGCCTCTGCTCTCCCTGCATGGGTGTGTGCTGCCCCCTTGGGGAGTCCTCTCTGCGTACAGGACTTATAATCTCCTTCTCCTCCTCAAGCGCCACTGTTATCTCCGTAAGCTTGGCGCGAAAAGCAGAAAACAGTCCCTTGGGTTTCACGCTTTTGACATTCATAATCACAATCCCGCTGCCCAATTCCTTCTTTGCCGCGTCAACTGCTTCGTCCTCTGTTTTACCGATAAATTTCTTAATTATCATTATGCTGTCACCATCCCTACCGACTGTAATTCTACATTAGATTCCACTTCATTGTAGGACACTACCACCAAATCCTTATAATAATCCTCTGTCAATCTTTTAAAATACACACGCACAATGGGCGAGGTAATGATAATCGGATTCTTTCCAAGATTTTCAAGCTTCCTAATCTCACTGCCCACCGCATCTATAATGGCTCTCGCCCTTGAAGGGTCAAGATTTAGAAATGCGCCTGTCTCTGTCTGCTTCACGCTTCCCATAATCTCCTGCTCCACCTTGGGGTCAAGCGTTACCACGCTTGTTGTCTCATGGGCGGGAAAATACTTGGTGGAAATAGCGCGTTTTAAGCTTTGGCGCACATATTCCGTCAAAATATCGGTATCCCTCGTCGTAGGAGCATAATCTGCCAGTGTCTCCATAATTGTCAGCAAATCTCTTATGGAAATACCCTCCTTTAACAAATTCTGCAAGACCTTCTGTATGTCACCAAGCCCCAAAAGCTTTGGTACCAGCTCCTCTACCAGTGAAGGGTTCGTCTCCTTCAGATTGTTTATCAGATTCTGTACGTCCTGACGTGTCAAAAGCTCGGATATGTACTGCCTGATAATCTCTGTCAAATGAGTGGCAATAATGGAAGGAGGGTCTACCACCGTATATCCCAGACTTTCCGCACGCTCTCTCTGTCCTTCAGTAATCCAAATAGCCGGCAAATGGAAGGAGGGTTCAAAGGTGGGAATACCCGTAATCTCCTCCTCCACATAGCCGGGATTCATAGCCATATAATGGTCAAAAAGAATCTCTCCCTCGCTGACCTGAATACCTTTTATCTTAATAATATATTGATTGGGGTTTAACTGGATATTATCCCGCAGTCGGATAATGGGAACCACTGTACCAAGCTCCAACGCAATCTGACGCCTTATCATAACAACTCTATCCAACAAATCTCCGCCCTGATTCACATCAGCCAGCGGAATAATACCGTAACCGAACTCCAGCTCAATAGGGTCAACCTGTAAAAGACTGTTCACATTCTCCGGCTGTCGTATCTCTTCCGCTGCCGCTTCCTCAGTATCTACCTCTTTCTCAATGCTTGCCGTCTCCAGATTGCCTGCTATCATTCTTCCTCCAACTACGAAGACCATGCCCAATCCCACAAACAGAATGGTATTCAGCTCGGTAACAACACCTAAAAAAGCAAGGGTTGCGCCCACAAGATACATTACCTTAGGTACACCGAAAAGCTGTTTGATAATCGCCGGACCAAACTCAGCCTCCTTGCCGCCCTTAGTAACCAGAATACCGGTTGACAAAGATATGAGCAGAGAGGGTATCTGACTCACCAGTCCGTCACCGATGGTAAGAAGACCATAGTTATTTAAAGCTGCCGTTATCTCCATGCCGCTTCTCATGCCCATGGCGATACCGCCTATCAGATTAATAGCGGTCAGCAAAAGTCCCGCAATCGCATCTCCCTTAACGTATTTAACAGCACCATCCATGGAACCGAAGAAGCTGGACTCCAGCTGAATCTTATCCCGCCTTGCCTTTGCCTCCTTATCATCAATGGCACCGGTATTCAAATCGGCGTCAATCGCCATCTGCTTACCGGGCATAGCGTCCAAGGTAAATCTTGCCGTTACCTCAGCCACACGCTCAGAACCCTTGTTAATAACCAAAAACTGAATGAGAATCAGTATTATAAATATGATTGCACCCACAATCATATCCCCGCCGCCCACAAATTCACCGAAGGTTCTAACCACATTACCGGAGGTACCGGTGGTCAGAATCAATCTTGTAGATGACACATTCATTGCAATTCTGAATATGGTGGTAAACAGCAGAATGGTTGGGAAATAGGATAAATCCAACACTTCCTTGGAAAACATACACATAAACAGAATTGTGAAGGAAATAGCAATGTTAAATGCCATAAAAACGTCCAAAAGTCCGGCGGGAAGAGGTACTATCAGCATTACAAACGCCACTAAAATATAAATTGCCACAATGGCATCTGTTTTTGCAAGTCTGCTGTTCATGCTGTGTACCTCCTTTCCTAATCGTCAAACTCCAAAGCCCGTCACGCTTCCATATAATCCCCACAACTTTTCACACTTTTCCCTGCAAATGATATACAAACGCCAACACCTCTGCCACCGCCTGATACAACTCAGGGGGAACAGCCTGCCCTACGTCCACATTGGCATAAAGCATACGCGCCAGCGGCTTATTTTCTACTATCTCAATTTTATTTTCTTTTGCAATCTCTTTGATACGGGCTGCCAGATAATCCTCGCCCTTTGCCAGCACAATAGGAGCGTCCGCCACCTCTGGGTCATATTTAATTGCCACCGCATAATGGGTAGGGTTGGTGATAACCACATCTGCCTTTGGCAGCTCCTGCATCATACGACGCTGGGAAACCTCCCGCATTCTCTGACGGATTTTCCCCTTTATCTGCGGATCTCCCTCCTGCTGCTTGTACTCTTCCTTGATTTCCTGCTTTGTCATCTTCATGTCATTGTTAAACTTTACCCGCTGATAAATATAATCAGCAAGGGCAATAATCATATAGACAGCAGCAATCCGAATACCCAAATCCGTCACTGTCTGAGCTGCAAGCTGCAGTGCCTGAAGCAGGGGCATATCGTAAAGCACAAACAGAAGCTCCCATTTGTCCTTCAAATAGCTATAACATATATATATAATCAATCCGATTTTTGCAATGGACTTAATCAACTCTACAACCGCATTGACAGAAAATATCTTCTTAAAACCGGATATGGGATTTATTTTACTGAATTTGGGCTGCATAGGCTTTCCTGTAATCTTCCAGCCCACCTGTACCACGTCACTTAAAAATGCTATCACAAAGCCAACCAACAGGATAGGCGCAATAATGACAACCGTCTCAAGAATCATATTTTGAAAAACAATTCTGGTATCGTTGGTGGGCATAAAGCCATGCCAAAAGGTTACAACCTCCGGAATCCGATTGTACACATCACTAAAAACAGATAAGAGCTGCGTGCCCATGTTGCTCACCCAAAGCTTTAATACCAAAAATAACGCAAGCAGCCCCAACCCGTTAGCTATCTCCCGGCTCTTGGCAACCTGCCCTTCTTTTCTGGCATCCTCCAGCTTCTTGGCAGTCGCCGGCTCTGTTTTCTCTCCACCCTGCCCTTCCTTGGCAAAGAATTGCAGATTATACTCCAGTATCACATCAGGCCTCCCACAAAGGAAACAATTACCTTTTTCATTTCCTGAAACACAAAATCAGCAGCACCGGGCAGCATACCCGTCACAAAAAACAAAACTGCCAAGCCTACCACAATCTTCAACTGCATACCTACGGCAAACATATTCATCTGAGGGGACACCTTGGCAAGCACACCCAGTATGGCATTTAAGAGCAGCATAACACAGAAAATCGGTAGAACAATTCGGAAACCTATAATTACATAATCACTCAAAAAAAGCAACAGTGAATCCAACAAGGAATCCCCATGGAATACAGCACCGTTTACCGGAATCAATGTAAAGGTATCTGCCAGCGCTCCCAGCAGATAGCGGTACATACCCGTGGCAATCATCATGAGTGTGATTACATATTGGTAAAACGCACCGGTAATGCTGGTATTTTCTTTCGTAGTAGGGTCCAACACCGTTGCCATGGATAAGCCGGTCTCCATATCTGCAATAGAGCCGGCAAAATTAACAATCGTCATACAGATATTTGCTCCGAAGCCCACAATCAGCCCTGTTACCGCCTCCTTCATGACAATTATCGCATATTCCATAACCGTGTCATAGACTATGGCAGGTGCCGGAGTCAGCACCTGATACAGAAGCATCGAGGTAAAAAAGCTGATGCCGATTCTGATTCTTGCAGGCGTATTTCCCATGCCAAAAAACGGCGCAATATATACAAAACAGGAAACTCTTGTCAAAATCAGCAAAAAATATTCCAAATCATAAATAGAAAAAGAAAGCTCTATCATGCGGTTTGCTCCCGTCATCTATGTATATATAAGCTGAAGCCTGACCAAAGCTCGTTGGTAAATTCCACCATATTCTGCATCATCCAGCCTCCAAGCAGCATCAGTCCCAAAAAAACACCTATAATCTTGGGAACAAAGGTCAGCGTCTGCTCCTGTATTGAAGTAACAGTCTGAAAAATACTGATAATTAAACCAATAACCAGTGATATCAGAAGTACGGGCAGAGATACCTTAATAATCAAATATAACGCTCTATTGGCAATATCTACAACTGCATCAACCGTCATTTAATCCTTCCTCTCTACCTATGTCAATAAAAGGTCTGCACAAGATTCCCTATTATCAGACTCCAGCCGTCGGCAATCACAAACAACAATATCTTAAAGGGCATGGATATGGTTGTTGGCGGCAGCATCATCATACCCATACTCATCAGAGTGGACGCTACCACCATATCCACCACAATAAAAGGTATGTATATCATAAAGCCTATCCAAAACGCTGTTCTCAGCTCGCTTATCATAAAGCTGGGAATCAGCACGGAGTTGGGAATTGTTTTGATATTACCGTCCCATTCCTCGCCGGAGATATTCATAAACAGCTCCACGTCCTTTAACTGCGTCTGGGGATACATAAACTCTCTCAGGGGAGCCATGCCCTTTTCAAGCGCCTCCTCCTGATCGATAGTACCTTCCTCAAAGGGAACTATCGCCTCCTCATAAATTCTGCTGATTGTAGGCTCCATAATAAAAAAGGTCAATATCAGCGCCAAACCGATTAATATCTGATTAGGAGGTGCCGTCTGAGTACCTAACGCCGAGCGGGTAAAATGCAACACAATAATAATACGGGTAAAGGACGTCATCATTATAATGAGCGTAGGCGCTAAGGCGATTAACGTCAGGGTAATCAATATTCTAAGCGCTCCATTCAGCTGTCCGTTACCGTCATTATAGGTAAGTGTCAGGATATTTTCCGTATTCAGCGTATTTAATTCCTCCGGTGTCTGAGCTGTTCCGGGGGGATTAATTACCGTAGATACATCTGTGTCACCTGTCAGATGACTCTCCGCAGCCTGTGCTGAAATCGGTTTAAGAATGCACAATATGCCTACCGTAACCAGCAGGCATATTGTCACTATTATCTGTTTTCCAGTCAATAACTTCTTCATCATGTATATCATCTATTCCTTCGGTGTGCCTTGACCTTGGTGCGACTTTACTGCCTTATCAAAAAGCTCCTTAAAACGAAACTCCTTAGCGTCCGGTGGCTCCTTTAACTGCTCGGCAGGTATCTCACCCAGCATTGTCACCGTATCCTTGCAGACAGCCAGTACCATATAGGTCTCACCCACACGCACAATCTGAATATACTTATTGTTGCTGATGCGGGCAGCTTCAATTAACTGGATATTACAGTTTACCGTCTGCTGCTTCTGATAATTGGCAATCCAACGGGTAGTCCATGCGGTCACTCCAAGCACTGCTACAAACACCACCAGCACAGTAATAAACTGTGCATAGTTATTGCCTCTAGCGGTCAACAGTATTGCCATTATCCTACAACCTTCTTTACCGCCTCGATAACACGCTCTGCCTGAAAGGGCTTTACGATAAAGTCTTTGGCTCCCGCCTGAATAGACTCAATAACCATCGCCTGCTGTCCCATTGCAGAACACATAATTACAAGTGCACCGCCATCCACCTTCTTAATTTCCCTTAGAGCCTGAATACCATCCATCTCAGGCATGGTAATGTCCATAAGTACCAAATCAGGATTTACTTCCTTATACTTCTCGACAGCCTTCAGACCGTTTTCAGCCTCGCCTGCAACATTGTAACCATTCTTGGTTAAAATGTCCTTAATCATCATTCTCATAAATGCTGCATCATCACAAATCAAAATATTTTTTGCCATATTTTAATCCTCCATCCTGCCTTTTTAGGCATATATCTTTTTAATTCATTATTACACCTTGCTATTTAATAATTTCTGTCACTCTGATACCATAGCTTTCTTCAATGACTACCACCTCTCCTTTTGCAACAAATTTTCCATTTACCAGAACATCTATTGGCTCACCTGCGATACGATCCAATTCAATAATCGTACCCGGTGCAAAGTTAAGGATTTCAGAAATGGATTTGGAAGTTCGTCCAAGCTCTACTGTTACCTCCAATGGAACGTCCATAATCAGTCCGATGTTTTCCTGACCCGGAATACTGCTCATATCCCCGGAGAAATTTTGGAACTGTGCAGGCTGAACATTTACATTCTGCATATTCATCTGCGGCATGCCACCCATAGGATTCATGCCCATCTGATTCATCATAGGATTCATTCCCATGCCCATCTGGTTCATCATAGGATTCATACCCATCTGATTCATCATGGGATTCATTCCCATTCCCATGCCCATTTGGTTCATATCCATACCCATCTGATTCATTCCCGCCTGATTCATTGAAGAATCCGGTGTGGGTGGTGCCGTTGGCTGTGAAGCAGCAGACACGGGGGGCGGGGTCGGTTCCGGCTCTGCCATTCCACCCGTCTGGGTATTAATAAAGGTCTCGACCAGCTTCTTGGCAAATTCAATGGGGTACAGCTGCATGATTGTACTATCCACCAAATCATCAATCTGCATGCGGAACGAAATCTTTACAAAGGTGCCTCCCAAAAAAGGGGCTATTTCCTCTCCTGACTTATACTGTGTCAAATCTAACAACGAGGAATCCGGGGGGCTAATATCAATTACCGCCTTAAGCATTGTAGACAGAGAGGTTGCGGCAGAACCCATCATCTGGTTCATTGCCTCAGAGATTGCACTTAAATGAAGTTCTCCAAGCTCTCCCTCCGTATTGGTACCATCACCGCCCATCATTAAATCGGTGATAACCTTTACATCATGCTCCTTCAACACCAAAATATTGGTGCCGTCCAAGCCCTGCGTATATTTTATCTGAATGAAAACACAGGGTCTTTCATACTGCTCTAAAAGATTATCCCACTGAGCAAGCGTTACTACCGGAGTTGTGATATTAACTTTTCTGTTAACTAATGAGTAGAGCGTTGTAGCTGAGGAGCCCATGCTGATATTGGCAACCTCACCGATAGCATCCTTCTCTACCTCCGTCAGAAGGTCATCGCCTCCCGTAACCGGTGCCGAGCCGGTCAGATAATCCGCCCCCTTCTTTTCCGGGGGTGCCTCCGGCGTCGGTGCGGCATCCATGCTGCCCACCGTATCGCCTCCGCCATCACCCGATAAATCCATACCACTCAGCAATGCGTTAATCTCATCCTGAGACAGCATTCCATCCATAAATCTACTCCTCCTCTCTTAGTACCGATGTAATCCGGACAGCATAAGAGTCTTTATTGGCGCCGGGCAAAGCGGTAAATTTTCTAATATTACCTACATAAATATCCATGTCATTGTCCACCTTTGTATCCAAGCGAATGCAATCTCCCACCTGCAAATTGATGAAATCCTCAACGGAAATACTGCTTCTTCCCAGCACCGCCTTAATGGGAATCTCCACCTTACGAATCAGCGATTCTATGTACTGCTCATAATTTTCATCATGCTTCTCCTGCATTGTGGAAAACCAATATTTGGTATTCAGCTTATCCATAACATCTTCCAATGTAAAAAACGGAAGACAGACATTAACATATCCCTCTACATCACCTATCTTCATGTTTAAGGTGACAATAGCAACCATTTCGCCGGGAGCAATCACCTGTGCGAACTGTGAATTAGTCTCTATTCGATCCAACACCGGTGAAATATCGATTACGTTCTTCCATGGGTCACGCAAAAGCTGTGTCATCGTAATCAATATCTTTTGCATAATAATTAACTCAATCTCAGAAAAATCCCTGTTTTTCTCAAGCGGTATACCGCTTCCTCCCAGCATGCGGTCTAACATTGCATACGCAAGGTTAATCGCCAAATCTATAATAATCGTACCGTTTAAGGGAGCAAAATTGACAATTCCCAAAATAACGGGGTTAGATAACGCATTTGTAAATTCACGAAAGGTTACGGTCTCGGAGCTGGCAACCGTTACCTGTACATTCTTCCTCAAATAAACCGGAAGGTTGGTAGATATTAATCTGCCGTAATGCTCAAACATAATTTCCAATGTTCTTAAATGTTCCTTGGAGAATTTTGCAGGACTGTTGAAATCGTAGTTTTTAACCTGCTTTTTATCCTCATCCTGCATTTTGTCTACATCCAGCTCACCGGTGGACAATGCCGCAAGCAGATTATCTATCTCGTTCTGTGAAAGAACCTCTCCCACAAATTCTCACCTCCTGTGTTCTCCCTTTTCAGGCAGCTGTTATCTCATGCTTTCCTTGCCTGCCGCATCAACGGACTTAACCATATTTCACCTGACTGATTGCAACATTATAGATAAAATCTGAGCCGAATAATTCCTGTATCGCTTCCAGTATCTCAGCCTTAAGACCGTCAAAATTATTACGACACTCACTGGCAGTATGCTCTGTCACCACCGAAGTAATGGCATCCTTTATCAGGCTCTCCCTATCGCCGATAGTCGCTCCATAGGTCTTGTAATCAGCATGCTTTGTGTTCATGGAAAGCGCCACATCAAACATAAGATATGCCGGCTTATCACCATCGGTTGCCAAAGGGATTGTCATAGAGCCTGTCAGGTTATACACCTCAGTATCCGCCAAGGACACCGGCTGCTTTGTTTCCTCCTCCCCCGGCTGGGTCAGCTCCAAATCAAGCACGGTAGCAATATTGGCTACCAGCTTGGCAGTCTGCTTGTTTGTTCCCATAACGCTGAACATCATAACACTTGTCAGTACAATATTCACAATCAAAAGTGCAAGTATCAGCACAGTTAATAAGTTCTTTTTCATTTCTGCTCCCATCTGTCGCCGAAGCGCCACAATATTATGTACGTCTGTAAGCCCTCCGTTATGAAGGATTGTAGATTCTGATTTCTACTCTTCTGTTTTTACTTCTGCCCTCTTGTGTGGCATTATCCGCAATGGGAACCCTGTCTCCCATACCTGCGTGCCTTAAATTTGCGGGCTCCAAAGCGCTGTTGTCACACAAATAATAGAAAACACTCAATGCTCTTGCGCTGCTTAATTCCTCATTGCTGGCAAACTGGGCGCTGTTAATCGGTACATTGTCCGTATGCCCCTCTATCTCAATAATACCTTCCGCATAACGCTCCAGTATCACCGATGCCTTATCAAGAATCTGTGTTGCCTCATCCTTCAGCTGCGCGCTTCCGGAGTCAAACAATAAGGCTCCCTTCATGGTAAGCTGTACATACTGTGAAGTAAAGTTTACCTCTATCTGGTCCGACATATGGTTCTCATTGACTGCTTCCTCAATCAGCTCTGCCAGTTCCTCATTGTTCTGCAGCTTCTGCTCCTCCAAAAACTCCTCCAGCTCCTTAATATTCTCCGGAGACTTCTCAAATTCCTCCGTTTTCTCTCCGTCCGTTTCGCTGTCGGCGGTCTTACCGGTGCTGTTGATATATTCATCAAGCTCATTCAGCTGGCTGACACCATTGCTGATAAGGATTCCCTCGCCAATGGAGGTTGCACCGGAATCGAAAATACTAAAGGTATTGTTCATTGCCGCTACCATGGCAGCAAGCTTATTCTCCTCGATAGAAGACATAGAAAACAGGAGTACAAAGAAACACAAAAGCAGATTCATCAAATCGCTGAAGGTGGACATCCATGCCGGAGACCCCGGTGGCGGTGTATCCTCTTTTCTCTTTGCCACTACTCCTCACCTCCTGCTTCATTTGCACCTGTGTTCCTGTCCTTAGGTGCCAGGAAGGATTTCAGCTTCTCCTCTATAACACGAGGATTCTCGCCTGCCTGAATGGACAAAAGTCCCTCTATCATAACCTCCTTCTGTATCATTTCCAAGGCATTATCTGCCTTCAGCTTATTGGCAACAGGAGTACAAATCCAGTTTGCCAAAAGGGAACCATACAAAGTGGTAATAAGAGCTACCGCCATGGAAGGCCCGATAGAGCCGGCATCACTCATGTTATAAAGCATATTTACCAAACCTACCAAGGTACCAATCATACCCCATGCAGGACCCATGGTGCCCAGCGTCTCCCAAAAGCCTATCAGCTTCTTATGACGCTCCTCCACGCTGACCAGCTCAGTCTCCATAATAGCACGCACCAAATCAGGATCCGTACCGTCTACCACCAACAGAATGCCCTTTTTTAAGAATGGCTCGTCCAAATCCCCTGCCGCCTCCTCCAAGGACAGAAGGCCTTCCTTTCTGGCAATATTGGACAAGTCAATTATCTTTTGAATCATCTCTGTGGTATTAAGCGATGGTGCCTTGAAAATCAGCGTAAAGCTTTTCAGCCCTCCCAAAAAATCCTGTAGACTGACAGAAGCCAGGGTTGCCGAAAAAGCGCCACCAAAAGTAATGATGGCAGAAGCGGGATCCAGATAACGTCCAAAACCTGTTATACCAGCATTATCAATGATACCATATATTAACATTGCAAGACCGAGAACAATACCTAACAATGATGCTATATCCACAAAAATCACCTAACATTCTGCAATTTTTAGAATTATTCTGCAAAAATATCCTTTCTATACAATTTTACAAGATTTATAATCTCTTGTCTACTTTCTTTTGCAATTATTTTTCTGCCTGGGGTAAATGCCATTACCGCGCTTCAAATTTTCTCCCTCATTTCGAAGAAATCAGAGCTTTTTTTCTTCCTGAATTTACCATTATACTGCCTGCCCCTACCTTATGTACGGATATGGATATAAGGGACGGAATATTCCGTCCCTTATATCAAATCTTATTTGTCAATTATCGTTTCAGGTTGGTCAATTCCTCCAACAATGTATCTGATACTGTAATGATACGGCTGTTTGCCTGAAAACCACGCTGTGTGGTAATCATTTCCGTAAACTCTGCCGACAAATCAACATTACTCATCTCAAGCTGTCCGGTAGACATATAGCTTCCGTTAGCGGTAACGTCCACGCCGATGCCGTCAAACTCACCGGAGTTTAAGGTTGCCGAATACAGGTTGTCTCCATTCTTTTCAAGACCGGAGGCATTGGCAAATTCCGCCGTGGCAATCTGACCCAAAAGCTTTGTCATACCATTATCATAGCTGGCATAAATCATACCATTATTTTGAATGGAAACGCCAATCATATCACCCAGACGGCGTCCTGCGCCCACCCCGTCCGTATCACCGCTGGTAGCACCGATGGTAGAGGTTCCCTTGTTATCAAACATGGAGCATTCTGAAAAATCCACCTCAATATCAGAGAAATTACCGCCCAGCTTGCTCAAGGAGAGAGTCAGACTGTTCTGAGTCGCTATGCCGCCCAAGCCTGCAAATTTACCGCTGTTAGGATCAAAGGAAATGGTTGAGCCTATGTAGGTTCTGCCGTCTGCCGTAAAGCTTGCCTCCTCGGAATCCGGAGCAAACATATAATTCAAAAAGCTGTCTTCAGCCTGATTCAACACTGCATTGGTAAGCAGCTGCTCCATGGACAAGGTTGTTCCCGCATTCACTGTGCTGTTTACATATAAATTCATAAACTCATCTGTTGAGCCCTCATAGCCGTATGCCTTTGCAATATTATCCAAGCACTGCTGCACGGTCATCGTCTGACCACCCACGGTTATTTCCTCTGTCATAGGTCTTAACTGTCCGGCGTTGAACATAGCGTTCAAATCCGCATACACCGTAGTTCCGTCGGGAGAGGTCAATGTTTTGCTGGCCACATTCCATGCGTAGCTTTGCCTGTCAAAGCTTACCTTAATCTCCTTCTGCTGCTGTCTCGCAGAGCCGAAGACACTGTCTGCCTCAGATGTAGGCAGCTCAATCTCATTTCCTGTGGAATCCAACAGCTTTGTCAGCTCAAGGCTGTAATTATTCACATCAGAAGACTGCTTAAAGGTAAATCGTGCAGTGTAGCTATAGCCCAACGCATCATAGAAATTCAGGTTAATTGTCTTACCGTTAGCGCTCGTTACGTCCTTATCATGCTTATCCAAAATACCGGAAGCATATCCCTTGGAGGTTGCCTCGGGAGGATAGGTCATATTAGAGGCACTCATAATACGCAGCGCCGCTACAGTATCCTGTTTAATGTTGCCGGTTGTCTCATCAACACCCCAGCCCATAACATTATAACCCGTGCTTGTCATAGCCAGATTGCCTGCACCGTCAACATAGAAGGAGCCGTCTCTGGTAAAGAAATTTTCGTTGCCGTTGCTGACTACAAAAAAGTTATCACCCGTAATCATAATATCAAAGGGATTACCCGTGGACTGGCTGGAACCCTGTCCGGTAATATTTGTATTGATTGCTCCTGTCTTAACACCCAGTCCTATCTGTCTGGCATTCGTACCGCCTGTACCGGTTGTGGCATTAGGTCCGCTTGCCTTCTGCGTAGTCTGGCTCATCAGCTCGCTAAAGGTTATGGAGCTGGATTTATATGCAGTTGTGTTTACGTTTGCAATATTGTTACCAATAACGTCCATTTTTGTCTGGTGTGTCTTAAGTCCCGCAACACCAGAATACAATGATCTCATCATAGTATTTGTTCCTCCTGTACTAACGGAAGCGGTAAACGCTCCCCTCTATCATTCGGGAAGCGTAAACCTCCGTAAAGGTCCGGTCTACATAATTACCGCTCCGTTGATATTTGTAAATACATTTTCATCTGTCTGCGTGCTGTCCATCGCGGTTATCACTGTTCTGTTGGGCACATTTACAATAAATGCCAGTTCATCTATAATAACCAGCGAATCCTTGATTCCCTTCCGCTCCGCCTTCCTCGCTCCGTCACTCAAACGCTCTAACTGGCTTTTACTTAGCTCAATGTTGCGGTCTGCCAGCCGCCCTGCTGCGTGCTTGGAAAATTTCAAGCCCTCTGTCTGCGCCGTCGTCTGAATACTTTTCGTTTGCAGAATCTCCTGAAAGGAAAGTCCCTGCTCTGTCCTGTCCTCCTTTACGGTGCCTTGGACATTTAAGTAACGGTCTGTCAGCTGTTCAATGGAAAGGAAGCTCTTACCTTGAATATCCATATTCCTCGCGCTCCTGTTCCCGCTGCTTTCTACAGATTACACCTCACCTGCGCCCTCAGTCTCATCGCCACCGTCCGAGCCATCTTCCTCCGGCTTGTCACCGCCCGACTCCTCTGCTGCCGCTCTGATTTCCTTAAGCTTTTCGATGTACTGATTGAGACTCTTCACAACATCTGTTGCAAGGAAGCTCTTCTCGTATTCGTTCATCTCATTGTAAATCCTTTGAAGCTCGTCAATATCCTCCGCATCACGCATATCGATTCCGTTTACACCGGGCAGCTTCTTAAGTGAAGCCACAAATTCGGAAGCCTTGTCGTATGCCGCCAAATATTCCTTATCAGCAACCGTATCCAAATCGTCGATTGAGTAAAGGGACTCATTAATGGAAAGATATGCCTTGCCATTCTCGTAAACAACGTAATCAACCTTGCCCTGCACATATTTGGTATCTCCCGCAGAGGTAGTTGTCTTAACATAAACCTCCTGTCCCACCAGTGAGCTTGCGCGCTGCAAATCCATGCTGCCCGCCATATTCTGCATCTGCTCAACCTGTGAAAACTGGGCATACTGTGATATGTACTCTGTGTTTGAAGTAGGCTCCAAAGGGTCCTGATACTTCATCTGCGCTACCAGCAGCTGCAAAAATGCGTCCTTATCCATTCCGTCATTGCTGGTCTTAGAGGTGTTTTTCAGGGAATTCTGAGATGTGGTCTCCTGAATTTTACCGTCCTCCACCGGTGCCATTAATGCCATATTTCTCACTCCTTTCGCATCTGTCTTACTGTACTTATGCAGTGTAATCCACTGTGCCTCCGTTTGCGCTCATAATCTGTGCTGCAAGATATTCCTCATCATTGAGCTCATCCATGCCGTCTGTCAGCTGCGCACCATCCAAACGGATTCTTCTGGTTCTGCTTCTTCTCTCTGGAGCCTCTTGATTTCCACCTCTGCCCTGCTCCAAATTCTGCTCAAACTGATGTGTCTGTACAGTCACCTCAATGGCTTCCACCTTCACGCCCTGTTCTGCAAAGCTTTCCTTCAGCTGCACCATCTGGCTTTCCAATGCCGCCTTAACCGCTTCATTCTGAGTGACAAACTGTGCCGTAACCACACCGCCCTTGCTCGCCACCTGAACCTGCAGAGTTCCCAAGCTTGCCGGGTGCAGCTGCATTTCCAAATTGGACATATCAGGCTTTATCTGCACCTTCATATAATCCATAATCTGCCGCATGATATCCTGCGTTTCCATATCCCCTGCGAAGCCGCCTTCACTTACCTGAGCAATCTGCGGCTTGAAGGCATCCTCCTTTAGCTGCTGTAGCAGTATGTTGCCATTCTGATGCTGACCCGCAGTGTCATTCCCGGAGGGCTTTCCGTCTCTCGATGTCTTCTGTACCTCGTCCGGCACCTCTGTCTGAACATTCCCTGCATCATTCTCTGCTATGGGTCTGTTGTCCGTCTTAAGCTCCTTGTCCGGCATTTCCAAATCTGCCTCAGCGGATACCGTCACCTCAACAAAGGGCATATGCTCTTCCTCTGTCACCTGTACTGCTTCTGCAGGCGTGGAGGCCGCCACACTATTCTCCACCTCAGTGATAAGCTGCTGTAGCTGTTCCATATCTGTCTGAAGGGCTTGGGTCCCTGCGGTAAAGATATCGCTCTGAGCATTCATAATCGTCTGAAAGCTGCCGTAAAGCTCCTCATCTGTCAAAAGTGCCATGGAATCCTCTGCCCCTGCCGCTGTCAGAAGCAGCTGGCTTAGCTTCTCCGGCTGTAATAAATCCAATGGTCGAAGCTCCATACCACTCATCAGCTGTGTCACTTCCTCTTCGCTGATTCCAAAGGTCTGTGCAATCTGGGTAATCAGCTCTGCTGTCGCCGCCTGTAATATCTCCATCACCTTTTCCACAGCCTCGCCGTCTACTGCCTCCAGCTCTTTTTCCGGTTCCTCAGATGAAGCCGCCTTCTCTGTGTCCTTACTGTCAGCTGCCTTCTTTGGCGTTGCCGCATCCTTGGACTGCATGGTTTCCTTAACCGGCGACTTTGCCTTCTCAGTCTGAGCAGTAGCTGCTTCCTCCGGCTGGTTCCGGCTTGTCTGTCTGTCAAAAACTGCCTGAAATCCGCCGTCCTTAGAAGCCTGCACTGTGCTATCCGCACCTGTCTTAGCCGTCTGCAATACTATACTCACATCATTTACTGCTGTGCTTGTCATGCTTCTCCTCCTTTCTGATAGATTGTAAGGCTTGCCTGTCGTCTAGTGTACTGACAGGTTACCTTCTACATAATTTTATATCGGCACAAGGCACTCAAAGCTTAAGACTTGGGATCCATAATTTTGGTCAGCTTTGCCGCCACAGCAGGATCCATAGCTCCCATGACAGCGCCTCTGTCCTCCGCATTCATGGTCTTTAGAATTCTTGCCACCAAATCCAGACTATCCGTCATCTCCTCAAATATTTTTGCCGCCTCCTTTGGCTTCATCTGAGAATATGTGGAAGCAAAATCCTGAATCTTCTTGCTCTCCTCAAGCTGTGTCACTACCTGCTTGTAAATATATTCTGCCGTGGTCGGGTCCATGGCTTCATAATACTTCTTGTATGCCTCTGCCCCGGGTCCCTTTTCCGCATAAACCACTTCCTCATAAAATTCCGTCCGTATACGTTGGAATTCCACCTGCTTCTGCTCAAATTCCTGCAGCCTGATAACCTCTGCCTTCAGCGCATCAATTTCATCCTTTTTTGCCTTAATATCGTTCTGCGCCTGCTCCAATTCAAGCTCCAGTTTTCTGATTTGCTCTACCGCATCTCTCAGATTCGTATAGCCCCCATAGCTGTCGGGGTCTGCCGTCTCCGTCAGGGAATTTCCCGGCAAAATACGATTCACCACCGGAACATCCTTCAAAATAGGGGTGAGCACCGAGCTTCCAAAGCCCCCCACATCCAGCTTTATAATCACGCAGATAACCGCAAGCCAGAGTGCCACTATCAAAAGAGTGGCTCCAAAGGTCACAAGACCATTGCTCTCACCCTCGTCCATCAGGGCTTCCTCCTGCCTTGCAATCTCCTTTGCACGCTTTTTGGCTTCCTTTTTTTGATTCTTCTGTTGCTGCTTAAGCTGCTTCTTCTCGTTATTTAATTTCTGCTTTTCTGCCTCAGCCGCCATTTCCTCCGGGCTCTTTCCCTTTGCCATTATTTCTTCACCTGCCTTTTCTGACCATAAGTATAGCTGACAAGCTCGTCAACCGTCTTGCTTTCCGCCTTGTTTTCTTCCTGTAAAAATGCCTGAAACGCCTGCTCCCTCAATGTCTCATGGGTCTTACGCTCCATCATAACCTCCGTCAGCTCCATTCTCGCCTGCTCCAGCCTTTTTTCGGCCAGTGCCACTCTTTGTTTCTGCTCGGCAATATAACCGTCCAACACAAGAAGTGCATTTTTATTGTCCTCAATTTCACGCACATTGAGACTTCCCGACAGAAGTGCCTTTGCCTTTTCCTCATATCCCCGCTTTCGCTCAAAAAGCTGCCTCAAGGCATCCTCTTCATCATCAAGGGCGCTTTTTGCTGCTGCAAATGCCTGCTTTGCCTGTGTTTCCATTTTTAATTTAATATCTAAAATACTCTGTAGGGAATAGCGGAATTTCGCCATTACAAATCAACCTCTCTTACTAAGCAGCTCTCCGTGAAGCATTTAGCCCTTTTCAGGCTCAAACAGCCCCTCCAAAAGCTCCAGACTCTCCTCAAAGCTCACCTTTTCGTCAACGTCCTGACACAAAAAGCCATTCACCCCGTCAATTTTGGAAATGGCATAATCTATGGACGGGTTGCTGCCGCTCTTGTAAGCGCCGATATTTATCAAATCCTCTGCCTCATTGTAGGTTGCAAGCACATTGCGCAGCTTTCCTGCAGCCTTCTTATGCTCCTTTGTGACAATCTGACTCATGCATCTGGAAATGCTTGCCAAAACATCAATGGCAGGGTAATGATTCTTATGCCCCAGCTTTCGGCTCAGCACAATATGACCATCCAGAATGCTTCGCGCCGTATCGGTAATAGGCTCGTTAAAATCATCACCATCTACTAACACCGTATAAAGCCCGGTAATGGAGCCCTTGGAAGCCCGCCCCGCTCTCTCCAAAAGCTTTGGCATTTCAGAGTACACGCTGGGCGGATATCCTCTTGTAACAGGAGGCTCGCCGCTTGCCAGCCCTATCTCTCTTTGCGCCATGGAAAAACGCGTCAGGGAATCCATCATCAAAAGCACATCTTTTCCCTTATCCCTAAAATATTCTGCGATTGCCGTGGCTGTCTTTGCCGCCTTATTGCGCTCAAGCGCCGGTCTGTCAGAGGTTGCCACCACCACCACGGAGCGCTTCATACCCTCCTCACCAAGGTCACGCTCAATAAACTCACGCACCTCCCTGCCACGCTCGCCAATCAGAGCAATGACATTGATGTCTGCCTTCGTATTGCGGGCAAACATACCCATGAGAGTAGATTTGCCCACTCCTGAGCCGGCAAAGATGCCGATACGCTGCCCCTTTCCAACTGTAATAAGACCATCTACAGCCTTAACCCCTAAAGACAGCACCTCATCTATAATTGCACGGCTCATAGGGTCAGGAGGAGTCGCCTCCACAGGATAACCCGCCCCCTCAATCACCTCTCCGTCTATGGGAAGCCCCATACCGTTTAAGGTCTTTCCAAGCAGCCTGTCACTGGCCTGAATCGTCAGCGGACAGCCCGTATTTTCCACAATGCAGCCCAGCCCGATGCCGTCTATGGCATCATATGGCATCAACAGAGTCTTTTTATCCTTAAAGCCTACCACCTCTGCCAAAATAGGTGCACAAGGCTCCTCTGAATCCGGCAGGATTCTGCACACATCGCCCAGCTTTGCATCAGGTCCCATGGCTTCAATGGTAAGGCCCACCACATTAACCACCTTACCAAGCTTGCGATAAAAGGTTTTTTCTGCTATTTTTTTATATTTTTCAAAATTAATTGCTACCGTCTGCAAATGCACCACCTATTTCTCATAGGACAACAGGCTAAGCTTCTTTTTCAGCTCTGCCAGCTGAGTATCCAAGCCGCAGTCAAAGATGCCGTTGTCCGTCTCAATCAGACAATCATTCTTGCCAAGGGCAATGTCCTCCACCACTTCCAAGGAGCTGTCAGCTGCCGTCACAGCTGCCATAAGCTGCTTTTTCTGCATACCTACATAAGGGTAGTCCTCCTTTGACACATGAACCATAAAGCTGCGGTTTCCCTCTGCCTTATGTATGGTATTACAAATCAAATACACCAATATATCATGATAGGAAGAGAGCTCTACATGAAAAATATGCTCGTAAATGTCCGTTATTGTAGCTATAAACTGTGGCTCCAGTTCATCAAGCAGCTGCTCATACGCTGCCTCCAGCTGCTTTTTTTCCTCTTCTGCCTCCTGTTTCAACCGCACGCTCTCCTGATGTGCTCTCTGCAAGCCTTCCTCGTAGCCCTGCTTCCTCGCCTCCTCCAGAATTGCCGACTTTTCTTCTGATGCCTCCGCCCTTGCCGTGGCAAGCAGCTGCTCTGCCTCTGCCTTTGCCTCCTGAAGAATTCGTTCTGCCTCCTCCTTAAGCTGCTTTGCCTGCTCCTCCGCATCAGGAAGCTCTTCTCGTGCCTTGATGACATTGCCTGAAGTACCCTCTACAGTGTTCTCTCCCGCAATCGCTTCTGCGTCCACACTCTGCGCCTGCACTCCCGCAACAAAGCCTCCTTCTTCGGGGAGCTTTGTTTTGACTGCCAATGTCTCCATGCGCCGGGCAACCAGCGTATTGGTATCAATTACCCTTGTGTCATCCTGCTGCACATTGGTAATCCAGCTCTTTAACAGATTACTAGACAATGATTTCGTCACCTCCGCCTCTGGAAATAACAATCTCACCTGCGTCCTCCAGCTTTCTGATAATATTAACAATCTTCTGCTGTGCTTCCTCAACATCCTTCATACGCACAGGTCCCATAAATTCCATATCCTCACGAATCATAACAACCAAACGCTTGGACAGGTTGTTAAAGATTGCATTCTGTACCTGCTCATTGGCACCCTTAAGGGCAATCGCCAAATCATTATTGTCCACGTCATGAAGCACACGCTGAATAGCTCTGTCATCAAGCAGCAGTACATCCTCGAACACAAACATTTTCTTGCGGATTTCGTCTGCCAGCTCCGGCTCCTCGATTTCCAAGGTCTCCATAATATGCTTTTCTGTACCACGATCCACAGTATTTAAGATTTCCACCACAGCGTCCACGCCGCCGATAATCGTGTAATCCTGATTTACAAGGCTTGCCAGCTTGGATTCCAGCACCTTCTCCACCTCTTTAATAACATCGGGACTGGTTCTGTCCATAACCGCAATACGCCTTGCCACATCTGCCTGTCTGTCAGGCGGAAGTGCTGATATAATAAGAGCAGCCTGTCCCGGTGCCAAATAAGACAAAATAAGAGCAATCGTCTGAGGATGCTCGTCCTGAATAAAGTTAATAAGCTGAGAAGCATCTGTCTTTCGCACAAATTCAAAGGGCTTAACCTGCAGGGACGCCGTCAGCTTGCCGATAACGTCCATTGCCTTTTCGTTCCCCAACGCTTTCTCCAAAAGCTCCTTGGCATAGGTAATACCGCCCTCCGCTATATACTGCTGCGCCAGACATACCTCATAAAATTCATTGATAACATCTTCCTTTACCTGAGGCGTTACACTTCTGGTATTGGCAATCTCCAGTGTAAGCTCCTCTATCTCTTCTTCCTTCAAATGCTTAAATATTCCGGCAGAGCGCTCAGGTCCTAATGAAATCAACAAAATAGCCGCCTTCTGTAATCCCGAAATTTCACCATCTCTTTGTCTTGCCATCACAAATTACCTTCCTCTTTTAAGCCCAGTCTGAATTTAACCAGTTACGCAGCAATGCAGCTGCTGCCTCCGGATTCTCATCCACAAATTTCTCAATCATCTTGCGAGTCTCAGATTTTGCCTCCAAATCAATGTCCTCAAGCTCAGACTCAGGCGTTGACTGTAGTAAATCCTCCACAGAAAGCTCTTCCTCCTCTGCGACCTCCTTCTGCACACGCATGCTGCGTAGCACTACAAAGGCCAAAAGCCCTAAAATCACCACCAGCATTACCACACTGAGTACATTGGTCCAGCTGATGTCCATACTCTCTTTATCATAAAACATGGGGGTTTCATATGCCAAAATAGTAATATTTTCCTCATCTATGCTGGTAGCGTTTGCCACCATGCTGTAAAGCTCCGGGTCTACCTCCAGCTTTACATCGGCACTGTTGGCAGCCTTGTATTCATCCCATGTAATTCCGTCCAAAAGCCCCTGACTCTTGGCGTCCTCCTCACGAAGCTCCTTAAATCTTATCATTGCAATGGAAATGGAGGAGGCATTGTAATCAATGCTTCCCGCAGGAGTAACCTTGTATTTGCTGGATTCATTGGGCAGATAATGCTTCTCAAACTCCGACTGTGCGGAGGAAGAATTGTTGGAGTCAGGGCTTACCATAACTGTGCCGTCATTGGACTCCGCTCCCGGAACTGCCGCACCGGAATTCTCATTGGAAGACTCAAATCCGCTTTCCTCTGCCAGCATACCCTCTTCTCTGCCTTCATTGGCATAATATTCCTTCACCGTCTCCTCATACTCGGCATAATCCAAGCTCAGATGACTTGTCACCTCAATCGAATTATACTGATTCGTACCTAAGAGCAGTCTTGTCACCTGACTTGCAAGCATAGTCTCTGCCTGACTTTGCAGCTCCAGCATGGAATGAGCAATGCCCGTGGTACCATAATCATCTCCACCCGCAAAAAGCAGATTGGAGTCGAAATCCATAATGGTGATGTTTGCCGTAGTCTCATTGCCAAGGAAGGTCTGAACTGCCTTTGCCACCGCTGCCGCATTCGCGGATGTAAAGGTGCCGTCCAGCTCCAGCTGTATAAAAGCGGAGGACTCCTGCTTTTGTGCAAGGAGCGTTCCGTTCTGCTGTGCCATGCGCAGGTTTACCTTTGCACTTTTAACCGTTGACAATGCCGACAAATCGCTTTCCAGCTTTTTCTCCAAATAGACGCCCCAGCGCTTCTCCTTATCAGCCGCAGTGGTGGAAAGCCCACCGTTTAATGCATCATCAGGCGAATAGCCATCCGGCACATAGCCCGCTGCACCTAGCGCTACATTTGCAGTGGACAGCTGGCTGGTCTCTACCTCGATTTTCAGCCCGTCTGTGGACTCCCTGTGACTAATCCCCGCACTTTCCAAAATATCAATGACTTCCGCCGCCTGAGCAGTACTCTCACAGGTGGTAAGCCTCGTATACTGAGGCTTTGAAAATATGTACATAAGAATTGCAAAGGTAAAAACAACCACCGCCGCTATACCGATGATGATGCTCTTTTGCTTGGTGGTAAATTTATTCCACCACTCCTTTACTTTTTCAAGTAATTCCTTTAACCTGTCCGCCATGGTAATTCTCCCCTAAACCTTAAATCTGCATCTGCATCAGTTCTCTGTATGCCTCCATAACCTTATCGCGAATAGCTACAGTATACTGTAATGCCGTTGATGCCTTTTGCAGGGCAATCGTCAAATCATGTGTATTCTCAGTCTCTCCCAAGGCAAATTTAATCTGTTCGTTCTCCGCATCAGACAGATAGCTGTTGGTCGTCTTGATATTGTCAATGGCCGTATTTAAAAAGGAATCAAATAAGGTTCCTTCTGCCTTATCCTTTTTTTCCGTTAAAACTCCCGTCAGGGAGGAGGTTCCGTCCACACCATTTAACCCGGTCAACCCCATATGTGCATTAATTGCCGATATGTCCATTTCAATCTCCATTCCGGAGCGTTAACGACGGGGCGAAGAGAAATCTGCAAAGGCAATTTCTCTTCTGCCAGCAAAGCTATTTATGACGCTCCTGCATAAATAGCTTTTTGAAAATCAGCACATCAATGTGATTTATCACACTACTGCTGGTTCAGCTCCAAACCCTTTAACGCCATGGACTTACTAGCACTAAAGGCTGTTGAGTTTGCCTCATATGCACGACTG
>Ga0129310_1000387_pt1 | contig 55689 bp, 48 predicted proteins | sample Go1ome_2_FD_94433 | JGI IMG/M metagenome (GOLD analysis project Ga0129310, IMG submission 94433) | Western lowland gorrila individual fecal microbial communities from Wisconsin, USA - Go1022A metagenome | ecosystem: Host-associated > Mammals > Digestive system > Large intestine > Fecal | place...
ACAGGAATACAGATTATCAAAAAAGCAAAATATGTTCCGGAAGATACGACGAATTATGAAGAAGTAACAGACATTGCAATAACAATTCAGGTTACACATGATTCTGAATTGAAAGGTGTGGTTGAGCCAACCTGTACCGAGAAAGGATATAGCGGTGATACATACTGTAAGAACTGTAATAAGAAACTACAATCCGGTATGGATATAGCTGCCCTTGGACATGATATGGCAAGAGAAGTATCAGCAAAGGTAGAAGCAACCTGTACCACAGATGGCAAGGAAGCAGTTAAGGGCTGTACCAGATGTGATCATACCGAAGGTGGAGAGAAGATTGCTGCCCTTGGTCATGACTTCACAAAGGAATTTACAGTGGATACAGAGGCAACCTGTACAACTGCCGGAAGTAAGTCAAGACATTGCAGCAGATGTGAGGAAAAGACGGAGATAACAGAGATTCCGAAGAGTGATCATGCATGGGATGATGGAAAGATAACCAAGGAAGCGACCGAGACGGAGGAAGGAGTTAAGACATATTCTTGCAAGAAATGTGATGCAACAAAGACTGAGACAGTTCCAAAGAAGGAAGAAACGACAACTCCACAGCCAAGCGGTACAACAGAGGCACAACAGCCAAGCGGTACCAATACGACACAACAGCCAAACGGTACAACAACGACACAGCCTTCAAAGGAAGAATCAGAAGCACCACAGCCTTCAAAGAATGGGGATGTAGTTACAGATAACAAGACAAAGGCAAAGTTTGAAGTAACAGATGTGTCAAAGAAAGAAGTAACGTATAACGCACCGGTTGATAACAAGGAAAAGGACATTATCATCCCGGATACCGTTACGATCAACGGTAAGGTCTACAAAGTAACAATGATAGCTGATAATGCATTTAAGGGCAACAAGACGGTAACTAATATCACGATAGGCAGTAACGTTAAGACGATCGGCAACAATGCCTTTAAGGGATGTAAGAAACTGAAAACAATTATTATTAAGTCAAAGACACTGACGGATAAGAAGATTTCCAAGAAAGCATTTAAGGGAATCTCCAAGAAGACCGTTATTAAAGTGCCGAAGAAGAAACTTGCTGCGTATAAGAAGATGTTCAAGAAAAAAGGATTGTCTTCTAAGAATAAGGTGAAAGGTTATTGATAAAAGTAATGTCGTTCATACAACAAAAAAGGAGAGTGTTTATGAGACAAAGAGAAATTTTAAGAAAAGGGCTGGCAATGCTGTTAGTCATTGTCATGACAATAGGCTTCCTGCCGGGAGTAGGAAGTCTGGAAGTATCTGCCGAGGAAGCCGATACGAGTGGTACTAACTCGATTAAACTTACCGAGCCGGAGGGCAAAGGTACGGAAGCTAGTCCGTATCAGATCGGTACTGCGGAGGAATTATACTGGTTTGCAGCACTTGTCAACGGTAAACTTTTAACGGAACAGAATGGATCGGCATATGCGGTATTAACAAAGGATATTACTGTCAATAAAAATGTATTAAAGTCCGATGGAACCTTGAACGATGGATCATTTATAGAATGGACACCGATTGGAAGTGGTTATATCAATAAATTTAGGGGGACATTTGATGGGAAAAATCACACGATCAGCGGATTGTATTTCAATGATACTGAAAGTAGTGTCGGTTTGTTTGGAGTCGCAGGCGAAGATGGCAATATTCTCAATGTAGGTGTTATTGATTCCTATTTTAAGGGAGACAATAACGTTGGTGGTGTGTGTGGATGGAACGATGGGGCAACTATAACATATTGTTATAACACCGGTAAAGTCGTTGGCTCGGATTGTATTGGAGGCGTTTGTGGATGTTTTGGTTATGGAACAATACAATATTGTTATAACACAAATGTAGTAGAAGGAATCGAAGCTGTCGGCGGTGTGTGTGGAGCAACATATGGAGGCACTGTTAAAGATTCTTATTATGATATGGAGGTTTATTCCAATAGTGTGCCGATTGGAATAAATTCAAACGGTAAGACGACAGTTGTTAATGTCGAGGGTAAAACTACCGGCCAGATGCATTCTGAAGCGTTCTGTAAGGAGATGGGTTATCACTTATACCAGAACGGAATCTGTGCCCTTTGTGTTACTGCATATCAGGAGGCACCATGTAATAACGGTACCTATGAGATCAGCAATGCAGGACAACTATACTGGTTTGCAGATAAGGTGAATAGCGCAGATACTACATACCAAAAAGCAAACGCAGTCTTGACAGCGGATATTGTTGTGAATAAAAATGTTCTGAATTCTGACGGAACATTGAATAAAGATTCTTCATTCAAAGATTGGATACCAATTGGAAGAGATTATGTTGATTCTAATGGCAAAAGAATATCTTATCCATATGCAGGTGTGTTTGATGGACAAAACCATACGATCAGTGGGGTGTATTATGAATCATCCAATGAGGACTATGGTGGTGGACTGTTTGGTAAGGTAGAGGGGAATGTTCGCAATATAGGTATTCTGGATTCTTATTTTAATGGAAGTGTCAATTATTTGGGTGGCATTTGCGGCAAAAATAGTGGCACGATTGAAAATTGCTATAACACAGGTACTGTCAGCGGTGCGGGGCCGGTTGGTGGCATTTGTGGGAAGAATGAAGGCACAATTGAAAACTGCTATAATACAGGTACTGTCAGTGGTGAGATGTATTATATTGGGGGTATTTGTGGTGGTAGTAGTAGCTTAAGTACAATTAAGAACTGCTATAATACAGGAGCTGTCAGCGGTTTGCAATATGTTGGTGGTGTTTGCGGAACTAGTGATCAGGATACAATTGCGAATTGTTATAATATAGGAAAGGTAAAAGGTTCCTCAGAGGTTGGCGGTGTATGCGGAACTAGTGATCAGGATACAATTGCAAATTGTTATAATATAGGAAAGGTAGCCGGTTCTTCAAATGTTGGCGGTGTTTGCGGATATTATTCAGGAAACACAATGTCAAACTGCTATTATAACAATGAGGTTTATGCCGGAACTGCGATAGGTGTTGATAATAACGGAACAGCTACTAAAGTCGGAGGCAAAACCACAGAGGAGTTCCAAAGCGGTGAGGTAGCTTGGCTCTTGCAGGATGGACAGGAAGATCAGACAGAACTTGTGTGGGGACAGACTCTTACAGGCGATAGCACGCAGGAGTTTCCGGTTTTAAAGGGTGAGAAAGTTTATAAAGTAAATAAATATGCTGTCTGTGAAGATGCAAAAGTTATAGGAGAGCCGATAGGGGTATTATATTCTAATTCAGATAAGCCTATATATGGGCCACATAAGGATGATGGTAGTGGTGATCTAAATAAGGCATATGATAACAAATGTGATTTCTGCGGCACACCATGTCATTCCTTTAATGAAGCTGGAATTTGTAAAGAGGACGGCTATCATCGAGGAGATATTACAATTACGAATTATAATACAACGGTTGCTTATTGCGGTGAATATACAGATGCACAACCGAAGCTGGGAGATTTCACAGTTGCCAGTGGAACGGTACCGGAATTTACATGGTATAAAGATGATGTGACAACCGATGATCTTCCAACTGGGGAGACTGTCCTTGGAGAAACTGCACCAAAAGAACTTGGAACCTATACCTTGGTAGTGAATGCGGCTGGAGCCGAAAATAACGGTATTGTATATACGGCGGCAGAATTGCGTGTACTGGTTGAGATTAAAAAAGTACCATTAGCGGGAACTGTGACACTTGAGGGAACGTTGAAATGTAATGAGACAGTAACGGTTAACAAAGATGGTATCACCCATCCTCATCCGGGTGCTCTTTCTTACAAGTGGTATCGGGTAGACGGAGAGAATGAAAGTGTAATTGATGGTGCAACAGAGCCAAGTTATACACTTACTACAAAAGATATTGGTAAGAAAATCCGGGTAGAAGTTTACGCTGATAATTGTACAGATTGCTTGTCTGCAACAACAGAAACTACTGTAAATAAACTTGACGGAAGTGCAGAAATTAAGTCTACGTCAGGGGAATTATCAAAATACTGGGATGAGACAACGATTCTGACACCGACATTTAGAACCAGTAATAATAAAGGTACAAACAATGAAAATGTAACCTTTGAATACAAAAAGATTACAGATACCGATTATACAATGACTGCGCCAACGGATGCAGGTACTTATCATGTGCGGGTGAAAGTAAAGGCAGACAGTATTCACAGTGAAGCGGTATCAGAACCGGTAGAGTTTACGATCGCTAAGGTGAACTCGGAAGTAGAGGTTGCCCCGGTTGCGGCAAAAAATCTCATTTATACGCAGGGAAAGACGGTCACTTTGATCGATGCGTCGAATGCGTCAGTTACAGGCGGTCAGCTACAATATGCCTTAGGTGAAAACGGAACCTACAGCACGGTACTTCCGACGGTAACAGCAGCCGGAACCTATAGTGTGTATTATAAAGTAGTTGGTGACCGGAATCATAACGATACCGAACCTGTTAAGATTGATGTTACGGTGAGTAAAGCAGCTCCGTCTTATCAAGCACCAACAGATATCTCTGCAGCATGTGGAGCTATGTTATCGGCAGTGCAGCTTCCAATCGGATTTGGGTGGACGGATAAGGATGTCACATTAGAAGCCGGTGACACAGAGACAGGAATACAGATTATCAAAAAAGCAAAATATGTTCCGGAAGATACGACGAATTATGAAGAAGTAACAGACATTGCAATAACAATTCAGGTTACACATGATTCTGAAGTGAAAGGTGTGGTAGAACCAACCTGCACCGAGAAAGGATATACCGGTAACACTTGTTGCAAGCATTGTGGAACGAAACTACAATCCGGTACGGATATAGCTGCCCTTGGTCATGACTTCGCAAAAGACTTTACAGTGGATACAGAGGCAACCTGTAAGTCTGTCGGAAGTAAGTCAAGACATTGCATCAGATGTGAGGAAAAGACGGAGATAACAGAGATTCCGAAGAGTGATCATACATGGGATGATGGAAAGATAACAAAGGAAGCGACTGAGACGGCGGAAGGAGTTAAGACATATTCTTGCAAGAAATGTGATGCAACAAAGACTGAGACGGTCCCAAAGAAGGACGCAGTAACTACTCAGCCGTCAAAGGATACAACGATGACGCAACCGCCAAAAGAAGAACCAACATCGCAACAATCAACAGAAGAATTAACTGTTTCACAGCCGGCAAAGAATGGAGACGTCATTACAGATAACAAGTCAGATGCAACGTATGAAGTAACCGATACGGTTAAGAAGGAAGTAACCTATAATGCTCCGGTTGATGGGAAAGCAAAGGATATTACGATTCCTGAGACAGTTGTAATCAATGGCGAGACCTATAAAATAACACATATAGACGAGAATGCCTTTAAGGGGAATAAGACAGTAACGACTGTTACGATCGGAAGGAATATTCAGTCGATCGGTAAGAATGCCTTTAAAGGATGTAAGCGGCTCAAGACGATTGTCATTCAGTCCAAGAAACTGAATATGAAGAAGATCTCTAAAAAAGCATTTAAGGGAATTTCTAAGAAAACAGTGATTAAAGTGCCGAAGAAGAAACTTGTTGCATACAGAAAGTTATTGAAGAAAAAAGGATTATCTTCTAAGAACAGAATAAAGGGCTATTAATTATATCAGGAGGGTATGTAGATAACGAAAGGCGGGATTTCTCGCCTTTCTGTTATATTAGTAATTAATTTTATCATGATATTTATTCCGAAATGTTGATACAACACAATTTTTTTGGCCTAAAATGTTGATGTAGAATACATTTTAACTTTCTAAAATGTTGATAGTGCTGATAGATATGGATGGTTTGAATGTTAATAATATATAAAAAATTGACTTTTAACATACATTAAGTTAAAATGCAATAAATTGAGTTAAAAGGAAGGTTAGAGATATGCGTACAAGTGTTTTTGGGCTTTCTATAAAATATGAGACATGGAATCATCAAGACTCTTTGCCGATTTACATTGCAGGTAGTTATCATTTTTATACCGCATATATTGGAGATAAACGTTGTATATTGCTCGTTCCGATAGAAGAACTTGTGACTCTTCCGGCTTTGAAAAAACAAATAGCAAAAATACAACAGATTGATAATGTACCAGTTGTACTTGAATTAGTGACTGTGTCAAAATATCGAAGAAAAAGTCTTATTGAAAACAATATACCATTTGTTACTGAGAAGCAGGTGTTTCTGCCTTTTATCGGAACAATGCTTACGGATGAGAAAGTATCATTGAAATTTACTGGAAAATTTGTTTATTCAACACAGCAGTTATTTTTGCTTTATCTGTATGAAATGAAAAAACGGTTATATATGTCAGAAGCTGGGAAAGTACTTCCGTTTACTGCAATGACACTGACTAGAGCAGTAAAACAATTGGAGGCATCAGGTTTGTTTCTTACAGGGAAGGATGGTGTAAATAAGTTCATTGAATCAAAATATAATTGGTTAGAATTGTTTGAAAAAGCAAAAAAATATTTGTCTACACCTGTTCGTAGAGCAGGATATATAGATAAAGTACAAGTTACAGAGAATATGGTACTTGCGGGAGAAACAGCACTTTCTGAGAAAACAATGTTAAATCCAAGCAGAGTTGTCACATACGCAATTAGTGAGAAAGATTATGATAAAACATTGTTGACTGAAGAATTGGTAGAACCGGATAAACAGGTCAGACTTGAATTGTGGGCGTATGATCCCAAACAATTTTCAAGGGATAACAATGCGGATGATCTTTCTGTTATTTTATCTTTGGGAGATACTTCTGATGAGAGAATTGAAGAGGCAATGGATGAATTACAGGAAAGAAGGTTACAGGAATCATGATCAATGGATTTATGAAATTTAAGGAGAAATTTTAGGGATTTGAAAATCAATTTGAAGTCTTTGGGTATAAAAGGAACGGATAAACAGAAAATGATTGATCTATTGTATCATTGTTATGGTATATGAAAATATAGTTTACGAAGTTTGAAACCATGAACACTTGTCTTTCGAATCAAATTATACTATAATACTATAGGCGTTTTGCAAGTATAGATATGAGGATGAAAGTATGGAGATAGCGTACAAGCTGAATGTATTTGAAGGTCCGTTAGATCTTTTATTACATTTGATTGAGAAGAACAAAGTAGATATATATGATATTCCAATTGTAACAATTACGGAACAGTATCTTGCCTATGTCAGTGAGATGCAGGAACAGGATATGGACGTAATGAGCGAATTCCTTGTGATGGCAGGAACTTTGCTACAGATCAAGTCTAAGATGCTGCTGCCAAGAGAAGAGACAGAGGAAGAAGAGGAAGAAGATCCAAGAGCAGAACTTGTAAGACGATTGTTAGAGTACAAGATGTACAAATATGCAGCATTAGAACTCAAAGATATGGAGTTAGATGCTTCGCATAATCTATATAAGAAGCCGACCATTCCCAAGGAAGTAGAAGAATACCGGGAAGAAGTAGATCCGGCAGAATTAGTGGATGGCTTAACACTTAGCAAGCTCAATGATATCTTCCAGTCTATCATGCGTAAGCAGGTGGATAAGATTGATCCGATTCGTTCGAAGTTTGGAACGATTGAGAAGGAAGAGATCAATATTGAAGAACGCATGGTACAGATCAGGGAGGAAGTCCGGGGACTGAAAGGAATCAATTTCCGGACGCTGCTAGAGACACAGCCAACAAGAATGAACATTATTATTACATTTATGTCAATTTTAGAGCTGATGAAGGTAGGCGCAATTATCATTCGTCAGGAAGAGACATTTGGAGAGATTGTAATTGATTCTTTGGATGAGATAGAAGTCACATCAGAGAGCGGGGACCGGTTAGAGGATGAAGTGACCTTTGCTGATGAGCAGGACGAAGCGGCAGCTACAGAAGAAGAGAATCAGGAGACAGGCAGGGAAACAGGAGAAGAATAATGGAACAGGATATCAATGTAATAGAAGGAAGAATTGAAGCAATCTTATTCTCTGTAGGTGAAGCGGTTGAACGGGAACGGATTGCCAAAGCATTAGAGATGGATACCGATACGGTTGTGAAGATTATTCATAATATGATGGATAAGTATGACAGTGTAGACCGGGGGGTACGCATTATTGAGTTAGAGGATTCCTTTCAGATGTGTACGAAGGCAGATTATTATGATACCTTAGTAAAAGTTGTGAATATCCCGAAGAAACATGTACTGACTGATGTATTGTTAGAGACACTTTCTATTGTGGCATACAAGCAGCCGATCACCAGGCAGGAGATTGAGGCAATTCGTGGCGTGTCTTGTGTACATGCCGTGAATAAGTTAGTAGAATACAATCTGATTCATGAGGTAGGACGTTTAGATGCTGCAGGAAGACCAATCCTTTTTGGTACAACGGATGATTTCCTAAGAAGCTTCGGTGTACAGTCTACGGATGAACTGCCGACGATCACACCGGATAAGATTGAAGACTTTAAGCAGCAGGCAATGGAGGAGGCACAGCTTTCGTTTGCTCCGGTAAAGGACTGATAGATAAGAATATATTGCAGACGATCGTCATATATTGAACATGATAATAGAGGATATAGGTGAGTATGTCTTTCTTTCGTTCAGAACGGTGGCAACAGATAAGAGGGATTCTTTTTGGTAAGTACATAGAAGATCCGGCAGCATTGTGGTATTTTGCATGTTTTGTGGTGCTTGCCTGTGCGATCATTTATCCGTTAGACAAGCGGATGGCGGCAGATACACCGGCAGTAACCGTAACACATACAAAGAATCTATATGAGATTCTGTATGATAAGAAAGATGATTCCTACCCGGTTAATGCAGATGTTACAGTGGAAGAACCTTCTAAGCTGTATGCAAAATATGCGTTATTGATGGATGCAACGAATCGTCGTGTGCTTTATGAAAAGGATGGCTATGAGCAGGTTCCGATGGCGAGTACGACCAAGATTATGACGCTGCTGGTGGCATTAGAACAGGCAAATCCGGATTCGGTTGTTACGGTGTCTGATTATGCAGCCTCTATGCCGAATGTCAAGCTGCATGTGAAAAAGGGAGAACAATATCGTCTTGGTGATTTGTTTTATTCCCTGATGTTGGAATCGCACAATGACAGTGCGGTTGTGATCGCGGAAGCGGTAGGTGGAAGTGTAGAGGAGTTTGCACGGCTAATGAATGATAAAGCAAAGCTATTAGGTGCAACACATACGAACTTTGTAACACCCAATGGGCTAGATGATGAACAGCATTATACAACAGCGTATGATCTTGCTTTGATCGCAAGTGCTGCCATTGAGAATCCTGAGTTTTGTAAGATTATTCAGACACCATCGTATACCTTTCATGAACAGACGACAGGCAGAAGCTTTACGGTCAATAACAAGGATCGATTTCTTACTTCTTACGAGGGAGCGATCGGTATTAAGACCGGTTTTACAGGCAATGCCGGATATTGTTTTGTGGGTGCGGTTAAGCGGGAGGACAGACAATTAATAAGCGTTGTATTGGCAAGTGGCTGGCCACCGAATAAGACATACAAATGGAAGGATACGACACAGTTAATGAATTATGGAAACCGGGCATTTCAGATGAAAGAGGTTGTGAAGAAGGGAACCCAATTCCAACCGATACCGGTAACAGACAGCATAGAAGGGGGAAGTATAACCCCATATGCAGCAGAGAGTGTGGCATTGTTAGTCGGACAGCAGGAAGAGGTGACATTTGATATCAGTCTTCCGAACCAATTAGAGGCACCGGTTAAGAAGGGCGCCACGGTTGGAAATATAGCAATATCGATTGATGATGAACCTTATAAGGTCATTTCATTGTATGCGGCTGAGAACAAAAGCCGCCTGACATATGAATATGTATTAAAAAATATATGTCGCAGGTTTTTTTCTTGGATATGCGGTTGACTTTTGGACTTCAACGTGTTAAACTGCTAAACAGAAACAATAACAATACACAAAGGAGATTTGATTATGGGTTTACATTACATTTCTCAGGTACCATCTGCGGAGGAGATCAAAGAACTATTTCCGATGAGTCCTGAGCTTACGAAGATCAAAGAAGAAAGAGACGCTGAGATTAAGAAAGTCTTTACCGGCGAGTCAGATAAATTCCTTGCAATTATTGGCCCTTGCTCCGCAGATAACGAAGATGCGGTATTAGATTATATTACACGTCTTGCTACGGTGCAGGAGAAGATCAAAGATAAGATTCTTATTATTCCAAGAATCTATACGAATAAGCCAAGAACGAACGGTTCCGGTTATAAGGGAATGTTACATCAGCCGAATCCGGAAGAGAAGCCGAATTTCATTGAGGGTTTGAAAGCAATCCGTAAGATGCACATTGACTCAATCGCACAGACAGGATTAACTGCGGCGGATGAGATGTTATATTCAGATAACTGGCCATATATGTCTGATATTTTATCTTATGTTGCAATCGGTGCCCGCTCCGTTGAGAACCAGTCCCATCGTCTGACAGCATCCGGAATTGATGTTCCGGTTGGAATGAAGAATCCGACCTCGGGTGATTATTCTGTTATGATGAATTCCTGTGTGGCCGGTCAGTCAGCACACACCTTTATGACTGCAGGATGGGAAGTGAAGTCAGATGGTAATCCGTTGACACACTGTATCCTTCGCGGCTCCCTGAATCGCCATGGTGTATCGGTTCCGAATTATCATTATGAAGATCTCATTCGTTTACATGAGGCATATGAGAAGTTCTCTACTTTGAAGAATCCGGCAGTTATCGTAGATGCTAACCACAATAATTCCGGTAAGAAATGGGCGGAACAGCCACGTATTGTGAAGGAGATTCTTCACAGTATGCGTCATAGCGAAGATGTTGCCAAGTTAGTGAAGGGTGTTATGGTAGAGTCCTATATTGAGGATGGTAATCAGGCAATTGGTGCCGGTTGTTATGGCAAGTCTATTACAGATCCTTGTCTTGGCTGGGAGAAGTCAGAGAAGCTGTTATTAGAGATGGCAGATCTGTTATAAAATGCATTACGGGACAGAAACAGCATATCTTTATGTATTGGCTGTGTATGGAAGGAGTATCTATATTGGATACTCTTTCTTTTTTAGGAATATTTCATATTCCGACATTGTCACACATTTTCTCCGGATATCTGCGTTTTTGTTGACGGAAAGATGGGGAGTAGGATATACTAAGAATATGTTTTGGAGAAGTTATATATGGAGGGATGTTTATGTTTAAGAGAGTGATATGGATCATTATTGATAGCGTGGGGATTGGAGAAGCACCGGATGCGGCGGCCTTTGGAGATGTCGGAGCAGATACCATTGGTAATATTATTAAGACAAGAGGACATCTGCATGTTCCCCATATGGAGAAGATGGGATTATATGCGATTGAAGACACATCACTTCCGAAGAAAGATACTGTGCCGGTTGGAGCTTATGGTAAGGCAAGAGAGATCTCCATGGGGAAAGATACGACAACCGGGCATTGGGAGATGACAGGAATTGAGACGAAGCAACCATTTCCGACATATCCGGATGGATTCCCGGAAGAGATCATGCAGAAGTTCTTAGATAAGACCGGATGCAAGGGCTATCTCGGTAATGTAGTGGCAAGTGGAACGGAGATTATCAAAGAATTAGGGGATGAACATGTTAAGACCGGATATCCGATCATCTATACATCTGCAGATTCTGTATTTCAGATTGCAGCACATGAAGATGTAATTCCATTAAAGGAATTATATCGGATCTGTGAAGTGGCAAGAGAGATATTGACCGGAAAAGATGGCGTAGCCCGTGTGATCGCAAGACCGTTTATCAAAGAGGAAGGCAAATATGTCCGCACCCCAAACCGGCGGGATTTCTCCCTAAAACCATCGGCACAAAGTCTGCTGCCATATTTAAAAGATGCAGGATATCGTGTAACAGCAGTTGGTAAGATTCACGATATATTCTGTGGTGTAGGAATTGGGGATTCCGTGCATACGAAGAGTAATGTAGACGGTATGGATAAGACAGTGGATTTCATGGATACCCAGCATGAGGGCTTGATCTTTACGAATCTTGTGGAGTTTGATTCGACATGGGGACATCGCAGGGATGTAGAAGGCTATGCACAGGGATTAGAGACATTTGATGAGGAATTAGGCAGGGTGCTTACGAAGATGCATGACGATGATCTGTTGATCATCAATGCCGATCATGGTTGTGATCCGACTTACAAAGGAACCGATCATACAAGAGAATATATTCCGGTATTGGTCTATCACAAGAAGATGACACAGGGGGTGGATCTTGGAATCTTAGACACCTTTGCAGATATTGGTGCTACAATTGGAGATAATTTTGGAGTGCAGAAGCTGCCAATAGGCACCAGTTTTAAGAATAAGTTATGATAGGATAAGGGTATTATATTGCATATTAATACGTTTATGACGCGGAAACATATAATAGATTTCGGATGGGAGACAGGACTATGAACACATATGATGTGATTATGAAGAAGCGTGACGGTCATGTACTTGATGAGACAGAGATTCAATACATGGTAGCCGGGTTTACGAAAGGAAAGATTCCGGATTATCAGATGGCAGCATTTCTGATGGCGGTATATTTTCAGGGGATGAATCATGAAGAGACTACGCAGCTTACAATGGCGATGGCAGACAGCGGAGACCGGTTAGATCTGTCAGGAATCCACGGAGTGAAGGTAGATAAACATTCTACCGGAGGAGTAGGCGATAAGACCAGCCTCATCGTTGGCCCGATACTGGCAAGCCTTGGTGTTCCGGTTGCAAAGATGAGCGGCAGAGGTCTGGGACATACAGGAGGAACGATTGATAAGCTGGAGGGAATTCCGGGATTTCAAACTGCGATTTCTGAGGAGGATTTCATACGGCAGGTGAATGAAGTGGGACTTGCTATTGTAGGACAGACAGCGAATCTTGCTCCGGCCGATAAGAAGATCTATGCATTACGGGACGTGACTGCTACGGTAGATAACGTTAGTCTGATCGCAGCAAGTATTATGAGTAAGAAGTTAGCGGCAGGTGCCGATGCGATTGTTCTGGATGTAAAGGTAGGAACAGGTGCCTTTATGAAGACCATTGAAGATGCAAGACTGTTGGCAAAGACTATGGTAGCCATTGGAACCCTGGCAGGCAGAGATACGACAGCGGTTATTACCGATATGAATGAACCATTAGGCAATGCGGTAGGTAATATTTTAGAAGTGGAAGAAGCGGTGGAATGCCTGAAGGGACAGGGAGAACAACGCTTGATGGAAGTATCTAAGACGCTTGCCTGCTATATGCTGCTTGCTGCAGGCAAAGCCAATTCCATTGAAGATGGCAGAATATTAGTAGAGGATGCAATTGCTTCCGGTAAGGCGTATTCCAAGATGAAGGAATTTGTAGCAGCACAGGGTGGAGATGTCTCCTATCTGGATGATTTTAACCGGTTTGACCAGGCAAGGCACAGAGTCACGGTATCCGGATATGATCTGATGCAGGCCAATGCCATGGATTGTCCGAAGGCTTATCTTGCCGCCTGTAACAATCAGGAGATTGGAATGACATCTCTTGTTCTTGGAGGCGGCAGAGAGACAAAGGACAGTGAGATAGATCTGACCGTGGGAATCCGTCTTTCAAAGCATCTTGGAGATGCAATTGTACCGGACGATTGTGTGGCAACACTTTATGGTAACGATGAGGATACATTAACTGCAGCTAAAAAACGCTTTATGGGTGCATACACGTTATCAGAAGACAAACCGGAGTTGAATCCGGTTGTATATGAGGTTATCACAAAGGATAATCGTTAGCATATATTGGGATTTTTCGGAATACAATGGAACAAAGCGGATATAGGCAGCTATGAATGGAAAGATATAGACGGAATACACTGAAAATTGTGATAGCAATGACGATCATTACAGCTTGTTTATTGTGGATATCAATCGGTGCTACATTGGCACAGACAGCTACAGAGCAGGTATCCACGGAACCGGAAGTTACGGATGAGGAAGACGTTACAAAGAGTGGGACAGAGTCTTTGGATACAGCAGGGGCTATTGATATTACGTCACCTTCTGCACTCTTAATGGAGTTAAACAGCGGGCAGGTACTTTATGAAAAGGATGCAGATACGCCAAGACGTCCGGCATCGGTTACGAAGATCATGACAATGCTTCTTGCATTTGAAGCGATTGACGCAGGTAAGTTTTCATTGGAGGATACGATTACGGTGTCAGAGCATGCGGCAGGCATGGGAGGAAGTCAGGTATATCTGGAAGTAGGAGAGACACAAACTGTTCAGGATATGTTGAAATGCATGATCGTATCCTCCGCTAATGATGCAGCCGTTGCAGTCGGAGAGGCGATTGCAGGCAGTGAACCGGCTTTTGTCAGTATGATGAATGACAAGGCGGCAGAGCTTGGAATGACAAACACACATTTTGAAAATGCATGTGGCTTAGAAGCAGAGGGGCATCTGATGAGTGCAAGAGATATCGGGATTTTGTCTAGAGAATTGTTATTGAAGCATCCGGAAGTAACGGAATATTCGACGATCTGGATGGATACGATCATTCATAAGACCAAGAAAGGCGAATCGGAATTCGGTCTGGCGAATACGAATAAGTTCCTTAAGAAGTACGAGGGAGCCAACGGATTAAAGACCGGTTATACTTCGGCAGCAGGTTTTTCCATGTCGGCAACAGCAACCCGTAATGGCATGACGTTGATCGCAGTTGTCATGGGCTCCGAGACAAAGGATATCCGATACGAGGATGCTGCAAAACTATTGGATTACGGATTTGCTAACTGTAAGATCTATGAAGATGATAAAGTGTTAGATGGCAAAGATAAGATTGCGATTGACGATGGTGTGGAACGCTATGTTACAATTGAAGCAGCAAAATCATTTCAATATGTATTTGTCGGTGCGGCGAATACGGGTAATATTACCAAAAAGATTATGATCATTGATAAAGAAGCACCGGTTAAGAAGGGTGAGATAGTGGCACGCATGGAATATTCACAAAACGGAAATGTATTAGGCAGTGTGGATCTGATTGCCGTGAAGTCTATTGAAAAACAGAAATATCGTCATGCTTTGATCCGGATACTGGAACGGTATATAAACATTTATTGAGTCATAAGAATATATAAGTTATAAGATATATACGGAATAAGCATGTATCTTAGGGCTATTAGGAGAACAGGATGAAATTGTGCTTGAACATATTAGTAATAATTAGTATACTTGTAGTTGCTTGCGTAGTTATCATTTGCGTAATAAGTTATATCGAGAACCGCAAACTGGTAGTTACGGATTATAGGATCCGTGATAAAAAGATTCCGAAGGAGTTTGACGGTTATCGGATCGTGCAGTTGTCGGATCTGCATAATGCCTGTTTTGGCAACAGGAATGAGTATTTGATCAACAGGGTACGGGATTGTAAGCCTGATGTGATTTTTATAACAGGGGATATGATCGTAGGAAAACCGGGGCAGGATGTATTGTTTGCTGCAGATACGATGAATGATTTATGTGAGATTGCACCGGTATATTTCAGTATGGGGAATCATGAATTGCGGGCAAGCATCTATACAGAAACCTACGGGGATATGTGGCAGCAATTTCATAACAGATTACGACCGGAGATTCATGTGTTACCGGATCGGACGGAGAAGATAGTGAGCGGTCACGAATATATGTATGTACACGGCGTGAATCTGACACCTGCACTATATAAACGAGTTATTCGAACTCCAATGGAACCGGATTATTTGGATAATATTTTTGGAACATGTGATGCAGACAGGTATCATATATTTTTAGCACATAATCCTGATTATTTTGAGGAATACGTATCTTGGGGAGCCAATCTGACGTTTTCGGGACATGTACACGGAGGGATGATCCGTATTCCACTGTTAGGTGGCGCATTATCGCCAATGATACATTTTTTTCCAAAATATGATAAAGGTGTATTTGAACATAAGGGACATTATATGATCTTAAGTGGAGGACTTGGTAATCATACATTTAAGTTCCGGGTGAATAATCTGCCGGAGATCATTGTGGCAACATTAGTAAGAGAACCGTAGATCTGACTTGTGTATTTGTCAGATGGGAATATAGATACAGGGAGAGTAGGAATGGAAGATAAGAAAGACATCAAAGATGTTACAAAGGAGACAGAGAACCTGAATACAGAAGATAAGAAAGATGCGACTGCAAAGGCAGATGAGAAGCAGGCGGATAACATATCCGAGAAGAAAGTTGAAAAGACGGACGCAGAAAAGGCACAAGAAGCAGAGAAGAAGGCTGCAACTGAGAAGGCAGAAGCGACGGAGAAGAAAGCTGTAACCGAGAAGACGGAAGAATCAGAGAAAAAGCCTGCAACCGAGAAGACGGAAGAACAGGAGAAAAAGCCTGCAACTGAGAAGAAAGAAGACAGTGCAAAAGAGGATAAAGCTGAAAAGTCAGACCGGTCTGTGATAGAAGAAGGTAAGAAACCGGAAGATAAGAAAGTGACCAATAATGCTGTTACACAGAGTAAGCGGATTGCAGAAGCACAGGCGGCTGCTAAGCAACAGCAGGAGAACTCTTCGAAAGATAAGAAAACGGCTGAGTCGGAAAAGAAAGGTCACAAAGGGATTCTTGCAGGAATTGGCTGTGTGATCGGCTTGATCCTGATTGCTTATATTGCAGGTGTTGTGTATTTTTCCGGACATTTTTACAAAGATGTGACGATCAATGGAATTGAAGTATCCGGAATGAATGAAGAACAGGCAAAGACAACATTAGATCAGTTCTATTCCAATTACCGTCTGACACTTAAGACTGTGGATGCAGAGGATGCAGTGATCGAGGGTAAGGATATTGATATCGGGATTGCACTGCATGATGATTTTGGAAAATGTCTGAAAGAGCAGCAGTCATTTATCTGGTTTGTAAATTATTTTGAACATCATGAATATCAGGTAGGAGCGGATGTAACCTGGGATGATGCACTTTTGGATGATGTGTTTGATGATATGAAGATCTTAGATAAGAAAGAGATGACAGCCCCGGAAGATGCATATGTTGGTGTAAAGGACGGCAAATTCGGAATTGTTGATGAAGTCACAGGTAACACGATAAAGGAGAAGACCTTTAAAAAAGCAGTCAAAACCGCACTTGCCGAAGTACAGTCAGAGCTTGATCTGAAAGACAATGATTGTTATGAATTACCAAAAGTGTATGCGACAGATAAGGAACTTCAGGAAGAACTGGACGCATTGGGCAAGTATGCAGATTGCAATATTGAATTACAGTTAGATGATCTTACCATTGAACCGGGCATGGATCTGTATGAAGAAGTATTGGAAAAGAAGAATGGTACGTATGAGCTTTCTGAGAGTAAGGTGAAGTCTTATGTGGCAAAGCTTGCGAAGGAATATGATACGTTAGATACAGACCGTACATTTACCACTTCATTTAATGACAAGAAAGTTAAGGTCTATGGATCTGCATTTGGATATAAGATTAATCAGGAAGAAACGGAAGCGGCATTATTGAAGGCTTTGAAAGCCGGAAAGTCCGCAAAGGTTGATGTAGTATTCGAAGATAAGGGATTTACCTTGCAGGGTGAAAATGATATTGGAGACACTTATATTGAAGTCAACCTGTCAGAGCAGAAGGTCATCGGCTATAAGAACGGTAAGAAGATTGCAGAAGGAGATTGTGTATCAGGTAAAGAGTCTGCAGGAAATGGTACCTGTATCGGTTTGTATAAGATTCAGGACAAACTGAGTCCGACTGTGCTGCGTGGTGAGAAGAAACCTGTTACCAAGACAGAGACAAAGAAGAACAAGAAAGGGAAGAAAGTCAAGAAGACAACAACTACATATGAGTATGAATATGAATCACCGGTAACTTACTGGATTCAGTTCAACGGAGGGATCGGATTGCATGATGCAGCAGGATGGAGAAGTCAATACGGTGGAAGTATCTATTATTATAGTGGTTCCCACGGTTGCGTAAACCTGCCGTTAGATCTGGCTAAGACATTATATGAGAACTTTGAATTAGGTGATCCGGTTGTCGTATATTTCTGGGATAATGAGAATCGTAAATAAAAGATATACATGCTAGGAGGGATTTGTATGGGCGAGGTTATGGACAGAGTGGAGCAATGTCTTGCCTGTGTAAGAGCAAAGACGGCATTTCAGCCAAGAGTAGCTTTGATACTTGGTTCAGGACTTGGTGATCTGGCCGAACAGATCGAGGTTGAGGCTGCGATTGATTATGCTGAGATTCATGGATTTCCGCAGTCTACGGTTACAGGTCACAAAGGACGTTTCGTTTTAGGTTATATGGACAAGACTCCGGTTGTGATCATGCAGGGACGTGTGCATTATTATGAGGGCTATTCCATGGAGGATGTGGTATTACCGGTACGGTTAATGAAGGCGATGGGAGCTGAGACATTATTTCTTACCAATGCAGCAGGTGGATTAGGTGATAATTTTGCATGTGGAGACCTAATGGTAATTACGGATCATATTGCGTGTTTTGTTCCAAATCCGTTACTAGGTCCAAATGAGGACAAGTTAGGGGTACGTTTTCCGGATATGAGCGAGATATATAACCATTCTCTGCAACAGATCATTCATTCTACAGCGGATGAACTTGGAATTACGCTTCAGGATGGTGTGTATCTGCAATTGACAGGACCAAGCTACGAGACACCGGCAGAGATACGGATGTGTAAGATACTTGGTGCATCTGCGGTTGGAATGAGTACGGCAGTAGAAGCCATTACGGCAAATCACATGGGAATGCAAGTGTGCGGTATTTCATTTATATCCAATCTGGCCGCAGGCATCAGTGCGACACCTTTGTGTCATGAAGAGGTGAAGAAGGCAGCGGATGAGGCTGCTCCGAGATTTCAGAAGCTGGTTAAGAGTGTGATTTCAAAATTATAAAGGGTGTGATAAGTATGCGGATACGGTTATATCATGCAAGAATCATTACAATGTCGGGGGAGCATGATTGCTTTTCCGGTGAAGTATGGATCAGGGATGATTGTATTGAAAAAGTGATTCGGAATGAAGAAACGCAGGATATCTCAAAGGAACAATTTGATCAGCAGATTGACTGTATGGGAAATCTGTTGCTTCCCGGATTCAAGAATTGTCATGCACATGGGCCGATGACTTTTGTTCGCTCTTTTGCAGATGATCTTCCGTTACAGGAATGGCTGCAAACGAAGATCTTTCCGGCAGAGGCAAGATTGCGGGAAGAGGATATCTATACGCTGATGCAGCTTGCCATATTAGAATATATCCGAGGTGGAATTACTACGAGTTTTGAGATGTATTTTCATCCGGAGCAGATTGCAAAAGCATGTATCGATATGGGATTTCGTGTGGTGCTATCCGGTACGGTGTTTGGTGCAGCACCGGCTGATGTAGAGAGTGCAATTGCCACATTGGAGCAGGATTATAACAGATTTCATGCAATGTGTCCGCTTGTGGATTACCGCTTGGGATTTCATTCGGAATATAGCTGCTGCAAGGAGCTGCTTATGGCAATTGGAGAATTGTCGAGGAGATATCAGACACCGGTATATATGCATAACAGTGAGACAATTCGGGAAGTAGACGAATGTATGGCAAGATATCATACTACGCCTGTGGCATTGATGGAATCTCTTGGCATGTTTGAATATGGTGGTGCCGGTCATCATATGCTCTATACAAGCGAGGAAGACCGTCAAATCATGAAAAAACGAGGACTATATGTAGTGACAAATCCGTCCTCAAATCTTAAGTTAGCAAGTGGAATTGCACCAATCAAGAAGTATTTGGAACAGGGAATACCGGTTGCAATCGGGACTGACGGACCGGCAAGTAATAATAATCTCAATTTCTTTAAGGAGATGTATCTGACAACAACCTTGCAGAAAGTAAAATATCAGGATGCGGCAGCAATTGCACCGGTGGATGTTCTTACTATGGCAACTGTCAACGGTGCGAATCTGTTAGGGTTAGAGGCGTGCAACGCGATTGCAGCCGGTAAACAGGCTGATCTTGTTCTGATCGATCTGTTGAAGCCGAACATGCAGCCGATGAATCATTTGATCGATAACCTGATCTATAGTGGAAGTAACGATAATGTGCTTATGACCATGATTGCGGGCAGAATTCTATATGCCAATGGAACCTATCATTTACCGGTAGATACATTGGATATATACGAGAAAGCAAATTGTATTATCAGACGAATTGAATTAGAGATGAATTAGTAGTAGATTCCATTCATACATTAGAGGTATGGAGGGATGCTATGTTGAAATATGCCAGGAGAAAACGGTATCTGCGACAATTCCTGATCTGTCTGGTCGTGATGGGAATGGAGATATGTATAGTAACAGGATTGCAAGCCTATATCTTTGTGCAAATTGACAGACAGGAAGATAAGAAACAGACTGCAGGCAGGGTGCAGGAAGCAATATGGAAAGATTTGCAATATTTTCCGATTCCCGCTGCCTATCAGGAAGAAGTGAGCTATGAGGATTCTTATGGAGCTGCAAGGGTACAGGGTGGTCATGAAGGTTGTGATATTACGGATGTACAGAACCGGGAAGGGTATCTTCCGGTGATCAGTGCAACGGACGGAGTGATAACCAATGCAGGATGGATTTATCTTGGAGGGTATCGTGTTGGAATTACCGCAGAATCCGGTATCTATTATTACTATGCGCATCTGGCGTCGTATGCAAATGGAATAGTGGCAGGAAAAGAGATTCATGCCGGACAACTGATCGGATTTATGGGAAGCACCGGGGAGGGCGAGGAAGGAACTTTGGGAAAGTTTCCAGTGCATTTGCATTTTGGAATCTATGTGACAACAAAGAATGAAAAAGAATATACGGTCGATCCTTATACGTATTTGTTGGAATTGGAAGAACGGTAATTCTTTCCTTTTTAGGGTGTTTATGATACAATAATTATAATTGTGCAAAAGATATATAATGTGTGAGAAAAATATATAAGAGGTGACGTTACTATGGAGATTCAGCTTTGGAGGGAAATCTTAGACCCTTACCGGTTAGCTGTGGACGAATTGATCGTAAAGTTTAACCATATTATCGAAGAGTACCGGAATGCAGGACTGTACTCACCGATCGAACAGGTTACAGGACGAGTCAAGAAGATTTCAAGTATTTTAGATAAGATGCAGAAGAAGAATATTGCAATCGAAGAGATTGATGATAGAATATCCGATATGGCAGGAATCCGTATTATGTGCCAGTTTGTGGAGGATATTGAAAAGGTAGTAGAGATCATACATAACCGTACGGATATGGAAGTGATTCAGGAGAAGGATTATATCCATAATATGAAAGAAAGCGGCTATCGGAGTTATCATATGATCATTTATTATGATGTGTATACTTTAGATGGAACGAAACGAATTCAGGCAGAGATACAGATTCGTACATTGGCAATGAATTTCTGGGCAACGATTGAGCATTCTTTACAGTACAAGTACAAGGGCAATATGCCGGAACATATCAAAGAACGATTACTGAGTGCTTCAAATGCGATCATTACATTAGATGAAGAGATGGGCTCTGTACGGGATGAGATTATGGATGCACAGAATATATTCCAGATTAAAGCAACTTTAGTATCTGATATTTTGATCAATATTCAGAATCTGTTTAAGGTTGCCAATAAGAGAGAAGTGCTTAAGATTCAGGATGAATTTTACAAGGTATATCAGACGGGAAATCTGGAGCAGTTAGAGCGTTTTTCCAAGCAGCTTGATATCATTTCTGAAGGCTATAAAGCACAGAGTCTTGTGTAGAATATACAGTTGGAGGACAGTATGGAATTACCAATTGCATTTGAACAGAAAATGAAAATGATGTTGGGGTCAGATTATGCAAATTATCTGGCCTCTTTTGAGGAAAATGCCCACCAGGGTTTACGTGTGAATACAGCCAAGATATCGGTGGAGGAGTTTCTGAAGCTCTCTCCGTATGCATTGAAGCCGGTTCCGTGGTGCCCGAACGGATTTTATTATGAGAAACAGGAAAAACCTGCGAAACATCCGTATTATTTTGCGGGTCTTTATTATATTCAGGAACCTTCTGCCATGACAACAGCAAGCCTGCTTCCTGTTAAGGAAGGTGATGTGGTGTTAGATCTGTGTGCAGCACCGGGAGGCAAATCAACTGAATTAGCAGCTAAGCTCAATGGAAGCGGACTGCTGATCACGAATGATATCAGCAATTCCAGAGCGAAGGCTCTTCTTAAGAATATAGAGGTGTTTGGAGTCGGTAATGCACTTGTGACAAGCGAGCCACCGAATACACTCGCAAAGCGTTTCCCGGCATTTTTTGATAAAATATTGATTGATGCACCGTGCTCCGGTGAGGGTATGTTCCGGAAACAGAATAATATGACCAAGGCATGGGAAAGCAATGGGGTTGATCTGTTTGTAGGATTACAGCGTTCTATTCTGAAGGAGGCAGTTACGATGTTGAAGCCGGATGGCATGATCATCTATTCGACTTGTACTTTCTCGAAAGAAGAGAATGAACAGTCGATCGAATATCTGCTGTCGCTTGACGATTCTTTAGAATTAGTGGAACTTCCGAAGTTTGAGGGCTTTGACGAAGGACATCCGGAATGGGGCAATACGGGTAATGAGGAATTGCGTAAATGCCGCCGCCTGTGGCCACACCGGATTGAAGGAGAAGGCCATTTTGTGGCACTGGTTCATAAGAAAGTGCGGACAGAGGAACCGGTTATAGCTCCGGTATCTGAATATGTATTCTCTAAGGAGAAACTGAGTAAGGAAGCAGAAGGATTCATTCACAGTCTTTCTTATCCTTTTGATATGTCAAGGATTGATGTACAGAAGGAACGGGTTTTCTATATTCCGGAGAAGATGCCATATGTAAAAGGCTTGCGGATTTTACGATGTGGACTTTATATGGGAGATATGAAGAAGAACCGGTTTGAACCGAGCCAGTCGCTTGCTATGTTTTTACATGAGAATGAATTTCCGAACACCATTTGTCTGCCGGTTGGGGATGACCGTGTAATCCGCTACCTGAAGGGTGAGACGATTGAATTGTCAGAATCAGAAGAGAAAAAGGTGAAGGATGGTATCTGTCTGATCTGCGTAGATCGGTATCCGTTAGGTTTTGGCAAGAATAACAGGGGTACCATTAAGAATAAATATCTGCCGGGCTGGAGGTGGATGTAATGAGCAAGTCAATTGCGATTGTAACCGGTGCTTCATCCGGTATGGGGTATGAATTCGTCCGTCAGTTAGATCGTAACATCCACCATATTGATGAGATCTGGATGATTGCCAGAAGAAAAGACCGGTTAGAAATGCTTGCAGAGAATATTACCCATTGTAAGACACGTTGCTTGGGAATAGATCTGTGTAAAGAAGAGGATTTAGAATATTTGGAGGATATACTTTCTGAAGAACGACCGGATGTCCGTATCTTAGTAAATGCGGCTGGTGTAGGATATGCAGGAATATTTACCGGAATCAGTGGTAGTGAAGCGTCCGGTATGATAGATGTGAATGTAAGGGCTTTGGTTGCGGTAACTCACATGGTACTTCCTTTTATGTCAAGACACAGTCGCCTCATTCAGTTGTGTTCTGCATCTGCATTTTTTCCGCAGAAAGAATTTGCAGTTTATGCCGCATCAAAGTCGTTTGTGTTGCGTTTTTCTTTAGCATTGCATAAGGAATTACGGGACCGTTGTATTAGTGTTACGATTGTCTGTCCGGGACCGGTTGATACGGAATTTCTAGAGATTGCAAATAAAGGACAGAAACCGAAATGGTTTAAAAAACTTGTTATGGTGAAACCGGAACCGGTGGTGCGGAAGGCGTTAAAGGATGCACGGGACAAGCGGCTCATGTCCATTTACGGATTACCAATGAAAGCGGCGTATGCAGCATCGAAATTATTACCACATATATGATTGATTTGAAAGGGAGAATTTTGCGTATGCAGGAACTTTATATTACAACAGATCATGCAGGACAAAGGCTTAACAAGTTTCTTGCCAAATATCTAGATGCTGCACCGCAGAGTTTTCTTTATAAGATGTTACGGAAGAAGAATATTAAGTATAATAAGGCAAAGGCGGATGGCAGTGAATTACTGCAATGTGGAGACAAGATACAGATTTATATGACAGACGAAACGATTGCTAAGTTTCGCAAGGATGGGAAAGTATTAGTGTGGAATGGGGAGCAGACAGATTCTAATCCGGCAGGTGATACCGAAGGAAAAGAATATCCGTCAAAAATAAGAAATGAAAAAAATCCGCTACAGGATATCCCAATTCTGTATGAAGATGACCATATTTTAATTGTGAACAAACCGGCTGGCGTGTTATCACAAAAAGCGGTTGCTTCTGACTACTCACTTAATGAACAGATTGTAGATTATTATCACTGGCTTGGCAGATGTGACGCAATGTTTACTCCGTCGGTATGTAACCGCCTTGACCGCAATACGAGTGGAATTCTGTTAGCGGGGTTATCCCTGCCGGGAACAAGAATGTTATCTAAGATATTAAAAGAACGTTCCATTGACAAATATTATCTTACCATTGTCAGAGGCATTGTAAAGGAACCGACCACGATCAAAGGCTTTCTTGCCAAGCGTAAAAATCATAATCAGGTAGTAGTCTTTGATTCAAAGGAAGAGGCAGCAGGACAAGGAATGGATCAGCCTGCATTTATTGAGACAAGATATGAACCGATTACATATGGTCATAGCGGGCAGGAATCATTTACCCTGCTCCGGGTGAAACTGGTAACAGGCAAGACGCATCAGATCCGGGCACATCTAAAAAGCGTCGGACATCCGATCATAGGGGATGGTAAATATGGTCTTAAGACGGTCAATGCTTATCTGAAGAAAGAATATGGATTACGGCATCAGTTATTACACGCCTATTATGTACGTTTCCCGGAGGAGCTGACGGAGAATTTTGATTACCTTGCCGGCACCTCGTATTTTGCGATGCCGGATCAGGAGTTTAGTACAATTGCGGATGCAATACTAGAAGAGAAAGAGGGAAGACAGTGGCGACTTGGAATTCAAGAGGGCTTCGAGGTTCCACCTTTGAAGAACTGATTAATGCAACAAATGATGTCTATATTGAGAAGGGGTTAGCGTTAGTGCAAAAGATTCCGACCCCGATTACTCCGATCGAGATTGATAAAGCAACAAGACATATTACATTGGCGTATTTTGAGAAGGATTCGACCGTAGATTATATCGGGGTTGTACAGTCAATTCCAATCTGCTTTGATGCAAAGGAATGTCACAAGGACACTTTTCCCATGCAGAATATTCATGAGCATCAGTTAAAGTTTATGGAACGATTTGAACAGCAGGGGGGTGTCAGCTTTTTATTGATATATTTTACGACACACAATGAATTCTATTATCTGCCGTACCGGGTATTGGCTGAGTATGTAGAACGAATCGACCGGGATGGACATGCAAAGAATTTCAAATACGGAGAGTTGGATCCTAAGTATTTTATTCATTCCGAGGGGGCTGCATTAGTACATTATCTCGAAGCGGTGAATACAGATCTGATGGAACGGGGATAAGTAGTTATACGAATCCGGTTGCGGAATTTTATCAATAAATGAATTGATATGCACTTTACTTGAATATTTATTTAAGATTTGGTATTATGTAGGTTGTTCTATGGCGAATTAAAGTGAAAGAATAACGGATGGATGCCGTTTGGATATTATGAGAAGGAGAATAGATAACATGTCAAAGATTATTTTAACAGGAGACAGACCGACCGGTCGTTTACATGTAGGGCATTATGTTGGTTCCCTGCGCAGGAGAGTAGAACTTCAGAATTCAGGCGAATATGATAAGATCTATATTATGATCGCAGATGCACAGGCACTTACCGATAATGCGGATAACCCGGAAAAGGTACGCGAGAATATCATTGAAGTGGCGCTTGATTATCTTGCATGCGGAATTGATCCGGAGAAGTCGACGATATTAATTCAGTCACAGATTCCGGAATTGACGGAATTGACATTTTATTACATGAACTTAGTTACGGTATCCCGTCTTCAAAGAAACCCAACGGTGAAGTCTGAGATCAAGATGCGTAACTTTGAGGCCAGTATCCCGGTGGGATTCTTTACATATCCGATCAGTCAGGCGGCAGACATCACGGCATTCCAGGCGACAACCGTGCCGGCAGGAGAGGATCAGATGCCGATGCTTGAACAGACAAAGGAGATTGTACATAAGTTTAATACCGTATATGGCGAAGCACTGACAGAACCAAATATCCTGCTTCCGGAAAATGAAGCATGTCTCCGTCTTCCGGGAATTGACGGTAAGGCGAAGATGAGTAAGTCACTCGGTAACTGCATTTATCTTGCAGAGGAAGCGGATGAGATAAAGAAGAAGGTTATGAGTATGTATACAGACCCGGATCATATCAAGATCACAGATCCCGGTAAGTTAGAGGGTAATACTGTCTTTACTTATTTGGATGCATTCTCAAAACCGGAACAATTTGAACGGTATCTGCCGGAATATGCGAATTTGCAGGAATTAAAGGATCATTATACAAGAGGTGGACTTGGTGATGTGAAGGTGAAGAAGTTCCTTAATGATGTAATGCAAGAGGAATTAGAACCGATCCGTAACCGTCGTCATGAATATGAGAAGGATATTGCTTATGTATACGACATCTTAAAGAAGGGCAGCGAAGAGGCTGAGAAGGTTGCTGCCGAGACTTTAGCAGCAGTGAAAGATGCAATGAAGATCAATTATTTTGAGGATAGTGAACTGATTGCAAAGCATATTGCCAAATACCAGAAATAGACGAGTGAACCATACAGAAGAAGGAGATTAAATAGATGGAAAAGTTATTACACACTCCGGAAGGAGTAAGGGATATCTATGATAATGAATGCAAGAAGAAACGGAAAGTACTTTCTAAGATGCATCATGTCTTATCTCTTTATAGCTATAATGATATCGAGACCCCAACCTTTGAATTCTTTGATATATTTAATCAGGATAAGGGTTCTGCGGCGTCCAATGAGATGTATAAGTTTTTTGATCGCGATAATAACACATTAGTACTGCGACCGGATATTACACCGAGTATTGCCAGATGTGTCGCCAAGTATTATAACGAAGAGGATCTTCCGATCCGCTTGTGTTATCAGGGAGATACTTTTCTGAATACGCACAATCATCAGGGAAAGTCCCATCAGATCACACAGCTTGGTGCAGAGTTGATCAATGATGATTCATCTGCGGCAGATGCAGAAGTGATCGCGACGGTGATTGACTGTTTCTTAGCAGCAGGGCTCACTGAGTTTCAGATTGAGATTGGCGAAGTGGAATTCTTTAAGGGTATCTTAGAGGAAGCGAATCTTTCGAAAGAGACAGCGGAAGAGATCAGACAATGTATCCATAACCGCAATTTCTTTGCACTGGAATCTTTAGTGAAATCGTTAGAACTATCGGATCCTGTTAAAAATGTATTGTTAAGCTTTGATCAGTTATTTGGCGGCTGCGAGATGTTAGAGCGTGCCAGAACATTGGTGAGTAATGCGACATCTTTAGAAGCGATCAACCGTTTAGAGAAGGTATATACCGCATTGTCCTATTCAGGATACGAGCAGTATATCAGTTTTGATTTCTCGTTACTTAGCAGATATGAGTATTATACAGGTATCATGTTCCGCGGGTATACATATGGAACCGGTGATGCAGTTGTTAAAGGTGGAAGATATAACAACCTTTTGAAGCAGTATGGTAAAGATGCCCCGGCAATCGGATTTGCATTTTATATTGAAGACTTGATGAAAGCAATTACCCGACAGAAGATAGAGGTTACAATTGATAATTCTGACAGCATTATCCTGTATGATATCGAACATCAGAAATATGCCATTCATTTTGCCAATCAGTTGCGTAAGTCAAACCGTAAGGTGGAGCTGATCCGGAAGTCGAAGAAGAAAGAGGTCAATGCCTATGCTGAATATGGCAAGAAGAATCATTTTTCGGGTATGTTTTATCTGACTTCGGATAAGACTGTGAATGTATATGATTTTGTTACGGAAGAGATTGGCAGTGCTTTGATCGAAGATATAGAATTATGCTAACGATTCATTAGAATCAGAAATGAGGATGGACATGAGATATATTACATTTGCATTAGCAAAAGGGCGTCTTGCAAAGAAGACGTTAGGTTATCTGGAACAGATTGGAATTACTTGTGAAGAAATGAAAGATCCGGACACACGGAAACTGATCTTTACTAATGAAGAATTGAAACTGCGTTTCTTCTTAGCGAAAGCAGGGGATGTTCCAACATATGTTGAATATGGGGCAGCGGATATTGGTGTTGTAGGTAAGGACACGATCTTGGAGGAAGAAAGGGATAACATCTACGAAGTATTGGATCTTGGATTTGGTAAATGCAGAATGTGTGTCTGTGGACCGGCTTCTGCTAAAGAGATCTTACAGAAGAATGAGATTATCCGGGTTGCCAGCAAGTATCCGAATATTGCAAAGAATTATTTTCAGTCAAAAAAGAATCAAACGATTGAGATCATTAAGTTAAATGGTTCTGTGGAATTAGCACCGATCGTGGATCTTTCTGATGTGATCGTAGATATTGTAGAGACGGGAACCACGCTTCGTGAGAATGGTTTGGAGGTGTTGGAAGAGGTATGTCCGTTATCCTGCCGTATGGTAGTGAATAAGGTTAGTCTTAAGATGGAACAACAGCGAATCCTTAAGATTGTAAATGATCTGAAAAAATTAATATATGAACAATAACGAAAGAAGGATGAGAACATGCGAATTGTAGAGCTGAATAACGAAACTAAAAAGAATCTCTTAAATGATCTGTTGAAAAGAAGTCCGAATAATTATACAGAATATTCAGACACCGTTCAGGCGATTGTAGATGATGTCAGAGAGCATGGGGATGCGGCATTATTTTCTTACACGAAGAAGTTTGATAAGGCAGACATTACCAAAGACAATGTGCTTGTAACCAAAGAAGAAATTGAAGAGGCGTATACACAGGTAGATGCTCATTTGGTGGAGGTTATTCGGAAGGCGCTTGTGAACATCCGTACCTATCATGAAAAACAGAAGCAATATAGCTGGTTTGATTCCGCAGAGAATGGAACTATGTTAGGACAGAAGGTGACACCTCTTCATTCTGTTGGTGTGTATGTTCCGGGTGGCAAGGCAGTGTATCCGTCTTCTGTATTAATGAATATTGTACCGGCAAAGGTGGCAGGAGTACCGAATGTGATCATGACAACACCTTGTAATGCAGAAGGTAAAGTATATCCTACAACATTAGTGGCAGCCAATGAGGCCGGCGTGGATGCTATTTACAAAGCAGGTGGTGCACAGGCAATTGCATCGTTAGCATTTGGTACGGAATCCATTCCAAAGGTCGATAAGATTGTTGGTCCTGGTAACATTTTTGTTGCACTTGCCAAGCGTGCGGTATATGGCTATGTCAGTATTGATTCGATTGCAGGTCCTTCTGAGATCTTAGTGCTTGCCGATGAGTCTGCGAACCCAAGATATGTTGCTGCCGATCTGTTATCACAGGCAGAGCACGATGAATTGGCATCGGCGATTCTGGTAACAACCTCGGAAGAATTAGCAAAAAAGGTTAGTATCGAAGTAGATCAGTTTGTAGCAAACTTAAGCCGGAAAGAGATTATTCAGAAATCTTTAGATAATTATGGATATATATTGGTGGCGGATTCTTTAGAGGAAGCAATCTCTGCAACCAATGATATAGCGAGTGAGCATTTGGAGATTGTGACAAAGAATCCGTTTGAGGTAATGATGAAGATAAGAAATGCAGGTGCTATCTTTATTGGCGAGTACAGTTCTGAGCCGCTCGGAGATTACTTTGCAGGACCAAACCACGTATTACCGACGAATGGTACAGCGAAGTTCTTCTCACCACTTAGTGTCGATGATTTTGTGAAGAAATCAAGTATCATTTATTATTCGAGAGAAGCATTAGAGCCGATTCATCAGGATATTATTGATTTTGCTACCAGTGAGCAGTTGACGGCACATGCAAATTCCATTAAAGTACGATTTGAATAAGAGCTATGCTCAAAGAATATAGTAATTTGATTGAGTGTGTGGTACAATGAGGGGCAGAAATGAGAATCCGATAATGGAAGGAGCGTGCATATATGGCAGGCAGAATTGCTTACATTGAAAGAAAGACAAACGAGACAGATATTAAACTGGAATTACATATAGACGGATCCGGACAGACAAAAATTGATACCGGAATTGGTTTCTTTGACCATATGTTGAATTCCTTTGCAAGACATGGATTTTTTGATCTGAAAGTATTAGCCAAAGGAGATCTGTATGTAGATTCCCATCATACGATCGAGGATACCGGCATCGTTTTAGGGCAGGCGATCAAGAAAGCAATCGGTGATAAGAAAGGGATCAAACGTTATGGGCAGCGGATTCTGCCAATGGATGAGACTTTAATGTTATGTGCATTGGATCTGTCCGGCAGACCGTATTTTTGCTATGATATGAACTTGACAGTGGATCAGGTGGGCTATTTTGATACAGAGATGGTGAAAGAATTTTTCTATGCGGTATCTTATAGTGCGGGTATGAATCTTCATTTGAAACAGTTGGATGGAAGCAATAATCATCATCTGATCGAAGCGGCATTCAAAGCATTTGCAAAAGCTCTGGATGAAGCAACGCAGATTGATCCACGGATGAAAGATGCTGTATTATCAACAAAAGGGTCTTTGTAGACTGATAGTTGAAGGAGGATATTATGAGTTATGTAAAGTTGATTGCAGGATTAAGCCGCAATAATGCATTAGAAACAGCAGCAGCTTATTCCAATGATGGTGCGGATGAGATTGCATATATGGATATGACGGCAATCGAAGATGGACGTGAACCGGATGTCGAGTTTATGAAGAAGATTGCCGAGACAGCAGAAGTACCTTTGATCGTTGGTGGCGGTGTGAAACGATTAGAAGATGTGAAGAAGATGTTATACGCCGGTGCAGCGAAGGTATATATGAAACATGCAGCAAGATTAGACATTCATTTTGTCAAAGAGATGTCGGAACGTTTCGGAAACGATAAGATTGGTGTTGCTATTGATATCAATGATGTGGATGTAGTGTCTTTTGCCGTGAAATGCGAAGAGATGGGAGCAGGTAATATCTGGTTGTTGGGATTTAAGACCGGAATGGAACAGCGCGTTCGTGAGATCAAGGAAGCATTGGATGTTCCGGTTATGATTGATGTGGATGACGCATCAGAGGAGCAGCTTGCAAAGACAATTTCAGACAGTACGGTAGATGCTGTATTATATACAGGTACTGAGGTTGTTAATATGATGCAGGTAAAACATTTCCTTTCTGGAAAGAATATAGAAGTGAATACATTTGAAAGTGCTCTGGATTTTGATACATTTAAGTTAAATTCCGATGGACTGATTCCTTGTATCGTCCAGGATTATAAGACACAGGAAGTCTTAATGATGGCATATATGAACAAGGAATCCTATGCCAAGACATTAGAAACCGGACGTATGACATATTATTCCAGAAGCCGCCAGAAATTATGGATGAAGGGTGAGGAGAGCGGTCACTTCCAATTTGTAAAGGAACTGATCATCGATTGTGACAAAGATACGATTCTTGCAAAGGTATCGCAGATCGGAGTTGCCTGCCATACCGGTAATCCAACCTGTTTCTTTACACCTCTTGCCAAGAAAGAGTATGATAATACAAATCCGCTTACGGTATTCAATGAAGTATACAACACGATCGTGGATCGTAAGCTTCATCCAAAGGAAGGTTCTTATACCAATTATCTGTTTGATAAAGGAATTGATAAGATTCTTAAAAAGGTTGGTGAAGAATGTACTGAGATCGTAATTGCTGCCAAGAATCCGGATCCGGAGGAGATTAAGTATGAGATCTCAGATTTCCTGTATCACTGTATGGTTCTTATGGTAGAACGTGGTGTGACATGGGAAGACATTACAAAGGAATTAGACAACAGACACTAAAGTGTTTGATATAAGGAGGTATGTGTATGGAGTTTTTAAGCGAATTTTTAACATATGCATTTAAGTATGTGGTATTGGGTGCGATTGCGATTGCCGGAGTTATGTGTGCTGTGAGATCAAAGAAGAAGCAGCAGGAGACAACACTGGAGAAACAAAAGACAACGCAGGAATAATGGGTTGTCTTGATGGGGATTACAATATTTAAGTAAGTGAGGATACGATTGTGAAGAAATACGGTTTAAATGAACTTAGAAAAATGTATTTGGATTTCTTTGAGAGCAAGGGACATCTCAAGATGAATAGTTTTTCATTAGTCCCACACAATGATAATTCATTGTTACTGATTAATGCAGGTATGGCACCGTTGAAGCCATATTTTACCGGACAGGAGATTCCACCAAGAAAGCGTGTTACAACCTGCCAGAAGTGTATTCGTACCGGTGATATTGAGAATGTAGGTAAGACTGCCCGCCATGGTACATTTTTTGAGATGCTTGGTAATTTCTCATTTGGTGATTATTTCAAGAAAGAAGCAATTACCTGGTCATGGGAGTTTCTGACTGAGGTGTTGGAGATGGATCCGGATCGTTTGTATCCATCTGTATATTTGGAAGATGATGAGGCTTTTGATATCTGGAATAAGGATATCGGAATTGCCAAAGAAAGAATCTTTCGTTTTGGCAAAGAAGATAATTTCTGGGAGCATGGTTCCGGTCCTTGTGGTCCTTGTTCCGAGATCTATTATGATCGTGGCGAGAAATATGGCTGTGGTAAGCCGGATTGTACGGTTGGCTGCGACTGCGATCGATATATGGAGATCTGGAATAACGTATTTACCCAGTTTGACAATGATGGTCATGGTAATTATACGGAGTTAGAGCATAAAAATATTGATACCGGTATGGGATTAGAGCGTCTGGCATCTGTTGTACAGGATGTGGATTCAATCTTTGATGTGGATACGATTGAAGCACTTCGCAACAAGGTATGTGAGTTTGCACATACTACTTATCATGCAGACGAGGAAAAAGATGTATCCATTCGTCTGATCACTGACCACATCCGTTCGGCTACATTTATGATCTCAGATGGTATTATGCCATCTAACGAGGGAAGAGGTTATGTACTTCGCCGCTTGATCCGTCGTGCAGCCCGTCATGGACGTTTGTTAGGAATCGAGGGAACCTTCTTGGCAAAGCTTTCTGAGACGGTGATTGAGGGTTCAAAGGACGGATATCCTGAATTAGATGAGAAAAAAGAGTTCATTTTCCGTGTGCTGACACAGGAAGAGAACCAGTTTAATAAAACGATCGATCAGGGTCTTGCAATCCTTGCGGATATGGAAGCAAAGCTTGCCGAAAGCGGTAGCAAGACATTGTCCGGTGCGGATGTTTTCAAGTTATATGACACATATGGATTCCCGGTAGATCTGACCAAGGAGATCTTAGACGAGAAGGGTTATGCCATTGATGAAGAAGAGTTTCAGGCTTGCATGGAAGAGCAGCGTACCAAAGCCCGGACTGCAAGGAAGACAACAAATTATATGGGTGCGGATGCAACGGTATACGATGAGATCGATCCGGCTATTACAACAAAGTTTGTCGGTTATGATAACAGCACATGCGAATCTAAGATCACAGTTCTTACGACGGAAGCTGTAGTAGAAGCAGTTGCAGAAGGAGACGAAGCAACCTTATTTGTAGAAGAAACCCCGTTCTATGCAACCATGGGTGGTCAGCAGGGTGATACCGGCGTGATCCGGACAGCTGATGGCAGTGAGTTTACAGTAAAAGATACCATCAAGTTAAAGGGTGGCAAATATGGTCATATCGGAACTGTTACAAAGGGAATGTTTAAAGTAGGTGATCCTGTAACACTTTCTATTGATACAATCAAACGTGCAGATATCTGTAAGAATCATAGTGCCACACATTTATTACAGAAGGCCCTTAAGATGGTACTTGGTGATCATGTAGAACAGAAAGGTTCTTTGGTTACACCGGATCGTTTACGTTTTGATTTTTCACATTTCTCTCCGATGACAGAGGAAGAGATTGTTAAGGTAGAAGCCATCGTGAACGAAGAGATTGCAAAAGCATTACCTGTTGTTGTCAAAGAAATGCCAATTGAAGAGGCTAAAAAGACCGGTGCGATGGCATTATTCGGTGAGAAGTATGGTGATACAGTACGAGTTGTTAATATGTCTGATTTTTCAGTGGAGCTTTGTGGTGGTACGCATGTAGCAAATACCGGGATGATCACAACGTTTAAGATTGTATCAGAGTCAGGTATTGCGGCTGGTGTAAGACGTATTGAAGCTTTGACAGGAGCCGGAGTATTCGCATATTATAAAGAGATTGAAGAGAAGATGCAGGAAGCGGCTGCAATGTTGAAGGCAACCCCGGATCAGTTGTTAGATAAACTTAGTCACACATTGAAGGAAGTGAAGGAGCTGACTTCTGAGAACGAATCTTTGAAAGCCAAACTTGCCAATGAGTCATTAGGTGATGTTACTTCAGATATGGTAGCGGTAGGAGACTTTAATGTTCTTGCTACTTCCGTTGAAGGAGTAGATATGAACGGACTTCGTGACCTGGGAGATCAGTTAAAGACTAAGGTATCCGAAGGTATCGTGGTAATCGCATCTGCTAATGATGGCAAAGTGAACCTGATTGCAATGGCAACAGATGGTGCGGTTAAGAAGGGTGCCCATGCAGGTAACTTGATCAAAGAGGTTGCTCCACTTGTCGGAGGAGGCGGTGGCGGTCGTCCTAATATGGCCCAGGCCGGTGGTAAGAATCCGGCAGGAATCGCAGATGCAATTGCCAAGGCAAAAGAGGTTGCCACAAGTCAGTTGTCCTAAATAGCTATTATCGTCAGGCATTTTGTTGGGAAATTCATAACAAAGTGCTTGACGTATGAATATTTTATGCTATAATCTTATTTGTGTTTTAAATAACCCAAGGTTGTATGGCAGACACAATATGCAACTGAAGGGAGGTCGGGTGAGAGAATGTCAAACGTTATTGTTAAAGAGAATGAGACTTTGGACAGCGCTCTTCGTCGTTTCAAGAGAAATTGTGCGAAGGCTGGTATTCAGCAGGAGATTCGTAAGAGAGAGCATTACGAGAAACCAAGCGTAAGACGTAAGAAAAAGTCTGAGGCAGCTAGAAAAAGAAAATTCAAATAATACGAATTTAGCAGGTTTATTGCTTTACGAAGCAATAGCCCTTTTTTCTATGTATAGAAAAATTGTCGCGGCTTTGGATAAATGTTTTGTCCTGAGTTTGGAAGATTTACTCATATATGATCAATACCATTCATATATTGAAAAGAACAAATGGAATTGGCAGGTAGTGTATTGGAAGTACCGGGTGACGTCCTATATGGTGATGTATTAGTTAAACTTTCCGGTAATCGGGAAGCAATAATTGAAAATTATAAAGGCATTCTGCTATACACAGAAGAAGAGATTGCGATTGCCTGCAAGAGATTCACCCTTCGTATTTGTGGTTCCGGTCTGCATATTCAATATTTTTCCGGCAGTGATATGAAAGTGATCGGAACGATTAACACTATAACATATATATCGAATGGAGATTTATGCTGTTAAAAATATTGCGCTTTTTATTTGGGTATATCCGAATGGAAGTATATGGATTTGCACCGGAACGTTTGATGAATCTACTGATTGAAAATCAGATTGTGATCTGGGATGTTGCTACGACTGAGCAGGGGTATGAATTCTACACAGGCAGGAAGAATCTTCTTCGTATGAGACCGTATCTACAAAAAACAAATATGAAGATTAAGATCCTGCATCGGTATGGCGTTCCATTCTTGATAAAGCAATACCGGAAACGTGTAATGTTTTTAACAGGATTTGTACTATTTCTGGTCGTATTATATACATTATCCCTATTTGTTTGGGAAGTTAATGTGACAGGGGAAGACAAATTGGTTGCTGATAGTATACACAAAAGAATTGAGGAGCAATATATCCCACTTGGAACGTTAAAGTCTAAGATTGATTGTGCAAAGTTAGAACAGATATTACGAAAAGATTTTGATGAAATTTCATGGATCAGTTGTGAATTGAAAGGTACGGGATTTACTGTTTACTTAGAAGAAGGGATGAACCCCAAACAAGAGAATGAAGAAGCACCGGGAGATATGGTAGCAACACAGGATGCTACGATTACTAAAATGATCACCAGGCAGGGAACTCCGGTTGTTAAAGTGAAGGATCAGGTGAAAAAGGGAGATATTCTGATATCCGGAACAGTATATATTTATGACGATAATAATGAGGTGATAGAAACAAATTATATCCGTGCAGACGGAGATGTATACGGAACGATTCGTTATACATATGAAGACTATGTGGATCTGCAGTATTATGCTAAGAAATATATAGCAAAAAGCAAGAGATATATTACTTTTTATCTGTTGGATTACTCTTTCACACCATATATTTCTAAAAAAAACACAGAAAATATGGATACGTATACACAAATTCATAAGGCACGGATTCTACAGGATTTCTATCTTCCGTTTGGCTATAAGATTACAAAGCAGACGCCATACGTATTGGAATCAAAGACACGTAATGAACAGGAAGCAAAAAAGATATTGAAGTCACGTTTTCAGGAAAAAATAAAAACATTTAAAGAAAAAAAGGTAGAAATCATAGAAAATAATGTTACAATAGAAAAGAAAGGCGGGAAAATGATTGCAACCGGAGAACTGATCTTGAATGAACCGATTGCTGCCTGGAAAGAATCATCAGGAGAACATTTGATTCCGTCATCCGAGGAATAGAGAACAGGAGAATAATATGAGTGCATGTGAGAAAAGCATCATGATACCAGCAGATTGTATTGCAAATGTGTTCGGGCAGTTCGATACACATGTCAAACGGATTGAACGAACCCTGAATGTGACAATGGTGTTGCGGGATACCCAGCTTAAGATTATGGGGGAAGAAGTATTTGTAAATAAGGCGATAGAAGTTATGGAATCGCTGGTTGGTCTTGCCCAAAGAGGCAATACGATCACAGAGCAGAATGTTAATTATACATTGTCTTTATCGGAAGAACATCATTCAGATACAGTGGTAGAATTAGATAAAGATGTGATATGTCATACTGTGAATGGCAAACCTGTAAAAGCGAAGACGATCGGCCAGAAACAATATCTGAATGCGATCGATAAGCATATGATTGTTTTTGGGGTCGGTCCGGCAGGAACAGGTAAGACATATCTTGCAATGGCAAAGGCAATTACAGCATTTAAGAACGATGAAGTGAACAGGATTATTCTAACCAGACCGGCTATTGAAGCAGGCGAGAAATTAGGTTTTCTTCCCGGAGATCTGCAAAGTAAAGTAGATCCATATCTTCGTCCGCTATATGATGCCCTATATGAAATTATGGGCGCAGACAGTTTCCTTAAGAATATGGAGAAAGGATTGATCGAAGTTGCCCCATTGGCCTATATGCGAGGCAGAACTTTGGATAATGCCTTTATTGTGTTGGATGAAGCGCAGAATACCACACCGGCGCAGATGAAGATGTTTCTGACCCGAATTGGATTTGGTTCCAAAGCCATTATAACCGGTGATCTGTCGCAAAAAGATATTCCAAAAGATGCAGTAAGCGGATTGGATGTAGCACTTAAAGTATTACGGAATGTAGAGGATATTGCGGTGTGCCATATGACAAGCCAGGATGTAGTAAGACACCCGTTAGTGCAGCGGATCGTCAAAGCATATGATGATTATGAAGCGAAGCATACAAGGAAAGGAAACCGTTCATAGAATCTTGATTTATCCCTATATATCGTATATAATAGATTCAGTTCTGAATCGGGATTACAAGATATAGAGTGACGATTTCAGGGAATTATTATAACAACTGTGAATGGAAGAGGAAAGATGACAATATTACTAGAGAATGAATGTGATATCGATCTTGGAATGGATTATGAGGCAATTGCTTCCCGGGTAGTGGAAGCAGCACTTGATTATGTGAAGTGTCCATATGAGTGCGAAGTGAATATTTTATTGACAGATAATGATGGTATTCAGGCTGTGAATAAGCAGATGCGTCAGATCGATGCACCGACGGATGTTCTTTCGTTTCCAATGATCGATTTTGAGACAGAGGCAGATTTTTCGATTGCAGAGACAGACGAAGCATCTTATTTTGATGCTGCAACCGGAGAATTATTGTTAGGGGATATCATGATTTCATTAGAGAAAGTGATAGAACAGTCTAAGCAGTACAATCACAGTGTTGTAAGGGAATATGCTTTTTTAATTGCACATAGTATGCTGCATTTATCCGGATATGATCACATGGTAGATGAAGAACGAATCCGTATGGAGCAGATGCAGGAAGCAATTTTACAAAGTATAGGTTATACAAGAGACATTACAGAGTAAGGAGATCATTATGAAGAAGAGATTACTTGCAGCTACATTGGTAACAATTGCCGCGTTGGGATTGTTTGGATGTGGTAAGAAAGAAGAAGCAACAACAGAGAGTACTACGGAAGCAACCACTGAAGCAACAACAGAAGATACTGCACATGAAGGAATGGAATATAATGAACTGACAGGTGAATGGTCAAAGGATTATGTACCACACAGACCGGTTGCTGTTATGATCAACAATCTGAAAGAAGCATTGCCTTCTTCTAGTACTAAGCAGGCAGATATTATTTATGAATGTATGGTAGAAGGTGGAATTACCCGTATTATGCCGATTTTCTCTAATTATGACGGATTAGAGGCTGTTGGTTCTGTTCGAAGTGCCAGACATTATTATATCAATATTGCGAATGAATACGATGCCATTTATGTACATTATGGACAATCTAAGCCGGCTAAGGAAAAGCTTGAGAAACATGCGATTGACAATATTAATGGATTAACGTATGATGCCGGTTTCTATCGTGACAGCAGTCGTGTTGCACCTCATAATGCATATACTTCCGGCGAACGTATCGTGAAAGGGATTGAAGATTTTGGATATTCTACAGAGTATGATGATTCTCACGAAAAAGTATTTTCTTTTAACGAGGAAGATACAGAGCTTGCAGATGGACAGGATGCCAATACTGTACATGTGAATTTCAGTAGTTATTCAAAGCCGTATTTTGTATATAATGCAGATACCAAGGTATATGATCGTTATGAATATGATGCACCACAGGTGGATGCACTTGCAGATGAGAATGATAATGTACTGACTTTTAAGAATGTGATCATTCAGATCTCACAGTATGAATGTATCAATCCGAAGAATGACCTTCAGGAGTTGACACAGGTAGGAGAGGGAAACGGTTATTACTGTACGGATGGTAAAGCAATTCCGATCACCTGGAAAAAAGATAACAAGAAAGGAAAGACAAAGTATTATACCGAAGATGGACAGGAATTACTGTTGAATCCGGGTAAGACATGGATCTCAATTATCGGTAATGGTGATAATGCAGGTGTTTCTTTTGAATAAATGATGTAATATCATAAGGGGTTGTCCCAATCGGAACAGCCCCTTATACTTTAGGAAGAAGGTAGACATATGACCAAAGAAGAATTGATCGTTTGTGCCAGAAAGGCGGCTGCAAAAGCATATGCACCATATTCGAATTTTACAGTAGGCGCAGCATTGCTCACCAGACAGGACAAAGTATATACGGGTTGCAATATCGAGAATGCATCATACGGTGCAACAAACTGTGCAGAACGTACTGCAATATTCAAAGCTGTATCAGAAGGCGAAAGAGATTTTGTGGCAATTGCAATTGTTGCAGGGGATGGTTCAACCGCATATCCATGCGGAATCTGTTTACAGGTTATGAATGAATTTATGCCGGAGGTTGAAGTAATACTGGAAGAAAAAGGTGATATTACGGCATATTCCTTGAAGGAATTATTACCAAAGGGGTTCGTATTATAAGATACATGAGAGGGAGTTATGTTTGATATTCTATTTCATATACAATTATTAGGCGTTGTTATCGGATTTGCCAATCTGATTATTGTGAGTATGCAGAAAAGTTCAGAGAATCAGAAGATTTTGATGGCGGCATCAACCTGTGCATTCATAGGGATTATTGCTTACACTTTTGAGATGCAGGCAACAAATGTACCTGAAATGCTGCTGGCAGCCCGTTTTGGGTATATTGGTAAGTCATATGTAATGATACTGCTTATCCTATTTGAATGCAAATATTGTAATGTTAAAGTTTCTACTGTGGTCATTAAGGGGATATTTATTTTCAACACATTCATGCTTTTGCTAGTATTAACCTGTCCACAGCATAATTTTTATTATAAGAATATTACTTTGGTCAATACCGGATTTTTCCCACATCTGCAATTTGATCGTGGGATTGGTTATTATATGTTCATGACGGTTACATTAGTTTTGATGGGGTATTCCTGCTATATTTCACTGACGCAATGTCTGAAACGCAGAGGGAATGAACGGAAAAGAATCTTTTTGCTTATGCTGGCCGGTGTGTTCCCTACGTTGATCCTGGGGCTTTATCTAAGCGGTGTTATGAATGAATTTGACCCAATGCCGATTGGAATAACGATTTCATGTTGTCTGGTAACTTTGAATGTGTTGAATTATGGCTTGCTGGATACGATGCAGTTGGCTAAAGAGAATGTGATCGAGAATGTCAAGGAGGGCGTTTTGATCATAGACTCGAATTCTAATTTGTTATATTATAATGAAATCGCCCGGGAGATATTTCCTCAACTGGAGAATTCTAATATGACCGGCGATGTTGTGAATACGGTATTTTCCAAGAATGGAGAATCTGTATATAACATTGGTAATAAGAATTATGAGATCCGCATTTCTCCGCTTGTAGAGGATACAACGATCAAAGGATATATGGCATGGATCTTTGATATGACATTTATTAATCGTTACACAGATGAGATGATAGTCTTAAGACAAGAAGCCGAAAGAGCAAATCAAGCCAAATCCCTATTTCTAGCTAACATGAGTCATGAGATACGGACTCCGATGAATGCAATCATGGGGTTTTCCTCTCTTGCATTACAGGGAGATAATATCGATAAGATAAAGGAGCAGATCCGGTATATATATAATTCAGCCAAATCATTATTGAATATTATCAATGAAATACTGGACATTTCCAAAATTGAAACCGGTAGATTGGAATTATCCCAAAGTAATTATGATACAAAAGTATTGTTTTCGGATGTACTTTCTCTTGTTGCATCGCAGATCCATACAGATCAGGTTCAGTTTGACTATAAGATACCTGTTCAATTCCCCTCTGTGTTGAATGGAGATGAGACCAAAGTGCGGGAGATTCTGATCAATCTTTTAAACAATGCAGTGAAATATACGCGTAAAGGAAGAATTGAATTTCGAATCAGAATAGAAGATCAGACGGCAGAGAATATTACTTTTACAATGCAGATTGCAGATACAGGAATCGGAATCCGTGCGGAAGAGCAGGAGAAGATCTTTGGAATGTTTGAAAGGGCAGGCAGTCGGGAGAATATTAATATTGAAGGATCAGGTCTTGGATTATCCATTGTCAAAGGATATGTAGAATTGATGGGAGGTACATTACAATGGGATAGTGAATACGGAAAAGGCTCCACTTTTTCTGTTCAACTGACACAGAAGATTGTAAATACTGCCCCGATAGGGCTGTTGAATTCCGGCATCAAAATTATAACGCCTCCGGTAACCCTTGACTATTCGGGGTATTCGGCTTTGGTGGTAGATGATAATGAGATTAATCTGATCGTTACGCAACAATTTTTAGAACAATATCAGATTCAGACAGATATAGTAATAAGCGGACGGCTGGCATTAGAGGCTATCCGAAAGAAACACTATGATATTATATTTGTAGATCATATGATGCCGGAAATGGACGGCATAGAAACTGTACATCAGATGAGACGTATGCCCGGACGGTTGGTAAATACAGTTGTTGTTGCGTTGACAGCCAATGCTGTAGACGGTGTAAGAGAACATCTGCTGTCCGAGGGTTTTGATCATTATCTTAGTAAGCCGTTAATGAAGGATGCATTAGAGCAATTACTCCAGGGATGCTTAGGCGACCGGCAAATGCGTCAACAGGTGGCAATTACACAGGATGTTACGATTGAGAAACGTTTACAGACAGTCGGTGTAGATATGCAGACAGGGATGTCTTATTGTAATGGAGATACCGGTATCTATTATGAAATACTGAATCTTGCAGTGGAAACATATATAGAGAAGTGTCAGAAACTGCAACAATATTACAGGGACAGAAATTTTAAGAATTATCAGGTTGAGATCCATGGTTTGAAGTCTTCCTTGTGGATTGTGGGTGCTACAGAATTAGGACGATTTGCAGAACAACAGGAACATTTCCTACAGCAAGGAAAAACAGAATACTTAGAACAAACATATAATTGTTTTCAAGCGGAATATCATCAGGTTGTGCATGGTATCTATGATACCCTTGTGGAGTTTGCTTTATTGCGGGAGGATCTTAAAAACTGTAACCTATGATTCCTGAATAAGATATAAAAGTCTTGGTCATACTTTCTCTAGAGAACATATTGGAGGAAGTTATGAAACGTAATATTATATTCGCTGTATTTGCATTATTGACAGGTCTTATTGCAGCCGCTTGTGTCTATGCATATCAATATTTTTATCCGGAAAAGTATATCCGTACACCGGATGGACATTACGAGAACACAGCGGTAGCGAAGGAAAACTCCCCTTTCCCTATCACACAGGAGACACATTTTCAAGTGGAGTATTACTACAAAGAAGAGAATCGTACTCTGACAGAGGATATCGGAAGCATCCCTGCTTTACTTGGCTGTGATAAAACGGGAGTGGAACGATATCTGAAGGATTATATGCAACATCTGTCTAAAGACGAGCAGGAGAAAGGACTTGTATCTTACGGGATGATTTCTTATCGTGATAATACGATATATTTGCGTAAGACTTATCAGAAACCTGTTTACAAAGGGTATTATGCAAAATCTTTTAATGGATATGTTGTAATTATGAATGGAGATGAAAAGACCGTATATGAATATACGCAGATACCTATTCATTTACTTCCTGATGAGATGAAAGAGCAGGTTATGAATGGATATTATCTGAATAATGAAGAGGACTTGTATAGTTTTTTGGAGAATTATTCAAGTTGACAGAACGAAGGAGTTACCATGAAATACGACATTATTATTGTTGGTGCCGGGGCGGCCGGACTGTGTGCAGCCTATGTAGCATCTTGTACCAACATAAAACTAAAGATTGCAGTGCTAGAGAGACAATCGGTATGTGGTCGGAAGCTGAGTGCATCCGGTAATGGAAAAGGCAATCTGACCAATGCAGATTTTCAATCGAAATGTTATCATTCCTTTGAGCAAAAGGATATTGAACAATGGGTGCAGCAACATTCCCATAAAGAAATCGTATCATTTTTTGATCAGATCGGTATTCCGTTATATGAGAAGAATGGATATTATTATCCGATATCGAATCAGGCAAAGCAAGTAACCGGACTTCTTGTTGATAAATGCAGGAAGAATGGTGTCTCATTTATTATGAATACAGAAGTTACTGATGTTGGTAGGAAAAGTAACCGGGATAATTGTTATGTTATAACTGATGCGGAAGGTAATACGTATGAGGGGAGTTCTGTTATTCTTAGTACCGGAGGTGCAGCAGCTCCGAAACTCGGAGGCAGCCAATCGGGATATCAATTAGCACGGGCGTTGAAACATTCCATAAGTCCGATTCGTTCAGTATTATGTCCAATCTATGTTGAAGATCCTTTACTGAAACTTGCGAAAGGGGTTCGTTTGGATGGAGCGGTAACGTTACTTGGGGCAGACGGTGTGATTGCCCGGGAGTCCGGGCAGATTCAATGGAATGAGGATAATCTGTCGGGAATTGTGATAATGAATCTTTCCTGTTATCTACCGTATCAAACACAAGAGATGGAATTACATATTGATCTGTTGCCGGATCATTCCTGGAATGCATTGAGGACGTATCTGAAACAACAATGTGACCGGAATCCCAAACAGACAATACAGACCTTACTTTTGGGAATCTTTCCATCTGCAATGGTACAATATCTGTTAAGACGCCTTTGTGTGAAAGAAAGTCTTACCGGGCAGGAAATATCTGAAAAGCATCTGAATCGGATTACATCCAATATTAAGAAGCTGTCTTTCTGCCCATTATCAAAGGAGGATTATGAGAAAGCACAGGTTACGTCAGGAGGAGTTCGGTTGTCAGAGATTGATCTGACAACAATGGAATCACGGCAAGATCAGGATATTTATCTGGTAGGAGAATTGCTGGATGTAAATGGATGCTGTGGAGGTTACAATCTGACATTTGCCATGTTGTCAGGAATGCAGGCGGCAAATGCAATTATTGAGAAAAAGGTTAGCGGAGGCAGATATGATCGAGATTCGTGGAATTAAAGTACGTGTTGAGGGGGGACGACAGGAATTAGAACATCAGATTATGCGAAAACTGCGGTGCAAAGAGTTACCGTCGTATACGATATTGAAACGTTCGATTGATGCAAGAAAGAAACCGGATATTTATTATATATATCAAGTGGGAGTTCATTTACAAAATGAGTTCCGGATTGTAAAGAAACTTAACGATAATAATATTATGTTAAGTAAAAGGGTGCTATATCAATTACCGGAGAACGGAGAACAACGGATGGAACATCATCCATTAGTGATCGGAGCTGGGCCTGCTGGATTATTTTGTGCTCTCTCGTTGGCAAAGAGAGGATTTTCACCGATTCTTGTAGAACGTGGATCACAGGTAGAAGAACGGCTTGCACAGGTGGAAGCATTTTGGCAGGGACAACCTTTGAATTCAGAGTGCAATGTACAGTTTGGAGAAGGTGGTGCGGGAACATTCAGTGATGGTAAGTTGAATACGCAGGTTAAAGATAAATATGGAAGAATCCGGTATGTGTTAGAAGAATTTGTGAAACATGGTGCGCCGGAAAGCATTCTTTATGATAATAAGCCGCATATTGGAACGGATTTGTTGATCCGGATAGTTCGAGGAATTCGACAGGAAATCGAAGAATTAGGTGGCTTGTTCTTGTTTAATACAAAGGCTGTGGATTTTCGCACAGATGGAGAACGGATTACAGAGGTACAATTATTACATAATGGAACCAGAACCTGGGTAGCATCGAACCATGTGGTATTAGCAATTGGTCATTCAGCAAGAGATACCTTTGCAATGTTATATGAGAAGACATTACAGATGCGTGCAAAAGACTTTGCAGTCGGAGTGCGCGTAGAACATCCTGCACAATGGATTCAGAAAGCAATGTACGGAGAAGGAAAAGCTTCCAAGCTGTTACCGGCAGCCCCTTACAAATTAACTTATCAGGCAACGAACGGCAGAGGCGTCTACTCTTTCTGTATGTGCCCGGGAGGATATGTCGTTAATGCTTCTTCAGAAACAGGTTATACAGCTGTGAACGGAATGAGTTATAGCGGGCGGGATGGTGAGAATTCCAATTCAGCGATTGTTGTTACTGTAAGAAGGGAAGATTATGGTGGTGATTCTCCGCTTGCCGGTGTTGAGTTTCAGAGAAACTTAGAAGCTGCAGTGTATGCACAGGGAAAAGGCAAAGTAGTGGTGCAGCGTTTTGAAGACTTTGAGGCAAAGAAACCATCAGAAAGAATAGGAAACGTTATTCCGCAGATTAAGGGTAAGTATATATGTGGTGATATTTCGGCATGCTTGCCGGATTATGTGACGGATGCTATTATAGAGGGAATACAGCATTTTGAACGGGATATTCCCGGATTTTCGCATCCGGATGCGATTCTTTCCGGAGTGGAGAGTAGAACTTCATCACCAGTCAGGATTGAGCGCTCCGATGAATTTCAGTCTAACATTTCCGGTGTTTACCCTTGTGGAGAGGGTGCAGGATATGCAGGAGGCATTATGTCGGCTGCGATGGATGGCATGAAGGTTGCAGAAGCGATCATTCAGAAATATTATAGATGATCGGCCGGAGACCGGTATGAGCATGTCACAAGATAATTAATAACAAGGCAGAGAGGAATTAATACATGGATGATAAGAAAATAGCAAGAATTAATGAATTATATCACAAAGCAAAGTCTGAGGGACTTAGCGAAGAAGAGAAAGTAGAACAGCAGATTCTACGGCAGGAATATATTGATTCAATTAAGCGTAATATTCGGTCTCAGTTAGACAATGCCAGCGTTAAGAACCCGGATGGAACGATCACACCGCTTAAGATGGTACGGGAGCGTAACATTAATGGAAAGTAGAGTAGATAAGAAGCAACTACGCAAAGCCATGCAACAGCGTCGTGCAGCATTAAGTACGGAAGAACAGCAGTGTCGTTCACTTCAGATTACAAAGCAATTATTCCAATCTGCTTTATATGATAAGAATATACGAATCTGCATCTATCAGGCATTTCGTAATGAGGTATCTTGTGATACAATTATGCATGAGTCATGGAAATGCGAAAAAGAGGTCTTTGTTCCGGTAACGGACGAACAGAATAAGACGATGGAGTTCTATAAAGTAACAGAACAGACACAATGGCGGCAAGGAGCGTACGGCATTATGGAACCGGTATTGAAACCTGTAGCAAGACCTTTAACGGAACCTGCACTTATATTGATGCCGGGGCTTGTGTTTGATCAGAATAAGCATCGGATCGGATATGGGGGCGGTTATTATGATAAATATTTAGCAGCACATCCGATTCACGTAACAGCAGCGCTATGCTATGATTTTCAAATTGTATCAGAAGATCTTCCGTATGAGGAACATGATGTTCTGCCGGATTATATCATTACAGAAGACGCCATGTTCTAAATAAAGGTGGATTAGACATCAGCAGACGGTAAGTTACTGCTGGTCAGACTACATATAGAAAAGAGGGAAAGTTATGGAATTAGAAATGATGGGAAAGCTTGCAAAGGAAGCTTCAAGAACACTGAATAAGCTATCAAAACCAATGAAAAATGCATGTCTGCTTACGGTAGCCAAGAATCTGATAGACAATACTGAACAGATTTTGGAAGCAAATGCAAAGGATATTGCAAACGGGAAGACAAATAATATGCCGGAGTCTCTTATAGATCGTTTGCAATTGACACCGGAACGGATTGAAGGCATTGCGGAGGGGGTACGTCAAGTTGCAGCATTAGAGGATCCGGTCGGGGAAGTACTTTCCATGAAGGAACGTCCAAATGGTTTGATGATCGGCAAGAAAAGAGTTCCTCTTGGCGTGATTGGAATTATATATGAGTCAAGACCAAACGTAACTGTAGATGCGTTTTCGCTCTGCTTTAAGACAAGCAATGCAGTAATTCTTCGAGGTGGTTCGGATGCGATTCATTCGAACATGGCATTGGTTGCCATTATCAAGGAGTCTTTAGAAGAGATGCATGTAACACCGGATGCTATCTTTTTGTTAGAGGATACGAGCCGCGAGACTGCAACCCGTATGATGAAGCTAAACAACTATATTGATGTCCTGATTCCAAGAGGCGGTGCAGGTCTCATTCGTTCTGTTGTACAGAATGCGACTGTTCCGGTTATTGAGACAGGAACCGGCAATTGTCATGTGTATGTGGATGCATCTGCGGATGTAAATATGGCAGTGGACATTGTGAAGAATGCAAAGTTACAGCGGTTAGGAGTATGTAATGCGTGCGAATCTTTGGTGATTCATAAAGATATTGCAGATGCCGTGATGCCTCGATTGATTGGCATGCTTAAGGAAAACCAGTGTGAGATCCGTGGGGATCAGAAAGTCCAGACATATGATTCCGGTGTGGTTCCTGCTACTGAGGAAGACTATGCAACCGAATACTTAGATAAGATCATTTCAGCCAAGGTTGTCAATTCGATTGATGAAGCAATTGAGCATATCAATCGCAATTCGACCGGACATTCCGAAGCAATTGTGACAAAGGATTATGAGAATGCACAACGTTTCCTCAATGAGATTGACTCGGCAGCCGTATATGTGAATGCATCTACGCGATTTACGGATGGATTTGAATTTGGATTTGGTGCAGAGATTGGAATCAGTACCCAGAAGTTGCATGCAAGGGGACCAATGGGCTTAGAAGCACTTACGACCACCAAATATATCATATATGGTAATGGACAGGTGAGACCATGATATACACTTTGTCGGATCAAGATCTAAACGATATGAAGAAATACAGTGTTTCAGATGTTAAAATCAGTGTGATTGTACCTTGCTATAATGTATCGAATTATATTACTGCCTGTGTGAAAAGTATCGTTGAACAGACGATTGGTTTATCACATTTAGAAATTATTTTAATAAATGATGCTTCAACAGATGAAACTTATAATATGTTATTGGATATTGAACAACAATATCCAGATAATATTTTAGTGGTCAATTGTGATGTAAATGGAAAGCAAGGTAGAGCACGTAATATTGGACTATCCTATGCTTCTGGTGATTATATCACATTTGTAGATGCCGATGATCAGATTGCTCCTGGAATGTTAGATGAGTTAATAAGAGGCTTACTGTATTGTGATGCTTCTATTGCTGAATGTGAAGCACAAATGATTATGGATTATAATAATATTCCTAAGAATATAGAACCGAATGAGAGTACTGTTCATAAGTTGACACGAGTTGAATCAGATGAAGAAGCTAGAATATTTTATATTAACCAGGCATTTGAGACTTCGGTGTGCCGTCGGTTATATCGCAGGGCTTTTATAGAAGATACTAAGTTATGTTTTCCGGAACAGATTTTTATGGAAGATATTTATTTCAGTCAATTGGCAATGATATATTGTAAGTCTATGTATCAAGTGAATATACCATACTATTTGTATTATATCCATCCGGATTCCACAATGCACTCTGCCAGACTCGCATCTTATTATATGGATATCCATAAAGTATCCGCTCTTGTAATTGAAACAGTGAAAGAAAGAGGGTTATTTGAAACATATAAAGATGCATTACAATATGTGTATACCAGAAAAGTATTTCATGATTTGACAGATTTTATGAACAAATCAATTAAACCATTTCCGATACATAATTATCAGATCATGAAACAATATATAGAAGATACATTTCATTAAATGAATAGAAAAGGAGACGAGAATGAACACCAAATTTACAGGAAGCAAAGATTATGTAGCAAGCGAAGAATTGATGGCAGCCGTAGATATTGCCATTGCTTTAGAAAAACCTCTTTTGATCAAAGGAGAACCGGGAACCGGTAAGACCATGCTTGCCGAAGCGATCAGCCAGTCAATGGGAAAGGATCTCTATATCTGGAATATCAAGTCTACAACCAAAGCACAGGATGGTCTTTATGTGTATGATACGATCCAGAGATTGTATGATTCCCAGTTCGGCGAAGAAGGGGTTGATGATATTGCGCATTATATTAAGTTAGGTAAACTTGGTGAAGCATTTAAAGCAGATAAACAGGTGATCCTGTTGATCGATGAGATTGACAAAGCCGACCTGGAATTCCCGAACGACTTATTGTGGGAGCTTGATAAGATGGAATTCTATATTCATGAGACCCGTGAGACGATCAAGGCAAAAGAACGTCCGATCGTTATTATTACGTCAAATGCAGAGAAGGAACTTCCGGATGCATTTTTACGACGTTGCATCTTCCATTATATTACATTCCCGGATCGTGATCAGATGACGGAGATCGTACATGCACATTTTGAGAACTTGGAAGAGAATGTTCTGAAGAATGCATTGGATACATTCTATTGGATTCGTTCGATCAAGGATGTCCGGAAGAAACCGAGCACATCAGAATTGATCGACTGGATCCGTGCATTGACGATCAGCGGAATAGATCCGGAACATTTGAGAGAACAGTTACCATTCCTTGGTGTGTTGTTGAAAAAGGATGAAGATCTGGAAGCAGTTAAGAAAGCAAAGTTATACTAATTAGGTGAGGTAATCTATGTTTCTTGATTTTTTTGATACATTGAAGAGAAAAGGCATTGACGTGTCTATGACAGAGTGGCTCACCCTGATGGATGCCTTAGATAAAGGATTGATCGAATCAAGCTTTACAAAGTTCTATTATGTGAGCCGTATGATCTTGGTCAAATCAGAATCGGATTATGATAAGTTCGATATGGCATTTTCCGAATATTTCAAGGATGTGAAGTCAGAGGATGCGGCACTGAAACGGGTGCTGGAATGGCTGGACAAAGGCGACCAGATGGAATTTGACAAACAGAACCAACAGATGTATTCCTTCTCACAGACGCGTAATTCGGACGAAGTAAAACGATTATTCCGCGAGCGGTTAGCCGAGCAGAATTCGGAACATAACGGTGGCAATCACTGGATCGGAACAGCAGGCGGTTCTGCGTTTGGTCATCACGGCAGGAATCTTGGCGGTATCCGTGTGGGAGAATTCGGCGGTATGCAGAGTGCATTTCAGGTGATGGGTGCACACAAATATCAGGATTTCCGGAACGATCGGGTGCTCAATTACCGGCAGTTTCAGGTGGCATTCCGGAGATTACGTCAGTATTCTTCAAGGTTGGATGTCCCTAAGACGGAATTAGATATTGACGGAACAATTGATAAGACATGTGAAAATGGAGGTTATCTGCAGTTAGAATTCGACCGTCCAAGAAAGAATACGGTGAAGCTGTTGCTATTATTCGACTGTGGTGGAACAATGATCCCATTTATGGAACTGTGTAATGAATTGTTCCAGGCGGTACACAAGGCGAATCATTTCAAGGATGTGCAGACCTATTATTTCCATAACTGTATCTATTCAAAGGTCTATAAGACAGCAGAATGTGAGATTGGAGAATGGGTCGATCTCGATTATCTGTTCCGGCATTACGACAAGGATTATAAGGTGATCATTGTCGGGGATGCGCAGATGGCACCGGAAGAGTTATTAGATAAGAACGGCAATTACCGTGGGCCAAATGATGGTCTGTCCGGTTATGAATGGTGCCAGTTGCTCACCCAGAAATACAAAAAGTGTGTCTGGCTGAATCCCCGCTACCATGGGGAATTAACCCGTATGCACTGGATGGAATCCGAGGACAAGTTAGCAAAGCTGTTTCATATGTATCTGCTTTCCGTGGATGGTCTGAAGGATGCAATTACATATTTGCTGAAGACCAAGTAAGGATGACGGTATATAGATAACATTTTGTTATCATTTAGGCGGCAAATAGTAGAAGGAGCGTGACAAAAATGATATCTTCTTTAATCGATGAAATGATAGCATATGATAAGGGTGATCCAAGACGAATCCAGCATTTCATGAAAGTACATGACTTTGCACGGACGATCGGACAATTAGAAGGTCTGGACGAACAGACATTATATATCTTGGAATCCGCAGCAGTCGTGCATGATATTGGAATACATGTATGCGAAGAGAAGTATGGTTCCTGTGAGGGAAAATTACAGGAAAAGGAAGGTCCTGCACTTGCAAAAGAGCTGTTAGAACGATTAGGCTATGAGCAGGAAGTGATCAACCGCATCTGTTATCTGGTCGGTCATCATCATACATATACGAATATAGATGGTGTGGATTATCAGATTCTGGTGGAAGCAGACTTCCTTGTGAACCTGTATGAGGATGGCGTTTCACCGGATGCGGTTCGCAAGGCATATCAGAATATATTCAAAACGGAGAATGGCAGGAAGATCTGTCGGAATATGTTTGGGATTCAGTAACAGAGTGAGGTGATTGTATGCATAACTTTGTTAAGTTAGAGAGAAATTATAGTGCATACGGTGGAACCGATTGTAGAAAAGATAGCGTTATACTCGATGGTACTCCCTATATGTTAAAGTATTTTTCTGATAAAAATAACCCTATTTGTGAATTTATTGGGTGTCATGTTTTCGAGTTACTTGGAATAAATGCACAAAAGACAGATGTAGGGATTTACAATGGAGAAGTAGTTGTTCTTTGTAGTGATTTCCGAGAGGGAAAAGATTTAGTAGAGTTTAATAAAATTGCTAATTTGTGTTCTGAAGGTAGGGTCAACAGTCTCATAAGTGTCTTAGACGTTCTAAATGAATCTTATTTTTTCACAGGACTTAATGCAGATGAGTTTTTCTGGAGAATGTTTGTTATCGATTTTATTATTGATAATCAGTATAGAGATAATACTAATTGGGGTTTGTTGTGTAAAGGTAAATACTGTACTGTTGCACCTGTTTATGATTGTGGAGGCTGCTTAAGCGTAAATAAAGATCAGAGTATTGGGGAGTTTGCAGAGAAAAGCAATTGTTACTTTACAGATGATTATGGGTTTAAAATTATGCCATTTGAGTTAATAAGAAGTAAGAAATACTCTGGGTGTTCAAAAGCAGTTGATTGGATAGTGAAGCAAGACTTTAATAAAGTTTATAGATTTATAGAAGGTTGCACTTTTGCCAGTAAAGATAGTCGTAAGTTTTATTTAGATACAATTAAGACTAGAATAGAAATGCTAAGAAATTTGTGTTAAATAAGGTTGTGTTTATTTTTACAAGAAAATAGGTAATTCTTCGTCCAAATCCTTGAGCTTTATAAACCGAAAATGATGGAATGAATTATTATAAATAAGTAAATAAGAATCGGCGGTGAGCCGAACTAGATGCAGATGCCTGGGCAAGGGAAATGGTTATTAAATGTTGTAATTTGCACAATGGCATCTGCATAAAGTATTGTCTGCTTGACATTATTGAAAAGTATGATAGACTTCAATTAGAGGAGATGCAAATTTTCTAAGAAATTGTCAGTTTTATAAACCTGAGAGTTTTGAAAGAGGTATTATAAATAAGTAATAAAGAAGACAGGCTGAGTAAGTGTAAAAGCTTGCTCTGCTTTTTAAAAAAGGAGGAATTATTATGAAGAAATTTATGATGGGATTAGTATTGGCACTTGGTGTTCTGGCTGCTGGTGGTAAGGCAGAGGCTTATACTTACACAGAACCTGCAAAAGATTATAAAAATTACAAAGCTCCTGCAAAAGATTATGAGGCTTGGGATATTACATTTGATGTTACCTATGATTACACTACAGCGTATCAGATTTTGGAGGCTGTTAACGATTATCGTGAAGCTAACGGTGCGTGTAGACTGCAGACTAATGATACTTTAATGAAGCATGCCATGAAAAGATCTATGAGTGTTCATATGTACCTGGATCATTCCTGTGTATACCCTAATGATTATAATTGTTTAGTAGATAGTAATAATTATTCTATTTGTAATGCCGGATCTAATTTGTATAAAGATACAGGTGGTGTTACAGTAGAGGGTGCTCTTAATGGTTGGAAAAATAGTCCAGGACATAATTATAATATGCTTCGTACTAGCTGGGTTGGCGCTGGTGTTGGTATTTTTGAGGATAGTTGTGTCATTGAGTTTTATGGTTCAAATAGATTTGCTTGGAATGATCCAAAGTTTGGAACAGACACAAGACTTACCAATTATTCTGAAAGAGTAATTATGCCTGTAACTGAGTATAGCTACAAGCCTGTGTTGGGTTCTTTTGACTATACAACCTCTGGTATTATGAGTAGTGATGAAAACTATCCACAGGATGTGACCGGGCGTGATTACGTTAAAGGAGTTGGTTGCATGCCTACTAGCTTCCCAATAACAAGTGTTACCATTCATATGGCTGGTTGTGAAGATAATATTTGGTATACTTTTAAAGCACCTGCATGTAATTTTACTTTCACATCTAGCAATCCTTCAGTTGCTAAGGTAGAGGGTAATCAGGTAACCTTTGTTGGATACGGCAAGGCTGATATTACAGCTACACTTAACGGTACAAACTATTCAAAGACATATAGCTTTGAGTACAAGGCACCACAGGAGGAAAAGAAAGTATCTAAACCAGTGAAACTCAAGAAAGTATCTAATCTTAAAATAAAGAGATACGAGGTAAAGGGACACAAAACTTTGCTTGGTGTCTCATGGAAAGGTATTAAAGGAGTGGAGTCCTACAATGTGCAGGTTGCTAAAGATAAGAAATTTAAGAAACTGTTAGTTAATAAGAAATACACCGGATACACAAGTGCAGGTATTACCAAGAAATTCAAAGGTAAGAAAGTGTATGTCAGAGTAAGAGCCGTCAATGGAAAGAAGACTGGACCTTGGTCTAAAGTTAAGACCATTAAAACATACAAATAGGTTGTTTCTACTAATTAAAGTAGTACAATAGATAGTAGTCTAGAGCGTAAAAACTCTAGGCTATTTTTGACACAATAAAAAAGATACCTGTGGTGAGGTAGAGTATAAAAGCTCTACCTATTTTTTCAGATTTGTGGTAAAATCAATTGGGGTGATTATTTGAAAAAGATGAATGCAATTGGAAACAAAGCATTTTGTCTTAGAGAAACAGAAAAAGTTTGCCGGACATTATAAATAATTAAGGGTGATTATATGGAGAATATGGTTTTATTTAATGAAAATCAAAAATATGTTTCTTTTATTAGAAACACATTATTAGAAGAATTTTCAACTCAATACCGCAATGGATTGTATGCATATACACAAAAAAGTTTGACATATAATTCAAATCATATGGAGGGTAGTACTTTAACCGAGGAACAGACTTCATCTTTGTTTGACACGGGAACTGTATATGGCGAGGATGTTTTTAGAGCACAAGATATTGAAGAGGCAAATGGACATTTCTGGATGTTTAACGAGATGCTGAAGAGTTTGGATAGTGAATTAACGGAAGAACTCATTAAACATTTTCATTATTGTTTGAAAAATAATGTTTTTATTTATAGAGCTAATGGTTATATTGCCGGTGAATACAAAAAGAGACCTAATATTGCCGGTACCGAGAAGACAGTAAGCCCTGCAGCAGTCCCCGAAGCTATACAAAATCTACTTATGGTGTATAATAAAAAGAAAAAGAAAAGTTTACTTGATATTGTAAAATTTCATGCAGACTTTGAACTCATACATCCTTTTCAAGATGGTAATGGTAGAGTTGGTAGACTAATTCTTTTTAGGGAATCGTTGATTAATGACTTAGTGCCGCCTATTATTGTAGATAAAGATCATACAAAATATATTTATGCTATTAGGGAAGCGCATCAGGAAAACTATGAAAGATTATTAGATGTTGTACAAGAAGCACAGGCTTTCTATTTAAATGAGGTTAAGTATTTTATGGGGTTCTGACCTCAAAAGAGGAATTTTTCGACTACAGAGGGGGTTACATGTTCAATAACAAGGATACTGTATTTTGGAATGGTGTATGTGTAATGATCGTGTTAGAGACTGTAAAAAATTTTGTGTAAAATAAATATATGAATTTATATCCTCTTGGATTGATGTTAGAATAAATATTAAATCCAGGAGGATATTTTTATGGCAAGACAAAGAAAACTATCACCAGA
>Ga0129310_1000389_pt1 | contig 55344 bp, 43 predicted proteins | sample Go1ome_2_FD_94433 | JGI IMG/M metagenome (GOLD analysis project Ga0129310, IMG submission 94433) | Western lowland gorrila individual fecal microbial communities from Wisconsin, USA - Go1022A metagenome | ecosystem: Host-associated > Mammals > Digestive system > Large intestine > Fecal | place...
CGGAGTCGGTTCTGAAAAGCATGGTTACATCAACCACGGAACAGGAAAGTTCGTGGATGATGATGCGAAGACCCTGGTTGATTTGATGGTGAAGGCCGTCACTGAGAAGGATCCGTCATACACGCTCAAGAGCGTCTATGACTCAGCACCCAAGGCTCAGGAATAATATTCCTAATCCGACCAACGGAAACCGAATTGGACGCGCTCAGGGGCATTGATTGCCTTCTGGGCGCGTATCTTGTTCATCTTGACCGGTCCGGTTACGAACTCGGGAACATTGAAGGATCGGAAGAGGTCTTCGTAATAGTTCGCAGGATCTCTTTGAGGCAGCATGAAAGGTTTTCCTGCCACTCCGTTTTCGTCGAAGTGGGCGATGTAAGGACGGGTGAAAAGACCGTCGTCCCTGCGGCTTGAAAACACGAACCAACGGGAATTGGAACTCCAGTTGTGATAGCTGTCCGTGTCATCGCTGTTTACTTCATCAATCGGCCGGGTCTCCCCAGTCTGGAGGTCCAGGAGCCAGAGATCCGATTCATGATGCCAGATGGAGAACGTCCCATAGTCACATAGTGTGTACATCAGGTAACGTCCGTCGTAGGAAGGCTTTGGGAAACAGACGCTTTTCGACATTGAAGCGGCATCTATGACCAGCTCGACATCATTTCCTATGGTTCCGGTCTCCGGATCGAAACTCACTTTCATCAAGTTGTAATGGGACTGTGTCAGTTCGCCGGGGATTGCTATAGCTTTGGCTGCCGTGAAATAAAGGGTGCGCCCGTCGGGGGTAAAGGCCGGGAAACTTTCCCAGATACCCTCGCGCTTGATCTGCGGAGCAGTGATGATCTGGTTGTTCCTGACGTCATAAACCTGCATGTCGGAATCCAGGTCGAACACCTCGATTATCTTATCAGGCTGGACGTGGAATCCCTGGCGGGTGTTGTTTGTGGAATATGCAATGTAATTGCCGGAAGGATGCCAATAGGGATACACGCAGAAGCCCAGGGTAGAATCAGTCTTTGTCTTGTACGCTGCCAATTTGCCGTCGAACTGGAGAAGGGTGGCGCCATGTTTTCCACGGATGTGCAGGCTCATGGCGGAAGGGTCGTTGTGGTTGAAAGAGTGGCAGTTGACGCAGCCGTCGAACTGGGTGTTCTCGATGATGGCTCTCTGCTTGAAAGTCGAGAGCTCACGCTCGTAGATTCCCATGTGGCTGTAGATTTCATATCCGGGTTCAAGGAGGCGGTAGTCAAGTCCGTAGTCGATGGGATCAGGTGAGACATACATTCCGAATGGCTCGTAAGATTCCCATTTCCCGTTCTTCCTGGCAGAGACGGAGACCATGACAGAGTCACCTATGCTTTTCTGGAGAAGCCTGGCCCATTTCTTTATGGGGAACTTCGTAGAGGCTTTTCCTCCTGACCTGAGTGTCTTGCCGTCAGGGGACTTCAGTACGACGTCAAGGGCATCGGTCCCTTTGACCGTGAAATCAAGCGGTGAAATTCCGGTAGGGATAGTCACCCCGACGTAATCTGGATATATGTCCGGTCTGGCCGCAACTTGAGAAGCATTCCTTGCTTTCGGGCTGCAGGCTGCCAGTACTAATGTTGCCGTGATTAACAGGGATAGTGTCCGTTTCATGTCGCGGGTCATCTTGTCAGCTGCGGTATCTGAAATAGTAGTAGAACCAGTAAGTGTCACCGTAGTCGCGGCGCATCTGATCTTCTTTCTTGCCGGCCTGAAGGTCGTTTATGAACCTGCTGATGCGCTGGGCATGGGCAGGAAGGAGGTAGGAGGGGAGGCCTTCGAAGCTGTCATGGGTAAGGACCCAACGCAGCAGCAGGGCTTCCTGGTAGGATTTAGGCATCGTAGGAGCCGTGACCATACCTATCAACTCCACGAAACGTCCTAGATCTTTCTTGAGAAGGCACCATGACATCATGTAGTCCAGTGCCATGTCGTTCGCTGGGTTCTCGACACGCAGCAGTCCCAGCATGGAGTCCATTTCAGTCTCGCTGAATAGGAAATCATGTTCCTTTAGGCGAAGATCCCTGACCCTTGCAAGCTCCGGTCTCTTTTCGAAGATCTCTCCGGAGTCGAGGAGGGCGACAGTCTCGTCTGCCCAACGACGGTAGAAAAGAGTATTATGGAGGGACTTGAGATATTTACGTGCAACTCCCCAGTCACCGTTGACGATGTTGGTCTGGGCGAGGCGTTTGTAAATACGGGCGCTCTTCTGGAAATCCGGGATGGCCTCCTGGGCTTCGAAAGCGAAGTGCTGGGCGGTGTTGACCATGCCGAGATGCCAGTAAATCTCTCCGGTGGGTACAGGGCTGGTGAAGTCCCCCTTGAATGCAGGAATGAGTCCTTCAGGTCCGTTCTGGAAATAGTCGAACTGGTGGTCGCTCATCCTGCCGGTCTTGGTGAGAGCAAGATTGAGGCAGGAGACTGTCATTGGCTTGTCAGGATTCTTCCTGTCTGCTGTCATCATTATACGGTTCCACATCTCCATCCTGACCATGAAATCATAGTGCATCCACTCTTCCTTGGCCCAGTCGGCAGACTTTATGGTGAGGCCGGTTCCAAGTAGGACAAGAAGACAGTAGATAAGCGATCCTGAAAGGATGTGCTTCCTGGATAATCCGTCCCAGAATTCCAATGAACCCAGGCATGCCGCCACAGCAGTGAATAGACCGGCAACCCAGAGCATTACCGGAAGGATGTTGTGATAGCGGTAGTAGTGGACTCCCAGTACGAGGCGTTCCAGGACATATGGGAATATATGTACTGCTATGAATGGGCAGGCGACAGCAAGTACTGTCGAAATCAGGGCAAATGGCAGTGCCTTGGCCTTGTTTTCAATACATTCGGAAAGGATTGTGATCAGGACGTAGAAAACAGTCAGGCTTCCACAAGCCATGTACAGTACAGGAATAAGTGCGGCTTCTATGACGAGCCGGAGCCTCCTGGCACGGATCGGCCTGCACAGGGCACTTGCCGCAAGCAAGATGGCGATAGCAACTGTCCCTCCTAACAGCGCATTCTCATCGCAATAGAATGCCATCAGGGGAATGACAGGGAGGAAACTCAGGGCATAAGTCGACAGGTTCTTCTTCCTGGCTGCAGCGAAAGTCAGCAATTGGACTGAGCAAAGCAGCAGGGCGATAACTGCTGCTCCGGCGGGAGCATAGTAGCAGAATTGCGTCAGGAATCTTCCGATCCAGTCAGCCAGACCTCCAGGGACGCTGGAGACGCTGAGGAAATAAGCCCAAGTAAACTCGAAGAGCTGGTACTGTTCCTGGAAGTGCAGGTGGTAGGGGTATTTCAGAGAGTAGAAACAATAGATGGCGATGCCAGAGAGCACCGTCATCCCGATTGCTATGATCCTGCGAATCCCGGACATCCTCTTGTTTGACCTTTATATTCCTGAAACAAAGATACTTATTTAGAAATATAAAACAAAAAACCACGCTAGTCAGTGGTGATCACGCAGTCGCCGGGTCCCTTGATGTTCCCGTCGATTATTATCTCGCCCACGCTTCCCGCATGGATGTGACCGGTACGAGGATTCTTTATGGAAACCACGTGCCCTTTGACTGTGGCCTGGACGGATGAATATTCAAAGACCAGGTCGCTGTCAGACCCGAAGGTGCAGTCTTCGAGAACTAGGTCGTCGCAGTAACAGAGCGGCTGTGTCTCGGTTATGTGGCAGCGGACAAGCTTGACGTTCTTGGAATACCAGGCAAGGTATTCACCGTTGATAACGGAATCGTACACTGTCACGTTTTCAGCCTCCCAGAATGAGTCTTTGGAGTTGAGCACACAGTTGTGGATCTCGACATTCTTGGCGTACTGGAAGCCATAGTTGCCCTGGAGCTTGACATTCTCAAGATAGATGTTCTCGCAGTGCATGAACACGTAGTCGGCCCTTTCGATCACACAATTCCTGACGTCGATGTTGCTGCAGTCCCAGAAAGTCTCCGTACCTCCTGGGATCCAGCAGTCTTTCATCTTGATGCCGTCCATCCTGCGGAAGGTCTTCGGTGCATCTATGATAGTATTGTAAAGTTCTCCGTTGCGGGAATACCAGAGTCCGGAACGGGCTCCTACGGTGAGTATGCTGTCCCTGACAATGAAACCGTCGCATTCCCAAAGGGGATACTTGCCTTCGAAGCGGCACTTTACGGCAGTAATGTCAGCCGTCTCCTTAAGGCCTGACTCCCCGGCGTGGATGATTACATTCTCGAGGTAGAGGTCTTTCTTGCAATACAACGGCCGTTCACCGCCAAATTCCTGGTTTACAATTCTTTCCATTTATCGTTCGTTCTGTTATATTTCAACGTATTCCAATGCGCTTTCCTTCCGGTCTCCGGTGACCTTGTGCTTCATCCATTTCTCACCCCTCAGGCGCCAAAGGAAGAGGATGCCCCTGACATTCAGTTCCGCGCACATGGCGATCCAGTAGCCAACCAGCCCGAATTTAGGGGTGAGCACGAAGGCCAGTCCTATCCTCACCAGCCACATGCTGATGAAATTCATCAAGCTTGGTACCAGAGTGTCTCCGGCACCGACACAGCATCCATAGCCTACGATCGAGAGGGCGTACATGGTTTCTGCGAATGCTTCGATCCTCAGGACCTTTGCTCCCAGGGCAACGACATCCGGGTCTATGCTCAGAAGCCCCATAAGTTGAGGTGCGAATATGAACATCAACACGGCAAGGAAGGTCTGGATCAAGGCTCCCATCGTCATTGTAATCCTGGAGAACCGCTTTGCAATATCTCTCCGTGCAGCACCGAGGCTTTGGCCGATCAATGTCGTTGAAGCTTCCTCGATTCCATATGACGGCATGTAGCAGAAACTCTCCGCAGTAATAGCAAAGGCATTAGCTGCTATGGCGATAGCCCCCAGAGGAGCTACAATAATCGTACTCATTACATAGGCCCCCCCTCATGATTATGTTCTGGAGCCACATAGGAGCGGTAATGCTCCATGCGTTGTCAATGGTATTGCGCTTGGGTATGAAAGTCCCCGGCTCACCTTTTATGTTCAATTCCTTCGACCTGAAGAGCACGTACCAAACTGAAAATGCCGAAGTGACCAATTCGGAGAGGCCTGTTCCCAAAGCTGCACCAGCAACTCCCATATCGCAAAGGAATATGAATATGTAATTGAAAATCACGTCCAGAATACACATCCCGGTGTACATGAAACTGGGGATCTTCATGTTGCCGCTGGCCTGGAGCATTGCACTGGCTGCCCATCCGGCTGCACCTACAGGGATGAAGGCTGAATAGATAAGGAAATACTTCGATGCATCTGAGACTATTTCCGGACTGCCTCCAAGCCACCTGGGAAGGGGACCGCTGAGAGCTATCCCTATGGTAGCCAGGATCAGACTGAGGATCAGGACCGACGTCAGCCCTTGCCTGAGGACTGCCCTCGCACCTTTGAAATCCTTCGCTCCGCAAAGGTGGGCAACTTGTACGGAAAAACCGGAGCATGCACCAGCCGTGAAGCCTCCCAGGATCCATGTACTAGTGGAGATGAGGCCTATTGATGCAGAAGGGTTCGCTCCAAGGCGGCCGACCATGCCGGCATCAATGTACTGCATTAGCATCGATGAGGTCTGGGCCAGGATCGCAGGAAGACTGAGCATAACAGCCAGCATTATCTGCTGCCTGATGGTCATTTGCCGGCCACCACGGATCATCGCCAGCAATATGTCCTTTCTGCTTTCAGCCATCGGTTTCAAAGGGAAACCTGCAAATTTAACTATTTTTCTGATATGGATTGCGCTACACGGTAACCCATTGACCATGCAGCCTGTAGATTGAATCCTCCGGTGATAGCATCGACATCCAGGACTTCCCCTGCGAAATAGAGTCCGGGACGGCTCTTGCATTCGAGAGTGTTGTAGTCGATATTCCTTAGTGAAACACCTCCGCAGGTCACGAATTCTTCCTTGAACCGGCTTTGGCCACGCACCTCATAAGTGTCGTTGAGCAAGGTGTCCACCAGGCGGTTCATGCCTTTAGGACCTATCTCCGCCCATCTGGAGTCCTCTTTTATCTTGCTTTTTGTGACCAGGTAAGTCCATAGCCTGGAAGGGACAGGCTCCGGACGGAAGTTGACGACCTGCTTGAGAGGATTCTTTTCTGCTATAGCCCTGAGGATGTCCCTGGCGTTTCCTTCTCCAGCCCCGCCAAGCCAGTTTACGAGAAGGGTGGACTTGTAACCAGAATCAGAGAGATGCCGGGCTGCGTAAGAAGACAGTTTCAGGATGGCCGGGCCGCTCATTCCCCAGTGAGTGATGAGCAGAGGGCCTTCTGCCCTGAACTTGGTACCGGCAAGTGAGGCTACGGCATCTTCCACAACGGTCCCCATGAGTTCACGAACCGGACTTCCAGGTAGATTGAACGTGAACAGGGACGGTACAGGCGGAACTATTTCCAAGTCGAGACCATCGAACATCGAGTAGCCTTCCGGCTTCGGTAAACCTCCGGGTGCCGCTACGACTGAATCATATTCCCCGAACAATTCTCTGATGCTATCCACTTTCCTTCCAGTGAGGACGTTCACACCAAGCTGCCTCATTCTCTGAAGAAGCAGACTTACGATCTGCATGGCATCCTGTGAAGCCGGGAAATAGCAATGGTCGTCCTGAAGGACAAGTTCGACACCTTCGTCCTCAAACCATTTTACCGTGTCTTCAGGGCTGAAGGAACGGAACACCTTCCGCATCAGTTTATCGCCGCGTGGATAGGCTTCAGCAAGGGAAGATATTCCTTCGAAAGAGTTGGTCAGGTTGCAGCGCCCGCCGCCGGTAACGGCAACTTTAGCCAGTGGTCTGCTTCCTTTTTCAAGGACATCTACCCTGGCCTCAGGCAGCCTTCGCTTCAGCTCTATTGAGCAGAAGCATCCGGCAGCACCCGCTCCTATGACCGCAACTCTCAATCTTCCTTGGGTTTCTCAAGCGCTTTCTTGAGCCCTGCCTTGACATTGGCAATCAGAGCATCAGATGAGAAGGTAGCTCCAGTGATGGCGTCCACTTCGAGGTCCAACCCCTCTTTCGGGGTGAGACCTATCCATTTCTCCAGGACCTTGGCAGCCTTAGCAAAGTAGGCCGGAGTCTCCTCGTTGTCAAGCGCTATGATGTCTGTTATCGTGTCGTTCTTGATCCTGATGTCAAGAGGAGTGGGGCCGATGTAACCCTCGACGTCTTCGCAGAGTGTCTCGGTAAGGATTGAAACAAGACCACCTCCCAGGATTCTCTTTGCCGGATCTTTGACCGGTGACTGCGCCGTGAGGATTGCCCCTCCCAGTAACAGCGCAGCTGCAAATGCGATATTGGTTAGTTTAGTTTTCATGCTGCAAAAATAATTATTTGGCTTGAAAAGATAAAAAGCCGTATCTTTAGAATACCAATAAATGATGATGGAATGAAGAGAGTTTTAACCATATTCATGGCCCTTGCCCTCTCCGCGGCAGGCCTGTTCGCCCAAGGCATTTCCGGTGTCTGGAACGGAGAACTGAACCTTGGCACAACGAAACTTGCAATAGTCTTCCACTTCGAAGATGGGAAGTGTACCATGGACAGCCCCGACCAGGGGGTCTTCGACATTCCCGCCGACGTGGAATTCATCTCAGCCGATTCGGTCAGTGTCAGCCAGAAGGACATGGACGCAAAGTACTATGGACGACTCTCCGATGGGAAGATCAAGGGTCGATTCTCACAAAGGGGGCTGTCCCTGCCTTTGGACCTCGTTCCAGGGAACAGAGTCCTCTCAAGGCCACAGACTCCCGCCGGGCCTTTCCCCTACAAGACTGAAGAAGTGACTTTTACCAACGGGGAGGCAACTCTTTCAGGGACCTTGACCTTCCCGGAAGGATGGAATGGCAGGAAGAAGGTTCCGGTTGCGATAATGGTCAGCGGGAGCGGTCTCCAGAACCGGAATGAAGAACTTTTCGGCCATAAGCCTTTCCTTGTGATTGCAGATTACCTGGCCAGGCGTGGGATTGCAACCCTCCGCTACGACGACCGTGGTGCCGGAGCATCGAAGGGGGATGCCGCGAATGCAACTACCGAAGATTTCATGGAAGATGCCATTGCCGGTCTGAATATGCTTAAGGACACCAGGAAGTTCAATAAAATCGGGGTAATCGGTCACAGCGAGGGAGGGGAAATAGCCTTCATGCTCGCTTCCAGGAAGCAGGTGGATTTCCTGGTAAGCCTGGCCGGTCCCGGAGTCCAGGGGGATAGCATCCTGCTGCTGCAAAACATCAATGCCCTCCGGAAGGCAGGGTACCCCATGACACCTACGAAGGAGCAGATCCGTGAGAGCATAAAGGCTCAGAAGAATCCCTGGCTCGATTTCTTCATTGACTATGATCCTGTCGTCGACATCCGTGAAATCCGTGTTCCGGCATTGATCCTCAATGGGGAGAAAGACACCCAGGTCGAAGCGGCAGTCAATGTCCCCACGATAGAGAAGAACCTTCCACGTGGCAGGAAAGGGAATTATGCATCGAGGAAGACCAAAGTGAAGGTCTATCCTGACCTGAACCATCTCTTCCAGCACTGTTCCACAGGCCAGGCAGAGGAGTACAAGCTAATTGAGGAGACGATCTCGGAAGAGGTCCTTTCCGACATTGCTGCGTGGATAAGGAAGCTTTAAAAATGTTACCTTTGTATCATGTTTACTGAAAAGATAGTCCCGATCGTAAAGGAAGCAGCTTCCCTGATGGTACGTTCCGGGTTCGACGTGATGGAGAAAGGGTCCTCCGCGAACCTGGTCACAAGTTCCGACCTTGCAGTACAGCATTTCCTCGTAGAGCGCCTTGGCGCCCTGGTGCCAGGCTGCGGTTTCCTGTGCGAAGAAGAGGATCTGGATGACATCGCTCATGAATATATATGGATAATAGATCCCATCGACGGAACAGCCAATTACGCGAGGGGAGGCCAGGACTGCTGCATCAGTGTTGCACTTGCCAGGAACGGGAAAGTTTGTGCCGGAGTGGTTTATTCTCCATGGCGAGATGAACTCTACACAGCTGAAACAGGTTGTGGCGCATTCTGCAACGGCCGGTCCCTCCATGTTTCCGGAAGGGCATTTGAAGACGGGATTTTTTGCACTGCAATGAGCACCTACAGGAAGGAGTTCGCCAAGACTTGCTCGGACATCATCTACGATGTTTACATGCGCAGCAACGACTTCAGGCGCTATGGCTCTGCCGCCATCGAGCTTTGCATGCTGGCATCAGGGAGCATTGAGCTTTATTTCGAGATGAGGCTTCAGCCATGGGATTTCGCCGCAGCCAGCCTGATCGTGTCCGAGGCCGGAGGAACCCTCTGCGGCTTCGGAGGCAGGCCCCTGGATATTTTCAAGCCTGGGATGGTCATTGGAGCCAACAAGGAGTCCAGCTGTGCGGAACTCGTCTCAACGGTCTGCCGTTATCTTCCGGAACTCCCTTATTGAGATATGGCCATGGAATTGAACCCGGGATTGAAAGAATATGTCGAGAGAGAGATTATCCCTCGTTATTCATCTTTCGACAAGGCACACAAGGAGGACCATGCCCGAAGCGTGATCGAAGAGGCACTCTCCTTGGCCGGACACTATGATGTGGATCCCGATATGGTCTACGCTGCAGCAGCGTTCCACGACACCGGCCTGGTGGAAGGCAGGGAAGTCCATCACCTTGTCTCAGGGCGGATAATCCGGGAAGACCCTCGCCTTATGGAATGGTTCACTCCGGAGCAGATCGAAACCATAGCCAAGGCAGCAGAAGACCACAGGGCATCGAGCGGAAGCGAACCAAGAAGCATCTACGGCAGGATAATCGCCGAGGCTGACAGGGATATCATCCCCATGAAGATCCTGCGCAGGACTGTCCAGTTCGGCCTGGAGCATTATCCTGAACTCGGCAAGGATGAGCATTGGAACCGCTTCGTCAGTCACCTGCATGAGAAATATTATTACGGTGGCTATCTGAAGCTTTTCATCCCAGAGTCACGCAATGCCGCGAGACTGGAGGAATTGCGGCAAGTCATTGCAGACGAAGAACGTCTCCGTTCAGTTTTCGAAGATATATTCAAGGAAGAAACTCAAAACAAATAACTATTGACTTATGAAGCACATCAGATTTGTCATCTTTGCGCTGGCCGCCGTCCTGACGACATCATGCTGCAACAAGGAAGTCAAGCCTTCCGATCCCGCCGAGGCAATGGCCATACTGAAGGATCCTTCCTCAAAGAAAGTCCTAGTGGCCTCGCACAGGGGAGACTGGAGGAATTATCCTGAGAACTCCATCCCTGCGATTGAATCGATCATACGCATGGGCGTGGACATCATGGAACTCGATGTCGCAATGACGTCAGACAGCGTCCTCGTGCTCAGCCATGATGCTACCGTTAACAGGATGACCAACGGAAAAGGCCCCGTTTCTTCATTTACTCTTGATTCGCTTAAGACATTGAAACTGAAGAGGGCACATGGGGTGACCACTGATTCGCTCAGGGTTCCTACCCTCGAAGAAGCCCTGATGGTTTGCAAGGACAGGATACTCGTCAACGTGGACCATGGCTGGAACTATTTCGACCAGGTGATGGAAGTCGCCCAGAAGGTGGGCTGCGTAGACCAGATCATATTCAAATCCGGTGGAACCCGTCAAACTACGGCAAAGGCCATGCAGCAGTGCAAGGATGCCGGTATCTTCTACATGCCCATCGTTACTGTGGTGAGGGATGGCTCTTCACCTACTATTGACACCTATCTTGACGGCGGAGAAATGCCGGCGATGTTCGAAGTTTGCTTCACTCAGGACATCCCTCAGGTTGCCGCCTACACAAAGGCTATCCAGGATGCAGGTTCCAAGGTATGGATAAATTCAATCTGGGGTTCGCTCTGCGGCTACAATGATGATGACAGGGCATTCCAGAGCCCGGAGGAGGCCGAGAAGGCATACGGCAGGCTTATCGAACTGGGCGCCAAGGTCTTCCAGACTGACCGTCCTGAATATCTTCTCCAGTACCTCAGGAAACACAATCTCCACGATTGATACCCTTTTTGAAAAAACTCAAAAAAAGTAATTGGATTAACCAGAAAATATTTATCTTTGCAGTCCCGTTGGGATGCACAGGGGCGTAGCTCAGTCGGTTCAGAGCGCTTCAGTCACATTGAAGAGGTCATCGGTTCGAGCCCGATCGTCCCTACAGATAGAAGATTAAATCTGGATGTAGCGCAGTTGGTAGCGCACCTGGTTAGGGACCAGGAGGTCGCTGGTTCAAGTCCAGTCATCCAGACCAGGGTATGGCAGAAATACTTTCCGTCATACCCTTTATAGAATACGGTGAGTTGTCCGAGTGGTTGAAGGAGCCTGCCTCGAAAACAGGTGTACGGCAACGTACCGGGGGTTCGAATCCCTCACTCACCGCCAAAATCCCCTACAGAACGTTCTGTGGGGGATTTCCTATTGAAAGTGGCCCAGAAAATGGCCCAATTTTTCAGTTGCAACGCCACAAATAGATGTGTGCGAGCGAATAGTCTCAGGACATGTTTAAAAGCAAGCCGTACGAAGGATCCACTTTCGATAAAACAACTTCCGCCACCTCGATTGAGATGGCGGAAGTGCGTTAAGTAATTATCGTGGCTCAGGATGTATGCGCCCGGGGCTGTGGCCTCTACCCATATCCCAGCTATTCTGAAACGGGACGGACAGACAGACCGTCGTAACGACTGCTTTTGTCCATTTTCATATTGGGCGAATAGAAGGAAACGACGTCTGCGCTGCTTGAGCCGCTCACATATAGTGAGGACGACCAATAGTACCCATAGACCTTCGGTATGAAGAGAGTCTTGTCAATGAAGTACCCTGCGGCGGGAAGGAAGATACTATTGCCTTTGTATCCCTCCATATTACTGGTGACTATTCGCCCGGCGACTCCGGTTCCGTTATAGTCATCGGTCCACTTCCAGGTGAAATTGTCGGTATTCAACAAGGCTTCCCATTCGGTATCGGTAGGCATACGCCAAGTGCTGCCCCAATTGGCCGTAGCGGCATCGTTCTCAGCCTCCAGGATAGTTATACCACCATTGTTGTTGTAAGTCGTGAAGGTGGAGCCATTGTCATCCGTGTCAAAATACGACGCCCAGGCATAGGTTTTATCATTGCCGTTTTCATCCTTCTTCCATGTCACGGTGCCATCTTCGCCAATGTTCTCATAGTACGGTTCCGTCTCCCCCCAGGCGAACCAGTCGCCGTATTCCTCCGGCTTGCTGGCGCCGACATTACATGTCGCCCACTTCAAGACTTTCCCGTTTGCCGATGTCACGCCCATTTCTACCCAGGCGTGCTCGGTAGCAGCCGTCACCGTCACCTCGCAGGTGGCCGTGAATTGATTTCCTGCCGTAGCTACGGTGATGGTCGCCGTGCCTTCGCTTAATCCTTTGAGGGTAGCGACGCCCGTATCATAATCTATGTTCGTAGTATTTACGACGGAGTCATCACTGATCGACCATTGTGCAATATTACTCGATGCCCCCTCCGGAAGGACGGTCGCCTTCAGCGTGGCTGTTTGGCCCACCGCCAGGTTAAGAGTCGTTTTATCCAGGGTTATCCCCGTGACCTCAACATACCTCACCGTCACCTCGCAGGTGGCCGTGAAACCGCCGTTGTCCGTCGTGACGGTGATGGTAGATGATCCGTTTAGCGCAAGGGCCCTCACCGTGCCATCTTTTTCCACCCAGACATCATCCGGATTGCTGCTTGTCCATTTCACGGTCTTGACCGAAGCGTCATCCGGCGACACCGTGGCCGTCAGTTTGTATGTTTCTCCCGGTGAAAGGGTAAGCTCTGTCTTGTCCAGGGTCACGCCGGTCACCGGCACGCCCGTGACGGTAACCGTGCAGGTAGCCGAATACCCACCGTCCGCCGCCGTGGCCGTAATGGTTGCCGTACCGACTCCGGCCGCCCCGATTGCGACCGAACTGCCGGTGACATGCATGGACGCCACAGACTCATCAGAACAAGTCCAGATGACAGTCTGGTTCGTCGCATCCTCGGGAGAAACCGTGGCCGCCAACATGACGGGGTTGTCTCCCAGTTCCATGGTGATAGAACTCTCGCTCAGTACGATTCCGGTCACGGAAACGGCTGGACTGCACACGGGACGGACAAGAAGACCGAGATACCGTTCCCGGTTGCCCTCGCCGCACAGGATGGCATAGGTAGTTGACCACTCGTAGGATGCAGCATAGTCATTAGTACTGTTGTCGCTCAGCGTGGAACCCCAGTAGCCGAAGCACTCGTTGACTCCCTCGTCGTACAAATCCTTTACGGCCGTGCCGTCATATATACCCGCCAAGGGAAGGAAGATGCTCTTGTCCGTGAATCCATCCACAGTGCTTGTGAACCGGACGCCTTTCACGCCATCCTGGGTTTCCACCGTCCGCTGGCAGTTGGTGTTTAGCCAGGTCCAGTCGCTCTTGGAGGGGGTGCGCCAATTGCCGCCCCAGTTCGCCGTAGCAGCGTCGTCTGAAGGTTCGAGGATGTTAAGGTTGTCTACATTGCCGGACTCGGGACTGAGAACATATTTTGTCAATCCGGTAGTGCTATTACCATATTTGTAAGTGGACCAGCTGTATTCGGTCTTCGGCTGCGTCTCGCCCCAGGCGAAATAACTTCCGGCGTCGGTCTCGGATGCGGCGCCGACGTTCATCGTGGCCCAGAGCACGCCGTTGCCCAAGTCAACGTAGTCTCCGTGCCATTTGCCACTATCCACGGTGTGTCTTCCACGGAACATGGAACGTCCGAAAACCGCTTCCTTGTTAACGACACAGTCGGTTGACAGGTTCCCTTTATAGAGGGTGATCGTGTATCCCGTCCTCATGGTCTGCGGAAGCAGGACGATACGGTATTCCTTACCTGGGACAAAGGCATCTCCTTCTTCCGGGGTGATGGTGATGCTCTTCACACCCTCCAGCACCTGGGCCACGGGCTTGCCGTCGGAGTCCATCGTGACCTTGACCTTGCCGGCGATGTCCTCGTTGTTGTTCCCCTTGAAGGTGGCGGAAGTGATTCCCTCACCAGCCACGGTGAAGACGAACCAGCTCCCCACGTTGTAGAACGACAGGGATTCCGTCTCCGACCGGGCGACGCTCGGGTTCAGCTTGTCGGCGAATGTCCCGGGGACGCCCTTCTGCTCCGAAGGGATCGTCAGGGTCACCCCCGTGCCGTCAAAGGTGTTGTTCTCGTTATACGGATACACACCCCAATAGACGGAGGCGCCTTCCGTGTCGCCTTCCAGCGTTCCGGTGAACGAGGCGGTGGCGGCGGGCTCGGCGATGTCCGTCGTGAACTGTCCCTTGGCGTTGCCGTAGAACACGTTGATGGCATCGTCCTTCGACCACCAGATGCTGCCGTCTTCCTGACGGACGGTCCTCGTCTCGGGGTTGTCCCCCTGCGTGGCCTTGAATGTGAGTTTCGTCCCTGAGGTGGGCTCGTTGTTGTCGATGACGTTCTCCTCCATCCTGGAGCAGGAACCGGCAAGCACCAGAGAAAGGGCTGCCAAAATGAAATAAGTCCTTTTCATAATGCCTTGCCGTTTATTCATCGTCATCCCAAATACCGTCGAGCTCGCCCTCGTTGTCGCGGCCGCTCATATTCAGAATTCCGGTTTCCATCCGGATGTGGATCACCTCGCACTCGGGAGGTGTGTACCTTTCGTTCTTTTCCATACAGTATCTATTTTAGTGTAACTCTGTGTGATGTCGGCTGCGTGGCCACGATCTCGAATTGGGCCATGCCGGACGATATGACCAGGTGCTGGACTCCGCCCTTGGAGAAACGGTCGAACTTCGTGGCCTTGTCACGGATGACCTTGTCAAACAACTCCTTGAAGCAGGGGGTGTATTTCGGCTTCGGCGTCGGGCCGGAGACGACGATGATGACGATCCCTCCCACGACGATGATGATGGGATACTTCGGTGCCGCATCGGGGTTCGGCTTGAAGACAGCGCTCTCGGTCACCTTGCCCGCGATGGCGGACAGCCCTTTGATTTGGTTCTCCGGGGTGTAGCGGCTGAAGTTCTGGATAAACTGATAGTCTGTAGGGGTGCGTCTGATGATGGTGCTCATAGTGTTGATTATTTATGTGGTTAAGAATGTTTCGTGGAGACAGGACACGGTCATCCGCCCCTTCCCATAACGGGAAAGAGTTGGCCTATATATGTAAGTTGCTGAGGTTAAGCTACTTATACCCCCCCCTGACGGAATGTCACGGGATAGGTACGGGGATATGCAAGATACTGGATCATTCTTGCCGGTTTGGACGGTGTCGCTTCAGATGCAAATGTAATTTTTTGTTCGCAGAATTACAAGAGAATCGACACGGTAGCGCAGTGCTTCCGAGCGTGGCAGTTCCCTTTGTTTTTGTCCACCGGGCTTGCCCGGATTCTGCCACCTTTTAAGGTAAAGGGGTAACACAATACCCCCTCCCTTTATAAGGGGAGAGGAGATTTGCCAAGGAATCAGCAAGCTGTGGCTGGCAGAATGCCTGGTGAACGAGGTGTTTTGCCCGGACCGCCCCAACAGTTTCCGGGCCGTCTCTTCGTTGGCACTTTTTGAACAAAGGGATTCCGGGCTTGCCCGGACCTTGGACATCAAAACTGCAAGTTGGTAACACAATACCCACTTCCCTAAAGGAAAGCGGAGCGTTGCCAACTTGATAGCAAGCTTAGATGGACAAAGGGTGAATTATTGCCGTGGATCCGTCAGCCCGCCTCGGCGGTTTTCGAGGAAGTCCAAAGGTGGCAGATCAGGGATTGAATGGCGCCGAATGCGGCCGGACAATAGTCATCAAAGAGAGGTCAGAAGGAAGAGAGGGAAAGGCCATAGGAATTCGGGATAACAGAACACGCCGATGCAGGGCAAAGCATCCCGAGCTTTGTCCTGCACTGACAATACTTGCCCCGAATGGAGGGTTTATCTTCCCTTATCTCTTTCGAGTCGATTGGTAATCGTCGGCCAGCCTGCGGGCTATGTCGACGTCAAAGACGATCCTTCTCCCGATCCGGGAGACGATAGCGGGCTGGAGGATGCCGCCTCCTTCGGCGGAGTCATCCTCCTCGCGCGCCGTGCGCATCAGGGCGTAAACGGTGGAATCGGAGCACCCGAGTTCCATCGCCAGGACGTGAACCCCCAGGGCTTTCTGGCCCGGCGGTGATGCGGAAGATCCCGTATTCGGGGAAAGCGAGAGAGCATAGTGGGTGAGTTGGCAGTATTCCTCTCCGGTCATCTGCCAAAGGGGCTTCTGGAGGAGCCCGTCAATGATTGCATTCGAGTTCATATCACAAAAGTTTAACGTGTTTCCATTTGCAACCCGGCAAGGATGTATCCTTCGCGCGTTTTGCCGGTGGCTGCTATTCCTGGGCAAGGGAATGTGCCAACCAACGGTCGGCCAGGCCCTTCGCCCGGGTGCATATTAACAATGCGCACCCGGAACACGAAACTTCGGGACGATTTTTCTTGAAAAAAGAGCGTTTTTCTTCAAAAATCGTCGAGATGATACTCAAATGTGATACTCAGAATTCCCGATAAGGTAAAAAAGTTCCTCCCCCGAATCAGGGAGAGGAACCAGGAATCTGCCAAAATTGGTTATCAGACTTGGCTACGCTTCCATTTCAATCAGCCATTTCAGAAGAGGTACGATCTCTATCTTCATGCCGTTTTCCTCAATCTCTCCGCTTTCCTCAAATGTGATAATCACGCAGCGCTTGCATTTCAAGCGCTTGGCGGCAGCCAGCAACGATTCCCGTTCGCGGCGTATTGTATCGAAATCCACTCCGTTATTCAAGGCCCAGCAGACCTGGACGGCAAGTTCGTCTTCCGGCACGTAAAAATCCAATTCTTTCTCATCCGCAAGGTCATACCATATCTTTGGATTCTCTTCATCCCAACCATACTTGCGGAGGAGGGACAGGGCGACCAGATTCTCCAGCATAGCTCCATTGTTCTCTGTGTAGAACAATTTCAAGATGCCATTGTCGATATAGTAGTACTTCTTATTCGATTCTTTCTCCACGAAACGGGCAGACCAATTGTCCAGCGGACGGAGCAGACAAGCATCTTTGGCGTAATCCAGATAATTGATGACCGTCTGTGTCCCGATTTTGATCCCTATTCCAGACAAGATATTCTTTAGCCTGTTGTACGAAACAGGCTTGGTAACGGTCTCCGACAGTTTCTTTATCAGGATCCGGAGAGCTACGGGGTTGTCAATCTTATGACGGGCACATATGTCACCGAGATATATTTTCTGATAGATACTGGTCAGGTATTCTTTCTTTGCCGTGACCGTCCTTACCTCCGGCAGTCCTCCGTAAAGGAAGTATTCTTGAAGTTTCCTGCTGATTGCCGCCTTGGAAGCAGTGGAATCCAATGAATCACGCTTGATAGGAAGACCTTCCGCATCAAGATACTCTTTGAACGAGTATGGATAGACCATTTTTTCGATGTAACGTCCTCCCAGTGTCGTGCTGATTTCACTGCTGAGCGCCTTGGCGTTGCTTCCGGTTATATAAACCCGGTATTTCGAGTCAGCCAGTCGTCGGGCGAATGTCTCCCACCCCACAATATCCTGCAACTCATCCAGAAAGAGTATCGGGCGCTTCCCGTATCGCTCCTGGTGTATCTCAAGCAAAAGATTTAAATCTGTAGCCGACATTACTCCGGCGATACGTTCATCCTCAAAACTGATATAAAGGATATCTTCCCATCCGTATCCATTGCTTAATAATTGCCTGATCCTCTGATAGAGTAGATATGACTTTCCCGCCCGGCGGACTCCAGTCAGGACATAATTGAATTCTTCCTGAAAAGTAAAGTTCCTGGGAACAATCGTGGCGTTCATGACGTCTTCACGACAGTCGGCTATTACGTTGCGAAGGATTTCCTTATTGAGCATATCTTTCTTTTATTTGATGCGAAGGTAGAAAAAATATTCCGCAAACAAAACAAAAATGGCCAAATTTTATTTTGCCAACAAAACACCCGTATGATTCCTCGTTTTGAACCTGTGCAATTATCGCACAGGTTGACAATCAGTAGGTGGTCGCAATTTGCGACCAGTTTCTGAGGTTATAGTAGTCCATTCAGTTTCGTCATCGAAGAGGCTTTGATGGAGTCAACGATGTCAATGTAGGGTTTCATAGACTTGTAGTCGGAATGGCCGGTCCATTTCATCACGATGTTCGGCGGGATGCCCAGGGAGAGCGTTGTGACGATGAAGGTGCGACGGCCGGTGTGGGTGCCGACCAGTTCCCACTTGGGGTGGATTTCGTCGGTGCGGACGTTCCCCTTGTAGGTGGTGACGCGGATTTCCTCGTCGATACCGGCGAGTTTGCAGAGTTCCTTGAGGTCGCGGTTCATCGCCTGGTTGGTATAGCTCGGGAGCGCCTTGTTATCCTTGAAGGGGACCTTTTTGTATTTCTCCAAAATCGCCTTTGTGACGTCGTTAAGTTCGATGGATATACTGTCTGCCGTCTTGACTGTCGTGACCTCGATATGGTCGTTTTTGATATCGCTGCGGCGAAGATTATTGACGTCGGAGTGCCGGAGCCCGGAGAAGCAGCAGAACAGGAAGATATCCCGGATCGGATCAAGACTGGTGTGCGACTTGGAAAGGTCCAAGTCACGGACACGCGTCAGCTCCTCCTTGGTGAGGTAGATGACCTTCTTCTGGGTCATCTTCAACGTGGGATGGAAGGCTTTGTATGCTCGGTTCGTATTGTAACCCTTGTCCGAAGCCCAGTTCAGGAACCATTTGAGGTAGTCTATCTTCTTCTCGATGGTGGAGTTCTTCAAGCCGGTGATATCCTCTGCATCATAGTCTTTTCTTTCCCCTTTCTTCTTCCTGGGCGTGCGAAGATGCTTGTCATCACGCAGATAGGCCACGAACCCCGTCAGGGTGCTGTCATCCAGTTCGGCAAATTTGAGATTCGGCATGAATGTCTCCAGGTCTCGCCGCAAGGCCGCCCATTTCTGGAATGTTGCCTCTGTCCAGGCGTTTTTCTCCCCGCATTCTTTAACGAACAGGTCGAAGGTGTGAAAGAAACTTGGCGTCTTGGGCTTACGCTCTTTCTTCGGCTCCGGTGCTGGCGGCTGGGGAATGGTCCCCTTCAGCCTGTCCTCGTACTTTTTTCGAAGCTGGCTTACTGTCGGGATCTGGTCAATCGCTTCGAAGAACCTGAAAGACAAGTCCATCTGGTCCTTGATGTTCCGAAGTTCCTCGTTGATGGAAAGGGCTGACTCTCCCTTCGGGCCTTTATAACCATCTTTGACCAGCTGCGTGGACTCATCCCACGCAGTCTTGTCGTTGATCTGACAACCGGTCTTGAGATCCAGGCGCTGGCCGTTGAACGTGGTGCGAAGCCTGATCTGGAAGAGGTCGTTATCCTTGCCGTAAACCCTCAATTTAAGAGTGATGTTTCTCTTGATCTTCATTGCATATCTTGTTAAATCGTGGCCCAATAATGGCCCAATTTTGCTCACATCCGAACAACCTCACACGCAAAGATACGCAATAGAAAGCATTCCTGCAAGGGTTTCTGAAAAGGATTATTGATATGGTTCGAATCCCTCACTCACCGCAAAGCGGAAGCGTTCTGGCCGCATCGCATCTCTTCAAAAGATTTTGAATAACAACATTATTTGACTATCTTTATTGGTTAGTGGCACTAATGCTAATCAATAATATGAAGAATTATATCTTGGCCCTTGACCAGGGCACCAGTTCTTCCCGCGCCATAGTTTTCGACAAGGCCGGGTCGATCATGAGCGTAGCACAGAAAGAATTCACCCAGTATTTTCCCAGTCCAGGTCTTGTCGAGCATGATCCGATGGAGATCTGGTCTTCAGAAAAGGAAGTCGCCGTCGAGGCCTTGAAGAAGATGGGAATATGCGGGGCTGACCTTGCGGCGATAGGAATAACGAACCAGCGTGAGACCACCATCGTATGGGATGCTGCCACCGGACTCCCTGTCCACAACGCGATAGTCTGGCAGGACCGCAGGACCGCTCCGTATTGTGACAGCCTTAAGGCCAAAGGGTTGACTGACGTGATACGTTCAAAGACTGGACTCATCATAGATGCATATTTCAGTGCGACCAAGGTCCGCTGGATTCTTGAGAATGTCCCCGGTGCAAGGGAAAGGGCTGAGAAAGGTGAACTTCGTTTCGGGACCGTCGACTCATGGCTTGTCTGGAACCTTACAGGTGGGAAGACCCATGTTACTGACGTAACAAATGCTGCCCGTACCATGCTTTTCAACATCCACTCTCTTGAGTGGGACAAGGAACTTCTGGAGTTGTTCGGTATTCCCGAGTCCATGCTTCCTAAGGTCTGCTCGAGCAGTGAGGTCTATGCAGATGCTACGATATTCGACGTCCCCGTGCCTATAGGAGGAATCGCAGGCGACCAGCAGTCTGCACTCTTCGGCCAGATGTGCACGGATCCAGGAGCAGTCAAGAACACCTACGGAACCGGCTGCTTCCTTCTGATGAACACAGGAGAGGCTCCGGTCGTGTCGAGGAACAATCTTCTTACTACAGTGGCATGGAAGATAGGCGACACCGTCAACTATGCCCTTGAAGGCAGCATATTCGTAGGCGGTTCTGCAGTGCAGTGGCTCAGGGACGGCCTTGGCATCATCAAGTCATCTTCTGAGATCGAGGCTCTGGCATCTACGGTACCTGACAGTGGCGGAGTCTACTTCGTCCCTGCTCTCACCGGACTAGGAGCCCCGTACTGGGATCCAAACGCCAAGGGAGGAATCATTGGCATCACCCGCGGTACTACTGCAGCCCACATCGCCCGTGCCACTCTTGAGGGAATAGCCTTCCAGACCATGGACATCGTAAAAGCAATGGAGAATGATGTAGGTGTCCCCATCGCTGAACTGAAGGTCGACGGTGGCGCTTCAGCTGACAACCTTATGATGCAGTTCCAGTCCGATATCCTGGACACTTCCGTGATCAGGCCCAAGGTTACTGAGACTACGGCTCTTGGAGCATGCTATCTGGCAGGCCTTGCAGTTGGATTCTGGAGCAGCCTGGATGAAATTAAGAGCCAGTGGCAGATCGACCGTACATTCACTCCTCAGGCTACAATCGAAGAGGTTGCTGTAAAGAAGACCGGTTGGAGCGATGCCGTCTCAAGATGTCTTTCAAAGTAAAACACAATAAACATTAAAACATGGAAATAACCCTTTTTCAGAAGTGTGTCTTCGAATTCCTGGGCACTCTTGTACTAATCCTCATGGGTGACGGCGTCTGTGCCAATGTCAGTCTTGAAAAGTCAAAGGCCAAGGGAGCCGGATGGGTTGTCGTGGCCATAGCCTGGGGTCTTGCAGTCATGATGGGAGTATTCATCAGCGGACCATATTCAGGAGCCCATCTCAATCCTGCAGTCAGTGTCGGTCTGGCACTGGCCGGCAAGTTTGCTTGGTCAGCAGTCCTTCCTTACTGCATTGCCCAGCTTCTTGGAGGTTTCTGCGGAGCCGTACTGGTCTATCTCTTCTTCAAGGATCACTATGATGCTACGGCAGACCAGCCTGAGGTTATGCTTTCCACCTTCTGCACCATCCCGGCCATTGCCAACAAGTGGAGGAATTTCTTCTGTGAGGCAATCGGCACCTTCGTGCTGGTGTTCATCATCCTTTGCTTCTCCACATCCGGCAACACTCCCGAGGTGGGTATGGGCAGCCTGGGAGCCATTCCTGTAACCTGCCTGATCATTGCGATAGGCATGTCTCTTGGTGGCACCACCGGTTATGCCATCAATCCCGCTCGTGATTTTCCTCCCCGTCTTGCACATGCTATCCTTCCCATCAAGGGGAAGGGCGGAAGCTGTTGGAACTACAGCTGGGTCCCTATCCTTGGTCCTATAGCGGGTGGAGCACTCGCTGCAGGAATATTCCTCCTAGTCTTCTAGCGAAGGGAAGTTGATTTCGAGCTTGTATTTGGGAATGTCGATCACAGAGTCCTCGTGATTCTCCCTGACTATCTCCCACATCCTTTTTACGATCTCCGGATGATCGGCTGCCAGGTCAGTCATTTCCCGGGGATCGTCTTTCAGGTTGTAGAGTTCCATCTCGTTGTTCCCCTTGTTGACCTTTTTGAGCAGGCCTTTCCAATCTCCCATCCTGACAGCGACCCATCCGTTCGACTGGGGATATTCCCAGTAGAGGTAGTCGTGCTCGGCCTGCCTTGAAGGCTTTCCGTTCAGGATAGGGAGGAAAGAGATACCGTCGTTTTCAGGGGCCTGAACCCCGGCCAGTTCGGCAAAGGTCGGCATGAGGTCGGCGAAATATGCCACATGGCCGGTTGTGGATGCCTTGATGCGGTCTCCCCAGGAGACAATGAAAGGCATACGGATTCCACCCTCATGAAGCGAACTCTTTCCCCAGCCTGCAGCACAGCTGAAAGGACCTCCACTCTGGAAATATTCCATCGGGGAGTTGCCGTTGTGAGCCGGACCGTTGTCCGAAGTGACAATGAATATGGTATTGTCCCACACACCGAGTTCCTTAAGCTTGGCGACAAGTTTTCCGACCTGGGTGTCGATGTGGGTGACCATCGCCGCATAGGTAGCATGAGGGTAGCGGTTGGGAAGATACATGCCGGGATTCGTGCATGGAGCTTCGTCCCCGAGCTTGTCCACGTAATGCATGACTTCGTCAAGCGGGGCCTGTACTGCACTGTGAGGCACCGTGGTTGTCCACATGGCGAAGAAAGGACCGGAAGCGTTCTCGGTTATGAACTTCTCGAGCTTGTCGTACATCAGGTCAGGGCTGTAGAACTGGCCTCCGTAACGGGCGTAACTTTCAACAGCTAGAGAGTCGAGACCGGCCGGGAGAGGTTCTCCCTGCATGACCTGGACATTCCCGGTCTTGACAACCTTGTCATTCTCCCACAGCTCGGAAGGATAGTAGGTGTGGGCGAGTGCCTGGCAGTTGAAGCCGTAGAAATAGTCGAATCCCATCTTGTTGGGTGTAGACTCGCTCTCAGGGAAGCCAAGCCCCCATTTGCCTACCATGGCCGTCTTGTAGCCTGCTTCCTGCATCATTTTACCGATTGTCGGAGTGCCTGCGAGCATGGGCTGCTGGCCCTGCATCGTCGGATCTTCGAACAGCCCGTTCCAGCCTCGGCCATCAGTCGGGACATAGTGCTCCTGGTTGCCCCTGATCTGGTTGTGACCCATGTGCTTGCCAGTCAGGATGGAGCATCTCGATGGAGCAGAAAGAGGAGCGGCGGAATACATGTCCGTGAACAGGATCCCCTGTGATGCGAGGGCGTCGATATTCGGAGTCTCTATCATCTCCTGGCCGTAGCACCCAAGATCTCCATAACCGAGGTCGTCAAAGAGCAGGAAAACTATGTTGGGTTTCTGTGGAGCAGTCTTGTCAGCGCTGCAGCCGCACACTGCAGCGGCTCCTATGGCATAAAGCAATCTTCTGGTGTTCATGGGAACTTAATTCTTAAGGGTACTTTACGCAAATATCGGAATTTTCCATTAAATTTGAGAGTTTACAACTATTACTCGTTAATGAAATGATTCCAAAGAGACTCTACCCTTGGATAGGGACTATGTTCCTGGCCGTACTCTTCGGATGTTCCGGCCAAGGCGGCCGGACCGTCAACATCGCGGAGTTCAAGGCGGCCACTGCTTCTTCATCCTATGACTACAATCTGGCCCCACAGTTGCTTACTGACGGTCGCATCGTGACATCCGAACCGGCCTGGCTCAGGGTTTCCACTGCTGCCGGAGAGCTTCCGCGCAGGGAGAAAGAATGGACCCTTGACACAGGACCATATTCAAAGAACACCCTGGAGGGAGGGAAGAATTTCCTGGAATATGAGTGGAGCGCCCAGAGATTTACGGCTGCCTGCGTGAGGATAGTAGGAACGGTAGTCTATAAGGAAGGTGCTGAGGGTTGGTCGATAAACTGCCTCTCCGGCGGCGAGTCCATGAAGACAGCCGGAAGCATCGAAGGAGACGGTCTTCCCGGTGAGCCGAGGTGGCCAGTAAGGGTGACCGACCCTAACAAGCAGTCGGAAGAAACCTTGTATCCTTCGCGCTCCCTGAGGTTCGTCATTCCTCTTGAAGGAGCCGTGGATTTCAATAAGTTCAGGATTGATTTCAACATGGATGGCGCCCTCTATTGGGAGGTCAACTCGGTTGATTTTTCCCAAGCCGACGGTTTCGGTGACAACACGGACACAGGCCCATTTGATTCCCCCGAAGCACGTGGATTCAATGTCCTTCCTGCAGAGACCTTCACAAGCGCTTGGATGAGTGCCGACGGAGAACCTCAGTGGGTGAAGATCGACCTCGGAGAGAGCCGCAGGATCTCATCTGTCGACATCCATTGGCTGCACGGAGCATCCAATACCGAGTTGAAGGTGTCGGATGACGGAGAGCGCTGGAGGCCTATGAGAGCAGGGAAGGGAACAGGACGTTTCGTACGCATCGACATGGAAGGTGCTGATGAGAGTGGACACTTTGCAATCAGCGAAGTGGAAGTCTTCGGCCCAGCAGATGATGCTGTGACTGCTGAAGAACCTGTGTGGAGGCTTCAGAGGGCCGACATGGTAAAGGATTCTGGCGAGGCCATTTCTTCTGTCGGTTATGATCCTTCCGGATGGATGCCTGCAGTCGTCCCTGGAACCGTGTTGTACAGTTACATTGCTGCCGGAGCGGTACCTGATCCCGCCATCGGCGACAATAACAACCAGATTTCAGAGTCCTACTTCAACAGCGATTTCTGGTACCTCTGGAGGACTTCCGTCAAGGATTCCGATTCCAAGTCCGGAAGGACTCTCTTGTCCTTCGACGGCATTAACTGGAAGGCAGAGGTTTTCATGAATGGCAAGAGGCTCGGTGACATCGCAGGCGCTTTCACAAGGGCCAGTTTCGATGTGACTGACATAGTCAGCAAGGACAACTGCATCGCAGTGCATGTCATAAAGCCTGCCCATTATGGGGCTGTCAAGGAGAAGAATGCCGAGAGCCCTGATTTCAACGGAGGACAGCTCGGGGCTGACAATCCTACGTTCCATGCCACAGTCGGATGGGACTGGATTCCCACAGTACGTGGTAGGGACATGGGAATATGGAATGACGTGCATCTTGATTTCGTGGATGACGTGGTGCTGGACAATCCTTTGGTGCAGACCAAACTGGCCAAGAATGACACCCTTGCCACAATGACTATGTCAGTGGATGTGAAGAACCTCTCCGGCAGTCCTGTGAGCGGAGTGCTGGCCGGTACTTTGGCATCCATCGAATTCAAGAAACCAGTATCTCTCAAGGCAGGGGAGACGAGGACTGTGACATTCAGTCCTGCCGAGTATCCTCAGCTGAGGAACCAGAGGATAGCCCTTTGGTGGCCGAACGGCTATGGCAGCCAGGTCCTGCATCCTGCTACCTACAAGTTCATTCCGGACGGGCGCGAGCAGAACGTGCAGGACAACCGTCATGATCTCTTCTATCTGGCAGGTGTCCGTGAGTTTACTTTCCAGGACACGATGTCCGATTTCAAGATGTTCATCAACGGCCATCGTTTCCTTCCCAAGGGAGGTAACTGGGGCTTCAGCGAGTTCAACCTGAGGTACGGTGCGAAGGAGTATGACACTGCTGTCTCTCTCCATAAGGAGATGAATCTCAACATGATCCGAAACTGGGTCGGCCAGACTGGAGACGAGGAGTTCTTCGAGGCCTGCGACAAGTACGGAATTGTTGTCTGGCAGGATTTCTGGCTCGCCAATCCGGCTGACGGCCCCGATCCTGACGATGAGGATATGTTCGCCGATAATGCCAGGGATTTTGTCGCCAAGATCCGCCGTCATCCTTCCATCGGTCTATATTGCGGCCGTAACGAGGGTTATCCTCCTGCAACACTCAACGCAAGGCTTAAGGATATCGTCGCCACCTTGCATGGTGACATAGTTTATATCCCCAATTCCGCTGAAGACGGTGTGTCAGGTCATGGACCTTACCGCGCGGTCGAACCGGATTCCTATTTCATGATTCCTGCACTGAAATTCCATTCGGAGAGAGGAATGCCTGCAATCATGAATTATCCCAACCTTCTCAAGACTGTGACCGCAGACCACATCTGGCCTTCGGATGATGTCTGGGGACAGCACGATTTCACAAGGACCGGTGCCCAGGGTGACACTGCCTTCGTCGGTATGGTTGGTCGTAAATTCGGCGAAGAAGCCCTTTCTTCGGGAGAGAGCTTTGCCCACTATGCACAATTCATCAACTACGATGGTTACCGGGCAATGTACGAAGCCAACAACGCCGGGGGCAAGGGCCTTCTGATCTGGATGTCCCACAGCTGCTGGCCAAGCCTGGCATGGCAGACCTATGACTATTGGTTCGACAAGACTGCTGCATTCGAAGGTGTACGCAAGGCATGTGAGCCGGTCCATGTCCAACTCAATCCTGTCAGCAAGGCTGTCCAAGTCGTAAATTACGGGATTGGAGACCTTTCAGGCTTGAAAGTCACAATGACCCTCACAAACCCGGACGGCAAGGAGACATTCCGCAAGGAGGAGAGTGTCAGCGAGTTGAAGGAAGGGGGCAACGTCCTTGTAATGGGATATTCAGATGTTCCGGATGGCCCTGCTATCGTGGAACTCAAGCTCCTTGATCCATCAGGCAAAGCCCTCTCCGTCAATCGCTACATGCGTAACTTCTCTGGAGGGAAAGACACCGGAGACTACAGGAGTATCGTAGGGAAATTTACTTTGTAAAGCCTCCAGTAACTGGATAAGACTCTGTAGCTTTGAACTCTCCCTTCCATGAGGGGAGAGTTTTTCCGTTTACGGTCTTGATGTCCCTGACCTGCTTCACAGCGATATCGGGAACGGTTTTGATCATCTTGAAGTCGATCTTACCATCGTCTGAAGAGTTGTCTCCTTCCTTGAGGAGAACTACGACGAAAGACTTGCCGTCAGCAGCAGTCTCTTTGCTGAAAGGGTTCGATTTCGACACGAACACTGATCCGATCTCGCGTCCCTTTACTGAATAGGATGCCGGATTAACCGAAGCCTTGTCGACATCAGCCTTGTAGCTGATGACCAGTCCGGCGGGGATATAGTCCTGGTTGACCAGTGCAGCGACATTTTCAGGTCCGTTCTTCTTGCAGGACACGAGGGCTGACATCATTCCTATGACTGTCAGGCAAAGGACTAAGCTTCTTTTCATGGCTATCTGATTAAAAACAAGGATGCTGCCACAGACAACATCCTCTACCCGTGGAGCATAGGAGGATCGAACTCCTGACCTCCAGATTGCGAACCTGGCGCTCTACCAGCTGAGCTAATACCCCATTGTGGACTGCAAATATAACACTTTTAGCCCAACAACAATGAAAAATTCTCAAATTAATCTCTGCTCCTTGCCTTGAAGTCATTGTACTTTTCAAACTTGTCAGGCAGAGGCATACCATAGACTTTTTCCCTTAGCCAACTTCCGAAATCATCTTTGTGGGTGAGCTGCTCATCGACACTTAACGTTTCACCGATTCCAACCCTGATCCTGCGGTACTTCTTGTTGACGATTTCATGAGGGAGCTGCAAGGTACGGATCCTCCAGTCCAGGAGACCCAAGTAGTAGAACCACATTGAATTGTGGTCGAAGAAGCGGACCGGAACGATGGGGACCCTTGCTTTCTGTATCAGTCTGATGACTGGCTCCTGCCATTCCCTGTCGCGGATTCTCATTTCGCGGAGCTTGAGGTCGGAGACGGCGCCGGATGGGAAGAAACCGACGGGATGTCCTCCGGCAAGGTGTCCTAGAACCTCCCTGACTCCGTGGATATTCCGGGCTGTGACTTCTTTTTGCAGTTCATTTTTCGGGTTGACGGCAATCCAGGAAGGGGCAAGCCCTCCGACCAGATTAAGAAACTCGTTGACCATGACCTTGAAGTCATTCCTGAGGTGGCCGATGAGGTCTACGAGTATGATTCCGTCAAGACCTCCATAAGGGTGGTTGCTTATGGTAATGAACGAACCTTCCGGCAGGCTCAGGATCCTGTCGGAATGACCCAGGTCGTAATTGAGTCCAAGTTCATCCAGGAGAGTTCCTGCAAATGCAGCTCCCTCCTTGTCATCAATCCGGTCATTCAGATCGGACAAGGTCTTGATTGAGAGTACTCTCCTCAGAAAACCGGCAAACGCATTCCCTGCCTTTCCCCTGAACACAGGGGAAAACTTCTCGAACTCGCTGACCGGGAGAAGGGGCATGGTCAGTCCTCCTTCCCAGGAAGGGGATCCATCTTGGAATACCCCTTGGCATCGGTTATCACCGTGTTGATGTAGATTACGGCCAGTACAATGAGAATCACCAGACCTGCGATGTCGAGACTCGTCATTCCTATGCTCCTCTCGAAAATGTGGAGAGTCAGGTAAAACTCCCTGATAGGAGCGATGTAGATGACAGCCAGGATGAGCAGGCAGGCAATCACCCTGAATTCGGTGGGGCCGAGTTTACCGTAAGTGAGTTTGAATTCGCTCTTTAGGTGGGCGTTGATGCTGACATTAAGAGTCAGGCAGAGGTACAGGATGAATATCATAAGAGCGATGTCGAGTCTCATGAGATAGGAAATACCTATTCCGATGAACATAAACGCTTCATTGATGACGTCCACCGTGTGGTCAAGATAGTAGCCGTAGATTGGTCTTTGGGTGTTCCTGACCCTGGCAACTGTCCCGTCCAACGAGTCTCCGTACCAGTTGATTATGAATCCGGCGATGCTGAGCCACAGCCAGTTGATGCCGTGGTTGCTTAGGATGAATCCGATAGCTATCATCACCGAACCGATGATGCCGATGATTGTAAGGGTGTCGGAAACAACCCATTTGGGCTGTCTGTTCGCAAGCCAGACAAGTGCTTTCTTTTCTACTCCGTTCAGGATCGAAGTCTGGATCCTGACTGCTTTCTTGTCTTCCATAGATAATTGGTCAATAAATAGTTAGGAAATTGTTTTTACATAGATCCTGGCCCTCTTGTGGAGATGGTGTTCGAATCTTCCCCAAAGGTTCTGGACGTTGTGGTTCTCTTCAAGCTCGCGGGTGCTTTCGACGTACTTTATTCCGTTCTTGTGCATCCCTTCACCGATCTTGGAGATTATCATGGCGTTGACTCCCTTGTCTTGATATTCCTCGAGGATGGCTATCAGCAGGGCGTCGATAGTGTCGTTTCTCCTCAAAGCCTTGAGGATGTGGATGAAACCGAAGGGGAACAAGTGTCCCTTGGCTTTCTGAAGAGCCAGCGAGAGGGAGGGAAGTGTGATTCCGAAGCCCACCACCTTATCGTTCTTGTCCACGATCACGGAGACATAGTCGAGACGCAGGTTCGGAAAGAACTGGTCCTTCAGATCCTGGCATTGTGCCGGGGAAAGCTCGGAGAATCCATGGAGCTTGGAGTAGCAGGAGTTCATCACGTCGAAGATCCCGTCCGCGTATTTACGCAGAAGCTCATTCTTGGAAGAGTAGTTGCCTTCCCGTAGGTTGTAACGCTCCCCGACGGCTTTTGCAAACCTGGTGTAGCGTTCGATATTGTCAGGGACAGTGATCCTGTATTCGACGAAATCAGTCTCCTTGACATAGCCTTCCTTGAGGATCATCGGTTCGTAGTAGGGATGGTTGTACTTGCCGTAAGCCGTGGGTATCTGGTCAAAGCCTTCAACCAGAACTCCTGAAATGTCAAATTCCAGAAAGCCCACCGGTCCCTCGATCACATCCATGCATTTAGTCTTTGCATATTCCTCAACCTGGTCCAGCAAGGCACTGACGACCTCCTGTGATTCAATGAAATCGATCCAACCGAACCTGCAGATCCGTTTCCCGACCTTATGGTTGTACTTATGGTTGATTATTCCTGCAATCCTTCCAACGACCTTGCCCTCGTCGTTGATGGCGAGCCAGTATTTGCCCTCGCAGACTTCAAAGGCCCTGTTCTTTTCCGGAGATAGGGTGTCGATTTCCATCGATTCTATCTGGGGGACATAGTACTTGTTGCCGGCATAGAGCTCGTTAGGAAAACGTACAAATTGTTTAAGGCCTTGCTTGTCAGTTACTTCCTCGATAGTAATAGCCATTATTCTTCAGTTAATCGCATGCTAATATACAAAAAAAGGCAATATGGTTGATAACTATGTTGGTAACCTCTTGACGCAAAAGGTGTGCAGAAGGTAAAAATCATTAACTTTGTATCCCGGTTAAGACTAATCGGAATTACCAATGAAACATAATCTTGATGACGCGGTTCTGTCCAAGACAGGACATCAGGGTGTCTATAAGCTGAAGGCAGAAGGAATCTCCAATGACTATCTGATTGTCAGCGGCGATGGCACGCGACGTCTGATGGCTTCTCCCGAGGTGGTTGGTTTCGGATCGTACCAGAGCATGGTACCTGCTACCATGAGGGGAATGCAGTATCTGGTTGACAACGGTGTGACAGGAGACGTCAACATCCTGACCATCCTTCGCGGAGGACTCAACTATCCGATCGAAGAATGTGCGTTCAGGGCTGGCCTGAGGGTCACGAACATGGACTTCCTGTCCTGTGAGAGAATTATCGAGGAAGACGTGATAAAGGGGCTCGACGTCCGTTACCAGAAGGTCCGCACATGCAAGGACTGCGTGCTAATGGTAGGGGACATCATCGCTTCAGGAGCGACCCTGAAGATGTGCATGGACCATGTGATCGAGTGGTTCCGGGATCATGGCGGCAGTTTCAAAAGGATCATTTTCTTCACGATAGGAGGCTCCAACGCCATAGACCTCATGGAGGATCTCACTTCTAAGATCAGGAGTTTCTCTCCAGGTTTCGAAGGATTCGTCTGCTTCTTCTACGAAGGAATATTCAATGTCTACCAGGACAGGGGAGTACTTGGCTTCCAAGTCCCCGACATCGACTTCTACTGGGGTGACGGCATCATCAGTCCTGAGTTCAGGGAATATGTTGTCGCTCATTCCTATTCCCTCTTCGAGAAATGCATAATCTATGACGGCGGTGCCCGCAGGTACGAGATTCCGGACCACTACAAGGAGGTAGTAGCTTATTGGGAGGAGGTCCTCGAGGCTTCTGACAGGGTGGACATCATGGACCTCACGTACGAGCGGCTTGGCTATAAGGCTCCCATCTCCTATGAAGACTGGCTTAAGGTGACTCATTTCACTGAGCTGGGCGACCAAAGCGTACTCTACAGCGACGAAAGGGTCTTCCTCGCTAAAGCCCGGGCATTGACTCTGCGCGAGATAGCGACCACAAGGCTTGAACAAATCAAACAAACTCTTAAGGGATATGAGTAAACAGAACCAAAAGATCGACGTCGACTACACCAACAGCAGGGTCGACGCGTCGGGGCGCAAGAGCACCCTCAGCATGTTCATGGTGATGCTTGGCTTCACCTTCTTCTCAGCATCCATGTGGGCCGGCCAGAACCTGGCCGCCGGCCTGGATTTCTCCGGCTTTATCTGGGCTCTTCTCCTCGGAGGTCTTATTCTCGGAGCTTACACGGGAACCTTGGGATGGATCGGAGCCGAGAGCGGTCTTACTCTCGACATGCTGGCCCGCCGCAGTTTCGGCGAGAAGGGCAGCTACCTTCCCAGCGCGATGATCAGCTTTACCCAGATCGGTTGGTTCGGAGTGGGTCTTGCAATGTTTGCAATCCCTGTCGCCAAGGAGATCATGGGCCTTGAAGTAACGCCTGACAGCATGCCTTGGCAGGGTTACTTGCTTGTCCTTATTGCTGGTGTCCTGATGACGGCCAGTGCCTATTTCGGAATCAAGAGCCTGACGATCATCAGCTACATAGCAGTCCCTGCAGTAGCTATCCTGGGCACCGTTGCCATGATCATGGCCATCCAGCGTGGTGACGCTACCCTCGTGGAGCAGTTCGCCAAAGGTACCAAGGACCTCGGAATCATCGCTGGAGCAGGACTTGTGATCGGAAGCTTCGTCTCGGGAGGAACGGCGACACCGAACTTTGCAAGGTTCGCCAAGACTCCGAAGATTGGCCTCATCGTTACAGTTGTTGCCTTCTTCATCGGCAACTCCCTGATGTTTTTCTTCGGCGCTGTCTCCAGCATCTATGTCGGTGGTAACGACATCTTCGAGGTCATGCTCAACCTCAACCTGTTCTACATCGCCATCCTGGTTCTCGGCCTCAACATCTGGACGACCAATGACAATGCCCTTTACACTTCCGGACTCGGACTTTCGAACATTTTCGGCCTGTCCAAGAAGACCATGGTCCTCATCGGCGGTGTCATCGGCACTCTCGCTGCTGTGTGGCTTTACTGGAACTTCTGCGACTGGCTCAATATCCTGAACTGTACCCTTCCCCCTGTGGGTATTATCCTGATCTGCAGCTATTTCGCTCATAGGAAGGAATACCAGGAAGACAGTGTTTCCAAGCGGGAGGTCAACTGGGCAGCAGTCCTGGGCGTGATCCTTGGTGCCGTGGTCGCCAACCTCGTCAAGTGGGGAATCCCTTCGATCAACGGAATGGCGGTTGCAGCCTGCTGCTACTTCATCGGCCAGGCCCTCCAGAAGAAACAGTAAATCCCCGTTTTCTGCAATATGCAGTTAATCAGTTGACTACAAAAAACGCATAGATTAATTGTCTATGCGTTTTTTGTAATATACTGTTTGTGCGTGTGTTACGAAAAACGGTTTTTTTACTATATTTGTTTTGTATGTCGAAAAATGAGATTGTACACCTCCTTGAGGAGCATGGAATCAAGGCTACGGCTAACAGGTTGCTGGTGGCCGGAGCTCTCGATGATGCCGGCAGGCCGCTGAGCATGATGGAGTTGGAAGAGAGCATCGGATCGATAGACAAGTCCGGGATATTCCGTTGCCTCTCGATTTTCAAGGAGCATCATCTAGTCCACTCGATCGAGGATGTTGAAGGTACCAGGTATGAGCTTTGTCTCAGCCATGATGCTGCCCATGACGAGGATACCCATGTGCATTTCTACTGCGAGGAATGCCATCGTACATTCTGTCTCGACAACATCCATATCCCTCCAGTGTCCTTGCCGGAAGGTTATGATGCCAGGACGGCTAACTACCTTCTGAAAGGAATCTGTCCCGAATGCTCCGGACATCATCCAGTTTGAACCAAATTCCCCATCAGATATGAAGAAATTTGCTTTCTTGATCGCAGCATTGCTGCTTTGCGCCGGTCTCCCGGCACAGAATACCGTCAAACTTCCCGCACCCAAGAAGGATGCAGGCATGACTCTTTACCAGGCTCTCCAGCAGAGGGCTTCTGTCAGGCAGTTCAAGACTGATGCAATACCTGAGCAGAAACTTTCAGACCTTCTCTGGGCAGCTTGTGGCATCAACCGCGAAGATGGAAGACTGACAGCTCCGACAGCTATCAACAGCCAGGACATCCGGCTCTATGTCTGCCGCAAGGAGGGTGCCTATGAATATATTGCCAAAGACAACAGCCTAGTCAAGGTCACTGGAAAGGACCTTCGTCAGGATGTGGCAGCCGGCCAGGGCACGGTAGGTGAGGCCCCCTTGTTCATCGTACTCGTAGCCGACCATAACCGCTACAACCGTCTGAATCCCAGGACTGCCACCTATGGCGCCATTGACTGCGGCTATGTGTCCCAGAACATCTGCCTTGCATGCGAGGCTCTAGGGCTTTCGACAGTCCCCAGGGCAATGATGAATCAGGATGTGCTGAAAAAGGAGCTCGGCCTTGGAGAAGGCATGGAACTCCTTATCAATCATCCTGTTGGCTACAAGAAATAACTAGGCTTTAAGCGTCCTTGCTGAATTAAGTACGGCCAGGACAAGGACCCCGACATCCGCGACCACTGCCATCCACATGGTGGCAAGCCCAGGAATAGCCAGCAAGAGAACAAGGACCTTCAGGGCAATCGAGAACGCAGTGTTCTCCTTTGCAATCCTGAGGGTCTTTTTAGCTATCCTTATTCCTTCGGCCAGTTTCGAGGGCTTGTCGTCCATGAGCACCACGTCTGCAGCTTCTATTGCCGCATCGGAACCAAGGCCTCCCATGGCTATTCCTACATCTGCCCTGGCAAGGACAGGTGCATCATTGATTCCGTCTCCGGTGAATGCCAGTTTTCTTCCTTCAGGAACTGCGGAGACCAATCTTTCTACTTCAGCCACCTTGCCGTCAGGTAGCAGACCAGCCTTATATTCATCGACACCGGTACTTGCGGCTACTTCCGCTGCAACTTCATCCTTGTCCCCGGTGAGCATCACGGTTTTCCTGACTCCGCTGGACTTCAGCGCCATGACAGCAGCAGCTGCATCTTCCTTGATCCTGTCGGAGACAACTATGTGTCCGGCATATTCGCCATCAATGCTCACATGGACTATCGTACCGCTCTTTTCGCAATCCTTCCATGAGGCTCCGATGGTTTCCATCATCCTGCTGTTCCCTACACAGACCTCATGGCCGTTGACCATGGCCTTGACGCCATGTCCGGCAACTTCTTCTACAGCATCCACCTTGCATCCGTCCGCTTCACCCGGGTAGGCATTCCTGAGTGAGACTGCCACGGGGTGAGTCGAATATCTTTCCACGTGGGCAGCCAGGTGGAGGAGTTCCTTTTCGTCCAGCTTTTCAGGATGGATTGCAGTCACTTCGAACACACCCTGGGTGAGGGTCCCTGTCTTGTCGAAGACCACCGTATCCAGTTTTGCAAGTGCCTCGAGATGGATGGAGCCTTTAACGAGTATGCCCTTCCTGGATGCCCCTCCAATCCCTCCGAAAAAAGCCAAGGGGATGGACACTACAAGGGCACAGGGGCAGGATACGATCAGGAATGTGAGGGCTCGGTAGAGCCATGTTGCGATCGTTCCCGTAAAATCGCCTGATACCATCGGCGGAACGAAGGCCAGGACTATGGCTGCAGCTACCACTATCGGCGTGTACACCCTTGCGAACCTTGTGATGAAGTTCTCGCTGGTGGATTTGTTGGAAGTGGCGTTCTCCACCAGATCAAGGATCTTTGACGCTGTCGACTCTCCGAATTCCTTCGTCACCCTGGCACGGACTACTCCTGAAAGGTTGACGCAGCCGGAGAGGATGTCATCGCCTGCAGTGATTGCGCGTGGGACACTTTCACCGGTGAGTGCTACGGTGTCGAGGCTTGAACTGCCCTCAAGCACAGTCCCGTCCATAGGGACTTTCTCGCCGGGTTTAACTACTATTGTTTCTCCTACCTTGACCTCTTCAGGGGATACGCAGACTACTGTCCCGTCCCTTTCGACATTCGCGGTGTCTGGCCTGATGTCCATAAGCGATGAGATCGAGTCCCTGCTCCTTCCTTCGGCCATCTCTTCGAAGAATTCCCCGACCTGGAAGAACAGCATGACGAAGACAGCCTCGGGGAATTGGCTTTCCGCTCCAGGAATGAAGCCTATGGCTAAGGCTCCCAGGGTGGCGATACTCATTAGGAAGTCTTCGTCCAGAAGCTCACCATGGAGCAGTTTTTCTGCTGCTTCCATGAGGGTTTCTCCTCCGGCAATAAAGTATGGCACAAGGAACAGGAGAAGTTCCTGCCACAATTTCAGGTTTACCGTCTTGCTTATCAATATAGCCGCCACCAGCAGCACTGTGCTGGCGACTATCTTCACCAGTCTCTCTTTGTTCTCCTTTTCCATTTTCCTTCTTCTTTTCTATCCGTGAAAGACATTCCATCCCGAAACCGTCGCTTCGCGACCCCCACCGTTCGCTTCGCTATGCTCCGCTCCGGTCCCCCCTCTTAACGTGCCGAGGGTGGCAGTGGTTTCGGGACGGAATGTCTTTCACTGCCTGGTGCAAATGTCGGAAGAAAGGCGTGCAACCGGGTTGCAAAGTGAAAAAATAACTATATTTAGAGTATGAAAGATGAAGTGAGAGTCGTTCTCCTTACGGGAGGCAGCAGCGGGATAGGTGCTGCCGCTGCCCGGTTGATGTGCGAGGCCGGAATGACGGTCTACGCAGCTTCCAGGAGCGGCAAAGCCCCTGAAAGTTATTCAGGTCCAGGGAATATGCATCCGGTGGTGATGGATGTCAATGACGAGGACGCCATCAAGGATGTCGTCTGGAGGATAATTGAAGAACAGGGGAGACTCGATGCAGTCGTCTGCAATGCCGGTAACGGGATTGCTGGCCCAATCGAGGAAACCTCCATCGAGGAAGTAGAAACTCAGTTCAGGACTACATTCTACGGAGTTGTCAAGACAATCGATGCCTGCCTTCCGGTGTTCAGGGAGCAGAAACATGGAAGGGTGATCACCATTTCCTCAGTTGCCGCGGTCGCACCGCTCCCTTACCAAGGCTTTTATTCGGCAGTCAAGGCAGCTGTCCTGAGTCTGACCAAGTCTTTGGCCATAGAGACCAGGCCCTTCGGAATCCAATGCTGCTCGATTATGCCAGGAGATGTACGGACTGGCTTTACTGCGGCCAGGAAAGTGGTTCAAAAGGCCCAGGATGAAAGTTCTCCGTACCATGAGCGTACGGTCCGTGGCATTGCGGCCATGTCCAAGGACGAGCAGGAAGGAATGGAGCCTGAAGTTATCGGAAGGGCTGTTCTCAGGCAGCTCAGAAGGCGGAGTATGAGGCCGGAGGTCACGCCGACTTTCATCTACAGTCTCCTTGTCTGGGCCATAAGAAGATTCCCGCAGGGCTTTGTGCTCCGGATAATTGGTAGATTATATTCGTAGGGTGATTTTCGTCGATCATTTATGGAGGTTTGTCGACTTGCTTTCCAAAGGGATTAAACTTGATAGATAGTTGCCTGTCAAACAATCGGTTGAACCAATAAATGAATTATAAAATGAAAAAGACACTTTTATTTGCAACAGTCCTTTTGTTGTCTGTCTGTGCATTCGCACAGGAAAACCGTCAGGGTTTCCAGAGACCCGATGAGGCAACCATGATCAAGATGCGCACCGAGCGCATGGCTCAGCAGCTGGGGCTCGATGAAGCCCAGACTGCAAAACTTCTTGAACTGAACCAGAAGTATCCCAATGCCATGATGGGAGGTCCAGGCGGACCTGGTATGGGCAGGCCGGCTAGAGAAACCAGGAATGACCAGAATGTGACTGACGAAAACACAACTGGAAAAAAGGCAAAGAAAGCAAAGAAGGCAAAGAAAACCGAAGGTGAAACCAACGATCGCGAAGCCAGGATGAAAGAGATTCAGGCTTCGAGGGAGGCTTATGAGACTGAACTCAAAGGCATCCTCACAGATGATCAGTTCAAATCCTGGCAGGAGTTCCGGAACAGGCGCCCTGAAGGACGTGGCCCTGGTGGCCCCGGTGGCCAAGGCCGTCCCGGCGGACGCGGAGGTTTCGGCCAGGGTGGCAACTTCGGCGGCGGAGGTAATTTTGGCGGTGGTTTCGGCGGAGGCGAAGAATTTTAAGTAATGAAGAAACTCGGATTCGGACTCATGCGGCTCCCTCTTGTGGATCCGCGCAACCCTAAATCGATAGACATCGACCATTTCAAGAAGATGGTCGATGTCTTCATGGATAGGGGATTCAATTATTTCGACACGGCGTACACCTATCATCAGAGCAAGAGCGAGGCGGCTTTCCGACAGGCTGTCGTCGAGAGGTATCCCCGTGACCGTTACACAATAACTGACAAGATGCCTATGTGGGAAGTCCGGCAGGAGGCTGACTATGAGAGGCTTTTTAATGTACAGTTGCAAAGGACGGGCGTGGATTATTTCGATTACTACTGGTTCCACACGCTGAACAAGGGTTATGTCGATGTCCTTGACCGTACGAACGGGTGGGATTTCATTCTCCGGAAGCAGAAGGAGGGAAGGATCAGGAATATAGGTTTCTCTTTCCATGACGATTCCCCGACCCTGGAGCGAATCCTCAAGGAACATCCTGAGATGGCGCATGTCCAGCTTCAGATCAACTATGTCGATTGGGATTCTCCTTCCATCGAATCCGGTAAGTGCTATGAACTATGCGAGAAATACGGTCGGAAGGTGATTGTCATGGAGCCGGTCAAGGGCGGTTCGCTCGCGAGTGTCCCTCCTGAGGTCGAATCCATATTCAAGGAGCATTCTCCCGATGCCTCTCCCGCGTCCTGGGCGATCCGTTTCGCCGCATCCCTTCCGAACGTGATGATGGTTCTGAGTGGCATGAGCGAGCTCTCTCAGGTTGAGGACAATACCGGCTTCATGCAGGATTTCAAACCTCTGGATGCGGAAGAACAGGTGATTATGGCCCGGGCTGCCGGAATCATCACGAACTCCATCGCCATCCCATGCACGGCCTGCCATTATTGCACCGATGGCTGTCCGATGAACATCGCTATTCCTGAATATTTCGCCATCTACAATTCCTTGAAACAGTTCGGTAAGACTTCGGCTTCAAACAGCCGCTTCTATTTCAACCGGCTGTCAGAGTACCGCGGCAAGCCTTCCAATTGCATCGAATGCGGTCAGTGCGAGGAACATTGCCCCCAGCATCTGCCTATCATCAGCAATCTCAAACTGGTGTCCAAAGAATATGAATGACCTGATCTCAACGCTCCATGAGTCAGGAGCATCGCTCGTGGTGTCCAGCAGGGGAGAACTGAGGACTTTTTTCAAGAAGGGAGTTCGGGACCTTGAGGATCTTCTTGACCATGATCCTGACTTCCTGAAAGGGGCTGTTGTAGCTGACAAGGTAGTAGGCAAGGCATCTGCCGGGATGATGGCCTTTGGCGGTGTTGTAAAGGTCTATGCCGAGACTCTCAGCCGCTTGGCGATACCCATGCTTGAAGCAGGCGGTATTGAATATTCATACGGCACTCTTGTGGATCAGATAATAATACCGGAGGGCGACGACCGCTGCCCTCTGGAGAAGATAGTCTCTTCAGCAAAGAATCCCGGAGAGGTAGTGTCTTCTCTCCGGGAGCATTTTGCACAGATGCGTTCCGCACATTCTTAGGAGCGCCTGAACATTTTGTCTATGACCAGGGCAATCGCTCCGTCTCCAGTGACGTTGCATGCCGTTCCGAAATTGTCCATCGTGATGTAGAGGGCGATCATAAGCGCCTGTTCCTGTTCGCCGAACCCGAGCATTGACGAGAGCACACCCAATGCTGCCATAATGGCGCCTCCGGGGACTCCAGGTGCCGCGACCATCATCACTCCCAGCATCATGATGAATCCCAGGAACATCCAGAAATCGAACTCCATGCCCTGCATCATCATGAGGGCCACAGCGCAGGCAGTTATCTTGAGACAGCTTCCGGAAAGATGTATGGTGGCGCAGAGAGGGACGGTAAAGCCAGCAATCTCATCGCTGACTCCGTTCTTCTTGGTACATTCCAGGGTCACCGGAATAGTGGCTGCCGAAGAAGATGTGCCCAAGGCTGTAAAATAGGCGGGCAGCATCTTTCCAAGAAGCTTGAAGGGGTTCCTGCCCACTATTCCTCCTGCCAGGCAGTACTGGAAGACCAGAAGGAAGATGTGAAGAAGGAAGATGACTCCAATGATCGAAATGAAGACCTTGATCACCCCGAAGGCCTGCCCGGTGTGGGTCATGTTCAGGAATATGCCGAAAATGTAGATGGGCAGCAGGGGAATGATGACTACTTCTATTGTCTTCACGACGATGTCCTTGAACTCTTCGGCCAGTTTCTTCAGTTGAGGTGACCCGAAAAAGGCCATTCCCAATCCGAGGGTGAAGGCAAAGACCAGTGACGCCATGACATCTACCATCGGTGGGATCTGGATGGTGAAATATGGGTCCAGGTTCTCAAATTCAGCTATTGCGGAAGCACTTGTCCTACCTATCAGCTTAGGGAACACCGAGACGCTTGTCCCGTAGGAAAGCAAGCCTGCGAAGACTGTGTCGCAGTAGGCTATGGCAACGGTGAACAGGAGCAGCTTGCCGGCTCCGCTTCCGATGTCAGAGATGGCCGGCGTGACCAGACCGATGATGATGAGCGGAATCAGGAACTGGAGGAAGTTGCTGAATATGCTGTTGAAAGTGACGAAAAGCCGGACAACCGGTTTCGGAAAGAACAAGCCGAAAACGATGCCCAGGACGATGGCGATGATGATTCTGGGAAGTAGCCCCAGGTGAAAACTCTTTTTCAAGGTTTGGCAGTGTTATCAATTTCTACAAATATGGCGAAAAATCGCCAATTATAGAATATGCACTGTCATGAGAAGCGTTTAGGTAGCCTGAAAATGATGGAAAAGCATGCGACTCCCAGCAGCACAAACGGGTAGAAAAGGAAGGGGATGATCTCTGCGGCGGGGATTCCGGTGAAGCTTGAAGCCATGAGAAGCTGGGCTCCGTAGGGGATAAGTCCTTGCACAGCGCAGGAAAAGGTGTCAAGTATTGAGGCGGTCTTCCTTGGGTCGAGGTTGAAACGGGACGTGATGTCCTTAGCGATGTTGCCTATAGAGAGGATTGCGATCGTGTTGTTCGCTGTGCAGAGATTTGAAATGCCTACAAGTCCGGCGATGCTGAATTCCGCACCTCGCTTGCCTTTGATGCCCTTGGTCAGTCCCTTGATAATGAAATCTATTCCTCCGTTATGCCGGATCAGCTCGAGCATACCTCCTGCCAGCAAGGTCACGATGATGAGGTCCGCCATGCCTGCGATACCTTCTCCGATGCTGCTGAGGAAACCGGTCCAGGTAAGCCCGTCGGCGAATCCTATGATTCCGCACAAAGCCAGTCCAACAGCAAGGACTGCCAGGACATTGACTCCGCAGATTGCCATCACGATGACGCTGAGATAAGGAATAAGCTTTATTATGCTGATCTCGCCGATTTCCGGGGTGACATCCATGTTCAGTCCCATGGCGACATATATTGCAGCGACGATTATGGCAGCAGGCCCGGCAATCCAGATGTTTGCCTTGAATTTGTCGGACATGGAACACCCCTGCGTAGTCGTGGCAGCTATGGTTGTGTCAGAGATGAATGACAGGTTGTCTCCGAAAAAGGCACCTCCGACAATCAACGCAATGATTATCTGCAGGGATATGTCTGACTGTGAAGCGATACCCGAAGCGATCGGAGCAAGGGCGACGATCGTTCCTACGCTTGTACCGATCGACATGGAGATGAAGCATGCTGCAAGGAAAAGGCCCGCGAGTATGAACTTCCCAGGCAGGATCCTCAATGTGAGGTTGACCGTAGCTTCGACACTTCCGATAGACTTGGCAGTGGCAGCAAAGGCACCTGCCATTATGAATATCCAGATCATCAGGAGTACGTTCTTGTTGCCGGCTCCCGTCGAGAAAACCCCGATCCTGTCAGTTATCCTGCCAGGGGTGATAATGACAGCATAGACCGAGGCCAGCAAGAAAGCGGAAGCTACGGGGACCTTGTAAAAGTCACCGCAGACAAGAGAAGTCACCAGGTATGTCAGCAGGAATACTGCCAAAGGGCTGAGTGCCAGCCAGCCATTTATTTTTTTACTGATCTCGGGCATTGTTTTTTGTTAAGTCGCATGCAAATATAGGACTTTATTTTTCATATCTTTGTAAATGAACAGCATTTAATCGCAATGAAGACCTTTCACATTATTCCGGCAGCACTGCTCCTGACCCTCCTTGGGACTGCTTCGTGCAAGAGGAGCGAGACCGTCATAAGTACTTATGAGAATCAGGTCGAGCAGAAACTTGAGCAGAGTGATTCTGCTGGAGTTACAGTCATCCAGAGCATCGAGTATCTCGAAAGCATCGAAGGAGGAAAGTCCCTTTGCTCCAAGGTGAACAATCTTGTCGTCAAGTTCTGTTTCGGAGATTCTTATGACGGCTATGAGTTGCGACCTGCTTCTGAAGATTATGCTGCATCCCTCGTGGATGACTATAAGAAGGATGCAGGAATGACCTTCGACGAAGATTCCGAGGCTTACTGGGCATATAACTGGTCATACCTGATGACAGGGCGTTTCTCAGATTCCTATGGAGATCTCCAGACTTACACTGTCTATTGCGAGAACTATCTGGGGGGTGCCCACGGCATGCAGTCCATGATCCCCCATGTCATTAATCTCCGCACAGGGGAGGAAGTGACTGAAGAAGAATTCTTTGCTGAAGGTTATGAGGAACCGGTCGCCGGGCTTATCCGAGAGGCTCTCCAGAAGGAATGGGGTTCTCCTGACGATCCGAGTTCAACATATTGCATGATGGAGGAGGACGGAATGGTGCCGAATGGTTTCTATGGGGTTTCTGAAGAAGGAGTAACCTGGTACTACCAGCCTTACGTGATTGCAAGCTATGCCCAGGGGGTGATTGAAGCAAAGGTTCCCTGGTACCAACTGAAACCCTATATTTCCAAGGAATACTCGAAGTTCTGATCCTGAGCGCTACTCTGCCCAGCTGGCCTCGATGTTGGCGATGTTTCCTGCGATCCAGACTGTGTCTCCGGCCTGGAACACAAGGTCAGGCTCCGGATTGGTTATGAATTCATTCCCGCGCAGCATGCTTATCACCATGCACTGATATTTCCTGAGGGCAGCGCTCCTCAAGGTCTTTCCGGTGAGGAAGGATTCGTCAGTGAGGACCTTGGGCTCGATACGGAATCCATCATCTGCATTCTCCAAAGGAGTATCCTCAACTGAATCTGAAATCATATTCCTGAGTTTCTCGAGCTGGTCGGTGGTTCCAACGGCAATCAGGCGGTCTCCAGGGAAGATTTTTACGTCTCCCGAGGGTATCGTGATGTTGAGCGACCCCCTCTGGATCTTTATGATGTTCGCCCCGGATTTGTCCCTCAGAGGAAGATCCTTGAGCTGCATGCCGGCGAAACTGGATTCCTGGGCAATATTGATGGACTCCGTTCGTACATCGTAGGTCGAAAGTTTCTGGCGGACGGATGAACTGACAGGTTTGCTCCTGCGTTCGCTTTCCTCACGTTCGTTGTAATTCTGGAGGAATCGTTTCTCCAGTCCGGAATACTTGTGCATGGACTTCCTTGCAAAAAAGATGAAGGCTATCCCCGCCAGGATGATTGCGAGGACAGTCCATCCTGCCAGATGGAAATAGGTCGAAAGAACACCCAGGATGATGCTGATCACGAGGAATGACCTGGCGAACACCAGGCCGGTGATAGGCCAGATGTTGCTTGGCTTCTCCTTCAGGAGTTTAGGTGCGCTCTTGCTGATGGATCCGGAGTGGATACCCATTCCGAAAAGGAAAGGAGACATCGCAAGGAGGGTCACTGCCGCCTGGACAATATTCCGGACTGTCTGGCTGGCTGAAGGAAGGATCTTTTCAGTGATATCCCCAAGATAGAGCCTTGATCCGATGTATATTGCGAGGATGATGACACCGTAGAGGAGTATCCTTGTGAAGTAGGCGGTCAGGAGTTTCTTCCATTCGCTGTCCTCTGCAGCAGTGTGCTTTGAGGATGTTTTTGCAGACGATGAAAGGCGCTCGAGCCAGGATGCCGGAAGCTTCTTCTGGAGAAGCTCATAAGTCGGGCCGGCGAGCTTCATCATGAAAGGAGTTGTGAAAGTCGTGATTACGGAGACGGCTATTATGACCGGATAGATGAAGTCCCTCATGACGCCCAGGGTGCAACCGACTCCGGCGAGGATGAATCCGAATTCACCGAGCTGTGCGAGACTGAATCCAGTGTGGACTGAATTGTAAAGTCCGTTACCGGTTAGTATGATTCCCGCTCCTGCGAAAAGGATGTGGGTGATAATCACCAGGACGGTGATGAGCAGGATAAGGCCCCAGTGCTCAACTATCACGGAAGGGGAGAGCATCATGCCTACCGACACGAAGAAAATAGCTCCGAAAAGGTTCTTGATAGGCTCTACTATGTGGTCAATGTGTTCGCTTTCAGTCGTTTCTGCAAGGATGGACCCCATAACGAAGGCTCCAAGGGCTGAAGAAAAGCCAACGGCGGTAGCCAGGGAGACCATGGAGAAACACAGGCCGATGCTGACTATCAGAAGGATCTCATTGTTGAGGTACTTCTTTGCTTTCTGAAGGAGAGTCGGAATCACATAGATGCCGACCAGGAACCAGAGCAGGAGGAAGAAAACCAGCTTGACAATGTTCATTACCAATTCCTTACCCGCAAAGGACTGTGACACTGCCATTGTAGAAAGCAAGACCATTAGCAGGATGGCGATCAAGTCTTCCACGACCAGGGTGCCGAACACCATTCCAGCATAGGACTTATTCTTGAGTCCCATGTCGTCGAACGATTTGATTACGACCATCGTGGATGACATGGACAGGAGGCCTCCGAGGAAGACGCTTTCCATTACTGTCCAGTTCAGCGCCTGCGCTGTGACGAAACCAAGGATGAAAACTCCTACGAACTTCACGAGGGCAGTTACGATCGCGCTCGAGCCCACTTTCATCAACTTCTTGAAGCTGAATTCCAGACCCAGACCGAACATTAGGAAAATAATGCCGATCTCAGACCATTGGTGTACGGTTTCCTGGCTGGAAATGCCGGGGAAGAAATCGATGTTGGGACCGATCAGGAAACCGGCTATGATGTATCCCAGGATGAGGGGTTGCTTGAGGGCTTTAGAGATTATCGTGAATATTCCCGCGGAGATCAGAATCACCGCGAGGTCTCGTACAAGATTGAGTTCTTCGGACATAGGTGCTGCCGTCGTTGTGATTGATTACACACAAATTTACAACAACGGCAGCTTTTTCAAAAATTTTTACCGTATTCCTCGTAAAGCAGTAGAAGTGAGGCGGCACTCCAACTGAAATTGGGCGCCTCGAGAGGTTCGCCGGTCATTGCATCATAATTTTCGTGGATCGGCAGTCCTTCGTTTATACCCTTGAGCCTCTCAAATATCTCCCTGGTGAATTCATCAGCCTTCCCGGCGTCACCGTATCTTCTGATGCCGGAAATCGCAAAGTAGGCCTGGTCCAGCCAGACTGGTCCTCTCCAATATCCACCTGGGGTGAAAGACGGTTCGTCGGCGGCAAGGGCAGGAAAAGGAATGTAGGTGGCGAATTTAGACCTGTCCGTGAAGTGTTTTATAACTGAATATGCCTGATCCCGGGATGCGATTCCGGTCCATAGCGGTATGGCGGCCTCAGTACCGAATGCTCTGATGAATTCTCCGCTTCCAAGTCTCCTGTCGTGGAAAAAGCCATCCTCAGGGTTGAAGAACCAGTCGCTGATTTGCTTCCCGAGCGGTCTGGAGCATGGATCTGAGATAAATGCCGGTATTTCGAACCCTGCTGCTTCTGCCATTTCCAGGATGCATTCCCTGTCCAGAGACAAGAAAGCATTGAGGTCTACCGATTCCTGTTCCATGCTCCAGGCCTCGGCTTCCGGACAGCCAGACGGAGGAATATTCCTTGTCATAGCTGTCTTGTCGAAACGTGCGGCGTTGTCCATGCCGCTCTCCCACGCAGCAGCTTCCAGAGTCCCGTCGCAGGAACCATATTCACAGAAACCGTTGTGGTCATGGTCCCTGTAGCGGTACCACCATTCATGGTATTTTATAAGTTTCGGAAGCATTTCCTTGACGAAATCCTTGTCTCCGTTGCTCTCGAATACCTTCATTACCGCCCATGCAGCGAGAGGCGGCTTACTGTTGCGGCTGTTGTTCCAGGCAGACTCCGGATAGATGCAGTCTATGATCATCCCTTCCGGAGTCTGGTAGTCGAACATGGCCCTGATCTGGTCCATCGCCGCATCAGGATTGAATATAGCTAGTGCAGCGGCATGCTTCCATGAATCCCATGCCCAGAATCCCATGAAGTAGCTTACTCCCTGGCTGGGTACAACCCCTTGGTGCAGAATGGCCTCCTTTGGCGCTTTCAGGTTGGATGCGAGGGTGGCGATGGACTTGGCTGCAACCCAGTCGAAGTTCCGTGGCATGTCATCGCGCAGAGTACGGCCGAGCCAGTCTTTCCATCTTAAGCTGCATCTTTCTGCCAGGGATCCATATCCTTCACCTTCTTCTCTCAAGCGCCCGAATCCGATTCCTACATAGTATTTTCCGGCAGCTGGAGGAAAGGCTTTGTAGCTTTCGGTGCTGAGGGAAATGGAAGTATTGCGCGGGAAGGTGATAAAGATGTCTTGTCTCCCATCGGAAGAAAGCTTCAGGATGTTACCGCTGACTTCCAGTCCCCATCCCTTCCAAGGACGGCCGTGGAAGAACAACCTTCTGTCTGGCCTGGATTCGATTTCAATCAGTGCCAGGTCGTGGTAGGGGAAACAAAGGGACTGCTTCAGATCTGACCCTCCTGATGAATATTCCATAGTGATCTTTCCGGGCAGATATGATGTCCTGACCTGCGAGGGGGTCCTGCCTGCGGATTCTATGTCTGCCTCGACAAGAGCATCAGAGATCCAGTCCCTATGCCTCTCGTCCAGGTCGAACGGGCCGCAGAATCCATGGCGCGGAGACCTGTTTTCAGGAAGGGTGAACCCGAACCATGAACCGGAATCTGTGAAGAAGCTCTGGCACGGATCCTCCCTGGGAGGAGTGTAATGAATGTCAAGAAGGTCCGGATAGGATTCCGGAAAGAAGGGCACTGGCCCTTCTCCCAGAGAAAGGGGAGAAGGGGAGTGCCCGCATCCTGCCAGAATGGAGGATGCGAAGATGAGTACACAAACTAATCTATTCATTCATCTTTGTTTATGAGCGTTAACGTAAAGGAGTGATTCATCTTCTTCGCATTAATAAGATATTGTTGGTGAGGATAGGCTCCCCAGCTGTTGTCACCTCCGACTCCCATCTGCCGGAAGTCGATGTTCCACGTGACCTGATCCTTCCTTGCTACGTCTGAGAGATGTCTCTGATGCTTTGATGGAGAGATTTCGTCAAGGTCTTCGTTCGGAAACATGTAGACACTTGTACTGATTGTCGGAGATCCGCTGATCCTTACTGTCGTTCCGCCTGATGTGAGTTCCATCCATCTGACATCAGTCTTGTTACCATTCTCCTGTGGCCTGTCGTAAGGGAAGTACTGATCCCAGACGTTCCCTTCATAGAGTCCGACAAAGGCTCCTGATTTCCTGTCTTCATAAGAAGCATGGGGCCCCCTTCCGAACCATCGCACCCTGTCGAAACTCCCGTCCAGAGTGACCATGGCTCCGAATCGTGGCATAAGCGGCAAGGTGTCGCAGGAAGGTATGAAAGACAGGTCAACTCCGATCCCACCGGAAGCATGGACCGTGTAATCCACTGTAACTTCGGATCTTCCGAGCCGCGCGGGCAGGCGGTAGACTGTGCGTACGATATTCCCGGACGCCTCGAAGGAGACTAGTTCGGCTTCCTTTCCGGCATCCCTCCAAGGCCAGCAAATCCTGGCAAGGTCGCTTCCAAGATCATTGTCGGTGGGAGGCCTCCAGAAATTTAGGACCAGTCCCTCTTTCATGATTTCCTTGCCGTTGATTTGAAGCGAGCAGAGGCTTCCTGAAGATCGGCTGAAGCCGATCTGGATATTTCCTTGGCAAGAATATGTTATCAGGTCTCCCTTTACTTGCGGTTGCGGCGCTGAAAGGTCTGATCCATCCTTGTTTGTTGGTTTGAAGAATGGCAGCCGGACCTGGTCCATGGCAATCAGGGTCCCGGCTTTCAGCAGACCGTCATCCTTGTGCATGAATGCCCTGAAGTTGAGAAAGTACTCCGTGACAGGCTCTTCCTCGATTTGAGGCAGGCTGGCCTTGAACAAACCGCTTTTGCCGGGTTCCAGGCTGACTCCTTCAATCTCCCCGGAGGAAATGGTTTTGCCGTTGCCTTCAAGGCTCCAAAAGAAACGATAGTCCTCCAGGTTTGTGAAAAAGAAACCGTTCTCAATCCTGACCAGCCCTTTGCCATAATCCGCAAGATCCATCTTGATGTTTCTGTAGACATGCCGGACCTCGTATAGCTGAGGCTTGGGCTTCCTGTCGGCTGTGACAAGGCCGTTCATGCAGAAATTCTCGTCACTTGGCACTCCTTCAGGTCCAAGATCTCCACCATAAGCCCAGTAGAACCGACCGTCAGCCGTAGTGGCGGACAGCCCCTGGTCCACCCAGTCCCAGATGAATCCTCCCTGCAGGGAAGGATATTTCTCGATAACGTTCCAGTAGTCCTGGAGGTTGCCGCAACTGTTCCCCATCGAGTGTTCATATTCACAGAGGATAAGGGGTCTCGTGGGCATGGACAAGGCGTAACCGATCAGGACATCCAACTTCTTGTACATGGGACAGTAGATGTCCGTGTAGGAGTCTGTCCCGGCGTCCTCCGAATGTACCGGCCTGTGTGAGCGGTCCCGCCTATGTATCCACCTGCTGGTCGCCATGAAATTGACTCCCGATCCGCTCTCGTTGCCGAGCGACCAGGCGATGATGCATGGGTGGTTCTTGTCCCTTTCGAACATCCTTTCAGTCCTGTCCAGAAAGGCTCCCTGCCATTCCGGCCTGTTTGCCAAGCATCTGTCAGGTTCATAACCCATCCCGTGGCTCTCGATGTTGGCTTCGTCGACCACATAGAGGCCGTACTCGTCGCAGAGTTCGTACCACCTTGGATCATTGGGGTAGTGGGACGTCCTTACTGCGTTGATGTTGTTCTCCTTCATCAGCCTGATGTCTTCCAACATCGATTCTTCCGTTATGCACTGGCCGTTGTGTGGGTCATGTTCATGTCTGTTGACTCCCTTGATGTACACTGCCTTGCCGTTGACGAGGAAGTTGGCGTGGGAAATCTCTACTTTCCTGAAACCTATCCTGGTCCTGACGGTTTCGATGGTCCTGCTTCCGTTCAGAAGTTCTATCGCCAGCGAATATAGGTTCGGTTTTTCGGCGCTCCAGAGATCCGGTGACTTGACGGTCCCATGAAAGGCTGCCGAGTCGGAAGCTATCTTTACGCATGATGTAAGCACTTCCTTCCCGTTCCTGTCCCAGAGCCTTATCCGCGCCGCAGCATTCTTTGGGGCATGGGTCCCACCAGTCTTGAGGAATACTTTAAATTCAGAATTACAATAGTCTCTGTCCAAGTCTGTAACAACTTCAAAATCTTCGATGTGGTACTTGGGCCTCGCAAAGATCCTGACCTCCCTCTGGATCCCTCCGAACCGCCATTTGTCCTGGTCTTCAAGGTAGTAGCCGTCTGAGAATTTGTAGACCTGAACAGCAATGTCGTTCTCACCTCCGAAACGGACCAGCGAAGTGATGTCGAACTCCGCCATCATCTTCGAATCCTGGGAATATCCCACCATCTCTCCGTTCACCCACACATGGAAGGCTGAGGCTACCGACCCGAAATGAAGCACAATCTGACTGCCTTTCCATCCGCGTGGTACAGTGAACTTTCTCTTGTACTGACCTACAGGGCTGTTCTGGGGAGGGATGTGTGGAGGATCGTTGCCAATCTTCTTCCCTGGCAGGCTGAACCCGTAACCGACATCGACATAAAACGGGTAGCCATAGCCTTGCAGTTCCCAGTCACCAGGTACCTTGATATCACCCCATTCTCCGACCGGGGCGGTTTCTTCCATGAACCTTTCATCAATCTGGCTGAAAGTTGGTGAGTACTTGAATTTCCAGGTGCCGTCGAGGCTGACTTCCCTCACAGGTTCGGACCTGAAGGAGGCTCTTGCGGGGAGTCGGTTGACCTGAAGGATATTGATGTCTTCCCAGTCATGTACGGGAAGTATTGTCAGCAAATAAAGCAGGATTGTCAGGCTTTTCATCAGAATCTATAAGTTACAAAACAATGTGACCAGGAATGGGACGCTGAAGTCTACCATGAAACCGTGGAAGATTGAAAGAATCACGAAGTCATCTCCGCAACTCCTGGCGATTATCGGCAGGGTAGTGTCCATCGATGTGGCTCCTCCGGCTGAGATAGGTGCGAGTTTTCCGAACCATCTGGCCATCAAGGGAGCTGCCAGCAGGGTAATGATCTCCCGTATTATGTTGGCCAGCAGTGCCACGGTTCCAAGCTCGGTTCCCTTGTATTCATTTATGAATATGCTGGAAAGCGAATAGTAGCCGAAACCGGAACCTACTGCAAGGCAGTCAAAGACGGACCTGGAAGGAAGGCAGATCGAGATGATGGCGCAACCGGCCAATGTCCCGATGATGGTCATCAGTGGCAGCAGAAGGAGCCTCGGGTCCATTGATCTTAGATCCCTGAGCAAAGTTGTGTCGTTGCCGAGACTGATACCGACGCAGAACATCAGTGCGTACAAGGCACAGTGGCTTGCACCTCCTCCAATCAGCCCTTCCGGAATAATGCCGGAAATTCCGGCCGCTGTTCCTGCTATGAAGAACAGCAGGATAACAAGGCTGTTCTTCATCTGCCAGTCCTGCGGTTAGCGTATTTCCAAAGAGCAAAGGCCGTCCCAATGCTCCCGGCCAATCCTGCAAGTGTCAGGACCAGAGCTTCCAGCCCAAGATCATGGAGGTGCCCGATTATCCTTGGGTCAGAACCCACTTCAACTCCTATTGAAAACAAGAGGACCCACACGAGCACCATGATGATTTTGGGAAGGATACTTACCGGATGCTTACGAAGCAGGGCCCCGATAGTTATCCCCGAGAGCAGTACGACGGCTATCTTCAACATTCTCTTTCTATTTGGCAAAGTTGGGGTTCTGTTCCCAATCCGGGTTAAGAAGGAATTCCTTATGCGGAATGGGGTAGAGGGTGTGCTTCGACGGGATGAAATTCTCGACATGAAGCTTTCCGTGTTCTTTTAGGGCATCTCCCACGATTCCCCATCTGATGAGGTCATACCATCGGACTCCTTCGAACGCCAGCTCACAGGGGCGTTCAATATCCTGGAGATGTTTCAGGACTTGTTCCTTGCTTATGCCTACCTGCAGCGGAGGTACTTGTGCCCTTGCCCTGACCATATTGATGTACTCTATCGCCTCGTCGCTCTTACCATCGTTGTTGAGGCATTCAGCATACATGAGCAGGATGTCAGCATAGCGCAGGACAGGGATGTTGAATGCGCTGTAGTACCAGTCTGAACTCAAGGAAGGATCCCAAGTGTTGAATTTGTGCCAATAGATCGACTCAGCTGGCAGGTAGTCATTCCATTCCGATCCTTCCGGCAGCAGGAAATATCTTGTCCCGGGATCGTTGAACAGGATCGTTGCATAGACCCTCTGGCTGTAGCTGCCGTCCTCGGTAAGGTCTTTCTTCAGGGTTTCGAAAATCCACGGGGAGGGATAGGCCTCCTCATAACCGCCGTCCAGGTCTCCCGGGGACAGGTGTTCAGCGAGCTGGTTGTGCTCCCTTTTGCCTCCCTCGCGGTTGCCGCAGAACTGGATCTCGAAAATCGATTCCTTGGAATTCTTATGGAGTCCGTCGAAGAGATGGGCATAGTTATCCAGCAAACCGAACCGTCCTGATGAGATGATCTTCGAAAGCTCGGTTTCTGCCTTCGGGAGCTGGCCTGTGAACATGTAGTACTGGGCAAGTATTCCCTGGGCGGCATATTTAGTAGCCCTGCCGGCGTTGGCCTGATCCCATTCTTCCGGCAGGTCATTCTGGATTTCAGAAAGTTCGCTTTCGATGAAACTCTTAATGACTCCAGGTGCACTCTGTGGAGGGAAGTATTCTTCTTCGGATCCTTCTATCTGCTTGGTAAATAGAGGAATCCTCTCTCCGAAATTCCTCAGCAGCCGGAAGTAGTAATAAGCCCTGAGAAAACGGGCTTCGGCAAGCGACCTGGCGAGGAGTCCCTGGTCAAGACCTTCTATTCCTTGGATGTTGGAGACACACTGGTTGCAGTAGTTGATGCCGCTGTAGAGATTGTTCCACTCGTCATCGGTGACATAGTTGGTCAAGTCGTTGGTAAAGGTGGCTATCTGGATCCACTCTGCTACATCTGGTCTGTAGACAACTTCGTCGCTTCGGATGTTATCCGTGACCATGAACCTGTCCACTGTGGCTGCCCAGTAACGGGCCGGCTGGAGGGCTGCGTACGCCGCAGTCAAACCCTTGTTTATGTCTGCCTCGGAATGCCAGAACGAGTCCGGGGTCAGGTAATTCGGATTGCTCTTTTCATCGAGGAATCCGCTGCATGATGCGGCAGCGAACGCTGCTGCCAGCAAGACTGCCTTGTATATTCTTTTCATATCTGTCCTTTTTATGTTAGAATCCGAATTTGATACCTGCCATGTAGGTCCTGTAGAGAGGGTAGCCACCATAGTCGACACCCATGGTGCCATTTGAAGCTCCCGTGGTTACATCGTAGCCGGTGTATTTGGTAAGGGTAAACAGCCTTCTGCCACCGACATAGATCCTGAGGCTTCCAAGTCCGAGTTTCCTACAAGCCCTGTCCGGAAGGTTGAAGCCTATCTGCAAGTTATTCAGCCTCAGGAAGTCACCATTCTCAACGAAGCGGTCTGAAATCCTGTTGTTGCCGTTTGGGTCGCCGATGACAGCCCTGGGGATGTCGGTGTCGGGATTGTTCGGCCTCCATGAATCCAAGGCGTCCTTGCCATAATTGAAGACCTGGTCCATCCTCTGGAGCTGGTACTTTGTGTAGTTGTATCTCTTCGCACCCATATTGCCATAGAACTGTGCACTGAGATCGAAAGCCTTGTAGCGGAGATAAGCGTTGAATCCGAGGGTGAACTTCGGATTGCCCGTGCCGACAAGAACTTTGTCGTCATTGTCCAACTGACCGTCACCGTTCTGGTCCACGAACCTTATGTCTCCAGGCCTTGCGCTTGGCTGCAGGGGAATCCATGCCCCAGACTCGTCGGGGTGGCCATGAGTCTTGTTGAACTCGTCCACTTCGGCCTGGCTGCGGAAGAGCCCGTCGGTCTGGAAGACCCAGAACTCACCGATCTCCGCTCCAACGTAGGTCCTCGCAGGACCATATTCATAGAGATAGTCCGGATTGGACATCGACACCAGCTTGCTACGGTAGTGCGAGAGGTTCAGGTCCAAGTCATATTGGAAATCCCTTCCTGAATTGCCATGGTACTCGACCTGGTACTCGAAACCGCTTGTCTTGAGTTGTCCGTCGTTTACGATCATTGCCGAGAAGCCTGTACTGCTGCTGATCTCCTTTGTCGAAAGCATGTCCCTGGTGTCCTTAAGATAGGCATCTGCCGACATCTGGAGTTTGCCTCCCAGGAAACCGAGGTCTATCCCGATATTGGATGTGTAGGTGGACTCCCATTTGATGTTTAGGGAGGGCAGGGAAGTGATCGCATAGCCAAGGCTTATGTCATTGAGACCGGCGAATGGATAGTTCAGGCTGTTCGTAGCGGAGCTTAGAGTTGGTATGTACTGATAGTTCCCTATGCCCTGGTTTCCAAGGGCGCCATAGCTGAGGCGGAACTTGAAAGTCGAAACTGTGCTGGACAATGGCTCCCAGAACCTTTCGTTGGCAATGTTCCAAGCCAGTGATGCTGATGGGAAGAATCCCCATTTGTTGCCTTCTGCAAACCTGGAGGAACCGTCATAACGTGCCGAGAACATGGCGATGTACCTGTTGCCGTAATTGTAGCCCAGTCGGCCGAACGCCGAACGGAGTCCGTAACGGCTGTGGCCGCCGCCAACCGCGAAATCTTTCTGACCGTGCTCGAGATAGGTCATCAGGTTGTTCTCGAATTTCTTGGCGAAGGCGCTCAGGTCGTTGAACGAGTAATTCTCCTGCGACACTCCGAGAAGGGCAGAAACATTGTGAAGTCCCCCGAAGGATCTGTCGAAATTCGAAGTCAATTCCATAAGGTAGCGGTTGCTCATGCTGCGGGATTCACTAAGCGTAGCGTCGGGGTTTGGTTTGAGGGCTCCGATCTGGTAAGTTGGTGTGAACGCCTTTGAATGCGAAAAATTGAGGTTGTCGCTGCCCTGGAACTTGAAGACAAGTCCGTCGATCGGTGAATATGAGATATAGCCGGAAGCGGACAGCCCGTCGTAGTGGTTCTTGGTGTCAATCAATTTGTTGAATGCAACAGGGTTGCCGGCATCTGACATGCCCATCCCAGCCACGGCTCCTCCGAATCCGCCATCGTTGTTCTCATCGTAGACGAACACCAGCGGTTCGATGTTGGTTACCTGGTACATGGTGTCGAACCCGGAACTTTCTACAGGGATGATATCCTCATGGCCGAAATTGACTGATTCACCTATCTTCCAACGGCCCCTTCTGACATCCGAGTTCAGGCGGAATCCGTATTTGTCGGAACTAGTGGCGACAGCAATGCCTTTGATCTCTGAATAGTAGCCCGAAAAAGCGACATTCATGTTGCTGTTGCCTGCGACATAGCCTACGTCGTATTTCTGGGACAGGCCCACCTGGTAGTATTCCTTCTGCCAGTCTGTGTCGGCAAAACGGCTCGGATCGGACTTGAATGCAGAGATGTAAGCCGGCCACCTCTCCTGAGGTTCTCCGGCGTTTTCAAGCGCCCACTGCCTTACCTGTACGAACTCCGCTGCATTACACATCTCCATGCGCTTAGGGAGGTCGTCAATACCGTAGTAGGCAGACATCGTGATCCTTGGTTCGGTAGCCTTCTCGCCCCTCTTGGTCTCGACCAGGATGACCCCGGCTGCGGCCCTTGCTCCATAGATCGCTTGTGTGGCTGCATCCTTTAGGACCGAGACCGACTTTATGTCTTCAGGATTGAGATAGGACATCGACCCCGGGACTCCGTCGATGATCACGAGAGGAGAGTTGTCAGATCCCCAGGAGGTCACTCCGCGGACCATCATCACAGGTTCAGATCCGGGTGCTCCTGAAGCGAAATTGACGGAAAGACCCGGGGCCATGCCCTGAAGTGCTGTTGAAGCATCTTCTGTGGCGATCTTTTCCAGTTTCTTGGAATTGACAGATGCTACTGCTCCGGAGACATCCTGCCTTTTCTGGCTTCCATAGCCGATGGCCACGACTTCTTCGAGCATCTCGGCATCAGGCTCGAGAGTCAGGTTGAGAGTCGGCCTTTCAGCCTTTACTTCAATGGTCTTGTAGCCGATCAAGGAGATGACAAGGACATCGCCCCTTGTCACATTGATGGAATAGTTGCCGTCAAGGTCCGTGCTGGTACCTTGACCCGTACCCTTGACGAGAACGTAGGCCCCTACGGCTCCGGAACCGCTCTCGTCCTTGATTTGTCCCTTGACATTGATAAGTTCCTGCGCCCCTGCGATGGTGGCTCCCAATGCCAGGATGATGGTTAACAGAATCCTTTTCATGAATCGTGAGTTGATAATTAAGTGGTGGCCCGACCTCCGGGCTTTCGAGGGGACACTTGCAAATTTCCGTGTCTGATATGATGTAAATGTTTGACTATAGAGGTAGATTCGGAGGAAGGATGTACCTTTGTAGTCATGGAAGACAAGAAAGCAATCAACGTATATGAGTA
>Ga0129310_1000390_pt1 | contig 55343 bp, 43 predicted proteins | sample Go1ome_2_FD_94433 | JGI IMG/M metagenome (GOLD analysis project Ga0129310, IMG submission 94433) | Western lowland gorrila individual fecal microbial communities from Wisconsin, USA - Go1022A metagenome | ecosystem: Host-associated > Mammals > Digestive system > Large intestine > Fecal | place...
CACGGGAATGAAATGCGGTTGGCAGATCTTTCCCGACCCCTTAAGGGGTAGTGTCCGTAACAAGCCCTTATAGGGCTTAATCAAACCACCGGTTCAACCGGTGGTTTTGATTATATCACGATACGGTAGCCTATAGCAATCCGCCTTAAAATTCAGACAAAATCCGGTCACAAAACCCATAAATCCGAGCTTTAGCGACCGGATTTTGTGAATTTAAATAGTTGGATTGCTATAGCTTTCAGCGCAAAAATAAATATCCCAATTTGGTTGTGTATTGTTCCCCCGCCGAAGGCGGGGGAACAATACGAAAGAACAGCCATTTTGTATCATCAGCAATACACATCAAAATTGGGAGAAATAAATTTGAAATATGACTATCCCTTTAGCACACCACTGCAAAATACTTTTATCAATGAGGAAAAACTGAGTTGATGTTATCTTTCCGCTCCTCGCCCTTGACATCATCTTTGCTATGTGTTATATTATATCGGGCAGGCGGCAAAGTGCCTGCAAATGCAGTTTTCGGAGGTCATTATGGATATTGTTTTCGACATCGGCAAAGTGCTGATAGATTTTGATTTTGAAGATTTTGTGCGCGGGATAGTCAGTGAGGACTGCGCCGACATCGTAACAAAAGCGATGTGGGGAAACCCGAACTGGATAGAACTTGACAGGGGAGTGTGGTCGGTGGAAGAAGTCCTTCAAAAGTTCATCGCAGAAGCCCCCGACCACGAATGGGAGATACGCCATGTTTTCTCGCAGATAGGTAAGATACCTCACCCGAAAGATACCACCATACCCATGATAGAAGAACTGAAAAGGCGCGGTCACCGCGTTTTCTTCCTGTCAAACTACTTTGAGTTCCTTATACACGCCGCACCCGATGCGCTCAGATTTACGCGGTATATGGACGGCGGCATCTTCTCCTGCAACGAGAAAGTCGTCAAGCCCGATGCCGAGATCTATTCCCGCCTTTGCGAAAGATACGGCATATCAAAGGATAACTGCGTGTTCATCGATGACAGCCCGAAGAATATCAAAGGCGCGAATGACTTCGGAATACGCGGCATACTCTACACAGGGCAGACACCTCAGCAGTTGTTTGAGGAGATGGGCGTGTGAAAATATCACGGTACATATCAACTTGTAATATGGTGGAAATTTGTATTGAAATACAGCAATAATCGGTCAGAAGAACTGCCCGATATGTCTTGCAATCTGTCATGCTCGGTGGTAAAATATATATAAAATATACCGTCTGAGGAGTTGATAATATGTTAAGGATAGCTAATACCGAAAACGGAAAGATACGCGGTCTGCCTGCCGCTGACCCAAGGATAACATCTTTCAAGGGCGTGCCTTTTGCCGCACCGCCTGTCGGTGAGAACCGCTGGCGCGCACCTCAGCCCTGTGCTGACTGGCAGGGCATTCGCGAATGTTTTGAGTTCGCCCCAATCTCCATGCAGGACAGACCGGGCGTGGGTACAGATATCTACTGCCGTGAATGGCATGTTGACCCTGATATACCCATCAGCGAGGACTGCCTCTACCTGAATATCTGGACGAACGCCAAGTCAGCCGATGAGCGCAAACCTGTGCTGGTGTGGTTCTTCGGCGGGGGATTTCAGTGGGGCTATACCTCCGAGATGGAGTTTGACGGCGAACGCCTTGCAAGGCGCGATATCGTGGTGGTGTCGGTCAATTACAGGCTGGGCGCGTTCGGCTTTATGGCGCACCCTCAGCTTACTGAGGAACAGCCAGATGCCCCGTGTAATTTCGGCAGTCTTGACCAGCAGGCGGGACTCAGATGGGTGCGCCGCAACATCGCGAATTTCGGCGGCGACCCCGATAATATCACCATAGCGGGTCAGTCGGCGGGCGGCGGAAGCGTCATGGCGCAGATGGCTTGCAAAGAAAATGCAGGCGATTTCAAAAAAGCAGTCGTTATGAGCGGCATGTTCGGCAGTCCCTACGCGGTCAACAGCTTTTTCATTCCCCAAAGCCTTGAAGAAGCAGGCAGAAAAGGCGAGCGTCTGTTTGAATACATGGGTGTCAGCACCCTCGAAGAAGCCCGCAGACTTGATGCCGACTTTATCCGCCAAAAGTATTCCGAACTGAGGAATAAAGGCGAGATGTTCTTCACCATCGTGCAGGATAACAAGTTCAGCACAGGCGACCCGATGGCGGCTTTCAAAAACGGCACAAGGAACCGCGTTCCCGTCATGGCGGGCAATACAGGTGACGAGTTCATGGAGTTTCTCCATGCCGATAACGAAGAACAGCTTGAAGCGCTGGCGGCAGACTGCTTCGGTGATGCGTCTGACGATTTTCTCGCTTTCCCCGAAGCGCACAAGACCTGCGGCGGCGGCTTCGCGCCCATTTCAGCCCCCGAACTCGGCGTAAAATCGGCATATCTTGCAGAGGATAAACTCCCCGACAGCCGCCCCTGCTACTATTACAGGTTCGTTCCCGATATACCGGGCGACGATCACCCCGGTACTTTCCATTCGGTCGATCTGTGGTTCTTCTTTGAAACTCTCGCCAAGTGCAGCCGCCCCTACGAGGGCAGGCACTACGACATCGCCCGACAGATGTGCGATTACTGGGCGAATTTCATCAAAACGGGCGACCCCAACGGCTTTGACATCAACGGCAATAAACTACCCGAATGGCGATGCTACACCGACAGCGACCGCGCCGAGATGGAGTTCACCCCCGATGGCGCAAAGCCCGCGACCGAGAACAGCGCTTTCACGAGATTTCTGCTTGATAATATGAAATAAAATGCAAAAAGGAGGATATTCAATGTCAAAAAAACAAGCATTCAACCCCTATCTGCCAAGCTGGGAGTATATCCCCGACGGCGAACCCTACGTTTTCGGCGACAGGGTGTATGTTTACGGTTCACACGATAAGTGGAACGGCTATGTGTTCTGCATGGGCGACTATGTATGCTGGTCTGCACCGCTGAACGATCTGGGGAACTGGCGCTATGAGGGCGTTATCTACCCCAGAAACGCCGACCCCATGAACAAGGACGGTCACATGTGTCTCTACGCACCCGATGTCACAGTCGGACCCGACGGCAGATACTACCTCTATTACGTCCTTGACAAAGTCGGCGTGATGTCGGTGGCTGTCTGTGATGAACCTGCGGGCAGGTACGAATTTTACGGCTACGTACACTACAAAGACGGCACTCGTCTTGGCGAAAGAGAGGGCGATGAACCCCAGTTCGATCCCGGCGTGCTGACTGAGGACGGCATTACTTACATGTACAGCGGCTTCTGCGGCATCGGTGACAAGTCCCGCACAGGTGCAAAGGTGGTCACTCTCGATAAAGACATGCTGACCGTCATGCACGAACCGACCGTTGTCGTGCCTGGCAGCTGCTACAGCGAGGGCACAGACTTTGAAAAGCACGCATTCTTCGAGGCTTCGTCAATACGCAAGGTCGGGGATAAATATTACTTCATCTACTCCTCAGAGGTCATGCACGAACTCTGCTACGCTGTCAGCGACAGCCCCCTTGACGGCTTTAAATACGGCGGAGTTCTGGTAAGCAACACCGACCTGCACATAGACAGCTACAAGCCCGCCGACATGCCGACCTGTCGCGGCGCCAACAATCACGGCAGTATCATTCAGCTGAATGATGACTGGTATATCTTCTACCACCGCCATACCAACGGCACATGGTTCTCCCGTCAGGGCTGTGCCGAAAAGCTGACCCTTAATGCTGACGGCAGTTTCGATCAGGCAGAGATAACTTCCTGCGGACTCAACGGCGCACCGCTGGTCGGCAAGGGCGAGTATCCCTCTTATATTGCCTGCTGTCTGTTCACCGAAAAGCCCGAACTTTACATCGGTGACCTCAACGCTCCCCGCATCGTGCAGGACGGCAGTGACGGTGACGAAGAAGCAGGCTACATCACAAACGTCCACAACGGCACGAATATCGGCTTCAAGTATTTCGACTGCAAGGGCATCACCAAATTCAGCGTGACCACCCGCGCCTACGGTCACGGCGTATTTCAGATCAAGACCGCATGGGACGGCGAAGTGCTGGGCGAGATAAAAGTCGAAGGCACCAACGTCTGGGTGACCAACAGCACCGATGTCGCTCTCCCCGACGGCGTTAATGCCATCTGGCTGACATTCAAGGGCGACGGCAGTCCTCAGTTAAAGTCTTTCACTCTGGGATAACATCGGCACTATATTTCCGCGCTATAAATGCAAAAAAATACCGCAGCCCCCACGGACTGCGGTATTATCATTTCAAATAAGATCAGAAACCGAGTATCTTCTTGAAGTCTGCCTTAAGTGCAGCTTCGGTCTTCTCGGCATCAGCCCTTGTTTCACCGATGGCGGTGTAGTAAGCCTTGATCTTAGGCTCAGTGCCCGAAGGTCTGATGATGACGCTCGCACCCTGCTCGAGGTTGAACGCAAGAACATCTGACTTAGGCAGGGTCAGAACAGTCTTTGCACCTGTTGCGCAGTCGGTCTGCTCGCTTGCAGCGTAGTCAGCAACAGAAACAGTCTTAAGACCGCCGATCTCCTTAGGCGCATTTGCTCTCAGACCCGCCATGATCTCCTTCATCTTCTCCATGCCGCTTGCACCCTCGCACTGGAAGGATTCCTGACTGTGCATGTAGTTGCCGTACTGCTTGTAAAGTTCTTCCCTCGCCTGTAACAGAGTGATGCCCTTAGTGCGGTAGAATGCTGCCATCTCGCAGATCAGCATAGATGCCACAACAGCGTCCTTGTCGCGCACGTAAGAACCTGCCAGATAGCCGTAGCTCTCTTCAAAACCGAAGATGTATCTGTCAGCTTCATTGTCCTTTTCAAGGAAACCTATCTGCTCACCGATGAACTTGAAGCCTGTCAGCACGTTCCTCAGCTCAACACCGTATTCCTCAGCTATCTTGCAGCAGATGTCTGTGGTAACGATGGTCTTTACAGCTACAGGATCCTTAGGCATGGTACCCAGCGCAGTCCTCTCCTGACAAATGTATTTCAGCAGCATAGCGCCCACTTCGTTGCCCGAGAACAGCACATAGCTGCCATCAGGTGCGGGAACAGCGATGCCCACACGGTCGCAGTCAGGGTCGGTAGCCAGCAGCAGATCGGGCTTTACCTTGTCGCAGAGTTCCAGACCCTTAGCCAGAGCCTCTCTGATCTCAGGGTTCGGGAAAGGACAGGTGGGGAAGTTGCCGTCAGGCTTCTCCTGTTCGGGAACCACAGTCACTTCCTTGATGCCGATCTTGTCGAGTATAGCGCGGACGGGCTTGTTGCCTGTGCCGTTGAGAGGTGTGTAAACTACCTTAAGACCGCTGTCAGCCACCAGATCGGTGTGTATGCCCTGTTCAGCCACCTTGTTGAGGTACTTGTCGATAACAGACTGATCTATGTACTCGATCATGCCGCTCTTAAGACCCTCTTCAAAGTCGATGACCTTAGCGCCGCCGAACATGGGAACATCGTTTATCTTGCCGATAACGGTGTTAGCCGCATCAAGTGTTATCTGACAGCCGTCATCGCCGTATACCTTGTAGCCGTTGTACTTAGCGGGGTTGTGTGAAGCAGTTACCATAACGCCTGCCTGACAGCCCAGTTCCCTTACAGCCCATGACAGGCATGGTGTAGGCATAAGTTCGGTGTAGATGTAAGCCTTGATGCCGTTTGCCGCCATAACAGCCGCAGTAGCCTTTGCAAATACATCAGACTTGATACGCGAGTCGTAGGAGATGGCAACACTGGGGTTCTTGTAAGTTTCGTTTACATAGTCAGCCAGACCCTGAGTAGCGCGTCTGATGGTGTAGATGTTCAGCCTGTAAGCACCTGCGCCTATAACGCCGCGCAGACCGCCTGTGCCGAATTCCAGATCTCTGTAGAAACGGTCGAGTATAGCCTCGTCATCGCCCGCGATGGACTTCAGTTCCTCCTGAAGATCGGGATCATCGACTGCTTTCTCGCACCAAAGCTGATAGAGTTCATTTTCTTTGCTCATATAGATTCACCTCATCAAAAAATTTGCCCGCCGCGCGAGCGAATAATGTTTCCGTAAAAACGAAGTGCGGTTTGTGCGCACTTACACCTATATATTATACCATATTTAGAAAATTTGGCAAGGGGGATAATAGTTTTTTAACAATTATAAACGATTACCCGCGTGATTTTTAAAATTTCCACAAAAATTAATTCAGAATGCACTTGAAAATTAGAAGTATTTGTGGTATAATACTAACAACAAAGGCGATGCCTTGCGTTAAAAATGACTTGAAAAACGATAAACATACCTGCCCCGAAGGAGGAATAACTATGTCAAACAGCGAATACATCACCGAAAAAAAATACTTCCCGTCAAGCGACAAGGGTAAACAGATATATTACGAGATATACACCAAGCCCGACTTTCAGCCGAAAGCGATAGTCCAGCTGGCACACGGCATGTGTGAATATGTGCGCCGCTACAGACCTTTTGCCCGCTGGCTGAACGATCACGGCTATCTTGTGGTGGGTAACGACCATCTCGGTCACGGCATGACTGCCGCAAAGCTGGCTGAAGAAAAAGACGGCATCATCGATCCCGCCGAGAATGACGAATTGGGCTATTTCTCCGAAAACAACGGCTGGCAGCACTGCGTAGCCGATATGCACAGACTGACCCGCATCATGAAGAAGGAATATCCCGATCTGCCATACTTTATGTTCGCACACAGCATGGGCAGTCTGCTGGGCAGGGCTTATGTCACCCAATACCCCGATGAACTTGACGGCGTGATATTCAGCGGCACCAGCGGTCTGCTGGGCACCGAACCCGAACTGCTCCTCTATCTGGAAGGCCTTAAAAAAGCTAAGGGCGACAGGTTCAGACCTCCCTTGACCAATAAGGCGATGTTTGGCAGATACGGCATCTACAACACCAAATCGGGTCGTGACGGCGGCGGCTGGCTCAACCGCGATCTCGAAGCGGTCATGAAGTACGCCCGGGATCCCTACTGTACTTTCAAGTTCACGGTCAACGGCTTCATAAATCTGGTCAGCGTTGAGCATTTTTCAAACCGCGACCAGTGGTTCGAGGAATACCCGAAAGAACTGCCCACATACCTTATATCGGGCAGTAAAGACCCCGTGGGCGACTGCGGCAAGGGCGTGCTCAAAGTCTATAACAAGATGAAGCTGTACGACTGCGATGTTGAGATGAAGATCTACAACGGCGCAAAGCATGAGATCATCAACGAACTTAACAAGGACGAGGTCTATAACGATGTGCTCGCCTTTTACGAGGGCGTGCTGTCCTGCGGAAAGGGTGAGGGCGAATGTACGCCAGAATAAACAGTCTGGGTCTGCTGGGGCTGAACGCATTCCCCGTGACCTGTGAGATAGAATGCTCGGAGGGCATGGATTCTTTCGATATCGTCGGTCTGGCAGATATCTCGGTAAAGGAGAGCCGAGAGAGGATACGCTCGGCTTTCCGCAGCTGCGGCATGAATTTCCCCGAAGCGAGGGTGCTTGTAAATCTCGCGCCCGCCGATGTCAAAAAGACAGGCGCTGTGCATGACCTTGCAATAGCGGTGGCGGTGCTGAGGGTCATGGGCATATCCGATAACGAGTATATGCAGCGTTCGGCTTTTATAGGCGAGGTGGCGCTCAGCGGCGAGATAAGACCGATCCGGGGCGTTCTGCCCATGACCATACTTGCAAAGGAACAGGGCATGCAGCGCATATTCGTGCCCCTGGATAACCTGCGCGAAGCATCGGTGGTCGAGGGTATAGACTGTCTGGGTGTCGGTTCGCTGGGTGAACTGGTCTACCACCTGACAGGCAGGGCAGAGATAGTCCCCGCACTGCCCTACAGACCCGAACAGGTGTCATATTTCGGTGAACTTGATTTCGCTGATGTGCGCGGACAGACTTTGGCTAAACGTGCCCTTGAAGTCGCGGCGGCAGGCGGTCATAATGTGCTGATGGTCGGTTCACCCGGTTCGGGCAAAAGTATGCTGGCAAAGCGCATGCCGTCTATCCTGCCCGCCATGACCTTTGAAGAGTCGATAGAAACGACCAAGATACATTCGGTCGCCGGTCATATCGACAAGAATGCCCCGCTGATAACGGTAAGACCTTTCCGCTCACCGCACCACACGGTCAGCACAGCAGGTCTTGCAGGCGGCGGAAGTATACCCAAGCCTGGCGAGATATCGCTGGCACATAACGGCCTGCTGTTTTTAGATGAAATGGCGGAATTTTCAAGGGCATCGCTGGAGATACTGCGTCAGCCCCTTGAAGACCAGCAGGTCACCATATCGAGGGTGTTCGGCAGTATCACTTACCCCAGTTCTTTCATGCTGATAGGTGCTATGAACCCCTGTCCCTGCGGATATTACGGTCACCCGACGCGCAAGTGCATCTGTTCGCATAAGCAGGTGGTAAATTATCTCAACAAGATAAGCGGACCTCTGCTGGACAGGTTCGATATACACATCGAAGCTGCGCCCGTCGAGTTTGCTGACCTGTCTGCCGCACAGAAAGAAGAACCGTCAGCGGATATCAGGGCGCGTGTGCAGAAAGCCCGCGATATCCAGACGAAGCGATATGAGGGCACAGGCATAACCTGCAACGCGCGTATAACGCCCGATAAACTCCACGAATTCTGCCCGATGACCGAAAGCGCACGCAATAAGCTGGGTGAGGTCTTCGATAAGCTGGGACTTTCGGGGCGCGCCTACGATAAGCTGATGAAAGTATCCCGCACTGTGGCAGATATGGATAACAGCGACATAATAGCCGAAGACCATATCCTGCAATCGGTGCAGTACAGAAGTCTGGACAGAAAATACTGGAGCGAATAAGCGCGCCTTAACAGAAAATTTACACAAAATCTTATGAATGGTAATTGTAAAACTTTCGGGCTGTTTCACGAAAGGTTTTTGTGAAAAGCGGCGAAAATCGAAAATCGAATAATTTATAGGGCGTAAAAGTCTTGACAAGGGTTGCAGTATGTGATATAATCTTATACTGTATCATAATGGATTTTTACGCCTGTTTTGTTGCCGAAATGTGACAAAAAGAGGGTAAAAGACCCTTTCGTGAGGTGCTTTTTGACCACTTGTCAAGTGTTGGAAAAAGCACGAGTCATAGAAAGTTAACAAAGATTTTGAAATAAATTAAGGAGTGATCGAGCCTATGGTTAATGTCAAGGACGTAAGACTTGGTAAAAACACCAGAAAAAGCTTCGCCAAGATCAACGAAGTCCTGGAAATGCCTAACCTCATCGAGGTGCAGAAGAACTCTTACCAGTGGTTTCTGGATGAGGGTCTTAAGGAGGTCTTCAGGGACGTTTCGTCGATCACAGACTACAACGGCAATCTGGAGTTGACTTTTGTCGGCTACCGCTTTGATGAAAACTCAAAGTATACGATAGCCGAGTGTAAGGCGAGAGATGCAACGTATGCAGTTCCGCTGAGAGTTACCGCAAGACTCAACAATCTCGAAACGGGAGAGATCAAGGAGTCAGAGGTATTTATGGGCGAGTTCCCGAAGATGACCGACAGCGGTACATTCGTCATCAACGGCGCTGAGCGTGTCATAGTATCTCAGCTGGTGCGTTCACCGGGCGTTTACTATGCTTTTGACAAGGACAAGACAGGTAAGGACCTGTTCAAGACCACCGTTATACCTAACAGAGGTGCGTGGCTCGAATACGAGATGGACTCCAACGATGTCGTTTATGTCCGTATAGATAAGAACAGAAAGATACCGATAACTACTTTTATAAGAGCACTGGGCTTCGGCACCAATGAGGAGATCGAAGCTACTTTCGGCGTTGACGAGCGTCTGACTCAGACCATCATGCAGAAAGACCAGACCGCTAACCGCGAGGAAGCTCTGTTGCAGGTATACCAGAAGCTCCGTCCGGGCGAGCCGCCTACGGTCGAGTCCTCCGAAACTCACCTGAACAATCTGTTCTTCGATGCCAAGAGATACGACCTGTCAAGATTCGGCCGTTACAAGTATAACAAGAAGCTGGGCGTAGGTTCCAGACTGGTAGGTCATAAGCTGACAAGAGCCGTCGTTGCTCCCATGACAGGCGAAGTCCTTGCGGAAGAGGGCGACCTTATCAATTATGAGAAGGCTATGGAGATCGAAACTGCGGGCGTTAAGGAAGCGTTCGTTTCAGTCGAAGTCAAGGAGTATGAAACTGCTCCCACAGGCGAAACTGTTACCAGAATGGTAGATAAGGAAGTCAAAATCATAGGCAGCGGCATGGTAGATATGCAGGCTTATGTTGACTTTGATCCCGCTGAGTGCGGCATCAATGAAAAGGTCAGCTTTGCAGTCCTCAAAGAGATACTGGAAAGCACCGATGATGAGGAAGAACTGAAGGAAACCATAAGGGCAAGGGCTGATGAACTTGTGCCGAAGCACATCGTTATAGATGATATCGTAGCTACAGTTTCCTATTTCCTCAACCTCTGCGACGGCGTTGGCACAGTGGACGATATCGACCATCTGGGCAACAGACGTATCCGTTCGGTAGGTGAACTGCTCCAGAACCAGTTCCGTATCGGCTTCACCAGAATGGAAAGAGTTATCCGTGAAAGAATGAATATACAGTCGCAGGACAGCGAAGTCGTTACACCTGCGGCACTGATAAATATAAGACCCATCACTGCGGCTATCAGAGAGTTCTTCGGTTCATCTCCTCTGTCACAGTTCATGGATCAGAACAACCCTCTTGCTGAGCTGACTCACAAGAGAAGACTCTCGGCACTGGGTCCCGGCGGTCTGTCAAGAGACAGAGCGGGATTTGAGGTCCGCGATGTTCACTACACACACTACGGCAGAATGTGCCCTATAGAAACACCCGAAGGTCCTAACATCGGTCTGATCTCCTATCTGGCATCATTCGCAAGAATAAATAAGTACGGCTTCATCGAAGCACCTTACAGAAGAGTCGATAAGGAAACAGGCGTGGTTACCGACGAGGTAGTTTACATGACTGCTGATGTCGAGGATAACTTCATGGTAGCACAGGCAAACGAACCGCTGACCGAAGACCACAAGTTCGCAAGGGCTAAGGTAAACGGCAGATACAGAGATCAGATCCTTGAGATCGAGAACGAGAAGATCGATTTCATGGACGTTTCGCCTAAGATGGTCGTTTCTGTTGCAACTGCCTGCATACCTTTCCTCGAAAACGATGACGCGAACCGCGCACTGATGGGCTCGAACATGCAGAGGCAGGCTGTGCCGCTTCTCAAGACCGAGTCGCCTATCGTTGGTACAGGTATGGAGTACAAGGCTTGTATCGATTCCGGCGTTGCTGTAGTTTCAACTAAGGCGGGCGTTGTTGAGAGCGTTGACGCTGATAAGATAGTTGTCCGTGAGGACGACGGCAATATGCACACCTACGAACTGACCAAGTTCAAAAGGTCGAACGCAGGTACCTGCACTAACCAGCGTCCTATCGTTGATAAGGGCGAACGCATCGAGGCTCACCAGATCATCGGTGACGGTCCCGCTACTTCAAACGGCGAACTTTCACTGGGTAAGAATGCGCTGATAGGCTTCATGACCTGGGAAGGCTATAACTACGAGGACGCAGTTCTGCTGAACGAGAACCTTGTAAAGCAGGATAAGTATACCTCTATACACATCGAGGATCTGGAAACCGAAGCAAGAGATACCAAGCTGGGACCTGAGGAGATCACAAGAGATATCCCCAACGTCGGTGAGGACGCGCTGAAGGATCTGGACGAGAACGGTATCATCAGGATAGGTGCTGAGGTAAGATCGGGCGATATCCTGGTAGGTAAGGTAACGCCTAAGGGCGAGACCGAACTGACTGCCGAAGAAAGACTGCTGAGAGCGATCTTCGGTGAGAAGGCAAGAGAAGTAAGAGATAATTCACTTAAGGTACCTCACGGTGAAGCAGGTACTATTATAGAAGTCAGAGTGTTCACCCGCGAGAACTGTGACGAACTTTCTCCCGGAGTAAACATGCTGGTAAGATGCTATATCGCACAGAAGAGAAAGATCTCTGTGGGCGATAAGATGGCGGGTCGTCACGGTAATAAGGGTGTCGTTTCAAGAATACTCCCGCAGGAAGATATGCCTTTCCTCGAGGACGGTACTCCTCTGGATATCTGCCTGAACCCTCTGGGCGTGCCTTCACGTATGAATATCGGTCAGGTACTTGAAGTTCATCTTGGTATGGCTGCAAAGGCACTTGGCTGGAAGATAATGACCCCTGTATTCGATGGCGCACACGAGGCTGATATCCGTGAGTGCTTCAAGATGGCACAGCAGAACTACCTCGAGCATAAGGACGATGAATTTGAGATCCACCCGATGGACGAAGTCATCAACCCCAATGCACTGAGCATGAGCGAAGACGGTAAGTTCACCGTTTACGACGGCAGAACAGGTGAGAAGTTCGATAACCGCGTTACCGTAGGTTACATGTACTACCTGAAACTCCACCATCTGGTCGATGATAAGATCCACGCACGTTCCGTTGGTCCTTACTCACTGGTAACACAGCAGCCTCTTGGCGGTAAGGCACAGTTCGGCGGTCAGCGTTTCGGCGAGATGGAAGTTTGGGCGCTGGAAGCATACGGCGCAGCTTATACTCTTCAGGAGATCCTGACTGTCAAGTCGGATGACCTGAACGGACGTGTCAAGACCTACGAAGCTATCGTCAAGGGTCAGAACGTTCCTAATCCGGGCGTTCCTGAGGCGTTCAAGGTGCTTATCAAGGAACTTCAGTCGCTCTGCCTTGATATCAAGGTGCTGAACATCAATAACGAAGAGATCGACCTCAAGCAGAAGTTCGATGATGATGACGATCTGATCCCCACACACTACGCTGATGACAATACCAAGATGTCGGCTGAGAGTGAGGATTTCGGTGAAGGCTTCTCCGCTGAGGACGAGGACGGTACTTCCGAACTGGATCGCGGTGATCTGGACGATTACGGCAGCAGCGGTGATGACGATTACAGCTACGGCGACGGCAGCGGTGACGATGATGACGATTATCTGCACGACAGCTACACAGGCGACGTTGAAGATGAAGATGACCTGTTTGAATAAGCAGGCAGACAAATAGTGCCGGCACTCATTCGGCAAAACAAAAGATCAGGGAAGAAGAGGCAGTCAGCGCCCACTGACGGCGCTGCGCTTCTTACCTCTTACTTCTAAACTTCTTAATATCAAGGAAGGGGTATCGCTGTTGGATTTTAATGTATTTGAATCAATAAAGATAGGTCTTGCTTCGCCCGAAAAGATCAGAGAGTGGTCTTACGGTGAGGTAACAAGACCCGAAACAATAAATTACCGTACACAGAAGCCCGAAAAGGACGGTCTGTTCTGCGAAAGGATATTCGGACCACATAAGGACTGGGAGTGCCACTGCGGTAAGTATAAGAAGATACGCTTCAAGGGTAAGATCTGCGAGCGCTGCGGCGTTGAAGTAACAAGGGCTAAGGTAAGACGTGAAAGAATGGGTCACATCGAACTGGCAGCACCCGTTTCGCATATCTGGTATTTCAAAGGCACACCCTCCCGTATCGGTCAGATGTTGGAGATCTCCCAGAAAAGACTGGAAGAAGTGCTGTACTTCACAAAGTATATCGTTATCGATCCGGGCAATACCGAGCTGGTAAAGGGCAAGCTGCTGACCGAGCAGGAGTATAACGATCTGCTGATAAAGTATGACGAGAATGACTTCAAGGCAGGCATGGGCGCTGAGGCGATCAAGCAGCTGCTTGAAGAGATAGATCTGGAGAAACTCTCCGCTGAACTTAAGGCTGAACTGAAAGAACTGCCCGCAGGTCAGAAGAAGATCAAGCTCCTGAAAAGACTGGAGATCGTTGAAGCATTCAGATCATCGGGCAACAGACCCGAATGGATGATACTGGACGTTGTACCCGTAATACCGCCCGATATCAGACCTATGGTAATGCTGGACGGCGGCAGATATGCTACCTCCGACCTGAACGACCTCTACAGAAGAGTTATCAACAGAAATAACCGTCTGAGAAGAATGCTCGAGATGGAAGCACCCGATATCATCGTAAGAAATGAGAAGAGAATGCTTCAGGAAGCCGTTGACGCACTGATCGACAACGGCAGACACGGCAGACCTGTGACAGGTCCCAACAACAGGGCGTTCAAATCTCTTTCGGATATGCTGAAAGGTAAGCAGGGTCGTTTCCGTCAGAACCTGCTGGGTAAGCGTGTTGACTATTCGGGACGTTCCGTTATCGTCGTTGGTCCTGAACTGAAAATGTATCAGTGCGGTCTGCCTAAGGAGATGGCGCTGGAACTGTTCAAGCCGTTCGTTATGAAGCGACTGGTAGACACCAATCCTACTATTAATATAAAGAGCGCAAGAAAGTACGTTGAAAGAGCAAAGCCCGAAGTTTGGGACGCTCTGGAGAACGTTATACAGGGTCACCCTGTAATGCTCAACCGCGCACCTACACTGCACAGACTGGGTATCGAGGCGTTCGAGCCTATCCTGGTCGAAGGCAGAGCGATCAAGCTGCACCCGCTGGTTTGTACCGCGTTCAACGCCGACTTCGACGGCGACCAGATGGCGGTACACCTGCCTATATCCGTTGAAGCACAGGCTGAGGCGAGATTCCTCATGCTGGCAGCTAACAACCTGCTTAAGCCTTCGGACGGTCGTCCTGTGGCTGTTCCTTCGCAGGATATGCTGCTGGGTTCCTATTACCTGACTCTCCTGAAGAAAGGTGAACCCGGTGAGGGCAAGGTGTTCAGAGATGTCAACGAAGCTATCATGGCGTATGATAACCACGATGTTTCGCTGCATGCTGCCATCAAGGTACGTATCACCAAGCAGATCGGTGAGAGAACCATCTCAAAGATCATCGATGCAACAGTCGGCAGACTTATCTTCAACTCCATCATTCCTCAGAATCTGGGCTATGTTGACAGAAATGAGTCGGATAAGATGTTCGACCTCGAAGTCAGCTTCCTCGTAAAGAAGAAGCAGCTGGGTGATATCATCGACAGATGTATACAGAAACACGGCACCACCGCTACTTCCGAAGTGCTCGACAACATCAAGGCACTGGGCTATAAGTATTCCACCAAGTCTGCCATAACCGTTGCAGTCTGCGATGCGGATATCCCCGCTTCCAAGAAGGATATACTCGCTGAGGCTGATGCACTGGTAGAAAAGGTGGATAAGCAGTATAAGAGAGGCTATATCTCCCGTGAGGAGAAGTCCAAGAAGTTCATCGAGATCTGGAACGCTGCTACCGATAAGGTAACAGATGCACTGAAAGCAAGCTACGACACCGAGCATAATCCTATCCATATGATGGCTGACTCAGGTGCCCGTGGTTCGATAAACCAGATAAGACAGCTCGCAGGTATGCGTGGTCTGATAGCAAATACATCGGGTTCTACCATCGAGATGCCTATCAGAGCCAACTACCGTGAGGGTCTGAACATACTGGAATACTTCATTTCCTCACGAGGCGCAAGAAAGGGTCTGGCAGATACCGCGCTGCGTACTGCTGACTCTGGTTACCTGACAAGACGTCTGGTCGATGTTTCGCAGGACGTTATCATAAGACAGAAAGACTGCGGTACACACGTAGGTATCGAGATCTTCGATATAAAGAACGGCAACGAAATGATCGAGCCGCTGAGCGAAAGACTTGTGGGCAGATACCTTGTTGAAGACTACAAGGACGCTAAGACAGGCGAGATGATCTGCACCAAGAACAAGCTGATAAGCGAGCATGACGCGGCTAAGATCGTGGCAGCCCTTGAAGCTGAGGGCAAGACCTCTATCCAGATCAGATCGGTGCTGCAGTGTAAGGCAAGAAACGGCGTTTGCGCTAAGTGCTACGGCGCTAACCTTGCCAACGGCAGCGTTGTCATGGTCGGTGAAGCAGTCGGCGTAATCTCCGCACAGTCCATCGGTGAGCCGGGTACTCAGCTGACAATGAGAACCTTCCATACAGGCGGTATCGCATCGGCAGAAGATATCACACAGGGTCTTCCCCGTGTCGAGGAACTGTTCGAGTCGAGAAAGCCTAAGGGCGCTGCTATCATCTCTAAGATCGGCGGCGTAGTAAGGATCGAAGAGGTCAAGAAGACCAAGCAGATCACCGTTACCGAAGAGATAATGGCTGACGGCAGGATAACTCCCGTTGAGGAAAGCTATCCTATCCCTTACGGCTATAAGATCAGAGTAAAAGAAGGTCAGGTCGTCGTTCCCGGTGAACCTCTGACAGAAGGTTCCATCAACCCTGCCGATATCCTTGCTGTCAACGGCGAAAAGGCTGTCCAGAACTACATCATCACCGAAGTTCAGAAGGTTTACCGTCTGCAAGGTGTTGATATCAACGACAAGCACATCGAAGTTATCGTTCGCCAGATGATGAGAAAGGTCAAGATCGATGACGCAGGCTCCAGCTTCAAGCTGCCCGGCGAACTTGTAGACAGAAACGAAGTTGACAGACTGAACGAAGAGATACAGGCTCAGATCGATGCAGGCGACGAGAACGCAAGACTCATCACCACACTGCCTGTTCTTCAGGGTATCACTAAGGCTTCCAGCTACTCTGACAGCTTCCTGTCAGCAGCTTCCTTCCAGGAAACCACTAAGGCTCTTACAGATGCAGCTATCAGAGGCAAGACCGATAAGCTGCAGGGTCTTAAGGAGAACGTTATCATCGGTAAGCTGATACCTGCGGGTACAGGTATGGATGTTTACAACAAGGTCGAGATCGTCAAGAACGAAAGCACTCACCCTGTTACCGATCCGTTATTCTAAAATATCGCTCCCTCGCTTATGCGGGGGAGTTTTTTGTGGCTGTGATATCTGACATCACCGAAAAATAAAGTAAAACAGTAGATAATGTACACCCCGCCCGCAACTTTGACAAAACGTTTTGTGTGAAGTGTCAAAATTATGTTAAGATGCTTGACAGATCGGATAAAGGAGTGTATAATAGACAAGTACGCTGACAATAGGGTCAGTGTAACTATTTGATGAAAGGAGAGAAATCATGCCAACCTTTAACCAGTTAGTAAGAAAGGGCAGAAATGTACTTGCAGACAAGTCTACAGCTCATGCACTTCAGAAGGGCTTCAATGCCAAGAAGAAGAGAGTTATCGATCAGAGCTGTCCTCAGAAGAGAGGCGTTTGCACCGTTGTAAGAACCGCTACTCCTAAGAAGCCTAACTCCGCAATGAGAAAGGTAGCCAGAGTAAAGCTGACCAACGGCTACGAGGTAACTGCATACATTCCCGGCATCGGTCATAACCTTCAGGAGCACTCTGTTGTACTTATCAGAGGCGGAAGAGTTAAGGACCTCCCTGGTGTAAGATACCACATCATCCGCGGTACTCTCGATGCACAGGGCGTTGCCAAGAGAATGCAGGCAAGATCCAAGTACGGCGCTAAGAAGCCTAAGGCAGGCGCTGCCAAGTAAGCTGAATGCTTGCTGAACATGGGACGATGTCCCGAAGATAATCAAAGGAATAACTCATTGCCGCTAAAAGCGGAGACCACAGTTTTAGTGGAGTGATTAATATATATTAAGTAACTCTGCATGGAACTGACGGGGCTGTGACGCGATAAAACGTGGTCACAGAGCGAGTACCTATGAATTCATTATTTGTGAAGGAGGGAATTAAAGTGCCAAGAAGAGGTAGAGTTACTAAGAGAGATGTGCTCCAGGATCCTGTATACAACAGCAAGCTGGTAACACGTCTGGTAAACAATATCATGCTCGACGGTAAGAAGGGTGTTGCCCAGAAGATCGTTTACGGAGCATTCGAGATCGTAGAGGAGAAGACAGGTCGTCCTGCACTCGAGGTCTTTGAAGAGGCTATGAACAACATCATGCCTGAGCTGGAGGTAAAGGCTCGCCGTGTCGGCGGTGCTACCTATCAGGTACCTATGGAGGTTAGACCTGACAGAAGACAGACTCTGGGTCTGAGATGGATAACCAAGTATTCTCGTGAAAGACACGAAGATACCATGAAGGAAAAGCTGGCAGCTGAGATCCTCGACGCTCTTAACGGTGTTGGCGGTTCATGCAAGAAGCGTGACGACACACATAAGATGGCTGAAGCTAACAAGGCTTTCGCTCACTACAGATGGTAAGAGTATAGAGGAGGATAAATCATGGCAAGAGAATGCAAACTGCAGGATTACCGTAATATCGGTATCATGGCACATATCGACGCCGGTAAGACAACTACTACCGAGCGTATCCTGTTCTATACCGGTGTTAACTATAAGCTCGGCGAAACCCATGACGGTGCTTCCACAATGGACTGGATGGCACAGGAGAAGGAGAGAGGTATAACCATCACTTCTGCTGCGACCACCTGCTACTGGAAGGGTCACAGACTTAACATTATAGATACTCCTGGTCACGTTGACTTCACTGTTGAAGTTGAGAGATCACTGAGAGTACTCGACGGCTCCGTTACCGTTCTTTGTGCAAAGGGCGGCGTTGAGCCTCAGACTGAGACCGTTTGGCGTCAGGCTGATAACTATAAGGTACCAAGAATGGTATACGTCAATAAGATGGATATCATGGGTGCTGATTTCTATAACGTACTGAACATGCTTCACGAAAGACTTCAGTGCAACGCTGTTCCTGTACAGCTGCCTATCGGCGCTGAGGACGATTTCAAGGGCATCATCGACCTGCTCGAAATGAAGGCGTATATCTACTACGATGATCTGGGCAAGGACATCAGATGCGAGGATATCCCCGCTGATATGATGGACAAGGCAGAACAGTACAGAGCTGATCTGATCGAACACCTTGCAGAAGTTGATGATGATCTCGCTGAGAAGTTCTTCGCAGACGAAGAGATCACTATCGACGAGATGAAGAAGGTAATAAGAAAGTCCACCATTGCTAATACAATGGTTCCTGTTTGCTGTGGTACTTCCTACAGAAACAAGGGCGTACAGAAGCTGCTGGACGCTATCGTTGACTATATGCCTTCTCCTATCGACGTTCCTCACATCAAGGGCGTTAACCCCGACACAGGTGAGGAGTGCGAAAGAATTTCAGGCGATGACCAGCCTTTCGCTGCTCTCGCATTTAAGATCGCTACTGACCCGTTCGTTGGTAAGCTGGCATACTTCAGAGTTTACTCAGGTGTGCTGACCGCTGGTTCTACCGTTTATAACTCCACAAAGGATAAGGACGAGAGAATAGGCCGTATCGTTCAGATGCACTCCAACGACAGAAAGGACATCGACACCATCTATGCAGGTGATATCGGTGCTGCTATCGGTCTTAAGAATACTACAACAGGTGATACTCTCTGCGATGAGAAGAACCCTGTTATACTGGAATCCATGGAATTCCCTGAGCCTGTTATCCAGCTTGCTATCGAGCCTAAGACTAAGGCAGGTCAGGAGAAGATGGGTATCGCGCTGGCTAAGCTGGCTGAAGAAGACCCGACCTTCAGAACTTATACTTCTGAAGAAACAGGTCAGACCATTATCGCAGGTATGGGTGAGCTCCATCTGGAGATCATCGTTGACAGACTGCTGAGAGAGTTCAAGGTAGAAGCAAATGTTGGTGCTCCTCAGGTTTCTTATAAGGAAACTATCACTAAGGAAGCTAACGTTGACTACAAGTATGCTAAGCAGTCGGGTGGTAAGGGTCAGTATGGTCACGTTAAGATCAATGTTTACCCCAACGAGAGCGGTGCGGGCTACGAGTTTATAAACAAGGTAGTCGGCGGCTCTATCCCGAAGGAGTATATCCCTGCTGTTGACGCAGGTATCAAGGGCGCTATGGAAAGCGGCGTACTCGCAGGTTTCCAGGTAGTTGACTGCAAGGTTGAACTGTATGACGGTTCTTACCACGAAGTTGACTCCTCTGAAATGGCGTTCAAGATCGCAGGTTCTATGGCATTCAAGGAGGCTATGAAGAAGGCTGCTCCTATAATCCTTGAGCCTATCATGAAGGTTTCTGTAATAGCACCTGATGATTATCTGGGTACTGTTATCGGTGACCTGAACTCCAGACGTGGTCAGATCCTCGGTCAGGAGCAGAGAACAGGTGCAGTTCAGGTTGATGCACTGGTTCCTCTGTCTGAGATGTTCGGCTACTCCAACGATCTGCGTTCCAAGACTCAGGGTCGTGGTCAGTACGCTATGGAGCCTCACAGCTATACTCAGGTTCCTAAGAGCATTTCTGAGAAGATCATGACTTCCAGAGCAAAGGATTGATTTTTGCAATTTTTTTCGTAAAAACTCTTGCAAAATCATAAATAATTTGGTATAATAATACTACGGTATGTCAGACGATGCGTTCAGATACGCTGAACGCATGTGTCTGAGTAAACGAAAATTTATTTTTAAGGAGGAAAATTCCTATGGCAAAGGCACATTTTGAAAGAACCAAGCCCCACGTAAACATCGGTACCATCGGTCACGTTGACCATGGTAAGACTACTCTGACCGCTGCTATCACCAAGACACTGGCAATGAAGGGTCAGGCTAAGTTTGAGGCTTATGACATGATCGATAAGGCTCCTGAGGAGAGAGAGAGAGGTATTACAATCAATACCGCTCACGTTGAGTATGAGACTGATAAGAGACACTATGCTCACGTTGACTGCCCAGGCCACGCTGACTACGTTAAGAACATGATCACAGGTGCTGCTCAGATGGACGGCGCTATCCTGGTTTGTGCTGCTTCCGATGGTCCTATGGCTCAGACAAGAGAGCACATCCTGCTGGCTCGTCAGGTTGGCGTTCCTGCAATCGTTGTATTCATGAACAAGGCTGACCAGGTTGACGATCCTGAGCTGCTCGAGCTGGTTGAGATGGATATCAGAGATCTGCTGAGCTCTTATGATTTCCCTGGCGATGAAACTCCTATCATCACCGGTTCTGCACTGGCTGCTCTGAACGCTCCTGATGATCTGAGCGATCCTGCTTACAAGCCGATCCTTGATCTGATGGACGCTGTTGACGAGTACATTCCTACTCCTGAGAGAGATGACGCTAAGCCTTTCCTGATGCCTATCGAGGATACTATGACCATCTCCGGCCGTGGTACCGTTGTTACCGGTAGAGTTGAGAGAGGTGTTCTGAACACTGGTGAGACCGTTGAAATCGTTGGTCTGTCTGATGAGAAGCAGTCCACCGTCGTTACCGGTATCGAGATGTTCAGAAAGACTCTGGATTCCGCTATGGCAGGCGACAACATCGGCGCTCTGCTGCGTGGTATCACCAGAGATCAGGTTGAAAGAGGTCAGGTTCTCTGCAAGCCCGGCTCCATTCATCCTCACACCAAGTTCAGCGGTCAGGTTTACGTTCTGAAGAAGGAAGAGGGCGGCCGTCATACTCCTTTCTTCAACAACTACAGACCTCAGTTCTATTTCAGAACTACTGACGTTACCGGTACTATCTCTCTGCCTGCTGACAAGGAGATGTGCATGCCTGGTGATAACGTAACTATGGACGTTGAGCTGATCACTCCTATCGCTATCGAGGAAGGTCTGCGTTTCGCTATCCGTGAGGGCGGCAGAACCGTAGGTTCCGGCGTTGTTACTGTTATCAACGAGTAATCAACTGCTGATATAGCTATATGAATTTCAAGACCGAGTCGCAAGGCTCGGTCTTTTTTATGCTTGTAATGTGGGGCAAAATATGGTATAATAGACCTATAGCAATCAAAACAGATGGTGATTTTTCATAGCTGAAAGGTCGCTTTTTGTATCGGATAGTATGTCGAAAATTAAGGCGGGTTATATAATATGAACAAAAAGGCAGTAATCGGTATACTGGCTCACGTTGACTCTGGCAAGACCACTCTTTCGGAGGCGCTTCTTTATAAAAGCGGAGCCATACGCAAGCTGGGAAGGGTCGATCATAAGGACGCTTTCCTTGATAATAATGCCATTGAACGTGATCGCGGTATAACAATATTCTCCAAGCAGGCAGTCTTTGAGTACGGCGGTGTAGGCTTCACTTTGTTAGATACTCCGGGACATGTTGATTTTTCGGGCGAAACAGAGCGTACTTTGCAGGTCATAGATGCGGCGATACTTGTTGTCAGCGGCACCGACGGCGTGCAGTCCCATACCAAGACCCTCGCGCGTCTGCTTGACCGCTACGATATACCCACTTTCATTTTCGTCAATAAAATGGATATGCCGGGCGCTCGTAAGGATTTTGTCATGAATTCCATCACTGCATCGCTGGGCGACAGGTGCGTATCAATGGCACAGCCCGCCGATGAAAAAGCGGAAGCCCTCTCCCTCTGCACCGAAGAAATGATGGACGAATATCTCGAAAAGGGCGAGATCTCGGACACTAACATGATAAATGCCATCGCAGAACGAAGACTTATCCCCGTATGTTTCGGCTCTGCTCTCAAAATGGAGGGCATCGAGAACCTTCTCGACTGTGTTGCAAGATACATTCCTCTGCCCGAAGAACAGTCTGATTTTGGCGCTAAAGTCTATAAAATATCCGATGACGGCGGCGCGCGCCTCACCCACATGAAGATAACGGGCGGCAGTCTTTCGGTTCGCGATGCTGTCACATATCTTTCCCGTGATGGCGAAGAGGTCACCGAAAAAATCGGTAGAATTAGAGTCTACAGCGGTGAAAAGTCTAAAAATGCCGAGAAAGTCTGTCAGGGCGAGGTCTGCGCTGTGCCCGGGCTGACATCTACATTCGCAGGACAAGGTCTGGGTTTTGAGTCCACCGACACCGAACAGCTACTCGAACCTGTGCTGACTTACCGTGTCATCGCGCCCGATGGAGTTGACGACCATACGATGCTTGGCAGACTGAAAATACTCGAAGACGAAGACCCCACCATGACGGTCGCCTACAACGAGCAGCTGCACGAGATAACTGTTGCACTGATGGGTGAGGTGCAGGCTGAGGTGCTGCGCCGCATTGTCACTGAGCGCTTCGGAATGGATATAGAACTGGGTGAGGGTCGCATCGCCTACCGCGAAACTATCGCTGAACCTGTGGAGGGCGCGGGTCATTTCGAGCCGCTGCGCCACTATGCTGAAGTCCATCTGCGGCTTGAACCCCTCCCGCGCGGCAGCGGACTTGAGTTTGACAGCGATTGCAGCGAGGATATACTTGGCAGAAATTGGCAGAGATTGATACTGACTCATCTGAAAGAGCGCATTCATCGCGGTGCGCTGACCTGTTCGCCCATAACTGATATGCGCATCACCCTGACAGCAGGCCGCGCACACGTTAAGCATACTGAGGGCGGTGATTTCCGTCAGGCGACCTACCGCGCTGTCAGACAGGGTCTTCGCAAAGCGCGGAAAGTCCTGCTTGAACCTTACTATGCGTTCCGATTGGAGATACCTGCGGCGAATGTCGGTCGTGCGCTCACCGACCTCGACCGCATGGGCGCTAATACCGAGCCGCCCGAAACTGATGGCGAAAATGCCGTCATTACAGGCACCGCGCCTGTGTCAAAGCTGAGGTTCTACCACACCGATGTCGCGGGCTACACAAAGGGTCTGGGACGGCTGAACTGTCGTGCGGCTGGATATGACCTATGTCACGAGCAGGAAAAGGTAGTGGCTGAAATAGCCTACGACCCTGACTCTGACCTGCGAAACACCGCAGATTCGGTTTTCTGCTCGCATGGTTCGGGACATATCATAGCATGGGACGAAGCTGATGAGTACATGCACGTCAGCCCCGAAACGGGCAGAAGGCAGTATCAGCAGGCTGAGGAAGTCCGTTCCCGCGCCGTTGATTTTGTTCGCAGGGCGGTCGAGGACGAGGAACTTATGGCGATATTCGAGCGAACCTATGGCTCGATAAACCGCAAAAAACGGTATGCCATGCGCACCCCGAAAGAAGCCGCCAAAAGCAAGTCAAAGCCGCGCCCTGTCCCCACAGGACCCGAATATCTTCTGGTGGACGGCTATAATATAATTTTCGCGTGGGATGAACTTAAAAAGTCCGCCGCGAAGAGCCTTGACCTCGCCAGAAGCCAGCTTATCAACCGCCTCAGCAGTTTTCAGGGCTGTCGCGGGTGCGAACTTATCATTGTTTTTGATGCCTACAGGGTCAAAGAGCCTGAGCATATCGACAAAGCAGGCAGTGTCAGCGTGGTCTACACCAAAGAGGCTGAAACTGCCGACACCTACATCGAACGCACTGCACACCAATTGGCGAAAGAGCATCGCGTCACAGTGGCGACCTCTGACGGACTTGAACAGGTCATAATCATGGGCGGCGGCGCACGCCGAATGTCTGCCTCCGACCTAAAACACGAAGTCGAAGCCTCCGAAAGGGCTGTGCGTGAGTATATCGACAAGCTGAACTCCAAGCGAATGAAGTGACCGAAAATTGCGGCGTATTTTGTTAGAAAATTCATTTCTTAACAAAACATTTACAAATATCTAGTCACTTTGGGTGATGTGCGGCGGGTGAATATGGTGTATAATACATACATAAGATACAGAGAACAATGTATCACTTAACTATGAAATTACCATCTTTTAACCCGACTTTATAAAATCAAGATCGAACTCAAGAGTCTTGTCGAGGACTTTTGAGTTCGATTTTGTTTTGCAAAAAAAAGGACTGTCCTCTATGAACAGTCCTTTTTCTTACAGCGGTCTAATGCCCTTTATGGCAGCGGCGATAAGCATAGTGTCTTTTATATCGATTATTCCATCGCGGTTGACATCTGCACGCTTTTCCGCATCGTCTGAGGATATGGCTTTAACGCCCTTGACATGGCTCGCGACCATTATCAGGTCGCCTATCTCCAGCGAACCGTTTCCGTTTACATCTCCGCGAACGGTATATTCGGGTTCAGGGGAATTATCATCAACAATGGTCGGGTCGATGGAAGTGCGGCTAAGCCTTAAATCCTCAAAGCTGTATATCTCACCCGCCGAGTGCAGATCGGGTCGTTCACTGTATTCGTCAAGCACAGTGACGGTATAAGGGCTTTTGCCGTCACGCAGTATATTGCCGTATCTGTCAGTGATGACTGCGTGCCTTCCGTTGATATCCTTGACTTCGCCTGCGGTGTGCAGTTTGCTGACCGAACAGCTGCCTGTTATTATCCAAGCCGAACCTGGGTCTATATTCATGGTGATGTGCCCGCGTTCACCCAGATTTTCGCCCGCCGAGTACTCGGCAGTTATACCCGTATAGTCTGAAAAATCAGTCAGGTATACCGAAAGTTCGCTCAGGCTGTCACAGCCGATATCTCCCTCAGCGTTTTCGCGTATCATGGTAAGGCTGCATTTTGCACCGCCGCAGCCCTTGCGTCCCCAGCCCCAGCGGGTGGGGTCTGAACTGGCGTTCAACAGATACCCGTTCTCAGAGGTCACCTCTGTGCTGTGCAGTATAACTTCGCTCTGACAGTTGGTGGTGAATATGGCATCGTTTTTTGCACTGATACTGCCGCCCTCCACATATAGCCTTGACAGCTTGCTGTCAGCGCCGAATGGGTCAGTGCCGCAGATGACTGCCGCAGCATCGCTGCTGTCAGTTGACAGCTTGCAGCCGTATAGGTACATCATGGCGGGGTCTTCCACACGGACGGCTTCCGATTTTCCGCCTTTGAGTTCAGCACCGTTTATAGCCATGACAGACTTTGACAGCGCAGCAGGGGAGTCCTCGCCCGCCGATGAATAGCTGCCGCCGCTGATGACCATGCTGCCGCTTTCTCTTTCGGCGTATATGGGGCTTGATGCTGCACCTGTGGTGGTTACATCCATATCCCAGCCAAATACCGAACCCTTGCTGCCCGACCTCACACCGCAGCAGCCGTCAGCCGAATTGTTCAGCGACATATCCTGTAAGTATACTCTTCCGCTGCTGACTGTAAAACTGTCATCGGGCGGACTGACAGCAGTGTTGCCCGAAAACAGCGTTTCAGATGAATTTTTCACGCTTACAAGGTCGTACTCGGCAGACTTGTCGCCTGTGTAGTGCAGTTTGTTTGAGTCTATCTTGATGCCGTTCACATCGTCCAGCTGAATGCAGGTGCCTGCCACATTGAATTCATTGCCCGTGACCCGCACCCCCTCGACCTGATGGTCGAAATCTGTGTTTGCACCGCCCTCAATCAGCTTTCCGAAAAGCTGTATGCCAACCGATGACGGAGTATCTGCATTCGGTGCGGCGTTTATCACATTGTTTTTGATGACAGTGTTCAGGTCATTGTCCAGCCTGCTTTCAAGGTCTGCATTGCTGACAGGGTCGTTGTAGCCCTTGTTGTCCTCAAAAGGTGACATGTTGCGCAGTATGATGCCGCTGCCCACGTTGTTCATTTTATTGCCGCTGACAGTGGTGTTTTTGTAACTCTGCATAAGTATCGTGCAGTTGCCTATATTTGTGAAAGTGTTGTTCTCTATAAGAAAATCGGTGAAATAACTGCCCAGTGTCGATGAGTGCGAACCGATGCCGCGCATCACATCATGGAAATTGTTCTTGCGTATGATGACATTTTTACAAGTCGTGTCGTCATACGGCTCAAATCCGGGAAAAAGCGAACTGTTGTTCATCATATCGAACTGTATGGCTTCTTTGAGGTATTCGCCGTGATAATCCGAAAAATCGCACCCCTGTACAGTCACGTTGCGCACGCCGCCGAATTCAAGGTGGTGTGCGTTGAGATTTCCCTTGAAAGTCACATTCTTTACCAGCAGATTTGTCATGTGGGCAAAGCGCACATTTGTGAAATTCCACATGTCATAGTTGACATTACCGTCAAAACAGCCGCCCTCTACTATAATGTTTTTAGCCGCACCATATCCGCCTATCCCTGTGGTGGCTATGTTCTGGAGCATACAGCCGGGTTTGGTGTAGTCCTTGCGTATCACCGCACCCTTTTCCATATACAGGTGTGTGTTTGAGCCTATTATCAGCGATTTCGTCATCGAATAAGTACCCTTTGGTATCACTATCTTGACCTGTATCTTGTCACTGGCATTATCTCTTGCGTATCTCAGCGCGTTCTGTATGGCGGCTGTTGCACTGACCGAACCTGTATTGTCAGCCCCGAAGTCTGTCACAACGTTGACTGTTATGACTTTTTGGTATTTCACCGCCTTGAAGCCCGTTACATTTACAGCGCCCGTGATGCTGTCATAGCTGTAAGCACTGACTTTCATGGCATCAGGCAAAGCGCACCCACCGCCGACCAGCGCAATGGCGGTCAGCGCGGCAAGGGTGCGGCTGAGTATCTTTGTTGACATTTTTGATTATCTCCGTTTTCTATAGCGATCCGCCTTAAAATTCAGACAAATTCCAGTCACAAAATCCATAGATCCGAGCTTTTGCGACTGGATTTTGTGAATTTAAATAGTTGGATTGCTATAATTGATTATTGTGGTCATTACACTGATGCGCTTCTCTTAACGCTTTTTTGCGTTAAGAGAAGCGCGTGCAGACATCTGTCATCATAGCTTTATCTGTGAAAGTACTTCGCCCACCTTGTCGTGCAGTACCAACTCGCACATATCGTCCATCGGGGTAGGGTCGCGGTTTATCAGCATCAGATGTTTCCCCCTGAAATACCGCACCATTCCCGCCGCAGGGTAGACAGTCAGCGAAGTGCCCGCGATGATAAGGCAGTCGGCTTCCGATATCCTTGTTATGGACTCTTCCATTATGCCGCTGTCAAGCCCCTCTTCGTAGAGTACCACATCCGGCTTTACAGTGCCGCCGCAATCACATTTCGGAACGCCTGTGCTGTTCATTATGTATTCCATATCATAGTATTTGCCGCATTCCATGCAGTAATTCCTAAGCACCGAACCGTGAAGTTCCAGCACCTTTTTACTGCCCGCCGCCTGATGCAGACCGTCTATATTCTGTGTGACAACGGCGGTCAGCTTGCCCTTAGCTTCCATCTCAGCCAGTTTAAGGTGAGCCTTGTTTGGCTTTGCACCCTTGCAAAGCATTTTGTCGCGGTAGAACTTATAGAACTCATCTGTCTTTTTCAAGAAAAAAGTGTGGCTGAGAATGGTTTCGGGCGGGTAGTCATACTTCTGATTATAAAGACCGTCCACCGAGCGGAAATCGGGTATGCCGCTTTCGGTCGAAACGCCCGCACCGCCAAAGAAAACCACTTTCTCCGACTCGTCGATTATCTGCTGTAATTTTTTGATGCCGTCCATAATAAGTCCTCCTTTTAAGCTGTATCGTTTTATTTTGCTGTATTTGCAGTGATAAGATCGTCTTCCTCCCACTTCATCAGCACTTCTTCATCATCGCGCGGCTTAGCCATCTCTTCCTTAAGACAGAGGTATACCGTCACGATGTTGACTATCTCTATCAGCAGAAGATAGCGCCCGTCTATCATCCACTTGCCGAACAGATACCCCGTATACGCCTGTACCGAGCAGTACTGCGAGGTCAGTATCAGCCATAGTTTCTTGCGGTAGTAGAAAGCGAAAATAACAAACATGACTTCTGAAAGGTAGAAATATCTCTCGTGCATGTGCGGCAGAACAAAAGGCACGATAAATGCCGATATCATCGCCAGACCGACCATAGTGTTCTGTGTTATCTTCAGTGTCTTGCGGGTTATGTAATAGTACATAACAGTCGCAACACCTGCGCCCGCAAAGTAAACACCCGCTGTACCCATGTTTATTAGTTCATCTTTAGTTTCTCCGCCTGAGCCTTCCAACAGTGCCCAGAGGTTAGGCAGTGACATGCACAGGTCATCATACTGACCCGACTGAGAGAAGTATACTGTCAGCAGTCGTATAGGGTCGCCGCCTGCAATGACTGCGGGGATAATGCTTATGACATACACAGCTGGTATCCACAGCAGATTTATCGGCTTTATCTTCTTCTTAAAGAGCAGTATGCCTATCAGCGGAACGAAGAACACAGCCTGTAATTTCAGCGCGAAACTCACCCCGAATAATATCATAGCAGTTCTGTCGTTGCCTTTCATCAGGTAATAAAGGCACATCACCAGAAAGCATGAGTAGATGACATCACACTGTCCCCACTCGGCAGAGTTGAGCACAACGGTCGGCAGACAGAACACTGCGGCAAAAGCTATCAGCGGCAGATGTGTGTCTTTTTCTTTCAACTCAACTATCCGCATGGCGTAGATCGCAGTGATGAAGTCAAAAACTATCGAAAGAATTTTCAGCCCGAATTGCGGCGAAGAACTTTTGAAGTAGGTCAGAAAAGCGATGTAATAGTAGTACATCGGCGTGTAGTCGCCCACATCATCACCGACAGCCTTAAAGCCGCCGTGTTCGGCAAAATAGTTGTACCATCTTTCGAGGTATAGCCACATATCGCGCGAAGTATGCGGCAGCATAGCATTTCTCATAAGCATTCCGCACATACATATTATCAGTATGTAGAACAGCCGCGCGAGCCTGTCAAAGTCCCACCCTGCGGGCAGGCAGTCTGCAAGTGTCTTTTTCTTTTTGTCCATCGTATTCCTCCGTAAAAATAACATATATAATAATTATACTCTATTTACAGTAGCATGTCAAGCAATTCGGAACGCTGTTTTACAACCCCAAAAAACACCATACCATCAACGCCTGCCAACAATTATGAATTATGAATTATGAATTAAAAAGACCGCCTTGTTCAAGACGGTCTAAAAATACGCTATTTGCCTGCTTTTTTGTGAAGTGAACGGAACTCCGCAGGGGAGAGCATCTCGTGCTTTTTGAATACAGCGCAGAAATAACTGCAATCGTTGTAGCCGACTTTCGTGGCTATCTCGTTGATGTTCAGCTTGTCCTCCAGCAGAAGTATCTTCGCCTGCTGTATGCGCTTTCTCGCCAGATACTCAAAAGGACGCAGATTAAGGCATTCCTTGAAAAGCCTGCATAAATACTGCGGCGAAAGGTCGATAAGGTCAGCCAGTTCCACCAGCGTCAGTTCTTTCGAGAAATTGGTATCGATGTAATTGATGACAGGCTTCAGCTGGTTGAGTTTTGCGCTGTCCTGTCCGCCGTTTTGCAGGTTCGTGACCCTGTGAAGTTCGATAAGGAACTGATAAAGGTGCATCGAACACTCGTGACCCGCATAGTAGTAATTGGTCTTGAGCAGATACATTATCTTCTTGAAGATAGCCTCCAGCCCGCTGAGGTCGCTTATATGAACGACTTTTGCCTTGTCCAGCTTGATGTGTTCAAGGGTGTACTGGGTATCTCTGCCCGAAAAAGCTATCCAGTGAGTTTCCCAGATGTCCTCAGTGGGATAGTACTCGTGTGGAACATTCGGCGGCAGATACATCGCATCGCCCGCCTTTACAGGGAACTCGCCGTCAGCTATCTTCAGCATGCCCGCACCCCTTGTGCAGTAGATTATCTGATAACCCGGATATCCGTCCTCACGGATAAAATGCCATTCTCTGTCCCTTGCGCCCGCACCCAGTATGAACATCGGAAGTGCAACTTCATCGCCCAGCACAGGATAGTAAAAATCTGTCATAATAAATTCGCCCGCCTTTACAAGAATATAGACTTTATAAAACTTCCATTCTCACTTTCAGGTCTTCATCAGCACAAAGCGCAAGCCCGATTTTCAGCCGACTTCAAGACCACTTACTTTAATATATTCCATATTTTCAAATTCTCTTATTATATAATATCACAACAGAGTTAAAATGTCAATAGGTGCAGGCAAATTTTTTGCAGATATTTTATTGCATAAAACGGCGTTGTTGTGGGACTGTGTAAAATGAATATATATTTATTAAACTTAACTCAGCATTCCCAAGAGTTTAATATAATCGCAGAAGTCTGTAAAAAAAGTTATGCCTATCCCTTTAGCACACCAGCTATAGCAATCCAACTATTTAAATTCACAAAATCCAGTCGCAAAAGCTGGGATTTATGGGTTTTGTGACTGGATTTTGTCTGAATTTTAAGGCGGATTGCTATAAAAATGCTGTAAACAAAAGGATAATTGAGCGCCCATACGCCAACCACCTTAAGTTCTGTAAAACCGCCGTTTTTGTGGTGTGTCAGCGGGATAACCACGAAAAAAGTTTTTCGTGTAAGATATGCAATGCTTCCCGAATGGGGTATGACAGCTGTGCAGTGCATACCCGTAATTATTTCCTCAGCTTATAAGTAAAAGTCTTCCGTTATTGCATTTCAGAAATATTTCACTCAGGAGAATTTTGCATATGGCACAAAGAATGTTGTTTAAAAACAAGAAAATGTAACCAACTGTAACAAAAATGCTTTTTCGCTGAAAAAAGTTTACCACAGCCCTTGCAATTTGAAGTGAATTGTGCTATACTTACTTTAGTGATTTAAAGCTAACACGTTTTAAAGTGAAACGAAATGGAGATGTTTGATATGAAAGAAATATCCAACCTGATGAATTACAGGGACAGCATAAAAGTCGTAGATGCAACACTGCGCGATGGCGGTCTGGTGAACGACTTTTTCTTTGATGACAGATTTGTACACGACCTGTACCTTGCAAATATCAAGGCGGGCGTTGATTATATGGAGTTCGGCTATAAGGGCGATAAGGAGATGTTCGACCGCGAGAAGTTCGGCAAGTGGAAGTTCTGCGATGAAGAGGATATCAGGGCTGTTGTCGGCAATAACGATACCGACCTCAAGATAGCTGTAATGGCAGATGTTGGCAGATGCAACTACAAGCAGGATATCCAGAACCGTGAGGACAGCGTTATCGACCTGATAAGAGTTGCCACATACCTCAACCAGATACCCACTGCGGTAGATATGATAGAGGACGCTAAGCGCAAGGGCTACGAGGTAAGCTGTAATATCATGGCTATCTCCACCGCGCAGGAAGGTGACCTGAGGGCTGCCCTCGACATTCTGGGTCAGTCGCCTGTTGATGTCATCTACATCGTTGACAGCTTCGGCGCTATGTACCCCGAACAGTTACAGCGCCTTGCCGCACTGTATGTTGAGTATGCCGACAAATACGGCAAGAAGCTGGGCATACATGCACATAACAATCAGCAGCTTGCATTCGCAAACACTATCGAAGCTGTTGGTGACGGCGTTGACTGGCTGGACGCTACCTATTCCTCAATGGGCAGAGGCGCAGGCAACTGTTCTATGGAACTGCTGCTGGGCTTCCTGAAAAACCCGAAGTACAATGTATACCCTGTTATCAAGTTCATTGACCAGCACATGACCAAGCTGCGCGAACAGGGCATCGTATGGGGCTATGACCTCCAGTATCTCATGACAGGTCTGCTGAACCAGCACCCAAGAACTGCCATAGCTTTCACTAAAGACGGCAGAAACGACTATGCTGAGTTCTACAAAGAGATCGTTACAATGGATTGATGACAACACTGTTTCCCCTGACAGAGTTTGATAAAAAAGCAGGACTTCACACGCGAAGCCCTGCTTTTTTTGTCAGCCCAAAATGCTGTCATATCGACCAAAAGGAACATTCGCCGTTTGTACATTAAAATGATTTTTGATTTAATTTAGATATATTTTATTAAAAGTTGTACAAAAACGTACAACTTTTGACCGTTTTTCACTGTTAGTAGGAGAGTATGCACGCTGTTCGCCGCCCTTATCGGAACTACGGTACGACTATCTGCGGGTACACTCCTGTACTCCCCGCAGCAGCTTGACAACGCACCCGACACACATCACAAAGAACATTCGCACCCCACCGCCTCTGCCAACGCCGCAGTGCATAAGAGTGGCAGACGCCGAAACGCGGTGTAATGACGAAGTTTAAAATCGCAAGACCCACACGGGCACTTCCCGAATGTTCGCAGTTTTGTGTGAACGGTGCTTAATAATGATCCGACACGCCGAACAGACATGCAATTTGCGGCACAGGCATAATGACCGCATTTTAATATATGACTATCCATTTTGCACATCACCCAAAAATACCTTTATAACAAGGAAATACTGAGTTGATGTTATCTTTCCCCCGCCGCAGGCAGGGGAAAGATAAACGCCAACTATATTTAGTTCCAAATATAACATCTTTTATTTTGGTGTGTCAGCTGACACACCGGCTGAAAATGCGGTAAATATAAGGATAATTGAGCGTTGTATATCAGCCTGATGATCGCATATACAAAAAACGGACAGCACCATGCTGTCCGTCTTATATGTTTATGCTTCGGCTCTCTTAGCGGGAGTGCTTATCAGCCTTGCCTTTGTCAGCGCACCTGCCACAGCAGATGTGATGACTGTCGAGCTTACCCACTCGATCACAACATTGACTGTTACTATCGCGATGATGAAGAGAACAAGGTTCTTTTCGCCCTTCATGTCCTTGACATAATCTGAATTTCCGAAAAGTCCCACCAGACTGCTCATAAAGAAAACAGTGTTCAGAAATGCAACAGAGAAACCTGTCAGCGCACCGCCCACAGGCGAAGGTACTCTCAGTGTTTTCACCAGTTTAGCTATCATGCCTGCGCAGAAGCCCACCAGAATTCTCGGCACTAAGCAAAGAGCCGCAACTTTGAACGCGCTGATAGATATGAGTGCTGCCATCGTGAGATCGGGCTGAGTGAAAGCCATTATCGCGCTTGTGATACCGAATGAAAGACCTGCCAGTGTGCCGCCCACAGGTCCCAGAGCGTAGGCTGCTATCGCCACAGGGATAGTGATAAGTGCTACCGAAAGGGTACCTGTCTTGACATAACCTATCGGGGTGAGCCCCATGATGAAGATGATGGCTGTCATAACGCCCATGAGCACCAGGTCTTTGGTCTTGCTGTTTCTTGTCATATTCGATTCCTCCTTGTTAATATCCCGCTATGGTGGGCGGGTACATTACAAACGGGCGGGGGCTTTTTCCCCTCTGCCGAAGATATTATAGCACATTCTTCTGAAAATTGCTATATTTTTTTGCACATTATTATTCACGAACTTTGCGTTTTTCCGTGACTTTCGCTTGTGCAGAGTGCATATTTCGCTTTTGTGTGAAAAACTCTGTGAAAATGGTTTCAAATTCTACCAATAGTTTATGATATTTATGCGATAAATTTGGTGAAAGTGCTTGAAATTTTGCGAAAAGTATGGTATGATTAATGTGCAGAGATAATGTGTGTTATTGGTCAGAAAAAATAATATTTTTATATCTGACTGTATTTTCAGCAGACCATTAAATGGCGCTGTCAATTTTTTAGCGCGTCCGTGAGATAGCCGACGGTCATACAGCGCTTTTTTGTGGTTTGCTAAAGAGATGACCATATTATCATACTCGGTCATCCTGCTGATACACTGTGCCAAACAGCATTTCAGCGGACATTAACAATAGTTGTCGGTTTTCTTTCCACGCCGCAGATGGGGGAAAGAAAACATCTCAATAATTGTTCCTTGTCATACCTCTATTCTTAGTGGTGTCATAAAGGAGTGACCATGTTTTTATATGACTATCCCTTTAGCACACCAACTATAGCAATCCAACTTTTTAAATTCACAAAATCCGGTCGCAAAAGCTGGGATTTATGGGTTTTGTGACTGGATTTTGTCTGAATTTTAAGGCGGATTGCTATAAAAATGCGGTGAACAAAAGGATATACGCCAAGAACCTTAAGTTCTGTATAGCCGCTGTTTTTGTGGTGTGTCAGCGGGATAACCACATTTTTTTATATAATGTTCCTGCCGCACCGACTGCGGGCAAGGTGCATCAGCGAGATGAACTTATTTATAGGAGGAATTGTTCTATGCCAAATCCGATTTTACCGCTGTGGGAATACATACCAGATGCCGAGCCGAGAGTTTTCGGGGACAGAGTCTATCTGTACGGTTCGCATGACAGGGCGGGCTGTGACATGTTCTGTGACTACAAGCTGAAAGTGTGGAGCGCACCGCTTGATGACCTCAATAACTGGGTTTGTCACGGCGACAGTTTCCGCACAAAAGACGGTGGTGAACGCCCCGCAGATACTCCCTGGACGAGGAGCGAGTGCTATGCCCCCGATGTCATAGAAAAGGACGGCAAGTATTACCTTTATGCCTATATTGTAGGCTCTAAGGGCGCGGTGGGTGTTTCTGACAAGCCTGAGGGTCCTTTTGAACTGCTGGGTCAGTATCTTTACGGTGAGGGTGAAAAAGTTGGTGATGACGGCATTTTCAACGATGCCGGCGTGCTGGTGGACGATGACGGAAAGGTCTATGTGTACTACGGTTTCACCGAGTCTAATATGAACGAGATAGACCCTGCTGATATGCACACCATCGTTCCGAACAGCTACATGCGCCCCGTTATACCCGATGATGAGAGCGTCCCCGAAGAACAGCGTTTCTTTGAAGCAAGTTCTCCCAGAAAGATAAATGGCAGATATTACCTGATATACTCGCCCTGCAAGGGAAGCAGGCTTGCTTATGCCACAGCCGATTCGCCGCGAGGTCCTTTCACCTACAGGGGCTACATAATCGACAACAGCGTTGATTATCCCGGCGGCAATGACCACGGTTCGGTGGCGAATATAAACGGGCAGTGGTACATCTTCTACCACCGCATGACCAACAACACGATAATGTCGCGGCGGGCATGTGTCGAGAAGATAGAGATACTCGAAGACGGAACTATACCCACAGTCGAGATGACCTCGCTGGGCTTTGAGGACTCGCTGGACCCATACAAGTCCACACCTGCGGAGATAGCCTGCGTCCTGAAAGGCGGCTGTTATATCACCGAAAAGGATATTTTCACAAGGGTGATAACCAATATAAAGGACGGTGCGGTGTTTGGGTACAAGTACTTTGATTTCGGGGAGGATTTTACGGGCGACAGCCTGACGCTTGCGATGAAAGTTCGTGGAATGGGTGCTGACTGCAAGGTGAAGGTGATGCTTGATGCCGAAGACGGAGAAGAGATAGGCGAACTGACAGTCGGCAGGGCAGACGGGGTCTATACCTGCAAGGTCAAGAACGTGACAGGAAGACATGCGCTGTATTTCAAGCCCTATCACGGCGTTGAGGGCTGGATAAAGCCGAGTTTTGACGAGAAGTGCCTGTTTGAAGCGGAGAGTTTTGTTATAATGAAATAGCACCGCTGCGGTGTGAAAAATACCGCGCGGGCATTAAGCTGAACGCCGAGACCTTCGGGGGACAGGGTGTTCCCCGAAGATCAAGAACTGATAGAATGGCGAGTTCACAATGGGTGTGTTACATCTCGGAAGCGGGAGATGTAGGCGTATCGCGAAGCCTGCCTGTCAGGGTGAAGACGGCGTGCGATATGGGGTCGAATGTGGTGAAGCCGTTTCTGAAGATCGGAGATCGGACGGCATTTAAAATAGCGTACCGCGTAGTGGTTTGAATGTGTGAAGCGGCTTTTTGTGCGGGTAAGAATTGTGTGCGACAGGCGGCAGAATGGGGGCTGTTCCCCGTAAGGAATAATCAGATCAAAGCTATAAAAGCATGCCGAAGAGCGAGAATTTTTTGCGCTTTTTGGTTTGGTGCGAACAGCGCGACCGTAGGGTGCAGATCAAGTGCGAAGCCAAAGTTGGAAGAGGCGCAAAAAGGTTCGCACATGCCGATAAAGCCGCGCGGAGTATGGGCTTTTTTCATTTAGAATAGGAGGATATTATGGACATAAGGAAAATAATGGCGCTATGTGCGGGGTTGATAATGACAGCGGCGGCTGCGGGCTGCGGCGGGAGCGGTGACGGTGAGGGAGCGGCTTCTAAGGCGGCGGACGACAGCTTTGAGGCTACCGAGAATGTGGAGGTGGCAGTGACCGATAAGGTAGATGCCATTCCCGAAGGTGCGGAGAATACGCTGGTGTATCTGGGCGTTTCCGACCTTAATCCAACAAGGGCGAACCCCGAAAAGTCCACCGAACTGACTTTGTTCGAGGAAAAGGGCGGTGCGATCGAGTGGCAGCAGACGACTTATTTTGAGAGGTTCGACAAGCTGGCTACGGCTCTGCTTTCAAAGCAGGATATACCCGATATGACCAACTATGAGTGGCTGAGTTTCCCCGCGCATGTCTGCAACGAGATGCACCAGCCCATCGACCCGATAGTTGATTTCACCGACCCTCTCTGGGCTGATGTGGCTGACGATGCGGAACAGTATTCGCTGGCGGGCAAGCATTATGTAGCACCGCTGAGGTATGAGGCTTCGTCTATGATGTGCTATAACCACGAATATATCGAGAATGAGGGTCTTGATGACCCGTATGAGATGTATCTCGAAGGGGAATGGAACTGGGACAGCTGGCAGAAGATAATGAAGGAGTATGTTGACGGCGGCGATGAGAGATACGGCATCAACGGATTTTTCAGGCAGCACATAACTCAGCAGACGGGCAAGACGCTGGTAAATTACAATATGGATACCAACGAGTTTTCATCAAATCTCAATGACCCCGACATTGAAGCGGCGCAGAAGATGCTGTATGACCTGCAAAAGAGCAATATGATACTGAACGGTTGGATAGGCAGTGCGAGAGATGCTTTCAATCAGGGGTGTTTGTTCTATGCGATGGGTGACTGGGCGTACTCCGGCAACAATTCGCCCACCGATGAGGACGACTGGCGGATAGTGCCTATGCCCGAATATCCCAAAAACCCGCAGAAGATAACCACATCTGACATGAAAGCATTCATGTGGGTCATGGGCAGCGAGAAAAACGATGCAATGAAATGCTGGCTCGACTGCTGTCGTGTCACATATACCGACCCTGAATATCAGGAAACGAACAAGCTGAAATTCATGGAGAACAACCCAAACTGGACTGACGAGATGTATCAGGTAAAGATGGACACTGTCAGTGATGACAGGTACATGATATATGATTACTGCTTCGGTCTTTCGGCGGCTACGGGCGATCCCAACAGTTTTGACGGCAACAGCTGTCTGACCGATGTGCTGTACAATCACGCTTCAGAAGAGGACGAAGAGGGCGGTCAAAGCACATGGGCGCAGGTGAGAGAGAAGTATTCCGCGACCATAGACTCTGAGATAAAGGAAGTATACGAGAGAGTCAAGGCGGTAAAGTGACAGTCAGACGGTCGGGACAGGTGAAGTCTGCGGGCGGGTGGGCGGGCAAGCTGTCCGTCTGAGGGCGCAGCGGCGCAGTATAACAGTACCCGCAGGTATGACCGACCGCAGGCAGTCAGTCGGCGCGTTGGCGCAGTAAGGAGTTAGCTATGAAAATCAAAAGGATATTGGCGGCGGTCTGTGCGGGTGTGATGTGCGTGGGTATGCTGGGCGGCTGTGCAGGTCAGGGGAAGACTGCTGAAAGCAAGGCGGCTGAGGAAAGTTCGGCTGAGGAACGGTCTGCCAAAAAGCACCCGACAGGTGAGATGCGCGGACTTTCGGCGCGGGCTTATGCCGATGAGATGGGTATAGGTGAAAATCTCGGCAACACCTTTGAGGCGTACTGGTCAAGCACTTCAAACAAGACCACAGGGGCTTCGACTATAGGGGCAGATACTCCCCTTGATTATGAGAAGTGCTGGGGCGCGGTCGAAACCACCAAAGAGTGTATAGACGGCATGAGAGCGGCAGGTTTTTCGACTGTCAGGATACCCGTTTACTGGGGAAATATGATGGCTGATGACGGTAAGTATGAGATAAATGCCGACTACATCGACAGGGTGGCAGAAGTCGCTGACCGGGTGCTGGAGGACGGCATGTATGCGGTAATAAACATACACCACTTTGACGAATACATCATCAAGCACAAGACTAAGGAGGAAGCACTGGAGATAACAGGTATCCTCTGGAAACAGATAGCAGAATATTTCAAGGACTATCCCGACTATCTGGTGTTTGAGGGTTTCAATGAATATCTGGGAAGCCATCAGATGGAGTTTGACGGTCAGGGCAAGGAAAAAGGCGATGCCGTCACACTGACCGAAGAGGAAACTTATGCTTATGTCAACGAGATGAACCAGAAGTTTGTGGACACTGTAAGGGCGACGGGCGGCAACAATGCCGAACGTGTGCTGATAGCTTCGGGGTACTGGACGAACATCGACAACACCACTAAGGACAGCTTTGTGATGCCCGCAGATACGGCAGAGGACAAGCTGATGGTATCGGTGCATTACATCGACAATGCCATGTACTGGTCAAGAAACGTGGGCGGCAAAAAGTGGAAGGACTACACCGAGTCGCAGTGCGAACTGCTGAAAGCGGCGTTTATCGACAAGGGCATACCTGTATTTCTGGGCGAGCAGACTTCGATATATGAAGATGACAAGATAGTGCGCGGTGCGGAGATAACAGATAGTTCGGAGCTGATGAAGTATGAGATGCAGAAAGCGCTTGATTACGGTTTTGTGCCTGTGCTGTGGAACGTTAACGACAACTTCTATTCGCGGACTGAGTGCAGGATAAAGTCTGACAGTGATGCGGCTGTCATAAAAGAACTGGCTGAGAATGACAAGTCTGAGATATCAAAGGCGGCTTGAAAAGTATCGCTGACGGACGGTAAAAAATGAGCGGTCATCTCTTTGGTGCAGGATATCTTTTGAGTGCGGCAGGCTCGGGAAGATATGCGCATATGTTAAAGTGCTGTTTACCGCGGCGGTGCGGAAAAAAAATATCCCCGATGTTTGAAAGGTCAGCGCTGATATAGATTTTTTTCGCCATAGTATTTCTGATGTCAGGTCAGAAGTACTATGGCGTCAGGTCAGAAGTACTATGGCGTTTGTATTGACAACACTTCGATGTTATGATATAATTGTTACTTACACAAATTGAGATGAATGTTGGAACTTTATATTTCAGTTCTGCCGAGGGAGAAATGTTAAAGTATGTAGCAATTTATCCCTGAAGATACAGCGAGAAAGGTAAAACAAATGAAAAACTACGATAAACAGACCATAGCGCAGATCAGGAAACCGATAGTTCAAGCAGCGATCATAATGCTGGTGTTCTATGCGATAGAGATACCAATGGTGTATTTCAATGTATTTCACGATATAAACACGCTTTATATAGCAGACACTATAATAAGAGTAGCAGGCGGAACTGCCGGACTGATACTTTTGAATGGGTATTCCAAACGCGGCGAGAGTAAATGCACGCTGAAGCAGCTATTCACAAATAAGATTTCAGGAAAGACGTGGCTTATCATGATCCCACAGATTATCTATATTTTGCTTCCTTTCCTGAATATATTTAATGCAATCGTTTTTACAACAAGATATATTGTAACGCTCAGCATATTGATCGTTCAGCAGTTTGCAACCGGGTTCTATGAAGAAAGCGTTCAGAGAGGACTCATGATGAACGGCCTTGTCAAACTTAATATAAGCACAGTAAAAAGAAGGCTGTTCACTGTTTTGGTTACAGGTCTGTTCTTCGGTCTGGGACATGCTCCCAACATTGCTTTTGGCGAAAACCCTCTGATGCAGGTTCCGTCTACAATGTGTATGGGAATGTTTTGGGCGGCGGTATATATGCTGTCAGATAATCTGCTTCTCGTAATGCTTCTGCACGCTTTCACCGACAGCACGTTCAGGATCGTCCACGGATTGTTCGGTTATGTTCGCGAAGGCTTTCTTTATCAGGCAGTAGGGTGTTCGAGAGATATCATAGAGTATGTGATACTGCCTGCTCTGGCGATCTGTATCTGCATATGGTTTGATAAGTTTAAGAATAATGCCCCTGAGGACGGGTCAACTTAAAATGATAAGTCGGAAGATAATATACAAATCATGGTAATGAAAATCCGAATTTGAGATCCACAAATTCAGATATATATTAACCTCCGAAAAAATCACAATGCCCCTTAGTGTTTCATAACACTAAGGGGCAAAACTTCTATATGGGTATCTTTTTAAAACATCGGGGATATTCGTTTATCAGACTTTCAGATACATCTGCATGAACTGACCCATCACCACAGGGCGTGAGAAATAGTAGCCCTGAAAGCTGTATATGCAGTACTGGCGCACGAAATCTATCATTTCGCGGGACTCCATGCCCTCTAAGCAGACATGAACATGAAGTTCGCTGGCGCAGTTGGCTATGGCTTTGATTATCGCCTGATTTGCGGTGTTGGTCATGATATCTTTGGTGAAGCCCCTGTCGAATTTCAGCGTTTCAACGGGCAGGTCTGACAGCAGATTGAGCGATGAGAAGCCTGTGCCGAAATCGTCTATGGCTATTTTGATGCCCAGACTTTTCAGGAAGCCTATCTCTGCCTGTAAGTAAACTTTTTCAAGCTGGCGGCAGCTTTCTGTCAGTTCTATGCACAGGTTATGTGTTGGGAAGCCTGTTTCTTTAAGTATCGACTTTACCGACTCGCGGAACAGCGGGTGGGACAGCTGGGTGTAAGCTACATTGACATTCAGCGTGAAATCGGGGTTTCTTTCCACCATCATCATGCTTTCGGTCAGCGCGCGCCTGAGTATCCAGCAGCCCAGTTCAAAGAAGCTGGGGTCTTTTTCAAGCAGGGGAATGAATTCACCCGGCATGACTGTGCCGAAATCACGGCTTTCCCATCTGAGCAGAGCCTCAGCGCCGATGAGTTTCTCACTCTCGGAAGAGAACAAAGGCTGATAGCACATGAAGAAGCCTTCGTAGTCGTTGAGCATGGACTTGCGAAGCGCACTGATGAGTTCAAGTCTGCGCTTGGCTGTATCTTTCATGTTGTTCTCGAAAACATAGAGTTCGCCATGCTGTTCGTGTTTGGATCTTTCAAGGGCATAACGCGCACTGCTCTGCACCGAGAATTCGTCATAGTCACCATCAAGCACCACTGCACCTGCCGATATGCTGATAGGTATGCGTATGCCGTCAACGAACACATTATACTTCATCTCATACTGTATCTTGCGGAAAAGTTCATATATGTGACCTACTGCTGTATCGGTGAGTGCGCAGGCAAAGCGCACGCCGTCCATGCGGTAGACCTTACTGCTTTCACCGAAGATATTTATAAGCACCATGCCGACCTGTTTCAGCACCCTGTCACCGAAATTGTGACCGTACATATCGTTTATCTCAGAGAAGCAGTTTATGCCGATAAGCAGCTCGACCGCTGTTTTGCCCCTGAGTCTCAGGTCGCGGATATCCTGCAAAAATTCGTAAACATTATAAAGACCCGATGCGGCATCTACCCTGTCAGCGATACCATGATTTTCGATAGTACCGATGAAGATATCGGGTTCACCGTCATTGCCGCGCATAACGTTGCCGCGGCAGGTGCAGATGACATAGTCACCGTCCTTGTTCATAGCCCTGTAATCGAGGTCGTGCCTGTCTTTTTTACCCGAAAAGACCTGTGCGATATCGTCGATATAACGCTGTCTGTCATCGGGGTGGATATGTGAAGACCATATATCGCCCGCATTATCCATATATTCCCCCGGAAAACCGAAATACTCGACTGCGTTGCGCGACCATCTTGTGACATTACTGCTCATATCGCAGATGTACAGATACCGCCTGTCTGAGGTGTCTGAAAAACCATCAAAAAAGCGGTTTTCAAGTAAACCATTCTTTTTACCCATCATTTTCACCTTCCATAAATAAGAATGCTCGTTTAAAACAAACATACTATCCCACAATCATTATACCACTGTTTAAAAGTTTTTACAATAGTTTTTTACAATTTTGACAAAACTCACAAACGTTTCTGGCAATATAAACAATTTGGTGTCATTATTGTTGCTTAAAAATAAGGTTATAAACCAATTAAAAATCACATTTTTTACTAGATAATATAAAATATTCATAAAATATATTTTAAGCTGAAAGGTGATGTGAATTGTACATTTTTTACTTGTGCGAATGGGGGGAATGTGGTATAATATAATGATTGAGCGAAGAAATGACTGATAGCATTAAGGAGAACTAATATGAACAAGAAGAAATACATCATTATCGTGTGCGTTATATGTATTGCATTGATAAGAATTTTTACACCTTATATGGGGCGACCGTTTTTGATATATTGTGATAATGATAAGACGAGGAGTTTTCATCTTTCAGACAAATTAAAAAAAATCGAACTATTATCTTCTCACGAAACGTGTATAAAATTTATAAGATACTGTACTGAACTTGAAGAAATAGGAGTTATTAATACCGGTAAAAAAGAAACTCTCAATATAAGCGACATTTCAAATCCTGAATTAAAAAGATTATCCATTGCAGGAAAATGTGTTAACTGGTCAAGTTTAAACAAATGTACCGAATTGAATTATTTGCATGCGTATGAAAGCGGCTTTACAACTACCGAAGATATATCTGAGTTGAAAAAAATGGAAATATTGGAAATCATCAACACAACAGATTTGTCTCTAAACAAATTAGACAAATTGCAAAATCTAAAGAAACTTGAGATCGTTTGTCCGAATGATATTGATTGTGATAACTTTTCTCAGCTGGATAAGCTGGAAACGCTGTATCTCGGCACAAGCGGAAAGATTTCGGGACTTGATAAAATGGATAGTGTTATATCATTAACATTAGTGCATCCCGATAAGGAGATAGGAAATGATATTTGCGACATGGATTCCCTTAAAGAACTTACGGTTTATGATGCTGAGTTTTCCGATGAAGTTGAAAGTACACTTGAAAAAAAGGGCGTTGTTATTGAATATAATTAACTTCTGACTCCCAATTTTGATGTGTATTGCAGATGATACAAAATGGCTGTTCTTTCGTATTGTTCCCCCGCCTTCGGCGGGGGAACAATACACAACCCAATTGGGATACTTCTGACTTATTTTTCAAGAGCCTTTGCGGAGGGGTGAAAAAGTCTGCCTGAAAAGGGTAGACTTTTTTATGAAATTTGGTATAATATAACTGTTATTCTCAAAAAAGAGGACAAAGGCACAATGAGAAAGGAACAGAAAAATGAAGAATATGAACCGATCAATGGCTCAAAGTAATATTGAGCCGTTGATTATATAACCACATTTTATAATTAAGGTGATAATATGAAACGAGCGAAATTAGTAAGAGCAACCATTATTTTTATTCTTATATCAGCAATTGTAGTACTGAAATTGTTTACAACAGTTTTAGGTAAACCGGTATTTATTTATATTGATGCTCTTGATCCGGAACGTTCTAACCTAAGTTTTGGATATTCTTTTCACAGGGTCGATGATATTGAAGGTATTCGTGCGTACAAGAAAGATTTGAACAAAATTAAATATTGTAAGAATTTAAAGATACTCTGGTATCATGGTCTTGAAAATCTTACTTTTTTGGATAATCCGAAACTGGAAGAATTATATATCAGAGAGGGTTCTGATTTATCAGGATTAGAAAAACTTAGTAACTTAAAGGTTTTTTCTTTTTGGTATGCTGATGTCAGCGATCTGTCTTATATCAGTTCACTGAGTAAGTTAAATGATCTTGAACTTCGTACATCAAATGATCTTGATTGTGGAAATATAGATCAATTGTGTGAATTAGAGCGTCTTGAAATATTCGGTAAGTCCCTCAGTAATTATCAATTGATAGCTGATTTACCTAAGTTAAGTTATTTATCGATTAGGGTAGATAATTATGATAATTTTGATCTAAGTTTTATAAAACGATCTGACAGTATAAAAAAGGTAACACTGTGGGAAGTTCCAGAGGATAAACAACAGTCAATAATAGAAGAATTTGAAGGAAGTGGGATAGAGGTCAAATTTATATGATAATGTGGATCAGATCAAAGAATATCAGATATTGTTTTTCATAACCTCTTCGGAGGCTCTCACCCAATCAAAAAAGTCTGCCTGAAAAGGGTAGACTTTTTTTATGGAATGTGGTATAATATAATGATGAAGCGAAGAAAAACATACTGATGGTGCGGCGGGACATCTCGTGGGAGAATGCGTGTGCCGATGAAGCGGCAGATGGCGGCTCACACTGATATTACGGTGCGGAATCGGGATATATGACGAAAGGAAAAAATATGATAACAACTAAGCAGAGATCAGAATTAAAAAGCATAGCCATGAAGATGAAGCCTTCTTTCCAGATAGGAAAGGGCGGTATGAACGATGCGCAGACGGCGCAGATAGACGATTATCTGCGTGTACACGAGATAATCAAGGTGAAGGTGCTGGACAACTCGCTGTACACCGCGAGGGAAGCCGCTGAGGAACTGGCTGAGGCGATAGGCGCTGAGGTGGTGCAGGTCATCGGTTCAAATCTGGTGCTGTACAAGCGCAACGAGGAAGAACCTGTGATAAGGTTCAAATCGAAGTGAACATCGGCATTTACGGCGGCACTTTCGACCCGATACACAAGGGTCATGTGCGGCTTTTGAAAATGGCGAAGAAGCACTGCGGGCTTGACAGGGTGATAGTTCTGCCTGACAGGATACCGCCGCACAAGCAGGCGAAAGATCTGGTATCGGGCGAGGACAGGCTGGCGATGTGCAGGCTGGCTGTCAGCGGGCTTGACGGTGTGGAGGTCAGTGACTTTGAGATAAAGCGCGAGGGGTTAAGCTACTCGGTGATAACTTTGCGGGAGATGCACAAGCTATACCCCGATGACAGGCTGTGGTTCATAATGGGCAGTGACATGCTGACAAGTTTTCACAAGTGGTACTGCTATGAGGAGATACTTACGCTGGCGGGCATAATCTGCATGACGCGGTATGACGGCGATGATGCTGAACTGGAAGCGGCGGCGGAAAGGCTGAGAGCGGTCGGCGGAGAGGTGAAGTTAGTGCCTGTGGGAGCGCTGGAGATATCCAGTTCGCAGGTGCGTGAGATGCTGGCATCGGGCGGTGACTGCGCGGGGCTTTTAGATGAAAAGGTGACTGACTATATACGCAGCCGGGGGCTGTATAGAAAGCAAGAGGGTCTGAATTGAAAGAAACTAAGCAAATAGGCATTTACAAGAAATATCTGAGAGAACATCTATCCAAAAAACGGTACACGCATTCGCTGAATGTGGCGGCATCTGCGGTGGAGCTGGCGAAGAAGTATGACTGTGACAGTGACAAGGCGTACACGGCGGGGCTTCTGCACGACATCGCGAAGGAACTGCCTGCTGAGGAACAGCTTGAACTGGTGAAGCAGTCGGGGCTGGAGGTACATGAGATAGAAACTAAGGCTGTGCCGCTTTTTCATGCGATAGCGGGGGCTGAACTGGTGCAGGAACTGTTCGACATACACGACCCTGAGATAATATGGGCGATACGCTGGCACACTGTCGCGGCGGGCGGCATGAGCAGGCTTGCGGTGATAATCTACATTGCTGACCTTATCTCGGCTGACCGCGATTATAAAGATGTGGGTCGAATGAGAAAGCTGGCTGACAAGGGTCTTGAAAGGGCGATGTGCGAGGCGCTTCGCTTTTCGATAGGGGATTCGGTCAGCAAGGGCAACAGCATACCGCCTTCTACGTTAGAGGCGTATAACGAGTACATAAAGTACAGAAAATAAGCACAAAATAACTGCGAATGACGACTTCCGATACTGAGGGGGAGCGCAGAAGATTCAGAAACGGGAAAATGTTGACAATGCCCCTGAATTATGGTATAATTACCGTTGAGGGCAATGTGTTTTAAGGACATTGCCAACAGTTCGGGAAAGCAGGAGGAATATTATGGCAGAAATTACTACCGAGCAGAAGCTGGAAATAATAGTAAAGGCGCTTGACTCAAAGCGCGGTGAGGATATACAGGCTATAGGCATTGGCGACCTGACGATACTGGCTGACTATTTTGTGATAGCAAACGGCGGTTCTTCGGTGCAGACTAAGGCTATGGCTGAGGAAGTCGAGTTCAAGCTGACACAGATGGGGCTTGAGCCGCACCACACTGAGGGGTACGGTCCGAACAACTGGATAGTGCTTGACTACCGCGATATCGTGGTACATGTCTTCAACAAGGAAACACGCGACCAGTACAAGCTGGAAAGGCTGTGGAGCGACGGCAAAGAGGTCGATATCTCCGCATATCTCACTAAAAACTGACAGAAATTACAATGATGGTGTCTGTGACCGTTATATCGGGCAGACACTTTTCTTTTTATGTACGGCGGTCTTACCTGTTCAGCTGAATGAAATGCTTGACAAAAATGCAAAAGTATAGTATAATATTAATTTGATAATGACCTTGAAAAACTGACTTGCGCGGGGCTTGCCTGCGGGAGTCTTAACGATCTTGAATAGGAGTGTGTGATCTATGGAAATCAACAAGACTGTATCAAAAGCAGGTTACGCGAAACTGGTCGAGGAAAAGGAATATCTGGTTACCGTCAAGCGTAAGGAAGTTGCGCAGAAACTGAAAGAAGCACGTTCATTCGGTGACCTTTCCGAGAACGCTGAGTATGATGAAGCGAAGAACGAACAGGCGATACTGGAATCGCGCATCAATGAACTGGAAATACTCATCTCCAACGCGACTGTAGTTGACGATGACGAGGTATCTGTACACGAGATAGGTGTCGGCTCTTATGTCAAGCTGAAAGACCTGGAACTGGACGAGGTAGAAACTTTGCAGATAGTGGGTTCGACCGAATCTGACCCCGACAACGGCAAGATATCAGATGAAAGCCCTATAGGCAAGGCGGCAATGCACATGAAGGTCGGAGATATCTTTGAGGTGGAAGCACCTGCGGGTATGATAAAGTTCGAGGTACTGGAGATAACCAGAGAATAATGGGCGCAAGACTCTGCCTTTTAGGAGATAAACTTCGGGTCGGGTTTTTATATGAATGTGAGCGATGAGGAAACACCTCTGCCGGCACATATAAAATATTCCAACAGCTTCGATATCGGTATGTCGAGATATCGGGAACCATTGTAACCCTGTGGCGGTGTACCGCACCGATGGCATGGAACTTTATGAAAAAACTCTTTGGAAGGCAGTAAAGCGTGCTGAAAGGGAAGCGGCGGAAAGACGCTTTTCATATTACGTTCCCTTATGGGAGAACGAGTATATCGAAGTCAGGTGAGGTGCTTGTTTATGCGCAGAAGGTCTGCGGCGGTGATGTCTGTTATAACTGCTGTGATGATGGCAGGGTGTGGACTGCGGGGTCTGACACCTGCAACGCAGGCTGATTTCGGCAAGGTGCTGGAAGACGGCGGCTACGGAAATCTTGAAGACGGCTACACCACTGACAGCGAGGACGGTTCGACTGCGATAGTACCCACAAAGAACGGCTGGGTAGCAGGCTTTTATGTATGTGCTGACAGTGAGGTGGCTGAAACTGAGTTCTACAATGAATGCAATGCGGCTGAACTGGAAGATTTCGAGGACGGCAGGAACTACACGATAGCCGAGAAGACTATCGGTGAGAGTCATTTTTACTATATCGTTGTGGACAACACTTGTCTTTTTATGGAAGGCAGCACCGAAAATGAGGAAGAAATGAAGCAGTTCGCGAAAGAACTGGGATACGATGCACAATGAATTGACGGAAAGGACATTCAAATGAGTGAGGAAATAAAGAATAATGCCCCTGAGGAGCAGGAGCTTACTCAGGAACAGGTGAATGAATACAAGAAGATCAGAATGGAAAAGCTGAAGGCTTTGCAGGACGAGGGTGCTGACCCTTTTCAGATCACAAAGTATGATGTGACTGCAAGCTGTGAGGAAGCTAAGGTACTTTATGAGCGCGAGGAAGCTAAGTGCAAGGATCTGGCGGGCAACGATGAAGCTGTTCTGGCGGAAAAGCTGGAGGAGAACCGCGTTCGCGTTTCCATCGCGGGCAGAATAATGTCCAAGAGAATGATGGGCAAGGCGAGCTTCATGGATCTGCGTGACAAGAGCGGCAAGGTACAGCTTTATGTGCGCATGAACGAAGTTGGCAAGGAAGCGTTCGACAGATATGTAAAGAAAGGTGACATCGGTGATATTGTCGGTGTTACGGGCTTTGTTTTCAGGACAAGGATGGGTGAGATATCGGTACATGCGGAGAGTTTCACTCTGCTGTCGAAGAACTTACAGCCATTGCCTGAGAAGTGGCATGGTCTTAAGGATCAGGACACAAGATACCGTCAGCGCTACACCGATCTTATCTGCAACCCTGAGGTAAAGGACACTTTCATAAAGCGTTCAAAGATAATCTCCACCATAAGAAGATATCTTGACGAGCGTGGATTTATGGAAGTTGAAACTCCCATGCTGGTAAGCAACGCAGGCGGTGCGGCGGCAAGACCGTTTGAAACGCATTACAATGCTCTTGATGAAGATGTTAAGCTGAGGATCTCGCTGGAACTGTATCTCAAGCGACTGATAGTAGGCGGTCTGGAGAGAGTTTACGAGATAGGCAGAGTTTTCCGCAACGAGGGTGTAGATGCAAGGCACAACCCTGAGTTCACGCTGATGGAACTTTATCAGGCATACACTGACTATCACGGCATGATGGATCTGACTGAGGATATGTTCAGGCATCTGGCGCAGACTGTATGCGGCGGCACGACTATTCCTTACGGTGAGCATGAGATAGATCTGGGCAAGCCGTTTGAGCGTCTGACTATGATAGATGCTGTCAAGAAATATGCGGGTGTTGATTTCAACGAGATCAAGACCACTGAGGAAGCTAAGGCTCTGGCTAAGGAAAAGCACATCGAATTTGAGGACAGGCACAAGAGGGGAGATATTCTCAATCTGTTCTTTGAAGAGTATGTTGAAGAGCATCTGATACAGCCTACCTTCATCATGGATCACCCGATCGAGATCAGTCCTCTGACAAAGAAGAAGCCTGATGCTCCTGACTATGTTGAGCGTTTTGAGTTGTTTATCAACGGCTGGGAGATGTGCAACGCATACAGCGAACTGAACGATCCGATTGATCAGCGCGAGCGTTTCAAGGCTCAGGAAGAGGCTCTGAGCAGCGGCGATGAAGAAGCTAACCGCACTGACGAGGATTTCCTTCGTGCTCTTGAGATAGGCATGCCTCCTACAGGCGGCATCGGCTACGGCATCGACAGGCTTGTGATGCTTCTGACTAATTCGCCTGCTATCAGGGATGTTTTGTTGTTCCCGACTATGAAGAGTATCGACTGATAAAAGTGCGTATTTAGGCGGGTTTTGAGGTATCAAAATTACATTTTTTTGCATCAAAACATCAAATTCGCATCAAATTGAATAGAATAAATAATAATGTATAAAAAAAATCACCGATGTGCTGTATTGAACACATCGGTGATTTCTTATTCCTTTTCATCACTGTTATCGTTAAGGTATCGGTCAAATTCTTTGAACTCTCTCTGCTTCAGATCCTTAGTGGCATCCGTGTAAACGTTCATCGTGGTATTAAAATCCGCATGACCTAATACATCCTGAATGACCTTGATGTTAACTCCCGATTCACACAGTCTGGTGGCGAAAGTGTGGCGGAGATTATGACAGCTGAATCTTGGCAGCAGTGTTACATTTGCTTTTCCCTTCGACTTAGCTATTATCTCTTCGTTGCAGTCTCGGGTGATACGACGTATAGCCTTATTCAGTGTACCCTGATTATGTACATTACCGAAACGATTGACAAACACAAAATTGGTGTAGCCGTCTATCGTGACAGTACATTCGATCTCGGCTTCACGCTGATAGTGTTCTTCCTGTATAAAAGCCTCTTTTACGCCATTTAGAATAGGTATCGTTCTTTCCCCTGCCCTAGTCTTTGGTGTATGTATGTTGAAATAGCAACCGTTATCCTTATGGTTGTAATACACTAGCGTGTGGTTCACGCTGATGGATCCGCCGTCAAGATCAACATCTTCCCAGCGTAAGCCTGTTATCTCGCCAACTCTCATGCCGGTATTGAGCATTATGTAGAAAATTGAATACCAGTGGTGATACTGACCGTTTCGTGAAAGGTAGTTCAGAAAGATATCCTGTTCCTCTCGGGTAAGAGCACGTTTCTTTTCGGTATCAAAGTTACTAGCCTGCTTGAAATGTTTCAGCGCTTTGTCAGAGGGGTTAGTTCTTAGATAATTGTCCTGTACTGCCAGATCAAGCACCTGATGCAGAATGTTTTGTATGACTTCGATGGTGTTCTCTTTTAGACCTCGCTCGTAAATAAGCCTATTGTAGAATGACAGTACATCGGAGTGTCTGAGCACCTTTACCTTGTATTTGCCAAGATCGTCACGAACAAAACTGTCATACATATACTTGTAATTCTGAAAGGTGTTGTCTTTAAGACCTTTCTTCAAAGCAAACCATGTGTCTGCAACATTGTTGAGCAGTACATTGTCAGCATCGGGACGAATACCGTATGCATGACTGCTGACGATATCTTCCTCTTTCTGCCGAAGATCTTCCAGAGTCTTGGCATACTTGAAGCAGCGCTTGCCGTTTTTCATAATGTAATCGTAGCGATCAATATTCTAAACTGGCTCGGCGCAGTTATAGCGCAACTTGGGCGGCAGTCTGGTGAAAATCCCTCTCAATAGTTATTACCAAAATAATCATTGCTTCGTTAAGCATAGCCTTTGAAAATTATCGCTGAATTAGAGATAGCCTGTTTGTGCATAACAGAGAATATCTCGGTAACACTTAACGATTGGCTTAAATATTTGGTATTGATATATGAGCGTTCAGAAATGCTCCGTTATACTTGTGATGAAATTGCGATTACCTGCACGGGAGAATTTTCATTTTCCCCATAACAAAGTGTCGAACTGGATAATGCAAGTGAAACAGAAAGTTCATGCGCCCTGCGAATAGACAGAAACGGCGTATCTGCGCTATAATATTATCGTGGGGTAAAATCATATCCTGCGATACTCAAAATCGGAAAGAGGTGATGCGAATGAAAAAGACAACGGCTGAAACCGTCAAGGGCGATGTGCTTGCTGAAAATCAGGCTAAGATCGACAGCTATGAAAAGTCTATCAGGGCAGCTCTCGAACGCAAGCGCAAGGTCATCATTGAGAGCAAGCTCTACACCTACGGACAGCTCTCGGAGCTTTACGGCGGTGCTGAGGGGCAGGAGCTTCTCAATGCTGTGACCGCTGAACACGCTCTTATCCAGAAGCTGACTGACAGCGGTATGACCTATGAGCAGATCGGTGAGCTGGCTGACGATAGCTCTGCCAATAAGTACGGCAAGCAGATGAGCTTTTCTGAAAGTAGAGGGACTTAATTAGTATTCTCATCAGGGAACAAATAACCTGCTGTTCCCTTATCTTTTCGGCAGAAAACCGCCGCTTTTCTACCCATCTTATATGTTATACTATATACCGAAGCTGAAAATGCTTCGGTATTTTTTACCCGAAAGGAGCAAAATCTATGCTGATACTCAATATTCACGGCTACAACGGAAGTACGGAAAACAGCGCATATAAGGCACTTGCAAAACTTGGTCACGAGATCATCTCACCCGCTTTTGACTATGAAAACGAATCTCCCGACGATATCATGGGCAGGCTTCGCAGTATTGCTGAGGATAAGTCTCCCGATATCATTGTCGGCACGAGTCTGGGAGGTTTTTATGCGGCGGCGCTGTCCGTGAAAAGTGATATCCCCGTGATAACGGTGAACCCGTTCCTCATGCCTTTTCTGACCTTTCCCGAGCATATCAAGTCCCTGATAGCGCTGTTTGGTGAGCTTTCCAAGATCAGAAACGAGAACGTCAGCTGTATCGTAGGTTCGGACGATGAGGTGCTGGGAGATCACACGTTCACCAAAGATCTTCTGGATAATCAGCGTTTTCGCATCATCGAGGGCGGCGGACATTCGGGTGCTACGCTTCCTCTGGTTGAATATTTCAGTGAGGTGATCAAACAACCTTGAAAAAAGGAGTGTTCTGGCTGATAAACGGCGAACTGCTGACTTTCCCCTTTGACGGAAAATACCATGAGGGCACAGCAAAGTCGGGGGACACTTACAATCATCAAAAACTGTGGGAAACTGTCCGCCCCAATGGCTGTAAAATGCCTTTCGACTATTATCCGCGTGGCAGAGTTGACATTTCAAACAAAGGCAAAGCTTTGATCTATATGAGCGTGCATATCGGCGAAGAGCGTCTTACCGTGATAAAGTCAGCCTTTGAGATATCGGGTGATGCCGTTATCAGATACGACCACAGCAGACATTATATGTGTTATCTTGACAGATGATATGAAAGGAGAAGCGTATGAACGTTACTATTCTTTCCCGTAAGCAGGCAGAAGAACTTATAGCTGAGGGCAGATTTCCCGAAAATACCGCAGTTATCAGCTTTTGTGACCCGGCGCTGAAGCATATTGACAAAGACTATTCCCGTGTCGATTACAGTGATGTCAGCGATACTGTTTTTTACAGCGAGCTTGACGACCTCGACCTTGATGTTCTTTGCGATAAGGGCTATACCTTTGATACATATTTTTCGGAAGCCGATGATATGGCGAAGTTCATCTGCAAAGCATATAACAGCGGAAAAGATATCATTTGTCAGTGCGAATACGGTCAAAGCAGAAGTGCGGGCTGTGCTGCAGCCATTATGGAGCACTTCTATCATAACGGTATAAAAGTTTTTGCAGACTATGCGCGGTTTCCTAATCAGCTGGTATTCAACAAGCTGTTCGATGCGCTGGAAAAGACAGAAAAGGGAGTTATATAACAAAAGAATTTCTTGATCAGACAGAATACTATCTCACTTCGAATATAGATTTCAGTTCATATATGGAATAATTAGCCGGCTTAACAGCAATACGATCGCAAGTGACCGTATTGCTGTTTTTTGTCTATCTTCTCATAATAAAATCAATAACACTATACTTATATATCCTCCACCTGTTGCCGATCTTGAATCCCTCCAGTTCACCTGAATGAAGATACTTCAGCATAGAATTTTTCCCGATTTTCAGAAGCTGCATACACTCCCTGGGGGTAAGGATATCCGGTACTTTTTCAAACATGGTAAAACTCCTTTCGCATGAAAAATGTTGGTTTAAAACGGTTTGTTATGTGTTATTTAAGTGTTCAATAAACTGTACACTTTTATAGTAAACGACATATTTATTTCTACATTCAGCGCTCGCAGACACTGCGCTTTTTGTGGCTGTGAGCGCTGAATGTCCTGAAATTTATGTCGTTTACTATAAAACGCATACCGGAATTTTACAGCTATACATTATCCTTTTGTAAACCATTGGTTTAACTGAAAAGGAGGTTTTAATAATGAAAACAAAAGCTATCATGATGCTGATCGGTTCGGTGCTGATGAATATAACAGGCAGACTGATCATCAACGCTGTCAGGAAGAAGGTGAGATGAACATGAACGCAAAAGTATTTGCAGACACATCTTCAATGAGCCGTGAGGAGTGGCTGAAATACAGGACTCAGGGCATCGGCGGTTCGGACGTTTCCGTTATCGCAGGAATAAATCCCTATCGTTCGGTTTTTCAGCTGTGGCTGGAAAAGACAGGTCAGACCGAGCCATGCGAAAACGGCAACGAGTGTACACATTTTGGTACAGTTCTTGAACCCATAGTAAAGCAGGAATTTACCGAAAGAACAGGTATTGAGATCGCTGAACCTAAGTTCATTTATCAGCATCCCGATTATCCCTTCATGTTCGCAAACCTTGACGGTGTAGTGAACGTTGACGGAGAAGAGTGTATCTTTGAAGCAAAGACAGCATCAGCATACAAGCAGAACGAGTGGAACACAGGTGTACCGCCTGAGTATATGATGCAGATACAGCATTATATGGCTGTAACAGGACTGAAAAGGACCTATATAGCTGCACTTATAGGCGGAAACTATTTCGTATACAAAACGGTTGACCGTGACGATGAAATGATCGCAGATATCATCGAAATGGAACGCAGATTCTGGGAAGAAAATGTTCTTGGCGGTTTTGAACCTACTGCCGATAGCTCCGAGGGTACAACATCATGGCTGAGCGAACACTATTCCGAAAGCAACGGTGAGAGCATCGAACTCCCCGAAGAAACTGTTTTTATTTGTGATGAGTATGAGGATATATCCGAACAGATAGAAGCACTGTCAGCCGAAAAAGATGCTCTGGGCAACCGCCTGAAAGCTATGCTCAAAAACAATGAGACAGGTCTGGCAGGGAAGTACAGGGTCAGCTGGAAAACTGTAAACTCCTCCCGCTTTGACAGCATAAGGTTCAAGGCAGAAAATCCCGAGCTGTACGGTAAATATGTAAAACATTCAAGTTCCCGCAGGTTCGGTATATCCGGAGGTGCTACATGAATAAACTGAGCATAAGACTTCTTCGTGCTGATGAAATTGAATGTCGTATCGGGACAATAAGTGACAAAGGGCTATCACTGCTTTTGTATAAAGACGCTCGTGCAGATATGAAGATACTGGACGAGACATTCGGTGTACTGGGCTGGAAAAGATCTCACCAGAGTATAAACGGAAACATGGTTATCCCTTTAACACACCACAGATAATTTACAAAGCTGTCCAAATAAACAGACCTCAAAACTCAAAAAAATATAGTATAATAGTGACAGAAACCGAAGGGAGCTGTCGTTATGTCA